>Ga0308169_10005363_pt1 | contig 11685 bp, 10 predicted proteins | sample PhyBR1_2_FD_202139 | JGI IMG/M metagenome (GOLD analysis project Ga0308169, IMG submission 202139) | Phyllosphere microbial communities from UC Gill Tract Community Farm, Albany, California, United States - DLSLSB.R1 | ecosystem: Host-associated > Plants > Phyllosphere > Unclassified | place... | reverse complement strand
CTGGGCCGTGGCAATGTACAAGGATGGCGAGCCCGAACCGGCGCTGGTCGGTCCCTGGACCATGGGCCGCGACAAGAAGAACCCGAAGCCGCTCGATACCAATGCCTTCAACACGCTGATCAAGACAGCGTCCGAAGTCATTCGCCGCCACGAGCAGCACATGCACGCGATCCTGCACAAGAACCTGTACATCTTCACCGAGCAGGGTGAACTGAAGGTCACGCTCGATATCGTCCCGGACGACGACGACCCGTACGCGATGCTGGCCGCCACTGACGAGATGGGCGAGCAGGTGGCGCGCGTGCGCGTGGCGCCCACCTTCAAGCTCACGCCGAGCTCGGCGCAGGCCTGGGTCGAGAACGACTTCCGCGCACCGCGCTAAAAAGCCACAGCCGGGCGCGGCAGGCTGCTGCGTCCGGCCCCAAGCTGCTACTATTTCCCCTGCGCATCTTTGGATGCATTCTGCGAACACACGGGGGAAGCATGGAACGTCTTGACCGGCTGGAAGCGGTGCAGTCGATGTTGCTCGATATCGGGCAACTGTCGACCAGCTGCAGCGACATCACCGCATTCATCCGGGCCGTGCACGGCGCGCTGGGCCGCATCATGTACGCGGCCAACTTCTATGTGGCGCTGGCCGACCATGAAGACGGCACCGTGCGCTTTCCCTATTTTGTCGACGGAGCCGACGGCGCGCGCGATCCGCTCGAGCGCATCCGGCTCGCCTCGCCCGACCAGTCGCCCACGGCCTGGGTACTGCTCAACCGCCAGAGGCTGGTGCTGACGGCGGCCGATTTCAACGAGCGCCACCGCAAGGCGGCCGGACGCTGGGGGAGCGGCAGCACGCCGGAGCACTTCGTCGCCTGTCCGCTGCTCGACCAGAACCACCAGGCGCTGGGCGCGATCGTCATCCAGAGCTACTCTGCCGAGCAGACCTATAGCGAAGAAGACATTGCGCTGTTCGGGCTGATCGCCAACCACGTTTCGAACGCGCTGCAGGGCCTGCAAAGCATGGACCGGCTGGAACGCGCGGTCTCGGCGCGCACGGCAGCGCTGGCGCACGAGGTGGCCGAGCGTCGCCGCGCCGAAAAGATCCAGCACGCGCTGTACGAGATCGCCGACCTGTCGGCGCAGGCGCTCGATACCGACCAGCTCAGCGCCAGCCTGCACCGCATCATCGGCGAGCTGATGGTGGCCGACAACTTCCTGATCGGGCTGTATCACGAGCGCACGCAAGAGATCAGCATCCCGTACTTCGTCGACCAGAAAGACAGCGCGCCACCGCTGCTGCGCTTCCCGTTCGGCAAGGCGATGTGTTCGCACATCCTGTCGACCAAGCAGGCGCAGCTGCACGACGTGGCCAGCTTCAGGGCGCTCGTTGACGCGGGCACCGTGGCCGAACCAATGGGCAGCACGGAGATTGCCAGCTGGATGGGCGCGCCGATGCTGGTCAACGACCAGCCGTACGGCGTGATCGTGGTGCAAAGCTACGACCCGGCGATCGTCTACAGCAAGGCCGACCTGGATCTGCTGGCGTTCATGGCCAGCCATGTGGCCGTGGCGATTGCACGGATGCAGGCCGACCGCCGGATCCGCAAGACCAAGGAAGCCCTTGAGCAGCAGAACGCGGCGCTGAACGACGCGCTGCACGCGCTGCAGGAGGCGCAGTCCGAACTCGTGCGGCAGGAAAAGCTTGCCTCGCTCGGCCGCCTGGTGGCCGGCGTGGCGCACGAGATCAACACGCCGCTGGGCATCTGCGTGACGGCCACGAGCCACCTGGTGCAGGAACTGAAACTCACGCGCGAAGAACTGGCAGCGGGCGAGATGACGGCAGAGAGCCTGGAGAGCTTCTTCGACATCGTCGACCAGTCGCTGCGCATCATGACCACCAACACCCAGCGTGCCGCGAACCTGGTGCGCAGCTTCAAGCAGGTGGCGGTGGACCAGTCGTCGGACGATATCCGCAGCTTCAACCTGGGCGCGTACCTGAACGAGGTGCTGTTGTCGCTGCACCCGAAACTCAAGGGCCGCCCGGTGAAGGTCGCGGTCGATTGCCCGCCCGACCTGCTGCTCGACAGCTTCCCCGGCGCGGTGTCGCAGATCGTCACCAATATGGTCATGAATTCGCTGGTGCACGGCTTCGAGCACGAGCAGGCCGGTAATATCACGCTGCGCGCCGCGCTGGGCAGCGATGGCTGGGTGGTGATGGAGTACGCGGACGATGGGGCAGGGATGGATGCCGCCACGCTCGATAAATTGTTCGATCCGTTCTTTACCACGCGGCGCGGCACCGGCGGCAGCGGCCTGGGTGCGCACATCCTGTACAACCTGGTGACCGGCGCGCTGGGCGGGACAGTGCGGGCCACGAGCGCGCCGGGGCAGGGGCTGACGTACCACCTGCGTTTCCCCCGTTCGCAGCGCAAGGAAAAACTGGCGGCCTAGTGCCACGATCGAGCGGGCACGTGCGTCGCCGTACAGATCGGTTGCTGAAGGTTCTCTACGCTTGGCTCCCCATTTGGAGAGTCCATGAACGAAAACAAGCAAGACGCGCCACGCCAGGGCTCGCAAAAAGTCATCTATGCGGCAATTGCCGCCAACCTGGGCATCGCGGTGGCCAAATTCATCGTCGCCGGCATCACCGGCAGTGCGGCGATGGTGGCCGAGGGCATCCACTCGGCCGTCGATACCGGCAATGAATTCCTGTTGCTGCTGGGCGAACGCCGCAGCGCCCGCGCGCCTGATCGCAAGCATCCGTTCGGCTACGGCAAGTCGCTGTATTTCTGGGCGCTGATCGTTGCGCTGTCGGTGTTTTCGCTGGGCGGTGGCTTATCGATCTACCATGGCGTCGATGCGCTGCAGAACCCGCCGCCACTGGAAGACCCAATGTGGAGCTACGTCGTGCTTGGCGTGGCTGCCCTGTTCGAAGGGTATAGCTGGAACGTGTCGCGCAAGGAACTCAACACGGCGCGCAAACCCGGTGCGACGCTGTGGCAAGCTGTCCGTGCGAGCAAGGATGCATCGGTCTTCACGATCTTCATCGAGGATTCCGCCGCGTTGCTGGGCCTTGGGATTGCCGCCGCCGGTATCGCGCTGGGCCACTATTTCAATAATCCGTACATCGACCCGGCCGCCTCGATCGTGATCGGCCTGCTGCTGATCGGCGCTGCCTTCATGCTGGCGCGCGAGACCGGCGGCCTGCTCGTGGGTGAAGCGATCGACCATGACGAGCTGGCTGCATTGAAGGCACTGTTCCTGCGCGAGCCGGCGCTCGACAGCGTGGCCAGCCTGCGCACGATGCAACTGGGGCCGGAAGAAGTGCTGCTGGCCGCCTCGGTCCAGTTCCGCCGGGGGCTGTCGATCGACAAGGTGGAGGCGGCGATCGGCCGCATCGAGACTGCTGTGGCAGCCGAGCATCCGGTGATCCGTCAAATCTATTTCGATGCGTCGGCGCTGCGCGCTGCGTTCAAGTAAGCAGCAGGCGATACGGAATACCGCTCAGTCAGGCCACTGCGCGTTGATCGCCAGCGCCTTGTCCATATTCTGGATCAACAGGTCGACATAGGTCGGGTCGAGGTGGTGCCCTGCCACCTCGCGCAGGTGTTCGGTAACTTTCGCGGCGGGCCACGCTTCCTTGTAGCAGCGCGCGTGGCTCAGCGCGTCGAACACGTCGGCCACCGCCACGATGCGCGCGTACGGGTGAATGTTCTGCCCGCGCAGCCCCTGCGGGTAGCCGGTGCCATCGAATTTCTCGTGGTGCTGGTGTGCGATCACCGCCGCCGCCTTTAAAATCGGGCGCTGCGAACCGTCCAGGATCTGCAGCCCCACGGTCGGGTGCTGCTTCATGATGGTCCACTCGGCATCGGTCAGCTTGCCGGGCTTGAGCAGCACCGCATCGGGCGTGGCGATCTTGCCGATGTCGTGCATGGGCGCGGCGTGCATCAGCACCGCCGTCTCGTCTTCGGGCATGCCCGAGGCCTGGGCCAGCATGTAGCAGACCTGGGACATGCGGCGTACGTGGTTGCCTGCCTCGTGCGAGCGCGATTCGACGACGTCACCCAGGCGCAGGATCAGCTCGGCCTGCGTATCGGTGATTTCCTGGTTCAGCAAAATATTGTCGAACGCGATGGCCACGCCCGAACAGAACACTTCCAGCATTTGCGCATCGATGTCCGAGATCTCATCCACACCCTTGAGCACCAGCAGCGACGCCTTGCCGCTGTTGTTCGGGAAGTAGCCGACATAGGTGTCGCCGTGCAGGCGCGAGATGCGGTTGTGGCGCGCGTCGTCCAACTGGGCCACCAGTTCCGGCCCGATCTCGTCGCCTTCCATGTCGCCGATCTGGGCCAGCACTTCGTACTGGCTCTGGCCGGTGATCACGCTGGCCGCTTTCAGGCGCAGCAGCATGCTCTGCTCCAGGCGCAGCAGCGCCACGACCTGCAGCAAGAGGCCGTTGGCGAAGTCCTTCAGGTTGCGTTGCTGGAAAATGTGCGCAGACGCGGCGATCACGCGTTCCAGGCCTTCGCGGTAGGTTTGCTGGACGCGGCGCGATTCCTCCACCTTCATGATGTCGCGGTAGGCGCGCAGCGCGGCGAACGTCGTCGTAAACAGCTTGGTGCGATCGAGCTCGGTCTTTTCCTTGTAGTCGTTGATGTCGTAGTCGACGATCACGCGTTCTTCCGGCGCCTGGCCCGGCTGGCCGGTGCGCAGCACGATGCGGGTGAACTGGTTGTCCAGGTCCTGGCGCATCCAGCGCGCCACTTCCAGGCCGCTGTCTTCGCGCTCCATCACCACATCGAGGAACACCAGTGCGATGTCCTTTTCACGCGCCAGGATTTCCTTGGCCTCGGCGCCGCTGTAGGCGTGCACGAACGACAGTGCGCGCCCATCGAGGCGAAAGCGCGTCAGCGTCAGCTTCGTGATGTCGTGGATATCGGGTTCGTCGTCTACCAGCAATACTTTCCAGGGTGCGAGTTTGGGCGCAGCGGACGACAAGAAGGACATGGACGATTCCGGTTGTGGGGGAGGCCAGGGTTAAGCGAGCAGACTATTTTTTTCACAACAAAAGTAGCCCAGAGTCAAGCCGATTGTAGTACGGCGCATGATCATTAACAAGAAGCAATAATAAAATGGTGACCGACTGATGTACCACCTGCCTTGCTGCGTCGGAAATGCTGTTGCAGCGACGTGACAGGACGCGTCAGGTATAGCGTTTTTGGCAACGCTCGCAGTAGAAGCTGCGCCGGTCCGAGGTGCCGAGCTTGGCTTTTGAGTAGGGGATGTCGCAGCGCGGGCAGATCTTCTTGGCATGGGCCCGCCAGTGCTCCTTGAGCGTGAGGGCTTTTTTCCAGCCCAGGAAGTCGAAGCTGTACTGCCGCGCTTCGTCCACCAGTGCGCGCAACTTCGGCGCGGGCAGCGCGCCCACCGTCGAGAGGGGATGGACCCGAATCCTGAACAACACCTCGTTCTTGATGATATTGCCCACGCCCGAGAAGATGTCCTGATCGAGCAGGGCATCGCAGGCCAGCATGTCCGGTGCGGCGCGCAGCTTCTTGCGCGCCTTGACCGGATCCCAGGCAGCGCCCATCACGTCGGCGCTGAAGTCGTAGGCGTCGAAGGTGGCGCGGTCGATCTCGCGGATTGCGCAGGCATAGAAATTCATGGCGCCGCCGTCTTCCACGCCGATGGACAGGCGCGGCGGCTTGTCGCGGTCCTCGTCGATGCGGTAGGTGCCAAACAGCAGAAAGTGGACGCGCAGGATGACGTCGGGCGTCTCGATCAGGAAGTGCTTGCCCCAGGTGTGCAGTCCGGTGATGCGCTGGCCCACCAGGCGCGCCGGATCGAGCGTCTTCAGGTTGCCGCTGGCGCGCACGATGGTTTGTCCCACGAAGCGCGTGGTCTGTTCTTTCAACATGTAGAGCGTTGGACCTTCTGGCATGGAGACCTCCTTGCAGCATTCTCCGGTGGCACCATCTTTTGGTCATGTTCGCGGCCTAACATTTGGATACAAGTTCCAACGTTTCGAGATGAGCAGAACAGTACGAAGCGGCGTATATTGGTCAGTGAATACTGCGTACATTACGCATCGAGAAGGAGCTCAAGCAATGACATCGACACTGATAAAAACCGCCCTGACAGGCCTCTTTGCGCTGGCCGCTGGCGCCGCCTCGGCGGGCGTGACCGTCAATTACATCGAGTCCGACAAATTCGCCGACCTGCCATTTGCCCCATGGGAGCGCAAGCAGGTGCTGGAAGAACTGAGCACCTATTTCACCAAGCTTGGCGAGAAACTGCCCGCAGGCCAGGACCTGGCGATCGAGGTCACGGACATCGACCTGGCCGGACGCGAATATCCCAATGTCAGCAACGGGCGCGATCTGCGCATCCTGAAAGGCATGGCCGACTGGCCAATCATCAATCTGCGCTATTCGCTGACGCAAAACGGCCAGGTGCTCAAGGGCGGCGATGCACGACTGGCGGACATGAACTACATGCAGCGCATCGGGCGCTTCAGCGACAGCGACAGCCTGCGCGCCGAAAAGCGCATGATCGATGAATGGTTTGATGAAACAATCATCGGCAAGAAACGCGGCGGTTGAGGATTTGCTGCCGGTAAAGAACTACGGCGCCCCTTGGGGCGCCGTTTTGTTGTGGGCTAGTCGACGTGGTTGACACGCCCGAAACTGGCGCGAAAGTCGTCAGGCATCGGGCATACCCGGCCCGCCTTGTAGTCGTAGAACACAAAGCCGGTCTTGGCCATGGCGATCAGCCTTTCGTCGCGCGGCCGCGTGATCCGGTAGATCAGGTCGCCGCCATACTTGTTGAAGTCCATGACGCCCACGTCGAACAGCAGCTCATCGCGGCGATACGCCTCGGCGCGGTAGATGGTGGCCAGGTCGGTGACGATGATGCCAGGGCCATCGAGGCTGGTTTCCGGCACGCCGAATTCGAACAGAAAGCGCGACCTGGCTTCGGACACCATCGCGATCATCGATTCGTTACCCACGTGGTTGGCCGCATTGATGTCGGTGGCGCGCACCGTGAGCACGGTCGAAAAGTAGAACTGGTCGTCGGGAAAGTCGAGTTGCAGACGTGGCATGTGCTGATCCTGGTTGGACTAACGGGCCGGAACAGGCGCGCGGATACGTGTTTTTGCAACAACCCCGGCCGGATCGATCAGCACGACGAATTCGGCAAACTGGCCGTTACCCGCCGGCGACTGGTAGACCCAGGTTTCGAAACCGCTGTCGAAGCGCACGTTTTTCGTCGGCCCGAACGCGGCCAGCAACTGCGCCCTGGTGGTCTGGCCGGCCACGACGGTCTGTTGCAGCCGCTCGGCGGGCACTTGCGCGCCGGGCGGCGCGGCATTCTGCGTGGCGCAACCCGCCAGCAGCGCAGTGCACAGGACTAGAAGCGCCCTCATGGCGTCACCCCGGCTGGTGGATCGACCATGTAGGTGAATTCAACGAGGGTGTCGTCCGGCCAGCTGGCATCCCACAGCGGCACGTAATAGGTGCGGTCGAGCAGCACCTGGCAATCGCAGAACGGCAGCATGTCGGGCGTCTGGTCGCCGCCCGCATACAGCATCGAAAACGGCAGCGTCTCGCTGCGTTCACCGGCGCGCAGCGTGACCGCGAAGATCGGGCGCTCGGCGAAGAACAGGTAATTGCCATCCGGGCTCGTGCAGACACCCTCGGGCGAGTCGAGCGCATCCGAGATCCAGCCGAACAGTGGCGAGCTGTTCGAGACGAGACCAGCTTCCTTGCCCACGCGGCATTCCAGGCGCAGGTCACCCAGGCGGCGCATGCCGGTCGGGACGCCTGGCGTTTCGATGCGCGCACGCCAGGTCATGCTGGCCGTCTTGCGACTGGCGAGCACGGCAGCGTCTTCCTGCAACGCTTGCGCGTTGCGCGGCAGGACAAAGAAATTGTGTTCGTCGACGGGGACGGGCACCGATACGGTATCGCCCGCCACGCGCAGCGTGATGCCGCGCATGTCGACGTTCGGCAGACGCGGCAACAACTGGAAGCGCAGGGAGGCGTTCGGCGCGAAGGCGCGCTCGCGCTCGAAGCGCTCCATGCCGCGGATCATTTTGCGGTACGACTTGTCGACCGGGTCGCGGGTGGACTTGACGGTGACGGTGCTCTGGCCGGCGGCCTGCGCCGGCAGGCCTGCAGCCGCAGCCGCGAACAGGCCACTCATGGCCAGTCCGGCAACGACACGGACGATGGACGGCCGCATCGATGGCCTTACCAATATCGCACGCGGCCGGTATCCATGTGGACGAACTGCGAGCTGTCGTAATACCCGACGCCGCCGCCCTGGAGCGACATGGCCGCCTTTTGTAGATTGCGCAGGTCGGTGCCCGGCAGGCGGATATCGATGGCCTTGCCTTCCATGTGCAGGCTGCGCTTGGCGACGCCGCCGCTGCCATGGCCACGCAGGAACGCGTTCGATTCCGGTGCGCGGTAGCCCGAAATGATGTGCAATTCCTTGCTGTTGCCAAGCTTGCCATTGAGCTGGCCGAGCAGTAGCAGCAGTTCGGGATCGATGTCCGCAATCTTGTTGGTGCGGTGGTCGCGCAGCACCTTGTTGATGTCGCCCAGCGCATCGGGGATGAATTCACCCTGCGCCCAGAACGTGCTCGTCAGCTTTTCACCCGTGTGCGTATTGTAGAAACGCAGACAGCAATCGCCGGTGGCAATCGATGAATTTTTGGCAAGGGTAGGAAGGCTGAGGGAGGATGCTGCGAGGAGGAGACCGCTTTTGAGGATGGTACGTCGTTGAATCATTGAAGGGAGTCCTTGCGCTGGTTCAGTGAGCAATCGATGATACGCCATTTGCCGCATTCGTGCAGACAATGTGCAGAAAATCGCGACATTTCAGCTACGATGTCAAGTATTTAACTGTTTTTGAGAGATTTGCTTATGCCGAGTACGGACGCAAAATGCATGCGCAAAAACCGGGTTTTGCACGCCACGCTCGTATTCGTACTGGTCCAGTCGGCGAGCGCTGCGCAGGCCCAGGAAGTCACGCCGGTCGACAAGCCGCCACTGGCCAAAGGCTGGCAACTGGAAACCGTCGCCACCGGCGTGCCACAGGGCTGGGGCATGGCCTGGCTGCCCGATGGCCGCATGCTCGTCACGGGCAAGGGCGGCACGCTGCATATGCTCAATGGCAAGACGTTCCAGCAGGTGAAGATGGACCCGCTGCCGAACCTGTTCGTGGGCGGGCAGGGCGGCCTGCTCGACATCGCGGTCCACCCCGGTGACAAGACCAATCCCCGCATCTACATGACGATGGCCAGCGGCACCGATGCCAGGAACCGCACGGCGCTGGTGATGGGCACGTTCGATGGCAAGCGCGTCACCGGCATCAGGAAGGTGTTCTCCGTCAGGCAAGCCAAGAACGGCGGCGAGCACTTCGGCTCGCGCATCCTGTTCCTGCCCGATACCACGCTGCTGATGAGCATTGGCGATGGCGGCAACACGCCCCAGCGCGTGGGCAAGATGCTTGCGCGCGACCAGGCCCAGAACCTGGCCACGCACCAGGGCAAGATCCTGCACCTGACCGACGCCGGCAAGCCGGTCGGCACCGGCGCGGCCGAAGCGCAGCCGAACCGCCTGGCTGAAATCCACAGCCACGGCCACCGCAACGTGCAGGGCCTGGCGCTCGACCCGAAAACCGGCCGCGTCTGGGCCAGCGAGCACGGTTCGCGCGGCGGCGACGAGATCAACCTGATCGAAGCGGGCAACAACTACGGCTGGCCGCTGCAGAGCTACACGCTTGATTACACGACGCGCGAGCCGATCGGCAAGAAGGTCGTGCCGGGCACGGTGCAGCCGATCGTCGTCTGGACCCCTTCACCGGCGCCGTCGGGTCTGGCGTTTTACACCGGCAAGGCGTTCCCGCAGTGGCAGGGCAGCCTGTTCAGCGGCAGCCTGGCAGGCAAGGACGTGCGCCGCGTGCAACTTGACGCCGCCGGGGAAGTCACCGCGCAAGAGCTGATTCCGGTCGGCCAGCGCGTGCGCGATGTGCGCCAGGGGCCGGATGGCCAGTTGTATGTGCTGACCGATGAAGCCAAGGGCACGCTGCTGCGTATCGTGCCGAAGTAATTCAGCAGCGCATGCGCCACGCATGGTTTGGCGCTCCGCGAGACATGCATACGCTGTTTTGTTTGTTGACCAACTGAAACGTGCCTAGAATGGTTCTTTCCCGGCCCATTCAGGAGGCGCAGCATGGCAGTTCCCGTTCGTCGCATCACCCATCTCGCGGCAGCGTTTGCGCTGATGTTCGGCGCATCCACATTACAGGCTGCACCGCACGCCGCGCCCGTCGCCCCTGCCAGCACGCCCGACATCCCGATCCCGGACATCAAGTACACCAAATTCACGCTCAAGAACGGCTTGACCGTGCTGGTGCACGAAGACCGCAAGACGCCGGTGGTGGCCGTGAATACCTGGTACCACGTCGGCTCGAAGAACGAGCAGCGGGGCAAGACCGGCTTTGCCCACCTGTTCGAACACCTGATGTTCAGCGGCAGCGACAACTTCAAGAAGACCTACCTGAATGCGATGGAGCAGGTTGGCGCGACTGACCTGAACGGCACCACCAGCCAGGACCGCACGAATTACTTCCAGAACGTGCCGACCTCGATGCTCGACTATGCGCTGTTCGCCGAGAGCGACCGCATGGGTTATTTGCTGGGCACGGTCGACAAGACGAAACTCGACATCCAGCGCGGCGTCGTGCAGAACGAAAAGCGCCAGGGCGAGAACCAGCCCTACGGCATCGCCTACGAACTCCTGGTGGAAAACACCTATCCGGTCGGCCACCCGTATTCCTGGACCGTGATCGGCAAGATGGCCGACCTCGACGCGGCCTCGATGACCGACGTGCAGGACTGGTTCAAGCAGAACTATGGCCCGAACAACACGGTGCTGGTGCTGTCGGGTGATATCTCGCCAGAAGAAGCGCGCAAGAAGGTCGAGCAATACTATGGCGCGATTCCACCGGGTCCGCCATTGGCCAAGCACGATGCCTGGATCGCCAAGCGCACCGGCACGCACCGCACGCTGGCGCAGGACCGCGTGCCGCAAACGCGCATCTATCGCACCTGGAACGTACCGGGCGCGAACACGCCCGAAGAAGCACTGCTCGACCTGGGCGCGCGCGTGCTGGGTGGCGGCAAGACGTCGCGCCTGTACAAGCGCCTGGTCTACAAGGATCAGCTGGCCACCAGCGCGACCGCAAGCGACGATGCGTCGGAGATCGGCGGCCAGTTCGACCTGACGCTGACGGCCCGCCCCGGCGCCGACGTGAAAAAGATGGAGCAGGCCGCCGATGACGAATTGCGCGCGCTGATGAAGAGCGGCCCGACGGACGCCGAGCTGCGCCTGGCCAAGACCACGATCCTGGCGCAGTACACGCGCATGATCGAGCGCGTCGGCGGCTTCGGCGGCAAGAGCGACCTGCTGGCCTCGTGCCAGACCTTCACCGGTAACCCGGACTGCTACAAGGTCTATCTGCAGCGCATCAAGGACGCCACGCCGGCCACGGTAAAAAAGGCGATGAACGACTGGCTCAGCGACGGCGACTACGTGCTGCAGATCGATCCGTTCCCGACCGGCCTGGCCGCCACCGACACGGGGCTCGATCGCAGCAAGGAACCGGTCGCCGGCAAGGCGA
>Ga0308169_10005360_pt1 | contig 11692 bp, 12 predicted proteins | sample PhyBR1_2_FD_202139 | JGI IMG/M metagenome (GOLD analysis project Ga0308169, IMG submission 202139) | Phyllosphere microbial communities from UC Gill Tract Community Farm, Albany, California, United States - DLSLSB.R1 | ecosystem: Host-associated > Plants > Phyllosphere > Unclassified | place... | reverse complement strand
ATTGAGCGCGAAACGCACCGCGTAATCCTCGTCCACCGCCAGCAGCAGCGGCCAGCGGTCGAAGGTCGTGCACGGGTGCGAGATGCCGCAGCCGACCAGGTCGCCGACCGCGAGCATGTCGTTCAACGGGTCGCCTTCCGGAAAGCGCAGATAGGCGTGCTGGTCGTTCATCTTGACGATCGCGCAGCCTTCCGGCAGCGCACGCGGCTCGCCCGGACCCGGACGATGGTGAAGCAGCGCCACCGGCAGGCCGGCGTCGTGCGAGGCGTCGCGCTTGCCCATGCTGAGGATGGCCAGGCCGGGCTCAGGGCGCGACTGCACCACGCTCCAGATTTCCAGCGCGGGACGCAAGCCCTGACCAGGCGGCACGCCTTCGCGCGCGTCGAGCTTTTCCAGGTCGCGCTGGTAGATGCCGTGGTCGCTGGTGAGATAGCAGCCGCTGCGCAGCACAGTCCGCAAGGGGCGCGACAGGCCGTGCAGCCTGGCGAGGCCGCGCGCGACCAGGTCGAAATAGCTCGAGCCGCCGGCCGACACCAGCACTTCCGCAGTGCCGAACAGACCTTCGTCGTCGGCCTCCAGGGCCAGCGCGCACAGGCGATCGACGAAGTGCTCCACGGCCTTCAAGTCGCTTGCATGGTCGCTCGATGCGATCAAACCCTCGTAGCCCTCGAAGCCGGCCAGCGCCAGCCCGGGCGCGCCCGCGAGCGCACGCGCGACCGTCATCGCTTCCTCGGGCGTGCGGCAGCCGGCGCGTTTTCCGGACAGGCCCAGCTCGACCAGGACCGGCAACGCACGTTTCAGGCCTTGCGCCGCGGCTTCCTCGGCCAATCTCGCCACGCCGGCCAGCGAATCGGCCAGCACGTAGCACTCGAAATCCGGATCGTCATGCAGCAGGCGCAGCACCGCGCGCAGGTCGCTTCTCGCCACCAGCTGATTGGCAATTAACACGCGCCGCACGCCAAAGCGGTACGCCACCTGCACCTGGACCGCATTGGCCAGCGTGATGCCCCAGGCGCCATTGTGCAGCTGGGCGCCGAACAGTTGCGGGCTCATGGTGGTCTTGCCGTGCGGCGCAAGTTCGACGGCGTGGCGCTCGCAGAAGGCGCGCATCCAGTCGAGGTTGTGCTGCAGCGCCGCCGTCTTGAGCACGGCGACCGGGAAACTGGTGTCGCCATGCAGGACATTCCAGCCCTGCACGGCAATTGCACCCTGGCGCAGCGGCTCGCTGATCGGCAAGCCCTTGACGCCCGGCTGCAGGATCTGCTCGTCGAGGCTGGACAGGGACAGGGCGCCATGCGGCAATGCGTTCATCGTCATTCGTCTTTCGGTGGGGGTTGAGGGGTCTGCCGGCGTTCGTCGAGCAGGTCGCGGCGCAGCAGGCCGGCGCTCGGCATCACATCGCGCGCGCCGGGCGTATAAAACACGCCGGTGACGATGCCGTCCTGCTCCAGCTGCGGCAACAGCTCGTCGACCAGCTCGTCCAATGCGAACGACGCGGGTTCGTAGCCGGTCCATTCGTAATCGGCGCAGATTGTCGCGAATTCGCGGTCCGGCCACAAGGGGAACGCCAGGGTGTCGTCGTCCTTCTTCGCCAGCGCCCAGCCCTGGCGGAACAGGCTCCACACGACGCCGGTTTCCAGCACGCGCTTGACGAAATATTCATAGCGCTGCGGCCCCGGCAGCATCACGATGGCTTGCACTTGCCTGGTGTCGATCTTCATGGTTTGACCCTTTCGGGTACGAGGATACGACAAGGGATCGAAGCGCGGCGCAGACGTAAAAACACCGCCCGCGGGCGGTGTCCTGTATGACGGATGGCCTCGGCTTACTGCATGTGCTGGCCGCCGTTGATGGCGATGTTGGCGCCGGTGACGAAGGCGGCTTCGTCCGACGACAGGTAGGCGACCAGGCCGGCGACTTCTTCCGGCTTGCCCAGGCGGCCCATCGGGATCTGCGGCAGGATCTTCGATTCCAGCACTTCGCTCGGGATGTCGGTCACCATCTTGGTGCCGATATAGCCCGGCGAGATGGTATTCACGGTCACGCCCTTGCGCGCGACTTCCAGCGCGAGCGCCTTGGTGAAGCCGTGCAGGCCGGCCTTGGCCGCCGAGTAGTTGGTCTGGCCGAAGGCACCCTTCGAACCGTTGACCGACGAGATATTGATGATCCGGCCCCAGCCGCGCTCGACCATGCCATCCGCGACCGGCTTGGTCATGTTGAATGCGGAGTCCAGGTTGGTCCTCATGACCGCGTCCCAATTGACCTTGTCCATCTTCTTGAAGGTCATGTCGCGCGTGATGCCGGCGTTATTCACCAGCACGTCGACCGGACCCACTTCCTGCGTCACCTTGGCCACGCAGTTCTGGGCGGAATCGTAATCGGCCACGTCGCACTCGTAGGCCTTGAACTCATGTCCCTGCTCGCGCATCGAGGCCAGCCAACTCTCGGCCTTCTTGCTGCCCGGCGAAAAAGTCGTTACCACTGTATAACCGAGCGCCGCCAGCTTGATGCAGATTGCTTCACCCAGGCCGCCCATGCCGCCGGTTACTAATGCCACTCTAGCCATTGTCTTCTCCTAGTTTTTCATTGTGGATGCGCGATTCGCGCGCCGGCGCCTCACGCGCCCGCGCGCGTGAGGCCCGAAATGATGCTGGTTCAGCGTTCGATTGCCAGGGCGACACCCATGCCGCCACCGATGCACAGGCTGGCCAACCCTTTCTTGGCGTCGCGGCGGATCATTTCGTGGATCAGGGTGACCAGGATACGCGCGCCCGAGGCGCCGATCGGGTGGCCGAGGGCGATCGCGCCGCCGTTGACGTTGATCTTCGAGGTATCCCAGCCCATCTGCTTGTTGACGGCGACGGCCTGGGCGGCGAAAGCCTCGTTGATTTCCATGAGGTCGACGTCTTCATGGCTCCAGCCGGCCTTTTCCAGGCACAGGCGGGCAGCCGGGACCGGCCCCATGCCCATGATCGCCGGGTCCAGGCCGGTCAGGGAGTAGGCCTTGATGCGCGCCAGCGGGGTCAGGCCGAGTTCCTTGGCCTTCGAGGCCGACATCATGATCACGGCGGCGGCGCCGTCGTTCAGGCCCGACGCGTTGCCGGCGGTGACGGAGCCTTCCTTGTTGAAGGCCGGACGCAGGCTCGACATGCCTTCCAGGGTGGCGCCGTGCTTCGGATACTCGTCGGTGTCGAAGACGGTGGTGCCCTTCTTGGTGACGATCTCGACCGGGATGATCTCGTCCTTGAACTTGCCGGCCTTCATGGCGGCTTCGGCCTTCAGCTGCGACTGCAGCGCGAATTCGTCCTGCTCCTGGCGCGAAATTTCGAACTTGCGCGCCACGTTTTCGGCGGTCACGCCCATGTGGTACTGGTTGTACACGTCCCACAGGCCGTCGACGATCATGGTGTCGACCAGCTTGGCGTCGCCCATGCGGAAGCCGTCGCGCGAATTGTTCAGCACGTGCGGCGAGGCGCTCATGTTTTCCTGGCCGCCGGCGATGACGATCTCGGCGTCGCCCGCCTTGATGGCCTGGGCAGCCAGGTGGGTCGCGCGCAGGCCGCTGCCGCATACCACGTTGAGCGTCGAGGCCGGCACTTTGTCCGGCAGGCCGGCCTTGATGACGGTCTGGCGCGCCGGGTTCTGGCCGACGCCCGCGGCCAGCACCTGGCCCATGATGACTTCGCTGACCGACGCCGGATCGATGCCGGTCTTGGCCAGCAGCTGTTTGACCACCTGCGCGCCCAGTTCGGTAGCCGGAATTTTTGAGAGCGCACCGCCAAACTTGCCGATTGCGGTACGGCCGGCGGCCACGATGACGACATCTTCCATATCAAATCTCCGGTAACCCGGCCCCAGCGGCCGGGGTTAATAAGAACAGCTGTTCGGGCCCCGCATCCGTGCCTTGCCAGCAAGAACTTTCAAGGTCTCCATTGTTCTTCCTTGCAGCCTGTCAAAGGCGTTGCTGGGAAGCCCACAATGTTAGATACCTCACCTAAGGGTTGTTTGAGCAAAATCAATCTTATCAGCTTATTCACCCAGAAGAGTCATCGTTTTGGTGAATTATGTTATTGATGAGTATCTTTTTCTGTTCATATTTTTAGTTATGGAAACACCCGTTGCTCGCTATAACAATTGGTAAGAAAAGCCTTTTCCCTTAGGGTAACTACACAGTAGAATGCTTGGGCTAAGCCAACTAGAACGTTTTATGCACAAAAGCCCGAGCTCCCTTCCGATCGAAATCAAGATCTCCACGGTCGTGGCCATCTCGACCATCCTGCATTCCGCGGATCCGATCGCCATCGACGCGGCACTCAAGCAGATGACCGGGGGCGTGTCGGACTTTTTCGAGGATGAATTCGCCGTCATCGACGTCGCCGCGATCGCCGACGAGGCCGCGCACATCGACTGGACGGCGCTGGTCGGCCTGCTCAAGACTTACCGGCTGAACGCGGTCGCGGTACGCGGCGCGCCGGCCGCGCTGAACGATGTGATCCGCTCGCACGACCTGTTCCTGGACGAGGGCGCCAGCGGTCCGCAGGCGGGTGGCCAGCGCGAACGCGAGCCGGTTGCGCCGCCCGTCGAGGCGGCGCCAGCTCCCGAGCCCACGCCGGCGCCGGCTGCGCCCCCGCCGCCAGCCCCTGCGGCCCCGGCCCAGGCAATGATCGTCGACACCCCCGTGCGCGCCGGCCAGCGCATCTACGCGCGCGGGACCGACCTGATCATCACCGCGACCGTGAACAATGGCGCCGAAATCATCGCCGACGGCAGCATCCACGTGTACGCGCCGCTGCACGGGCGCGCCCTGGCCGGCGCCTCGGGCAATGCCGACGCGCGCATCTTCGCGCTGCAGATGGAACCGGAACTGGTGTCGATCGCGGGTGTTTACCGTACGTTCGACGAAGGATTTCCTGCGGAACTGTCGCGCCAGGCGGTGCAAATCCGTTTGGTTGGCGATCGAATCGATATATCATCGCTGGGTTCGGCGAACCGCCACTGATTACCACCCAGCAGCACTGACGAGAACTGATAAGGACTTATATTTTTCATGGCAAGAATTATCGTTGTGACGTCCGGTAAGGGCGGTGTGGGCAAAACCACCTCGAGCGCAAGCTTTTCGAGCGGCCTGGCGCTGCGCGGCCACAAGACCGTCGTGATCGACTTCGACGTCGGCCTGCGTAACCTCGACCTGATCATGGGTTGCGAACGCCGCGTGGTGTACGACCTGATCAACGTGATCAACAAGGAAGCCTCGCTGACCCAGGCGCTGATCAAGGACAAGCATTGCGACAACCTGTTCATCCTGCCGGCGTCGCAGACGCGCGACAAGGATGCGCTGACCGAAGACGGCGTCGAGCAGGTACTGAACGAACTGGTCAAGATGGACTTCGAGTACATCGTGTGCGACTCGCCGGCGGGCATCGAGCACGGCGCCCTGATGGCGCTGACCTTCGCCGACGAAGCGGTCATCGTCACCAACCCGGAAGTGTCGTCGGTGCGCGACTCCGACCGCATCCTCGGCATCCTGCAGGCCAAGTCGCGCCGCGCCCAGAGCGGCGGCGAGCCGGTCAAGGAGCACCTCCTGATCACGCGCTACTCGCCGCGCCGCGTCGAGAACGACGAGATGCTGTCCTACCAGGACGTGCAGGAAATCCTGCGCATTCCGCTGATCGGCATCATCCCGGAATCCGAGGCCGTGCTGCACGCCTCGAACCAGGGCAACCCGGCGATCCACTTCAAGGACACTGACGTGGCCCAGGCTTACCAGGACGTGGTCGCGCGCTTCCTCGGCGAAGAAATCCCGCTGCGCTATACCAGCTACGAGAAACCCGGCTTCCTGCAGCGCCTGTTCGGAGCGAAGTGATATGCCTCTGCTTTCATTCCTGTTTCCGCAGAAACAGAAAAGTGCGGGTGCAGCCAAGGAAAGGCTGCAGATCATCATTGCCCGCGAACGCGGCGGGCGTGGCGGACCCGACTTTCTGCCGGCCCTGCACCGCGAGCTGATCGAGGTGATCTCGAAGTACACCAAGGTCAACGCCGAAGACATCAAGATTTCTCTGGATCGCCAGGGGAATCTCGAGGTGCTGGATGTGAACGTGGTGCTGCCGGACGCGTAAGCTCGAACGGCCACGCGTTTAAACTTCGTCGCCCCCGCGAAGGCGGAATAGTGCCCCCAGCACTATTCCGCCTCCGCGGGAAGTCGTTTCGGGCAGTGCTCGGAACGACGGCTAAGCTGATTCCGCCTTGAGCGCCACCTCGCGCGCCACCTTCACGCAAGCTTCCACGTGCTGGTTCCCCATCCTGCGAAACAGCGCGAATCCGATCGCCGCCGAGGCGATCTGCCCCGCCAGCGGCACCACCTTGGCCGCTGACTTGGCGGCCAGCCGCGTACCCATCTTCTGCAGCACCTTCAATACCAGTTCCTTGGTCACCAGTTTGCCGACCAGCATTCCGCCCAGCGTGCCCACTGCTTCATAAGCCACGATCCGCATGCGCGGCTGCAGGCGCTCGATCTGGTCGGGCGTCAGGCCGAATGCCTTGTTGATGCCCTCGATCATGCTGGCGAAGCTGGTCAGATCGGCTGCCATGTCGATTCCGGGAATCGGCACCGCGGCCACGCCGGCCGACAGGACGGCGCGCTTCTTCACCAGCGCCAGGCACTGCGCACGCACCTGCTCGATATCGGCCGGCGCAGTGGGTAGCAGGACCAGGTCGCCTTCTGGTTGTTTTTTCTTCCCAAACATAGTGGATCCCTAACTCGTCGCTGTGCTCAAAGTGTAGCGCGGAGCGTGTTGAGGCGTTAGCACAACTGTGACGCATTTCTCCAACGGAAATGTGACTTTGTGTGATTTATATGTAGCTTCTAATTTTAAAAGTCTGATATATTCAGAAATAAGTTGTAGGAGTGCTCCTACAGTCAACTTTCCTGAATTCCCACCCCTTGCGATCGCATCATGAGAATAGCCGTACTGGACAACGATAACGCCCAGGCAGAACTGATCTGTCAGGTCCTGAATGGCGCCGGGCACAGCTGCCAGACATTTGATAGCGGCAAGGATTTGCTGTCACAACTGCGCAAGGACAGTACCGACTTGCTGATCGTCGACTGGCAGGTGCACGACGTGCCGGCGCCCGAACTGCTGCGCCGCGCCAAGGAGAAGATGGCCGCCAATACCCCGACCATGTTCCTGGCCGGCAGTTCGGCCGAGGACGATATCGTGGCCGGCGTGACCGCCGGCGCCGACGACTACCTGGTCAAGCCGCTGCGCCGCGGCGAGCTGGTGGCACGCACCCAGGCCCTGCTGCGCCGGGCGTATCCGTCGCAGAACGGCGCCGAGAGCCTGCAGTTCGGCCCCTACACGTTCGAGACGCGCCCCGGCCGGCTGACCATGGACGGCCAGCAGATCGACGTGACGCACAAGGAATTCAATCTGGCCCTGCTGTTCTTCCGCAACCTCGGCCGTCCGCTGTCGCGCGCCTACATCCACGAATCGATCTGGGTGCGCGAGACCGCCGTGCCGTCGCGCACCATGGACACCCACGTCTCGCGCGTGCGCAACAAGCTGCAACTGCGTCCGGAGAACGGTTTCCGCCTGGTGCCGGTCTACAGCTACGGCTACCGTCTGGAGAAACTGGGCGCCTGAAGCGGCCCCGTGAAACCCTGAGCGCGTCGGGGTATAATGGGCGGCCTGCCCATTTTTTGATCACCCATGCAACTGCTCGCCGTTGGTCTCAACCACACCACCGCACCGGTCTCGCTGCGCGAGCAACTGGCGCTGGCGCCCGAGCAGCTGGGCGAGGCGGTGCAGGCTGCGCGCACCTGGTTTTCCCGAATAGACACCCGCGCCGCTGCGGATGCCGACAATGAAGCCGCCCTGCTCTCGACCTGCAACCGCACCGAGATGTACGCGGCCAGCACCGTCCCCGATCCGCTGGACGCCTCGGCGCGCTTCCTGGCCAGCTACCACCAGCTGAATTACGCCGACCTGCGCCCGCACCTCTACATGCTGCCGCAGCACGACGCCGTGCGCCACGCCTTCCGCGTCGCCTCCGGCCTCGATTCGATGGTGCTCGGCGAAGCCCAGATCCTCGGCCAACTGAAAGATGCGGTGCGCGTCGCCGACGAAGCCGGCGGCCTCGGCACCTATCTGCACCAGCTGTTCCAGCGCAGCTTCGCGGTCGCGAAGGAAGTACGCAGCACCACCGAGATCGGCGCCCACAGCGTCTCCATGGCCGCCGCCGCGGTACGCCTGTCCGAGCGCATCTTCGATTCGGTGCGCGGACAGAACGTGCTGTTCATCGGCGCCGGCGAGATGATCGAGCTGTGCGCCACCCACTTCGCGGCCCACGGCCCGAAATCGATCACGATCGCCAACCGCACTTTGTCCCGCGGCGAAGCCCTGGCCGCGCGCTTCGCCGGCCGCGCGATCCGCCTGGCCGACCTGCCGGAGCAGCTGCCGCAGTTCGACATCGTGATCTCCTCGACCGCCTCGACCCTGCCGCTGATCGGCAAGGGCCTGGTCGAGCGCGCGATCAAGGCGCGCCGCCACCGTCCGATGTTCATGGTCGACCTGGCGGTCCCGCGCGACATCGAACCCGAGGTCGGGCGCCTGAACGACGTGTTCCTGTACACCGTCGACGACCTCGCCGAGGTGGTCAAGACCGGCGTCGAGAGCCGCCAGGCCGCGGTCGCCCAGGCCGAAGCCATCATCGAAACGCGCGTGCAATCCTTCATGCACTGGGTCGGCGACCGCGCCGTGGTGCCGGTGATCCGCGATCTGCACGAATCGAGCGAGGCCTTGCGCCTGGCCGAACTGGAACGCGCGAAAAAACTGCTGGCCAAGGGCGAAGACGTCGACGCCGTCCTGGAGGCGCTGTCGAAGGGCCTGACCGCCAAATTCCTGCACGGCCCGCAACAGGCCCTGCACCGTGCCCAGGGCGACGAACGCGCGCGCCTGGCCAGTCTGCTGCCCCAGCTGTTCCGCGGCCGCCGTTAGCGGCGCCCCGTCTGTCGACGGCCGTGCGCGGCCACGTCCCCTGCCGCCATGCGGCTTGTCTTTTCATCTTCATTATCCGAACGCTATGAAACCATCCATGCTGGCCAAGCTGGACCAATTGGCCAACCGCCTCGTCGAGCTGGACGAACTGCTGGGCCTCGAAGGCGCCACCGCGAACATGGACAGCTTCCGCAAGCTGAACCGCGAGCACGCCGAACTGAGCCCGCTGGTCGAGGTCTACCGCCGCTACCAGACCGCCCAGGAAGACCTGCAGGCCGCGCAGGACATGCTGTCGGATCCGGAGATGAAGGAATTCGCCGAGGACGAGATCGAGTCCGCGCGCGCGCGCCTGGCGGAGCTCGACCTCGAACTGCAGAAGATGCTGCTGCCGAAGGACGAGAACGACGAGCGCAACATCTTCCTCGAGATCCGCGCCGGCACCGGCGGCGACGAGTCCGCCCTGTTCGCCGGCGACCTGCTGCGCATGTACACGCGCTACGCCGAGCGCAATCGCTGGCAGGTGGAGATCGTCTCGGAATCGCCATCCGACCTGGGCGGCTACCGCGAAGTCATCGCGCGCATCATCGGCAACGGCGTGTATTCGAAATTGAAATTCGAGTCCGGCGGCCACCGCGTGCAGCGCGTGCCGGCCACCGAGACGCAGGGCCGCATCCACACCTCGGCCTGCACGGTCGCCGTGATGCCCGAGGCGGACGAGGTCGAGGACGTGCAGATCAATCCAGCCGACCTGCGCATCGACACCTACCGCGCATCCGGCGCCGGCGGGCAGCACATCAACAAGACCGACTCCGCGGTGCGCCTGACCCACCTGCCGACCGGGATCGTGGTCGAGTGCCAGGACGACCGCAGCCAGCACAAGAACAAGGCGCAGGCGATGAAAGTGCTGGCCGCGCGCATCAAGGACGTGCAGCTGCGCGAGCAGCAGAGCAAGGAAGCGGCCACCCGCAAAAGCCTGATCGGCTCGGGCGACCGCAGCGAGCGCATCCGCACCTACAACTTCCCGCAGGGCCGATTGACCGACCACCGCATCAACCTGACGCTGTATAAACTGGACATGATCATGGACGGCGACCTGAACGAACTGACCAGCGCCCTGTCCGCCGAGCACCAGGCGGAGCTGCTGGCGGCCTTGGGCGATTAAACGATTCTTGTGCGAAAATCGCACGATTCCAAGACCAAGTCCAAGACCAGGAAGACCATGCCCACGTCCCGCAACACCCTGCTCCTCATCGCCGCCGTCAGCCTCGCCTTGATCGGCGCCGCCCTTTACCTGCAGCACGCGATGAACATGCTGCCCTGCCCGCTGTGCGTGATCCAGCGCTACCTCTTCCTGGGCATCGCCATCTTCGCCCTGATCGGCGCCTTCGCCGGCAAGATCAAGGCCTTTACGAGCCTGGCGCTGCTGTGCGCGCTGGGCGGCCTGGGCGTGGTCGGCAAGCACCTGTATGTGCTGGCCCACCCGGGCTTCTCCTGCGGTATCGACCCGATGGAGACGGTGCTGAACAAGATCCCGACCGCGACCATGCTGCCCTGGCTGTTCCGCGCCGACGGCCTGTGCGAAGACGCCGTGGACACCGTGTTCGGCCTGAGCGTGCCGCAATGGTCGGCGGTCTGGTTCGTGCTGCTGACGATCGGCCTCGTGTGGGTGCTGGCGCGCCGCGCACGCTGATGGGCTGTTGATGGATATCCTGCCCGGCGCCAGCGTCAAGGACCTTCTGGCCGCGCTGCCGCTCGATCCGCTCGAGAACCGCATCCTGCTGTGCCATGCGACCGGCCTGTCGCGCGTGCAGCTGATCACCCAGGCCGAGCGGCCGCTGCTCGATGCCGAAGCGGCCCGCCTGGCGGCGCTGGTAAAACGGCGGCTGGACGGCGAACCGATCGCCTACATCGTCGGCCGGCGCGAATTCTTCGGCCTCGACTTCGAGGTCAGCGATGCGGTCCTGATCCCGCGTCCGGACACGGAACTGATCGTCGAACTGGCACTGGAACGCCTTCCTGGAGGCGGCCGCATGCTCGACATGGGCACCGGCAGCGGCGCGATCGCGGTCGCGGCCGCGCACACGCGCCCGGACGCGCGCGTGACGGCGCTCGACGTCAGCGACGCGGCCCTGGACGTGGCGCGCCGCAACGCCGCCGCCAACGGCGCCCGGGTGCGCTTCCTGCGCAGCGACTGGTTCGGCGCGCTGCAGGCGGACGAACGCTTCGAACTGATCGTCTCGAATCCTCCGTATATCGCGGCCGGCGACGAACACCTGGCGCAGGGCGACTTGCGCTTCGAGCCGGTCGGCGCCCTGACCGACCACGCGGACGGCCTGTCAGCGCTGCGCACCATCATCGACGGCAGCCCGCGCCACCTGGAACCCGGCGCCTGGCTGCTGCTCGAGCATGGCTACGACCAGGCGGCCAGCGTGCGCGCGCTGCTGGCCGAGCGCGGTTTTTCCGAGGTGCAGAGCTGGCGCGATCTGGCCGGCATCGAACGGACCAGCGGCGGCAAAGCCCCCGCTTGATTTGCTAGAATGGCCGGCTCACCCGGAGCCACCATGCGCCATGTGTTCGCAACCCTGATCCTGCTGGGCCCACTGGCCGCGCTCGCGGCCGGCCAGACGGCGACCACGGCCGGCGCCCAGGCGGCTGAACAACAGGACATTCCCGCCGCCCAGGCGCACGCCCTGTTC
>Ga0308169_10005358_pt1 | contig 11693 bp, 9 predicted proteins | sample PhyBR1_2_FD_202139 | JGI IMG/M metagenome (GOLD analysis project Ga0308169, IMG submission 202139) | Phyllosphere microbial communities from UC Gill Tract Community Farm, Albany, California, United States - DLSLSB.R1 | ecosystem: Host-associated > Plants > Phyllosphere > Unclassified | place... | reverse complement strand
ACTCGCGCAGCTGGCGACAGGCCTCATCAATGACCCAGTTGCCCATGGTAACGATCAGCCCGGTTTTCTCTGCCAGCGGCAGGAAGACGTCTGGCGCCAGCAGGCCACGACGTGGATGCTGCCAGCGCAGCAGCGCTTCAAAGCCAATAATCGGCCCGCGTGGCGCACAGAACTTCGGTTGATAAAACAGACGCAGTTCGTTGTTATCCTTTGCCAGCCACAGGTCATTGATCAGCTGGAGCTGGTTCTGTGCGATGGTGTTCATCGACGGCTGGAAAAAGCTGTGACCGTTGCGTCCGTTGTTTTTGGTGTGATACATCGCGGCATCGGCGTTAAACATCAGCTCACGCTCATCTATGCCGTCGCCCGGAAATACTGCGATACCAATACTGAGCGATACCACCAGCTCATAGCGGGAAATATCAAACGGCCGCTCCACGGCTTTCACCAACGCATCCGCCACGGTAGCGGCATCGTTGGGATCTTCAATTTCAATCAGCAGCACAAATTCATCGCCGCCGAGGCGCGCCAGGGTGTGATGCCCCTGCACGATCTCTTTCATCCGTTCGGTCACGGCGATGAGCAGGCTGTCGCCAATATGGTGGCCAAAGGCGTCATTGACCGCTTTAAAGCCGTCGAGATCCATAAACATCAGGGCGAATTTGGAGTTCTCGCGTGAAGCTTTATTGATCGCCTGGTCGAGGCGATCCTCCAACAGAATGCGGTTTGGCAGGCGGGTCAGGTTGTCGTGCAGCGCCAGCTGCGCCAGTTCGCGGTTGGCTTCCGCCAGCGAAGACGCCAGCACCGAGGTGCGGGCCTGCAGGCGCGCATCGAGCATCGACACCAGCAGCGTAATGCCGAGAATAGCCAGCGTCACCACCACCACCAGGATCGCCAGCCAGCTGCTGTTCACGCCAAGATGGGTGGCATGACTGCTGGCCGGGAAGCTGGCCGCCGCCATGCCGGTGTAGTGCATCCCGGCGATAGCAATCCCCATAATTAATGCCGCGCCGCTGCGCATCAGCGCCAGTCTGCCGGTGCCCCGGCGCAGATGGAATGCCAGCCACAGCGCGGCGCCGGAGGCACCCAGTGCGATGGCTACCGACAGCCAGATCCAGCGCCAGTCCCAGACAATCCCTGGGTTTACCATCAGCGCCGCCATGCCGGTATAGTGCATCGCTACCACGCCGCTGCCCATCACAATCGCCCCGCCGCACAGCCGGTACCACGGCAGCTCACCGTAGCAGACGATCCACAGCGCAAAAATCGATGCGGCCACGGCGATCACCATCGACAACACCGTCAGGCTGGCGCTATAGCTCATCACCATCGGCAGGCTCATCGCCAGCATGCCGATAAAGTGCATTGACCAGATCCCTACGCCCATGGCGAAGCCGCCACCGAACAGCCAGACCAGCGCCACCTTGCCCGTTGAAGTTGCCACGCGTCCCGCCATATCCAGCGCGGTATAGGAGGCGAGAAACGCAACAATAAAAGAGACGATAACCAGTAATTGATCGTACGAACTCATGAGCATATGACAATCCCGACTGCTGTAGCCATTTTTGACTTTGTGTGTAAGTTACCCGGGGCCATTAAATTAATGGCCAGGCTGATGCTTAATTTATCGGCATAAACACCCGGGTCTTTAGTACTGCCCTGGAAAGAGAAAAACTGAAGAAGTGCGGTTAAAGGGTAATCTGATATATCCCTATAATTTATATCGTTTAGTAAAACTCCGCTCTGCTGCTGAGAACATAGCATTGAGGCCAGTCATTCACCTAGACTCTCTTAGGATTATTCTTGAAAATTTTACCAGCCCAGTACCCGCGCGGGCTGCCAGCGCCTCACTCTAAAGCGTCAGACACATAAATAATATTTTCCGTTTCGCTTCACAGGCTCTCTCAGCCTGATCTATAGTAAGACAAACTTGTGTTAACTCATTCATTCAAATAACAGATTGTTCCTTGCGTTATATTTTACCCACTAAAGGGTTTTTATTATTTATCCCGTTGCGCTTAGCCCTGCTAACGTCAATATCCCACCAGGCGAAAAAGCACGTTCATCTCTCTAATCAGTAAGGAATGGTTATGAAAATGAAGCTTTTTCTGCTGGGCTGCGGCCTGAGCTTTGGCGTCGTCAGTTCGGGATTCGCCGCCACCACGACAGGGACTATCGCGGCCAGACTGGTATTAACCACCGGCTGCCTGGTGAACGGTCAATCCGCCACCTCCGCCGTCAACTTTGGTACCCTCGACTTTGGTAGCAGCGCGGCGACGTTTGATACGCTGAATGCCACCCTGGTCGGTTCACTGGGTAACGGCATCTTCGTTCGCTGCACCACCGGGCAAACCTACAACGTCCAGCTCACCAGCAGCAACGCCGCCCCCGCCACCGTTTACGGGACGGTCACGGCGCAGCCGCGCTATCTGGTCAGCGCCACCAATGCCACCCAGGGTGTCGCTTACACGCTGTATGGCACCACCTCTTACACCACGCCGATTGCTAACAACACCAACCTGACAAATACCGGCACTGCCGACCCGGTCAACGGGGACAACTATCCGATTTATGGTCGGATTGCTGGCGGTGGCTATAACGCCGCTATTCCGGCAGGTACCTACACGGACACGATTAACGTCGCAGTGAATTACTGATTGCGGCAGCAAGGGAAGAGATGGTGTGGAAGCTGGTTCAAGGACTGGCGGGCGACGCTCGTCCGCTCATTCTCGTGCTGCTGGTTTACAGCGGTTGCGCAGTGTCATTGCCCACGCAAACCTTCCAGGTTACCGCTTCGATCGTTAACGGCTGCGTGGTCTCCGGCACCAATACCGGCGTGTTTGGCACGCTCGATTTCGGTACGCAGCCCGGCGTGGGGAGCGCCACGGCGAATGCTGCCTACGTGCAGAGCTCAACCATTGCCCTGGCCTGCACGCCGGGAACCACGCTCAGCATGAGCATCGACGGCGGCAGTAATTACACCACCACCCGCAATCTGAAGGTGGCTAACAATAGCAACCTGGTGGCGTACAACCTCTACACCAACGCCAGCCATACCACGGCGATCCCGGTGAATCAGAACGTGGCACTGACTTACAGCAATGCTAACAACATTACGCTGCCAATCTACGGGCAGCTTCAGCTGAGCGGCGTCAACCGCGCCGGGACCTACAGCGATACGCTGACGGTCACGTTGAGCTGGTAACAGCAGGGAAAAAAGGAGAAGTGATGACCAAATTCGCGCTTACAGGGCCGCTGCTGGCACTGTTACTGGGTGTTGTGTCCCCTACTGCCAGCGCCGGGAATTCCGTGCTGATTTGGCCGATCGACCCGAAGATCGCGCCGCAGGAGAAAGCCAGCGAACTGTGGCTGGAGAACCGGGGCGAGAGCACCACGCTGATGCAGGTCAGGGTGTTCAGCTGGCAGCAGATCAATGGCCAGGAGCAGTACCAGACTCAGCAGCAAGTGCTGGCCAGCCCGCCGCTGGTGAGGATTGAGCCAGGCAAGCGCCAGATGGTGCGCCTGATTAAGCAGACGCCGCCAGCGGGTGGCAAAGAGGCCGCCTACCGCGTGCTGCTGGATGAGATCCCGACCCCGCAGCAGGCGGGTGATAATCAGGCCGGGCTAAATTTCCAGATGCGCTATTCGGTGCCGCTCTTTGTCTATGGCGACGGGCTGGCGCCGGAGAGCGCGCGCCCGCAGCTGAGCTGGCGCCTGGTGAATCAGGGCGGCAAGCAGGCGCTGGAGATCACCAATCGTGGCAGCGGGCATGCCCGCCTCAGCAACGTCTCGCTCGGTGGTCGCAGCCTCTCCAGCAGCCTGTTCGGCTATGTGCTGGCCGATGCCAGCAACACATTCCCGCTCAGCGTGCCGGTTTCCGGCGGGGCTGAGCTGAGTGCCGAGCTGGAGCATAAACAGAGTTGGCGTAGTACCCGCTCAGCACCATAGTCGATGAGCAGATGCCGTCGGGTGCCGGGCCGGCACTGCACACTGGCCGTTACTGGCCTGCTAAGCTGCCTGTCACCGCTGACCGGCAGCGCGGAAACCTATAGCTCGCTGCCGCCCCCGCCGAGCGCCGCTGCCAGCCAGCAGCAGCAAAATTATATGCTGGGGCTGGTGGTCAATGGCGAGGAGAGAGACCAGGTGGTGCCGGTGCAGTTTCAAAACGGCCACTATCTGCTGCGCGCCGCCGACCTGCAGCGGGCGGGTATTCCGACTGCGCGCATCACCGCCTCGATTATCGATGTTTCCGCTATGGATCAGGTGCAGGCGGAGTACGATCGCCAGCGGCAACGCATTCTGCTGACGGTGCCGTCCGAATGGCTGCCAAAGCAGACCTTTGGGGGTGCCGCGCAAAACGGCCCGCGCTATCCCGGGCGCAGCAGCAACGGCCTGCTGTTTAACTACGATGTTTACGCCAGCCAGACCACCGACGGCGGTACCCGCATGTCTGCCTGGAATGAGCTGCGCCTGTTCGGGAACGCTGGCCAGTTCTCCAGCAACGGGGTGGTTCAGCAGCAGCTTACGGGTGACAGCGGCTACCTGCAGGATGGCTATCTGCGCTACGATACCTGGTGGGCGAATCAGGATGAAGAGCGGGCACTGAGCTGGCGCGTGGGGGATTTAATCACCGATTCGCTGGCGTGGAGCAGCAGCGTGCGCCTCGGCGGTATTCAGATTGCGCGTGACTTCTCGGTACGCCCTGACCTGGTCACTTATCCCCTCCCCTCATTTTCCGGCCAGGCGGCGGTACCCTCTACCGTTGATCTGTTCGTCAACGGTTATAAGACCAGCAGTAACTCGGTACAGCCCGGCCCTTACTCGCTGACCAATATGCCGTTTGTCAACGGTGCCGGTAATGCGGTGGTGGTGACCACCGATGCCCAGGGGCGGCGGGTCAGCACCACCCTGCCGTTTTACGTGGCCAGCGATCTACTGAAAAGCGGCCTGTCTGACTTTTCCTTTTCCGCCGGGGCGCTGCGCCAGAACTACGGGCTGAAGAACTTCGACTACGGCTCTGCCGCCGGCAGCGGCTCTTATCGCTACGGGATCGCCGACTGGCTGACGCTGGAGACCCATGCCGAGGCGGCGCAGTCGCTGGCGCTTGGCGGGGCGGGCGTGCAGCTCAAAATGGGAGCCTGGGGGGTGGTGAACGGTGCCGTCACCCAGAGCCAGATGCAGGGCGACAGCGGCCGTCAGTACAGCTGGGGCTACCAGTACAACACCAGCCGCTTCAGCGTGGGAATGCAGCAAACCCGCCGTACCACCGGCTTTGGTAACCTTGCGCTGTATGGCGACCGTGAAAGCGGGGTGGCTACGGCAGAGACCTATACGCTGAGCCGCAGCAGCGCGCAATACAATGCCAGCGTGGCGCTCGATCGCTACGGCAGCCTCGGCGCGGCGCTGATTGATATCACCAGCGGCAGCGGCGATCGCACCCGCCTGCTCAACCTCTCCTGGAGCAAAAACCTGTGGGGCAATACCAGCCTGTACCTTTCCGCCAGTCGCGACCAGCAGGAGGGGAACTGGTCCGGTGCCGTTTCGCTGATGATCCCGTTCAGCGATCTGAGCAATGCCAGCATCAGCATGGAGCGCGATCGGCAGGGCGGCACCGCTGAACGGCTCTCCGTTTCGCGCGCGATGCCTACCGATGGCGGGATCGCTTACGATGCCTCCTGGGCGAATCAGAGCAGCGGCGGCAGCTATCGTCAGGGCAATCTGCGCTGGCGTAATCAGCAGTTTGAAACCTCGGCGGGCTTCTATGGCGATGATAATTACAGCACGGAATTTGCCGATCTCTCCGGTTCGCTGGTGCTGATGGATAACAGCGTATTTGCCGCAAATCAGGTGACGGACGCCTTCGTGCTGGTGAAAACCGACTACCCGAACGTCAACGTGCGCTATGAAAACCAGCTGATGGGAAAAACGGATAGCGACGGCTACCTGCTGGTTCCGGCCATCAGCTCATACTACCCGGCGAAATATGATATCGACACGCTTGACCTGCCTGCCGACATGGCGGCCAGCAGCGTCGAGCAGCGCTTCTCGGTGAAGCGCCAGAGCGGTTATCTGCTGCACTTCCCGATTGAGCCGCTGCGCGCCGCCAGCGTGATCCTGCATGACAGCAACGGCGAGCCGCTGCCGGTCTCAACCGTTATCAGCCGCGAGGGTCAGCAGAGCGGGTACGTTGGCTGGGACGGCATCACCTGGATGGAGAATCTGTCTGAACATAACCCCCTCCGCGCTGAAACCCCGGACGGACGCCACTGCGATACCGAACTGACGGTGCCGGGCGGGCGGCCTAAATCCCTCACCACTTACGGCCCGCTCACCTGTGTGCTCTCCCCGTTACCAACAGGAAATACCCGATGAAAAAACTGTTGCTGCTGTGTAGTTTTATCCTGCTGATGGGCGGTTCGCTTCCGGCCCTGGCGGCCTGTACCACCGCGCCGGTCAGCGCGGCCTTTGGCGGTGTCAGCTCGTTTACCGTCAATACGACGGCCAGCACGGTTTCTGCGCCCGGCACCCTCAACTGCGGCACCGGGGTGCTGGCGCTGCTGTCATCGGACAGCGTCACCGTGCAGTTAGTCAGTGCCACCAGCTCCACTGGCAATCGGGGCACGCTGCGCCTGAGCGATACCATCCCGGTGCAGCTGTGTACCGACTCCGCCTGCGCCACGGAATTGGGCATTGGTGGCACCCTCGTCACCTACAGCCGCAGCCAGCTGCTGGGGCTGAGTATCGGCACCGGCAACCAGGTGGTGTTCAGCCTGCCGTTCTTCCTGCGCACCGTGCCCGGCGCCGTGGTGGCGGCCGGCACCTACACCGTGACGCTCAACGTGCAGGTAGTGTACAACGTCTGCACCGGGGTAGGCATTGGCGGCCTGTGCCTGCTCGGTTCGCAAAACAGCGGCACCACGACCCTGCCGCTGACCGCGACCATCGCCATTGCCAACGACTGCACCACCATTACTTCACCTGCGGTGAACTTCGGCAGCGCCCCGCTGGTCAGCAGCTTTACCGGCGTCAGCCAGTCGATCAACGTGATCTGCACCAAGGGCAGTACCTACAGCGTGGGGATGAACAACGGGATCCATGCGGTGGGAGCGCAGCGCTACATGGCCAGCGGGACGAACCTGCTGGCCTATGAGATTTATAAAGGGTCGGGCACTGCCAGCCGCTGGGGGGGAACCGTGACTGCAGAACGCATGCAGAGCACGGCGGCTAACAGCGTCAGCACCGACGGGCTGACCCGCACCTTTAACTATAATGCTCAGGTGCTGACCAGCCAGGCAACGCCGGTAGCGGGGAGCTACAGCGATACCATTACGGTGGACTTATCGTTCTAACCCAGGTGATTACCACCGGTGACGCCGTGTACTTCAGCGGTCACGTAGCTTGACTCCTGCGACGCCAGATAAACGTACACCGGCGCCAGTTCTGCAGGCTGTCCGGCACGTTTCATCGGCGTCTGCTGGCCGAATTCCGGGATCTTATCCTGCGTCTGACCACCCGCAATCTGCAGCGCCGTCCAGATTGGACCCGGTGCCACGCAGTTCACGCGGATGCCTTTCTCAGCAATCTGCTTCGCCAGGCCGCGGGTGTAAGCCAGGATAGCCGCTTTGGTCGACGCATAGTCGAGCAGGTGTGCGCTAGGCTGATAGGCCTGAATCGACGAAGTGGTGATAATGCTGCTACCCGCCGGCAGATGCGGGATCGCTGCCTGGGTGATCCAGTAGAGCGAAAACACGTTGGTCTCGTAGGTTTTACGGAACTGCTCGGTGGTCAGGTCAGCAATGTTTTCTACCGCCACCTGCTTACCAGCCACCAGCGCCAGAATGTCCAGGCCGCCTAAATGCTCACGCGCATCTTCCACCAGCTTCTTGCTGAACGCTTCATTGCTGATATCACCCGGCAGCAGCACCGCTTTTTGCCCGGCCTGCTCAATCAGTTTTGCCACTTCTTCGGCATCGCGCTGCTCGTCAGGCAGGTAGGAGAGCGCCACGTCCGCGCCTTCGCGGGCATAGGCAATGGCTGCCGCGCGGCCAATGCCGGAGTCGGCACCGGTCACCAGCGCTTTACGCCCCTGCAAACGGCCGCTGCCGCGATAGCTTTTTTCGCCGCAGTCCGGCACCGGCCGCATCTCAGCCTGCACGCCGGGCGCAGGCTGGCGCTGCTTGGGGAAGTCTTCCGCTGGATATTGCGTGAGAGGATTCTGCATTTCGTATTGGTCTGCCATGGTTCCTCCGCTTGGCGATACATTCATTTCGTTTCGTTCGGGGTTAAGCGTAGTCCACGTTCATCGGCTGTCGACGAGGGAAACATTAATATCGAGTATAGAACTGATTTCAGAGGAAAAAATGGCAAAATTTAAATGCAATAAAATATAACCAAATATGAACAGCCCCTTTCAGGCGAATAATATCGACGCAAGTAATGTGCAAATTTTAGCCAAAACTACCACTGTTAATTATTGGTTACTAATGTGAACATTTTGTAATCCATTAACGGTGATCGCCGTCACATTAAAACCCGCCCCGGCAGGCTAAAAACGAGGAAAAAACCCACAGGAAGTAACATGAGCAACTCAATGACAGGGACATCGCGGCAGGGCGGTGCCAGAACTATCTTCAACGTTACCAGCGGTAACTTCCTCGAAATGTACGACTTTATGGTGTTTGGCTACTATGCTACCGCCATCGCAAAAACCTTTTTCCCCGGAGATGACCCGTTTGCCTCACTGATGCTGACGCTGATGACCTTTGGCGCCGGCTTCCTGATGCGGCCGCTGGGGGCGATTATCCTCGGCTCTTATATTGACCGCCACGGCCGCCGTAAAGGGCTGCTGCTGACGCTGGGACTGATGGCGATCGGTACGCTGACCATTGCGGTGGTGCCCGGCTATGCCACGCTGGGCATGGCGGCGCCGGTGCTGATCCTGCTGGGCCGACTGCTGCAGGGCTTCTCGGCCGGGGTCGAGCTTGGCGGGGTTTCCGTTTATCTCTCTGAGATCGCGCCAAAGGGCAAGAAAGGCTTCTACGTCAGCTGGCAGTCCGGTAGCCAGCAGATTGCGGTGATCTTCGCCGCGCTGCTCGGCCTGCTGCTCAATCATCTGCTGGCAAAAGAAGCCGTTACCGACTGGGGCTGGCGTATTCCATTTGTGATTGGCTGCCTGATCGTGCCGTTCCTGTTCTGGATCCGTCGCATGCTGGAAGAGACCGAAGCCTTCAGCCAGCGTAAACATCACCCGAGCATGGGGCAGATTGTCCGTTCGGTTGGCCGCAACTGGGCGCTGGTGCTGGCGGGCATGCTGATGGTGGTCACCACCACGGTGATGTTCTATATGATCACCGCGTTCACCCCGACCTTTGGCAAAACGGTGCTGATGATGAGCGATAAAGAGAGCTTCTTTGTCACCCTGTGCATTGGTATTTCCAACCTGTTCTGGCTGCCAGTGATGGGGGCGCTTTCTGACCGCTATGGCCGCCGCCCGCTGCTGCTGATCTTCACTATCCTGATGATTATCACCGCCTGGCCGGTGCTGCACTGGCTGGTCGGTTCACCGAGCTTTGCCCATCTGCTGGAAGCCGAGCTGTGGCTCTCATTCCTGTACGGCAGCTATAACGGCGCCATGGTGGTGTATCTGGCGGAGGTGATGCCGGCGGAGGTGCGTGCCACCGGTTTCTCGCTGGCCTATAGCCTGGCGACAGCGCTCTTCGGCGGCTTTACTCCGGCGGTGTGCAGCTATCTGATCCATGTGACGGGAGATAAAGCGATGCCGGGCGTCTGGCTGACGTTTGCGGCAGTGTGCGGATTAATTGGGACGTTGATTATCAAACGGCTGGTGAAGCAGTATCAGGCAAGGCGCCTGATGGAGCCGGCAATTCAGGTATAACGCGATTATGACAAGGGCCGATCACCATACGATCGGCCCCTGCGATCCGGGTGTAGGGGCGACCACCGTTTTGGTCGACCCATTACACGGGATTATTTCCCGGCAGTTTCCATACCCATCAAACCAATCTTCAGATACCCCGCCTGACGCAGTTTATCCATCACGCCCATCAGCGTTTCGTAATCGACGGACTTATCGGCCTGGAAGAAAATCGTGGTGTCTTTCTTACCTTCGGTCTGTTTGGTCAGCGCATCGACCAGCGTCTCTTCGGTTACCGCATCATTGCCAATAAACAGCTGCTTGTCGGCTTTGATAGACAGATAAACCGGCTTTTCCGGGCGCGGCTGTGGCGCACTGGTGGAGGCAGGCAGATTGACGCGCACGTCAACGGTGGCAAGCGGCGCGGCGACCATAAAGATAATCAGCAGCACCAGCATGACGTCGATAAACGGCGTCACGTTGATTTCATGCATTTCACCGTTGTTATCGAGATCTTCGTTTAATCGCATTGCCATAGTGCTTAACCTACCCGCAGTTTCTGTGCGGGCTGAACGCGCGGTGCGCTGGCGGCGAGGTCAAGGTCGCGGCTCTGCAGCAGCAGAACCTGGGCGGCCAGGTCACCGAGAGAAGCTTTGTAGCTGCCAATGGTACGGGCAAAGACGTTATAGATAACCACCGCAGGGATAGCAGCAATCAGGCCCACCGCCGTCGCCAGCAGCGCTTCCGCAATACCCGGCGCAACCACGGCGAGGTTAGTGGTCTGCGTATGAGCGATGCCGATAAAGCTGTTCATAATGCCCCACACGGTACCAAACAGACCGACGAACGGTGCGATAGCCCCGATGGTGGCAAGGAAGCCGTTACCGCGACCGGCATGACGGCTGATGGCCGCGACGCGGCGCTCAAGGCGGAAACCGGTACGCTCTTTAATACCGTTGTTGTCATCAGAGCCTGCAGACAGCTCCAGCTCGTTTTCCGCTTCTTTTACCAGTAGCGTGCTCAGGCTAAAGCCTTTAAAACCGGCACAGGTCTGGCTGGCCTCTTCCAGCGAACGCACGTTGGCTAGCGCCAACTGCTCGCGCTTAAGGCGCTTGCGTGCCGCGCTGAGTTCGATACTTTTGCTGAAGAAAATGGCCCAAGTGACAACCGATGCCAACAGGAGGCCAATCATCACCGCTTTCACCACGATGTCTGCATGCTGGTACATGCCCCAGACGGAAAGGTCCATCTGCATCAAATCATTTGTCACGCTGTGTCTCCAACGTCTAATAGCCGATAGCGGAAAATTCAGTGCGGATCATACCAAAACAGCCGGGAATTGATAGTAGTTCTCATTACTATTTACAACTTAATGGACATTTTTTGCACATTTTTTTATCTCCCGCGCTGCGCTGTCGCAGCGATAATGAATTTTTATCACTTATCCGCAGGCTGCATACCGCGCGGCAGGCTGGCGTGTTAACGTTGAAATAGGGCAAAAAATCATACGGGTATTTCATGAGCAGCAAAAAAATTGAAACCGCGCTGATCGCGGCCGGACGCGCTAAACGCTACACGCAAGGCTCGGTTAATCCGATTATCCAGCGCGCATCATCGCTGGTGTTTGATAGCGTGGCCGATAAAAAACGCGCCACCGCCGGGCGTGCCGACGGCGAACTATTTTACGGGCGCCGTGGCACCCTCACCCACTTCTCCCTGCAGGAGGCGCTGACCGAGCTGGAAGGCGGCGCGGGCTGTGTGCTCTATCCCTGTGGTGCAGCGGCGGTAGCCAACGCTATCCTCGCCTTTGTCTGCGCGG
>Ga0308169_10005357_pt1 | contig 11694 bp, 10 predicted proteins | sample PhyBR1_2_FD_202139 | JGI IMG/M metagenome (GOLD analysis project Ga0308169, IMG submission 202139) | Phyllosphere microbial communities from UC Gill Tract Community Farm, Albany, California, United States - DLSLSB.R1 | ecosystem: Host-associated > Plants > Phyllosphere > Unclassified | place... | reverse complement strand
CGAGCGTCGTCAAGCAAGTGCAGGATGCCTGGAAAGCCAACCTGAAAGATGCATCGGGCAAGGCGATCATGTAATCAGGCAGGTGATGTAACCATCCGGCAGCTTGACTGCCGGATTTTTTTATCAGCACATCCAACCTCGGCATCTCACAGACTGGGTATCCCATGACAATGGCGAACACGATCGTCCTGGTGATTGACGACAAACCGGCCATCGCCGAATTGCTCAAATTTTCACTGCACGAGGACGAGTGGGTCTGGCATAACGTGCCGAGTCTGGCGCAAGCCTGGGACTTCATCGGCCGCGAACGGCCTGCACTTCTGTTGCAGGAATCGATGCTGCGCAACGAAGGCGGCATGCGCCTGCTGGCGCGCCTGCGCGGCGACCGGCGCCTGCGCGAGCAGCCCGTGATCCTGCTGGCGGCCGAATGTGCCGAAGGCGAGCGTCCGCCGGCATTGCCGGCAGCGGTGGCGCATCCCGAATTCATCCCGCAGCCGCCGATTGGCGATGCGCGCGAGCTGTCACCCGAATCGCGCCTGCTGCGCTCGGGTCGCCTGGTACTTGATCCGCTCAGCTGCAGCGTCAAGGTCGGCAACAGCCGGGTCGAAGTACGCCACGCCGAATATCGTCTGCTGCGTTTTTTGCTGTGCCATCCAGGCCAGGTCTTTTCGCGCTCGCAATTGCTTGAACAACTCTGGGACGCGCACCAGTCGCTCGACCAGCGCACTGTCGACGTCCACGTGCTGCGCCTGCGCAAGGCGCTGGGCCGCGCCAAATCGCTGATCAAGACCGTGCGCGGCGCCGGTTACATGCTGGCACCGACCTGACATGCAGCGTTCTCTGGCAGCATGAATCACCACCCTCGTATCGCCCCTTCCGTCACGCCACATCGCAGCAAGCGCTATCTGGTGCTGGCATGGCCGCTGCTTGCCGTGCTGCTCTGCATTGCGCTGTGGGGCGCGACCCTGGCGCGGGTGGACGCCGAGCAGGCGCGCGTTGCCGGCCAGGTCCGCAAGGATGCTGCCGCCTACGCCGAAGCCTACGAGCAATACATCACGCGCTCGGTCGCGCAGATGGACCAGATCACGATGCAGCTCAAGTTCAGCTGGGAGAACTCGCGCAAGCCGGAACTCCTGGCGGACATGCGCCGTGACGGCATGTTCACCGACAGCGCCTTCCACGTGGTCGCCGTGCTCGACCGCCGCGGCGTCGTGCGTTCGAGCACGCGCCCCGGGCTGGTTGGCGCCGATCTGGCGGACGGCCCGTATTTTTCGCACCACCGCGACAACAACTCGACGGCACTGCGGGTCGGCGCCACACCGGCGCAGTTCGGTGCAGCCGACGACGTGGTGCTGTTCACGCGCCGGCTCGATGACCGCGACGATGAATTCGACGGCGTCATCATGATGGCAGTGGATGCGCGCTATTTCACATCGTTTGTCAGCCCGGCCACGCTTGGCGCCGGCGGCATCGTGGCGCTGGCCGGCAGCGAAGGGCGGCTGCGCGTCGAGCAGCGCAGCGACGGCGCTGCGTTCTTCGACACGGCCACGCTACCGCGCCGCGGCGCCGCCTGGTCGGGCGAGCAGGGCGTGCGCGAGATCGATGGCGCCGATGGGTTTGCCGATGGTCAGTCGCGCGTGCTTGGCTGGCGCCAGTCGCCGGTCTATCCACTGGTCGCACTGGTCGGCCTGCCAAGCCCTGAAACGCTGGCTGCAAGCAATCTCTACTGGACCGACAGCCGCGATCGCGCGATTGCCGCCACGCTGTGCCTGATGCTGCTGGGTGCGGTCGGGGCCGTGCTGGCGCAGCGCGCGCTGCAGCGCGGCAAGGAGCAGGACGATGTGCGGCGCGCCTACCGCACTGCCACCGAAAGCGGCAACGACGGCTTCTATATGGCGGCAGCCATGCGCGGACGCGACGGGCAGATCGTCGACTTTCGCATCGTCGATTGCAATGAGCGTGGCGCCTTCTTCTACGGCATGACGCGTGACGACCTGGTCGGCGCGAGCCTGGCCGAGATCGACGCGGGCCTGTTCGGCGAAGACTTGCTGGCCACTTACCGCAAGGCGATGGAGACGGGCTTCCATGAAGACGACCGCAGGATGCCAAGCGACAATCGCCTGAACATCAGCTGGGGCCGGCGCCGCCTGGTGCGGGTCGGTCATGGCCTGGCCGTCACGCTGCAGGACATCAGCGAGCGCAAGGCCCACGAGTCGCAGCTCGAGCGTCTGGCCAACGAGGATACATTGACGGGTCTGGCCACCCGCCACGCTTTCCTGGAACGCATGCCCGAGATGCTGACGCAGGCGCAGGGGGCCAGCATGGGCGCCGCGCTGCTGTTCATCGACCTGGATGAATTCAAGCACGTCAACGATTCGCACGGCCACGCTACCGGCGATGCGGTGCTCAAGTGCGCGGCCCAGCGCCTGCTGTCGCTGCTGCGGCCGTCGGACCAGGTGGCGCGTTTCGGCGGCGACGAATTCGTCGTCCTGCTCACGCCGTGCGATGGCGAGCGCCAGGCAGCATCGGTCGCGGCGCGCATCGTCGACGCGTTCGGCGTGCCGTTCCTGCTGGGCGACGAGCTGCACGCAGTGGGCGCGTCGATCGGCATCAGCATGTACCCGCGCGATGGCACCGATGCCGAGACGCTGGTGCGCCACAGCGACATCGCCATGTATGTCGGCAAGAACGACGGCAAGGGGCAATACCGCTTCTTCGATCCGTCATTGTCGACGACGCTCAATTCGCGCGCGCGGCTCAAGCAGAGCATGCTCGAGGCGCTTGAAGGCGACCAGTTCGTCCTGCATTACCAGCCGCGCGTCGACGCCCGCAGTGGCGAGTTGCTGAGCATGGAAGCGCTGGTGCGCTGGCGCCATCCGGTGCTGGGAATGGTCGCGCCGGGCGACTTCATTCCGCTGGCCGAAGCGACGGGCCTGATCATCCGCATCGGCGAGGCCGTGATCGACAAGGCATGTGCGCAACTGGCGGCCTGGCGCGAGGCCGGCGTGCCGCTCGTGCCCGTGTCGATCAATGTCTCGCCCAAGCAGTTCATGCGTGGCGGCGTGCAGCGGCAATTGCATGCGGCCCTGGTGCGCTACCGCGTGCCCGCCAGCCTGATCGAGGTGGAAATCACCGAGTCGGCCATGATGGGCGACCAGGACGACATCCTGGCCGAACTGGCGGCGCTGCGCGCGCTGGGCGTGAAGCTGCACGTGGATGACTTCGGCACCGGCTACTCGTCGCTGTCGCAATTGCAGCGCCTGAAAATGGACGTGCTCAAGGTCGACCGCGCGTTTACCAACGAGCTGGCCAGGTCGAGAGAGGGCAAGGTGTTTTTCCAGGCGATCGTCTCGATGGCGCACGCACTGGGCATGTCGGTCGTGGCCGAGGGCGTGGAAACCGCCGAGCAACTGGCCATCCTGCGCGGGCTGGACTGCAATGAAGTGCAGGGCTACTTCATCGCGCGCCCGATGCCGGCGCACGAGATGGCGCTGCTGATGGCGCAGCGCTTCCTGCTCGAGGTCGCGGCGGCGGCGCCGTGAGCAAGGCCGTCAGCAAAGTTCCGTGGTGACGCTTGAGCGGCATTGGTGCGGGCATGCAGGGGCGGCCTACAGTGGCTGCACCGGACATGCCCGGTGCGAAAGGATCCCATGCCGAACCTTCAGGACGTCGCCGACCAGATCAACGCGCGGCTCGATCAGATCTCGACCAACACCGTCAACACGGCGAACAACACGGCCGACATCCGCAGCGAGCTGGCGCAGACCAACAGCCGTCTGCTGCAGATCGATGCCACGCTGGCGACGGGTTTCGCCAATCTGTCGCAAGGTTTGTTTGCGCTGATCCAGGTCCAGGTCATCGCCGCCAGCCTGCTCGATCATCACCGCAAGCAGAACGACACGATCATCTGCGAGCTTGCCAACAGCAACACGCTGCTGTGCAGCATCCTGCGCAAGCTGGCCCGGCAGCTACACATTGACGAGGCGCTGCAGGCATCATTGGCACGCATCGAGGGCATCAGTGAGCGCGTGCATGCGCTCGAAGCCGGCGATGTCGACCGTCAGCGCGAACTCCTTGAGCAGGTGCAGGCCTGCTGCCCGCCGGAGCCACCGCCGCAAGAGCCTTGCCCGGCCGTGTGCCCGCCACCGGTGTACCGCGAGCGCCAGCCGACGGGCCAGGACTGGAAGCCTTTGCCGCCGCCACACCGGCCGATCGGGTAGCCGCCATGGCCACGTTCATCCTGCAGGATGCGACCGGCATCGGGTCGGACGACCTCGACCCGGCGCGAGGCTTCATCGACATGGCGATCATCGCCAACGATACGGGGCTGGGCATGGCCGATCCGGCCGCCGGCAAGCAACGCCTGGTCTACGCCCGAACCGGCAACGGTCCACCCCGGCTGCGACTCGATGCAATGATCAACACGGCGTTTTCGCCAAATTATGGCAGCGGAGCGAACAACGTCGACACGATCGTCGTTGCCGGCCTCAAGTCGCTGGTACTCGACGATGGCACACCGATGGCCGACAATGGCACGGCCTTGCCGCCCAAGTCGAGCGGCTTGCCCGGCGCCAGCCTCAACCCCACCGAGCAGTGCCTCGTCATCTACGATACCCAGCTGGCCATCTGCGTGGCCAGAGACGGCTCGGGCGGCGTACTCGATTTGCCCGTATCCCCGCCTGTCGCGCTGTACCACGAGTTTTCCCATGCCTTTCGCATCGTCAATAACACCTTGCTGGCGCTGACCGTTGCCTGCGATCCGTCGTCACCCGAAGAACGCGCCGCCATCATCGACGAGAACGATCTGCGCACCGACCTGGCCAGCCGGGCGGGTACGAGCCCGACGCTGCGCGACCCCGGCATCCATTGCGGCAGGCTCGCATCTGACGGTGAAGAATGCTGCTGCATTATCGCCACGCTCGTGTCCAGGTCGCCCCGGTCGCAGCAAGTACAGAAGCTGCGCTGCGCGCGCGACCACTTCGTGCGCGGGACCGAGGTCGGGCATGCGTTCTTCGAGCATTTTTTTCGCGACTATTACGCGTTTTCACCACAGGCCTGCACGCTCATGGCAGGCGATCAGTCGCTCCGGCATCAGCTGCTCGAAGGCTTCGTCGAGCCCTTGCTCGACTTCTGGAACATGATGGTCGAGCGGGGCCGCTGCGTCATGGGCAGCACGCAGCTGGGCGCCGCATTCATCGCGCTGCACGCCGATCGCGGTCACGCCGAGCAGCGCCGCGCCGCCTTGCAACGTACCAGCGCCTATTGGGAAAGCGGGGCCGGGCAGTCCGCCGAGGCGCCGGCGCAGTTGATGGCATTGCTGCGCGAACGTGCCTGGCCCAGCCCTTACATGCAGTGGGCGCTCGTTGCGCCGGTCAGGCTGATGCACGCGCTGCTGACCCGGTATCTGGCTGGCGCCGACGCCCCGGCGATCGGCCGCGCCTTCACCGAGGCGCTCGATGCATGGGCGCCCGAAGTGCCGATCAGCACATTGTGGGCGGGGTTGCCGGCCGCGCAAGTACGGCGCGAGCTGGGGTTCTGCGAGCGCGCGCTATTGCAGACGACAAAAAGTAAAACCCGCTTCCGGCAGCGATTGGGCGAGCGGTTTCCCGATATCACGGCCGTCGCTGGGGTGCTGGGCCGATTGCAGACGATCCACAAGGGGGATACATGGTGAGCGACGACAGCAAACCCGACGACCTGACCGCAGCCATCCAGTCGGTGGCGCCGGTAGATACGCGCCTCCAGGTCGTCGTGCGGCTGCAGAACAAGGCGGCACGGGCGCTGCATTATGTGGCCGACGTGCGCGCGATGCGCTACGATCCGACCACGCGCACGCTGACGCTGGCGCTGTCCGACGAGGGCCGCGAAGTCATTCCTGGTCTGGCTGGCAAGTTGCCCCTGTTCCGACATGTCGATCCGGGCAGCGAAGCCGAGATCCACCTGAGCGTGCCCGACAGGATCGTCAAGCTGTCGCGCTCTGCCGGGTCTGCCGGGTCAGCCGGGTCTGCCGGGTCAGCCGGGTCTGCCGGGTCAGCCGAACCTGACGAGCTCGCGTTCGAGACGCAGCAACTGTCTGACGTGCGTGAAGTCGTGGTCGAAGTAGCGTGGGCCGACGTGCCGTATTACCACGACACGCGTGCCAGCGCGTTGCAGGATGCACGTCTGCCGGCTGCGCGCTGGGAGCAGCACAAGGCGCGCGCGACGAAGCGCCAGGACAAGAAGCGCACGCCCAAATCATGAGGCAGGGCGTGTGGTGGCTGGGCGTGCAGCGCAGCACGCCCAGGGCAGGGCGGTCAGTCGAGGTCAGCCGCGCTGTGACGTTCCAGCACCTGGTCTTCCGCCGGTCCGAACGACCGGTTGACCTTGCGCCCACGCACGACGGCCGGGCGCGCTGCGATCGCATCGGCCCAGCGCTTGACGTGCTTGTACTCGTGCACGGACAAGAACGTGGCCGCGTCGTACAGCTGTCCCAGCACCATGCCGCCATACCATGGCCAGATGGCCATATCGGCGATCGTGTAGTCGTCGCCGGCCATGTAGCGGTTGTCGGCCAGATGGCGGTCGAGCACGTCGAGCTGGCGCTTGGTTTCCATCGCGTAGCGGTCGATCGGGTATTGCAGCTTTTCCGGCGCGTACGCATAGAAATGGCCGAAGCCGCCACCCATGAATGGCGCCGAGCCCATCTGCCAGAACAGCCAGTTCATCGTCTCGGTGCGCGCCACGCCGTCCTTCGGCAAGAATGCGCCGAATTTTTCGGCCAGGTACACCAGGATTGCCCCCGATTCGAACACCCGCACCGGCTCGGCGCCACTGCGGTCGACCAGGGCCGGGATCTTCGAATTCGGGTTGGCATCGACGAAGCCGCTCGAGAACTGCATGCCTTCGTTGATACGGATCAGCCAGGCATCGTACTCCGCGCCTGCATGGCCGGCGGCCAGCAGTTCTTCGAGCATGATCGAGACCTTCACGCCATTGGGCGTGGCCAGTGAATACAGCTGCAGTGGGTGTTCACCCACCGGCAGTGCCGCCTCGTGGGTCGAGCCAGCGACCGGGCGATTGATATTGGCAAAGGCGCCGCCCGGGGTGGCGGGCGGGGTCCAGACGGTTGGCGGAACATACGGTGTTGAATCAGGCATGGCTTTTCCTTGAGCTGACGTGTCAGAAGAACCATTCTAGCCAATGGACGGCAAACGTGTTGGCGGCTGCTTTAATGGGCCGGGGCCACGACGCTGTGCATTCGTTCAACGCGCGTGACGATCCAATGCGGACGCGGAAAAAACCGGTGGGTTCGAACGCGTGGACGGGAAACCCGTCAACCCTACAGCTGAACCACAGAGCGGCGTTGAAGAGAACGAAGCCGAAAAAAAACCCCGCCGAGGCGGGGTTTTGCAGAGAGCAGGTCGGCTTTAAACGAATGCCGTCAGCGTACCCTTCATTTTCTTCAGTGCAGCCGATTCGATCTGACGAATCCGCTCCGCCGACACGCTGAATTCTTCCGCCAGCGTGTGCAGCGTGGCACCCGAACCGTCGTCATTCGCCAGCCAGCGCGCTTCGATGATGCGGCGCGAACGCGGATCCAGCTTGCCAAGTGCCGATTCCAGGCCTTCGGACTGCAGGCGCGTGACTTGCTGCGCTTCGATGACCTTGGTCGGCTCCTGCTGTTCCGACGACAGGTAAGCGATCGGTGAGAACTTGTCGTCTTCGTCGTCGGTTGGCGACTCGAGCGCGATATCGCGGCCCGACAGACGGGTTTCCATCTCGATCACTTCTTCGCGCTTGACGCCCAGCAGCTTCGCCAGATCGTCGACCTGACCTGGCGACATCGCGTCCAGACCGGTCTTGTTGCTGCGCAGGTTGAAGAACAGCTTGCGCTGCGCCTTCGTCGTCGCAACTTTTACCAGACGCCAGTTCTTGAGAATGTACTCATGCATCTCGGCCTTGATCCAGTGCATCGCGTACGACACCAGGCGCACGCCCTGGTTCGGGTCGAAACGCTTGACTGCCTTCATCAGGCCGATATTGCCTTCCTGGATCAGGTCGGCGTGCGGCAGGCCGTAGCCCAAATAGCCACGTGCGATCGACACCACCAGGCGCAGGTGCGACAGCACCATCTTTTGCGCTGCGTCGAGATCGTTATCGTCGCGCAGCCGCTTTGCCAGCGACATCTCTTCTTCGTGCGTGAGCATCGGCAGGCGGTTCACTGCCGAGATGTACGCATCGATATTGCCGAGATTGCCGGTGAAACCTAGTCCCAGAGCACGATTGCTGGTCGGGACCAATGCGGATTGTGCGGACATGTTTATTTCCCTTTTAATAATCTTGCTGCATCCTGACGGGCCTCGGCCTCATGCCGGTGACGCCATCGCGAAGCGCATGTCGCTTCGTCTTGTACGGATACTTTTGCTTGAAATTCGATTGCCTTGGACCATATATTAGCACTCCCCCAAAGAGAGTGCCAGAACGTGGCCAGAACTTAAGATTGTTCAAAGTATTGCCCATGGGAATTAATTCCGCAAGCAATCCACTTTAGAACAGCGTTTGAGTATTCGTTTGATCCAGCTCAGAATCGAGCTCATGATCGAACCGATCAACACTGGAAATCGCGTACAGGTTTAGAGTACGGCGCACGCGACAAGCGCTCTGTTGGATGGCGCACGTACGACTTGGGAGTAGTGTAGGAGTTCTACGCAAGACAGCGTAGGTCAGTGCCAGTTGACCGTAGGAGTATTCGCGCACTGCGGCGCATTTCAACAGCCAGGTAATTGGGGAGGCAGCGCAACGGCCGCCTCGCCCTGCACTGGAAATGGTGCCGCTTCAGGCATTTTCAATACCCTCAGCCCATCTTTTTTATCCAGCAATATTGTAGGAGTGCCGTTGCCGGCACTCCGGTAGCAAGTCAGCGCGCCCGCGCCAGGTGACGCCGCACCGACAGCAGCGCGCCGATCAGGCCGAGTCCGGCACTCACTGCCAGCAAGCCGGCAATGGCCAGCCCGCCCAGTGGCATCAGCTGGAACTGCGAACCGTACAGCCGCGCGAACTCGGCAATGGCGCCATTGAGCGGGTGCAACGCCAGCATGACGACGCCCAGCGCCACACCGCCGGCGCACAGGCCCAGCAGCGCACCGGTATAAAAGAACGGGCGGTGAATGAAGTCATTGGTCGCGCCGAGCAGTTGCGAAACGGAGATCTCTTCTTTCTGCGTCAGCACCTGCAGGCGGATGGTATTGAACACCACCGCGATCACGACGATTCCCAGCGTGCCGGCCAGCAGCAAGAGCGCCAGGCGCAGGATGCCGAGCAGGGCGGCCAGGCGCTTGACCCAAGCGGAGTCGACCTGCACCGTCTCGACGCCCGGCAGCGCGCGCAGGCGCTCGGTGATGGCGTCGACCTGCGCGGCCGCGCCGGCGCTGGCGAAGCCGTCCAGCTTCATCACGTAGCTGTCTGGCAGTGGATTCTCGCCCAGTGTTTCCAGCACGCCGCCCAAGCTGCTGCGTTCCTTCAGCGATTCCAGCGCTTCTTCACGCGGCACGAACGTGACCTCGCCCTTGCCCTGCGCAACGATCTGGCGAATCTGCGGCAGTAACGCCTGCGCATCGGGGCGGCTGACATTCTCGCGCATGAACAGGCTGATCTCGGGGTCGACCGATAACTGCTCGGACAGCGGCCTCACATTGTCGAGCAGGGTCAGGCCCGCGAAGGGCAGCGTGAGCGCCAGTGCGACGACGAGCACGTTGAACAGGAAGCTGCCGGGCGACTTGCGCACGGTCGACAGCGCGGCCACCAGGGCGAAACGGTGCTGGCGCAACCACGGGCTCATACTGCACCTCCGACCAGTTGGCCATTTTCCAGGCGGATGACGCGCTCGGCGCGCTCCAGCACGTAATCGTCGTGGGTCGAGATCACGCACGTGACGCCCACTGCATGGAACGAGCGCAGCGCGTCGAGCACCTTGTCGGCCGCGACGCGGTCGAGGTTGGCGGTGGGTTCGTCGGCCAGGATGATCTGCGGCCGGTTCACGATCGCCCGGGCCACGGCCACCCGCTGCTGTTCGCCACCGGACAGTTCAAGCGGCATTGCGCGGGCGCGGTCGAGCAGGCCGACCTTGTCGAGCGCGGCGCGGGCGCGCTGCTCGGCTTCGGCCGTGCGCGCGCCGGTCACCAGCATTGGCAGCATCGTATTGGCCAGGATATTGCGGTCATTGAGCAGGCGTTGCTGCTGGAAGATGATGCCGATATTGCGGCGCAGGAACGGGATGCCGGCCGGCTTGATGCGCCCGACGTCATGCCCGCTGACGATCACCTTGCCGCTGGTTGGGCGCTCGACGCCGGCGACCATTTTCATCAGGGTCGACTTGCCCGCGCCCGACGGCCCGGCCAGGTAGACCAGCTCGCCTTTGCCGATGGCGAGCGTGACGTCGTGCAACGCGTAGCTGCCCTGTGCGTCGCCGTGCGTGTACTGCTTCGATACTGACTGGAATGCAATCATGGTGTCCTTATTCGATCAGCCGCTCAGCCGAGCAGCGCGTCGACGAATTCTTCGGCATTGAATGGCTGCAGATCTTCCAGCTTTTCGCCCACGCCGATGAAGTACACGGGAATCGGGCGGTTTTGCGCGATCGCGGCCAGCACGCCGCCCTTGGCGGTGCCGTCGAGCTTGGTAACGACCAGGCCCGTCAGCCCCAGCGCGTCGTCGAATGCCTTCACTTGCGCCAGCGCGTTCTGGCCCGTGTTGCCGTCGATGACGAGCAGGATTTCATGGGGTGCACCCGCCATGCCCTTGCCGATCACGCGCTTGATCTTTTTCAGCTCTTCCATCAGGTGCAGCTGGGTCGGCAGGCGGCCGGCCGTGTCGATCATGACGACGTCGGTGCCGCGCGCCTTGCCCGACTGGACCGCATCGAACGCGACGGCGGCCGGATCGCCCGACTGCTGCGAAATCACGGTGACGTTGTTGCGCTGGCCCCAGACCATCAATTGCTCGCGCGCGGCGGCGCGGAACGTGTCGCCCGCAGCCAGCAGCACCGACTGGTCGAAGCTTTGCATGTGCTTGGCCAGCTTGCCGATGGTGGTGGTCTTGCCGGCGCCGTTCACGCCCGCGATCATCATCACCAGCGGGTCGTGGCGGCCCAGTTCGAGCGGCTTTTGCAGCGGCAGCAGCATCTCGATCATCAGGCCCTTGAGCGCCGCCTTGACGGCGGCGGCGTCGAGCAGCTTGTCTTCCTTGACCTTGCGGCGCAATTCGGTGAGCAGGTGCTCGGTGGCGGCGATGCCGGCATCAGACATCAGCAGCGCCGCTTCGAGTTCTTCGTACAGGTCTTCGTCGATGCGCGCGCCGACGAACAGCAGCGACAGATTGCTCGAGGTCTTGGACAGGCCGGCCTTCAGGCGCGCCATCCACGAGTGTTTCTTTTCCTGCTCGGTGGTGGGGCGCTCGGCGGTTTCCGGGAACAGGTTGCCGCCTTCGTGCAGCACGCTGACCTCGGTCTTGATCTCGGGCTTGACTTCGGGCTTGGCGTCCTTCTTGATGTCGGGCTTGGCCACGGCGGGCGCCGGTGGCGCGGGCCTGGTGGCAGGCGCCGCGGGTGCAGCAGGTACAACAGGTTCCGGCGCCGGGGTATCGGGCGCTTTCTTTCTTTTGAAGAAGCTGAACATAGTGTCTGGTGGGGGACTTCGTGCGAACGCCGGCGGGGCCGGC
>Ga0308169_10005356_pt1 | contig 11696 bp, 9 predicted proteins | sample PhyBR1_2_FD_202139 | JGI IMG/M metagenome (GOLD analysis project Ga0308169, IMG submission 202139) | Phyllosphere microbial communities from UC Gill Tract Community Farm, Albany, California, United States - DLSLSB.R1 | ecosystem: Host-associated > Plants > Phyllosphere > Unclassified | place... | reverse complement strand
TTGAGGCCGTAGTCGGTGTCGTTGGCGAGGGTCACCGCCTCGTCGATGGTGCGGTACGGGTGCAGGGCGACGACCGGCCCGAAGGTCTCCACCGTGCCGTGCAGCATCTCCTTGGTGACGCCCTCGAGCACGGTCGGCTCGAAGAACGTCGGCCCGAGGTCGGGTCGCGCGCGGCCCCCGCACAGCACCCGAGCCCCGCGCGCGACCGCGTCCTCCACGTGCGACTGCACGCGTGCCAGATGATCGGGCGAGATGAGCCCGCCGATCTCGGGTCCGAAGTCGTACGCCGCGCCCAGCCTCAGCGCCGAGGCAGCGGCGACGAAGCGGTCGCGGAAGAGTGGATACATCGCCTCCGGCACGTAGATCCGCTCGATGTGCATGCAGACCTGACCGGTGTTGGCGAAGACCGCGAAGAGGATGCTGGGCATCAGCTCGTCGAGGGCCGCCTCGTCGAGGTCGTCGAGCACGATCATCGGGTTCTTGCCGCCGAGCTCGAGGCAGCAGTCGATGAGGTTCGCGCCGGCACGCTCGCCGATGAAGCGGCCGGTGCCCGTCGAGCCGGTGAACATCACGTAGTCGACGTTGTCGATCAGCGTCGGCCCCACGTCCGGGCCCTCGCCGCACACGACCTGGAAGAGCCCCTTCGGCAGGCCGGCCTGTTCGAGCAGCGTGATCCCGTACAAGGGGGAGAGGGCCGTCTTGTTGTCCGGCTTGAGGAGCACAGCGTTGCCCGCCATCAGGGCCGGTACGGCGTCCGAGAGGCCGGTCGCGAACGGGAAGTTCCACGGCGCGATGATCCCGACGACGCCGCGCGGGAGGTGCACCTCCGTGGAGTGGGAGAGCACCGGCACGGGACCGGCGTGCCGCTTGCGCGCCAGCACCTTGGGGGCGCGCTTGAGGTAGTGCGACATCACCATGACGGGGTCGCAGGCCTCCTCGAAGGCCATCCGCCGGGCCTTGCCCGACTCGGCCTGGATGAGGTCGGCGATGGTGTGCTGGTTGGCGATGATCAGCTCATGGGCGCGGTCGAAGACCGCCAGCCGCTCCTTGAGGGGCGTGGCCGCCCACGCCTCCTGCGCCGCGCGCGCGGCGGCCGCGGCGGCCTCCACGTCAGCGGGGGTCGACTGCGGCAGCTCGACCAGCACCTCGCCGGTGTAGACCTCGGTGAGCTTCCAGGTGCCGCCCGAGGTGGACGGCACCCGCGAGACGAGCCGGTGCAGCAGGTCGTCGGTGACGCTCGCCGGGCGGGTCATGCCACGCCTCCGAGGATGAGGTCGGCGGCCTTGTCACCGATCATGACCGACGGGGCGTTCGTGTTGCCGCCGATGATCGAGGGCATGATCGAGGCGTCGGCCACCCGCAACCCCTCGATGCCGCGCACCCGCAGCTGCGGATCGACGACCGCCCGCTCGTCGACGCCCATCCGGCACGTCCCGACGCCGTGGTAGATCGAGGTCGCCCGGTTCGGGATCTCGGCCTTCATCGCCTCCATGTCGATCGCGGCACCCGGATGGATCTCCGACCTCACCTGCCCCTTCAACAAGGGGTGGGCCATGATGTCGCGGATCATCGCGATCCCCTCGAGCAGGACCTGGCGGTCGTGCGGCTCGGCGAGGTAGTTGAAGTCGATCAGCGGCGCGGCCAGCGGATCGGCCGAGCGTAGCCGCAGCGTCCCGCGCGAGCGGGGATAGATCAGCGAGGACATGATCGTCAGGGCCGATCGCTTGTCCACGTCGTGTCGGATCGGGGCGTCCTGGTTCGGGGAGGGGTACGCCCACGGCAGCACGTGCAGCTGCAGGTCCGGGACGGTGGTCGCCTGCGACGTGCGGACGAACCCGACCGTCTCGAAAACGGTGTTCTCCAGGAACGAGCCGCCGCGGGTCAGCTCCTTGACGAGGCCGCGGGCGAAGTAGCCCGCCGTGCCGTGGTGCAGCGCCGAGGGCATCTCGAAGGTCGTCGGCACGAACATGTGGTCGTGCAGGTTGTCCCCGACCGGGAGGTCGGCGACGGTCACGATGCCGAGCGCGGTCAGCTCATCGGCGTGCCCGATCCCCGACAGCTGCAGCAGCTGCGCCGACCCGAAGACCCCGGCGGAGACGACGACCTCACCCGTCGCCCGTACGACATGCCGCTCTCCGCGCCGGTCGACCACCTCGACGCCGACCGCCCGGGTGCCCTCGAGGACGACGCGCGTCGCCGATACCTCGGTGAGCACCGACAGCGTCGGCAGATCGCGGTCGTGCAGGTAGCCCCTCGCCGCGGAGTAGCGCCTGCCGCGGTGAGCGCTCTGCTGGAAGGTCGAGAAGCCCTCCTGCTCGGCCGCGTTGTAGTCGGCCAGCACCTTGACGTCGAGCGTCTGGGCGGCCGCCTCCTTGAACATCGTGGAGGCCTCGGTCGGCTGGGTGTGGCGGGTGACCTTGATCGGGCCGCCGGCGCCACGGAAGTCGGAGGCGCCGTCCTCGAAGTCCTCGATCTTCTTGTACTGATCGTTGACCGAGTCCGCACTCCAGGTGCTCCCCGCCGCGCCCATCTCCTGCGCCCACGAGTCGTAGTTGGCCCGGTTGCCGCGCACCCACAGCAGACCGTTGATCGAGCTCGACCCGCCGACCACCTTGCCGCGCGGCTGGGGAAGCTCGCGGTTGAGCGCGTTGGCCTGCGGCACGGTGTGGAAGCCCCAGTCGACGAGCTTCTTGAGCTTCGGCTCGGCGTGCATCGGGCCGATCATCCCGGGCATGGTGACCAGCAGGTTGCGCAGGTCCCGCTTGCCGCCCTCGATCAGCACGACGCTCCTACCGGCGGCCGCGAGCTTGCCGGCGACGGCGCAGCCGGCGCTGCCGGCGCCGACGACGACGTACTCGGCCTCCGTGATCGTCCCGGGCCGGGCGAACCGGGTGGTGGGCTTGGGGGTGCGCTGTCCCATGGGGTGCCTCAGATCCGCTCGATGATGGTGCCCGACGCCTGCGCGCCGCCGGCGCACATGGCGATCAGGGCGGTGCTGGCGTCGCGCCGCTCCAGCTCGTGCAGGGCACTGGTGATGAGCCGGACGCCGGTGGCGCCGACGGGGTGGCCGAGCGCGATGGCGCCGCCATTGACGTTGATCTTGTCCGCGGGCACGTCGTGCACCTTCGCCCAGGACATCACGACCCCGGCGAACGCCTCGTTGACCTCGCAGATATCGAGGTCGCCGATGCTCATGCCGGAGTCGGCGAGCAGCTTGGTGGTCGCGTCCACGGGTCCGTCGAGATGGAAGTACGGATCTGCGCCAACCAGGCAACTCGTCACGATCCGTGCGCGCGGCGTGAGGCCCAGCGAGGCGGCCAGCTCGGAGTCCATGACGAGCATCGCCGCGGCGCCGTCGGAGATCTGCGAGGACGTGCCGGCGGTGTGGGTGCCGCCTGGCAGGACCGGGGCCAGCGTGGCGAGACGGTCCAGGGAGGTGTCCCGGATGCCCTCGTCGCGGGACACCGTACGGATCTCTCCGGTCGGCTTGCCGTCGTCGTCGAGCGCCGGCGCCTCGACGGCGAAGACCTCGCGTTCGAAGTGGCCCGCGTCCTGCGCGGCGCGAGCCTTCTGCTGCGACCAGAGCCCGAACTCGTCGACGTCCTCGCGGGAGAATCCCCGGTGGGCCACGATGCGGTCCGCGCCCTGGAACTGGTTGGGCAGGTCGATCGACCAGTCGTCCGGTCGGGGATCGCCGGCGCCGGCCGGCACGTTGACCCCGAGGGGGAGACGTGACATCGACTCGACACCGCAGGCGATGCCGGCCCTGATCGCTCCGCCCGCGATGAGCGCATCGACCAGGTGCGCCGCCTGCTGACCCGAGGCGCACTGGGCGTCGATGACGGTCGAGCCGGTGTGGTTGGGCAGGCCGGCGTGCATCCACGCACGGCGCACCATGTTGTTGGACTGCTCCCCGGCTTGGGTGACGCAGCCGCCGACGACCTGGTCGACGATCTCCGGGTCGATGCCTGAGCGCTTGATCACCTCGATCATCGCCGAGCCGAGCAGGACGGCGGGGTGCACCCCGGCGAGCCCGCCGCGGCGCTTGCCGATCGGGGTACGGACAGCGTCGACGATCACCGGGAAGCCCATGCGGCCAAAACTAGAACGTGTTCCCGTTTTCGGCAAGGGATCCGCTGGGAAGGGGTTGTCGCGGCTCCGCATCCCGTGCCACGATGAAGTAGAACGTGTTTCAATTCGTGCGTGAGGAGCACCCAGGTGACAGCACTTCCCGTGGGCCTGCCGGCCGGCTTCGACCCCACTGACCCGGCCATCGGCGAGCAGCGCGTGCCCCTGCAGGAGTTCCTCGAGCTCCGCCGGACCGCCCCCGTGTGGTGGGTCGAGCAGCTGCCCGAGGCGCGTGCCGGCTTCCTCGACACCGGCTTCTGGGCGATCAGCAAGCACGCCGACATCGCGGCCATCTCCAAGAACAACAAGGACTTCTCCACCGCGGAGAACGGCGTGATCATCCGGTTCGCGGCCGACATGACGCGGGAGCAGGTCGAGCTGCAGCGCGCCATGCTGATCCACCACGACCCGCCCGAGCACACCAAGCTGCGCCAGATCATCAGTCGCGGCTTCACGCCGCGCTCGATCAACGCGCTGCACGACACGCTCGTCGAGCGGGCCGACCAGATCATCGACGAGGCCCTGGCCAAGGGCGAGGGCGACTTCGTCTTCGACGTCGCGGCCGAGCTGCCCCTGCAGGCGATCGCCGAGCTGCTCGGCGTCCCGCAGGAGGACCGGCGCAAGCTCTTCGACTGGTCCAACCAGATGCTCGCCTACGACGATCCCGAGTATGACGCCGATCCAGCGATGGCGGCGGCCGAGATCCTGGGGTACGCCATGGGCCTGGCCGCCGAGCGCAAGGCCGAGCCGAGGGACGACATCATCTCCAAGCTCGTCAACGCCGACGTGGACGGCCACGGGGCGCTCAACGACGACGAGTTCGGGTTCTTCGTCATCCTGCTCGCGGTGGCCGGCAACGAGACGACCCGCAACGCGATCACCCACGGCATGAAGGCGTTCTTCGACCATCCCGACCAGTGGGAGCTGTGGAAGCGCGAGCGGCCCTCGACGATGGTCGATGAGGTGATCCGCTGGGCCACGCCGGTCACGGTCTTCCAGCGCACCGCGATCAACGACGTCGAGATCTGCGGCATCGACGTGAAGAAGGGCGACCGCGTCGGGCTCTTCTACGCCAGCGGCAACCACGACGAGGACGTCTTCGAGAATCCCGAGAGGTTCGACATCACCCGTGAGGTCAACCCGCACCTCGCCTTCGGCGGCCACGGCGCGCACTACTGCATCGGCGCGAACCTGGCCCGTCTCGAGATCGAGATCATCTTCGACAAGCTCGCCGACCGCCTGCCGGACATCCGGCCCAACGGCGAGCCCCGCCGGCTGCGGCACGCCTGGATCAACGGCATCAAGGAGCTGCCGGTCACCTATCGCTGACCGGTCCCAGGAGCGGCCGCCGGACCCGGAATTCCCCCTCACGGGTCCGCCGGCCGCTCTGTCTCCACAGCTCGGCGCATCAGTGCATCAATGCATCAGCGCAGCGTGCCGACCGTGGTCCTGATCTCGTCGATCGCATCCCAGCCGTTGACGTGCATCCCGGCCACGACGCGCTCCCGGTCGCCCTCCGTACGCAGCCACCAGACCTTGAAGCTCAGTCCTGCGACGTCGCCGAGGATCTCGACCCGGTCGAAGCCGTCGGGACCGGAGTTCCCGACGTACTCCATGCCGAGGTCGTACTGATCGGTGAAGAAGTACGGCAGCGCGTCGGCCGCCTCGTCGCCACCCAGCAGGTTGGCCGCGGCGACCCTGCCGTGCTTGATCGCGGTGTCCCAGTGCTCGGTGCGCACGGCCCGTCCCAGCAGCGGATGGTCCACGTTCGCGACGTCTCCGGCGGCGAAGACGGCCGGGGCCGAGGTGCGCAGGCGCGCGTCCGTGCGGATCCCGTTGCCGACCACGATGCCGGCCGCCTCGGCGAGCTCGGTGGCCGGCACCGCGCCCACGCCGACGACCAGGTGGTCGACGTCCACCGACTCGCCGCTCTCGAGCCCGATCCGGGCGCCGCCCGCCTCGGTCTGCTCGATCGAGGCGACCTTCACGTTCGTGCGAAGGTCCACGCCATGGGCGCGGTGCAGGTCGGCGAAGATCGTGGCGACCTCCTCGCCGAGCACCGCGAGCAGGGGCTGGGCGGCCATCTCGAGGACCGTCACCTCCGCGCCCGCCGCCCGTGCCGCGGCGGCGACCTCGAGGCCGATCCAACCGCCGCCGATCAGGCCGATGCGACGCCCGGGGCGCAGCTCGGCCCGGAGCGCCGTCGAGCTCTCGATCGTGCGCAGGTAGGTCACCGGCACGCCCGCCTCGTCGGCCAGTGGGAGGCGCCGCGGCCGGGCGCCCGTCGCGAGCAGGAGGGCGCGGTACGCCAGGGTCTCTCCGCCTGCCGTGACCGTGTGCCCGTCGACGTCGATCGACTCCACGCGCACGCCGGTGCGTACGTCGACGCGGTTCTCGGCGTACCACCCGGCGTCGTGGACCAGCGCCTTCTCGATCGGGTCCTTGCCCATGAGGTAGCCCTTGGAGAGGGGCGGACGCTCGTAGGGCAGGTGTGGCTCGTCGGCGAGGACGATCAGGGGGCCGTCGTAGCCCCGCTCGCGCAGGGATCCGGTGGCGGTGCCGGCGGCCAGGCCACCGCCGACGATGACGATGGGGGTCTCGGGTGAGTCGGTCATCGTGATGGCCTCCGGTCGCGGGTGAGGGCGAGGAACTCGGCACGTGCTGCGGCATCATCGCGCAGGTGACCGCGCAGCGTCGAGGTGAGCGTGCGGCTGCCCTCGGCGCGTGCGCCCCGCAACGTCATGCAGGTGTGCTCGGCCTCGATGACGACGCCCACCCCGCGGGGAGCGAGCAGCTCGTGGAAGTGATCGGCGATCTGGGCGGTCAGTCGCTCCTGCGTCTGCGTCCGGCGCGCGAAGAACTCCACGGTCCGGGCGAACTTGGACAGGCCGAGGATGCGCTCGCCGGGCAGGTAGCCCACGTGCGCCACGCCGGTGAAGGGCAGGAGATGGTGCTCGCACAGCGAGCGGACGGGGATGTCGGAGACGAGGACGAGCTCGTCGTAGCCGGCGGCGTTCTCGAAGGTCGTGAGGTCGAAGTCGGGCACCGTGAGCATCTCGGCGTACGCGTGCACGAGGCGGCGCGGCGTCTCGAACATGTCTGCGCTGTCGATGGGCAGGCCGAGGGCAGCGAGCATGTCCGCGGCGGCTCGCTCGGCCGCGACGAGGTCGACCGCCGCCGGGGGATGGGTGACGCGCAGCCGAGCTCGCGGGTGCTCCGCCATCGGGTCGATCGTGGCGTGGGACATGCTGGCCTCCTGGTGCGAATGTCTATCTGCGAGTAACGTTACATTTAGAAACGTCGACGTCAAGGAGCCCCCGATGAGCGAGCAGGCGTACGCAGCCGTCGGCGCGCTGGCCGATCCGGTCCGCCGTCGGCTCTACGAGTACGTCGCGGCCCAGCCGGACGCCGTCGGCCGGGAGGAGGCTGCCACCGGCGCGGACGTCCCGCTGCACTCGGCCCGCTTCCACCTCGACCGCCTGGTGGGAGCAGGACTCCTCGATGTGGAGCACCGGCGGCTCACCGGACGCACCGGCCCGGGAGCGGGGCGGCCCGCCAAGCTCTATCGCCGCTCGACGACCGAGATCGAGGTCTCGGTGCCGCACCGCCGCTACGACCTGGTCGGCGCGGTCCTCGCAGCAGCGGTCGAGCGCTCCCTGAGCGGGGCCGACCTACGGGTGGCGCTGGGCGAGGAAGCGCGTGCGGCTGGTCGCGCGGACGGCGCGCAGGCGCGTGCGGAGGACCCGGAGCTGGAGAGGTGCACCGCGGTGCTGGCGGACCGCGGCTTCGAGCCGACGCCGGATGAACGCGGCGCGCACCTGCGCAACTGCCCCTTCGACGCTCTGGCCCGCGAGCACACCGCACTGGTGTGCGGGCTCAACCACGAGTACGTGGGCGGGGTGGTCGAGGGATCCTCGTGCGCGTCGCTGTCGGCGCGGCTCGATCCCGGCGACGACCGGTGTTGCGTACGGCTCGACGTGAGCGTCGAGCCGTAGCTCACGGCTTCTGCGACCCCACCACCCACATCGCGAAGAACTGCGAGCCGCCGCCGTACGCGTGTCCGAGCGCGCGCCGCGCCCCGTCGACCTGGTGCTCGCCGGCCTCGCCCATCACCTGCAGGGCGGCCTCGGCGAAGCGGATCATGCCACTGGCGCCGATCGGGTTGGAGGAGAGCACGCCGCCGGACATGTTGACCGGCAGGTCCCCGGTGAGCGCGGTGACGCCCTGCTCGGTGAGCTTCCAGCCCTCGCCCTCGGCGGCGAAGCCGAGGTTCTCCATCCACATCGGCTCGAACCAGGAGAACGGCACGTAGATCTCCGCGCAGTCGATCTCGGTGCGCGGATCGGTGATCCCCGTCGACCGCCACAGGTGGGCGGCGGCGTCGCGACCGGCCCACGGGTTGGCCTGGTCGCGCTCGGCGTAGGCGAGCGGCTCCGAGCGCATCACCTGGCCCTGGATCCACGCCGGATTCGTGATGCCGGATGCCTTCACCGCGCCCTCCGAGGCGATCACCATCGCGCACGCGCCGTCCGAGGAGGGGCAGGTCTCATCGTAGCGGACCGGATCCCACAGCACCTGCGAGGCCAGGACGGACTCGATCGTGGTGTCGGGGTTGCGCAGGTGCGCATACGGGTTCTTGAGCGCGTTGTTGCGGTCCTTGGCCGCCACCATCGCCCCGATCTCCGTGGGTGCGCCCGAGCGCCGGATGTACGAGCGCACGTGCGGAGCGAAGAAGCCGCCCGCGCCGGCGTGCACGGGCATGGTGAACGGCACCGGGATCGACAGCGCCCACATCGCGTTGGACTCGGACTGCTTCTCGAAGGCCACGGTCAGGACGCGGTCGTGCACGCCGGACTGCACCAGGGAGGCGGCGACGATGGCGGTCGAGCCGCCGACCGAGCCGGCGGTGTGGACCCGGATCATCGGCTTCCCGGTCGCGCCGATCGCGTCGGCCAGGAAGAGCTCGGGCATCATCACCCCCTCGAACAGGTCCGGCGCCTTGCCCACCACGACCGCGTCGATGTCGGCGAAGGTGAGCTCGGCGTCCGCGAGCGCGCGGTCGATCGCCTCGCGCAGCAGCCCGGGCATGGAGACGTCCTCGCGCTTGGCGCGGTAGTGGGTCTGGCCCACCCCGATCACTGCGGCCGGTGTCTTGGTCATCGCTCCTCCGGTCGTCGAGCTTGTCCAGACGCCATCACGCAGACGAGGTTCTGCTGGAGCGCGGCACCGCTGGTGGCGTGCGCCAGCACCTTGTCGGCCTCGCCCGACCAGATCCGGCGAGCGGCCTCACCGATCCGGATCAGGCCAGCGCTGAACATGGGGTTGCCGCCCAGCGCACCGCCGGACGGGTTGATCCGTACGTCGTCGCCCAGGCCGAGCTCGCGGCGCAAGATCAGCTCCTGGTGGCTGAACGGCGCGTGCAGCTCAGCGACGGTGACATCGGCGAGGCCGACGCTGGCACCACCCGCAGCGGCACCGGCGCGCTCGGCGCTCGGGGAGCGGGTCAGGTCGCGCAGGCCGAGGCTCGGGCTGTCGACGCAGTGTGCGATCCCCGTGATGACCGCCGGGCGGATCGCCGGGCTCGTGCGCGGGAGCGTGTCGGTCGCCGCGATCACGATCGCCGCGGCGCCGTCGGTCACCGGCGCGCAGTCCCACCGCCGCAGCGGATCGGCCAGGAGCTCCTGGGCGAGCACGTCGTCGATGGTGGTCTCGCCGCGCCGGATCGCGTGCTCGTTGCCGGTGGCGTTCGTCCGCGACCGGGCGGCGACCTCCGCCATCTCCTTCTCGCTCCACACGCCCTGCTCGATGCCGAGGCGGGCCTGCATCCCCGCGATCGAGACCGTGTCGGGCCACAGCGGCGTGAGGGTGTACGGGTCGAGCTGCAGCGCCAGGGTCCGGCGCAGCGTCGAGGCCGAGGACTTGCCGAAGCCGTATACCAGCGCGGTGTCCGCCTCACCGGTCTGGATCTTGATCCAGGCCTCGTAGAGCGCCCACGCCGCGTCCATCTCGACGTGCGACTCGCTGATCGGCGGGACGGCGCCGAGCGCGTCGATCGCGGTCACGAAGGAGAACGAGCGGCCGGCGAGGTAGTCCGAGGAGCCGGAGCACCAGAAGCCGATGTCCTCCTTCGTCCAACCGGTCTGCTCCCATAGCTCCTGCAGCAGCGGCACGAGCAGCTCGATGCAGTTGGGCGAGCCGTCGAACTCGCGCATCTGGCGCTGGGCGAACCCGACGACAGCGACATCTCTCACAGGTGCCTCCGGTAGCTCTCGTAGTCGGCGTCCGGCTCGCCGGTCGGCTCGAAGTGGCTGATGGTCTCCATCGAGTAGCTGCGCTCGTCCTCCGGCTTCCACACGGCCCTGACCCGCATCCCCATCCGCACCTCGGCCGCGTCGACGCCGAGGATCAGGTGGAGGAAGGCGATGTCGGAGCCGTCGAGGAGCACGTACGCCGAGACGTAGGGCGGCGTGATCCGCTGGCCGAGGAACGGCACGTTGACGATGCAGAACGTGGTGACGATGCCGGTGTCCGGCAGGTCGATCGGGTCCGTGGTGGGCACGCCGTCGACCGGGCAGGCGCCGCGCGGCGGGACGTAGACCTTGTGGCACACGGGGCAGGCCTGCGCCAGGATCCTGCCCTCCTTCAGGCCGCGCCCGAAGGCGGACTCCTCGGGAGAGGCGGCGTAGTCGTAGGCGAGGCGTACGGGCGTGGTGGTCGAGGTGACGCCGTCGGGTCTCGATACGCTCGCTCCTTCGTCGCTCGCTGTTCGACCATCGCTGGTCGAGTAGGCCGAGCCGCCAGGCGAGGCCGTATCGAGACCGGCCGGCTCGAAGCAGGCCAGGTCGCGCACGGACCCGACGCGCTCGTCGGCCCAGCGCGCGCGGACCCGCATGCCCGTACGGATGGCGTCCGGCGAGCCGGCATCGACCGCGTGCAGCAGCGGCACGTCGGCGCCGTCGAGCAGCACCAGCGCGAAGGCGAACGGGTGGTCGAGCGGTTGGTCCGGCAGGGGCTCGGCGACCCAGGACCAGGTGACCACGACACCTTCGTCGGAGACGGGCTGCATCCGGCTGATCTGCTCGTGGGACACCGGGTCGTACTCGGGCGGCGGCACGGCCACGCGGCCGTCGCTCAGCACCGCACCGAGGACCTGCTTGGCGGCGAGCGCGGACATGTACTGCGACAGGACGGGGCCTAGCGAGCGGGTGTAGGCGAACTCTAGGGTCAGCGGTTGGTGCAGCACCGCCGTCGAGGGGGGCGTCATGCGCAAAAGTGAAACACGTTCTAGTCTTGCTCGCAACGGCCGGGTCTCGATAGGCGACCTCGTCCCTCGGCCGCTACTCGACCAACGGAGGTAAGGATGAAGCTCGGTCTGCAGCTGGGGTACTGGGGCGCGCAGCCGCCGGCCGGGGTGGGGGAGCTGGTGGCCGCCGCCGAGGAGTCCGGCTTCGACGCGATCTTCACCGCCGAGGCCTGGGGCAGTGACGCCTTCACCCCGTTGGCGTGGTGGGGTCGCGAGACCTCGCGTGTGCGCCTCGGGACCTCGATCGTCCAGATGTCGGGTCGTA
>Ga0308169_10005353_pt1 | contig 11698 bp, 10 predicted proteins | sample PhyBR1_2_FD_202139 | JGI IMG/M metagenome (GOLD analysis project Ga0308169, IMG submission 202139) | Phyllosphere microbial communities from UC Gill Tract Community Farm, Albany, California, United States - DLSLSB.R1 | ecosystem: Host-associated > Plants > Phyllosphere > Unclassified | place... | reverse complement strand
CCCCACCGATGAGGAAAAGTCCTACGACTTCCTGTGGCGGATCGAAAAGGAAGTGCCGGCCGCGGGGATGGTGGGCGTATTTGACCGCTCCCACTATGAGGACGTCCTCATCCACCGGGTCCACCGCTGGGCCAGCCCGGAAGAAATCAAGCGCCGGTATGTGGCCATCAATGAGTTCGAGGCGAGGCTGACTGATTCCGGGACCAAAGTGCTCAAGGTGATGCTGCACATCAGCGGGGATGAGCAGAAGGAACGCCTGCTGGCACGGCTGGACAATCCTGCCAAGCACTGGAAGTACAGCCACGGCGATCTGGATGAGCGCGCCTTCTGGAACGACTACATGGATGCCTACCAGGCGGCGATCGACGAAACGAGCACCCCCGACGCGCCGTGGCACGTGGTTCCGGCCAATAAAAAGTGGTTCGCCCGGATCGCCGTCCAGCAACTGCTGCTCGGCGCGCTGTCCGGCATGAACCTCAAGTGGCCAAAGGCCGAATTCGACGTCGCTGCGGAGCGCGAACTGGTGGCCCGTTCCTGAGCCGCTCTTCCGTCTATAACTGCTGGTCTCCGTCTAGAGTGGCTGGTCCCGGGCGGCGGCCAGCCGCTTGCGTGCGCCTTCCAGCCACTCCTCGCAGCGTGCGGCCAAGGCCTCCCCGCGCTCCCACAAGGCGAGGGACTCTTCCAGGCTGGCGCCTCCGGCCTCCAGCCTGCCCACCACTGCGATGAGCTGTTCGCGGGCCTCCTCGTAGCTTAGGGCTGCGACGTCGGACTCTGGTTTCTGTTCGGTCATGCCTTCTCTTCCAATTCCTGGTGGTGGTTCGGGTTTGGCTGCCGTGCTCCCGTGGATGGCGCGGGGCCGGTGGAGGTAGCCCCGAAGCGTCCCTCCGCCACGCGGATGGACAGGGCAGCTCCGGCCGGCGCCTCGGCAGGGCGCCGGACAACAGCGTGCCCGGCCTCGGCGATCCGCGCTGCCTGGTCGCCCGCCAGTTCGACGACGGCGTACCCCCGGTCGAGCGTCTTTTGCGGGGACAGCGCGCGTACCTGCGCCTTGAGGTGCCCAAGCTGGTCAGCTGCGCGCACTACCGTGGAAGACACGGCGGCAGAGGAGCGGCGCAGCAGGCGCTCGATTTCCTCCGCCCGGACAGAGACCATGCCCTCGGGTGCTGCCATGACCGGCCGGGAATGCAGCGCCGCCAGGCGGTCCGACTCCCGGTCCACCAGCCGTTCCATGCAGCGCCGCAGCTGTTCGCGTGCCTGCCGCACTCCGGCAAGCTCTTCGGAGACTTCGGGAACGATCCGCTTGGCCGCGTCGGTGGGGGTGGAGGCCCGAAGGTCTGCCACATAGTCCAGCAGCGGGCGGTCCGCCTCGTGGCCGATGGCGCTCACCACTGGCGTGGCGGCTGCCGCCACCGCCCTGATCAGGTCCTCACTGTTGAAGGGCAACAGGTCTTCCAGCGCCCCGCCGCCGCGGGCGATCACGATGACGTCCACTTCGGGCCGCGCATCCAGTTCACGCAGCGCGCGCACCACCTGGGCCACCGCAGTGTTCCCTTGGACAGCGACCTCGCGGATCTCAAACTCCACAGCGGGCCACCGCAGGGCAGCGTTGCGCAGGATGTCCTTCTTTGCGTCCGAGTCCCGCCCCGTGATCAGGCCGATCCGGTGCGGCAGCAGAGGAAGCGGCTTCTTCCTTGAGTCAGCGAACAGCCCCTCAGCCGCAAGTGCCTGGCGCAGACGCTCGATCCTGGCCAGCAGGTCACCGAGTCCCACCGGCCGGATGTCCCGCACCAGCATGTTGAGCCGGCCTGTTTTGAGCCAGAACTCGGGCTTGAGGAGGGCCACCACGCGCGAGCCGCGCTCCAGCGGGAGGTTCTGCCGTTCGAGCACCTTCGTCCAGACGGATGCCGGGAGGGACACCTCTGCATCAACATCGCGAAGCGTGAGATAGGCGTTGGTGCCGCGGCGGTTCAGCTCAATGACCTGGCCTTCCACCCATGCAGAGGGAGTGCGGTCGATGTGGGCCTTCAGCTTCTGCGACAGCAGCTGGAGCGGCCACGGATTATCCGGGCTGGTCTCGGCTGCCGTGGCAGGCAGGGTGGTGGGTGCGGTGCCCGGCAGGGACGCCTGGTCAGACATGCGGACGCCGTTGGGAGGCTGGTGCTGCTTGCATGCGGTCCTTCATCTCTTGTGGGGCGGTCAATCAACCTTATCCATAAGGTGTAGCACCGTGGACTGACAGGGACGGGCCTTCCGTCCTGCCTAGGATGGGGTAAGGCCCCCAACCCCGAAGGACCTGTTGTGCGTACTTTTGTCTCTGCCATTGCCACCGTTCTGGGCATCCTCCTGGCCGCTGTTGCAGTCCCCGCCATATGGGTAGACCGGAACCTCGTCCAGGAAGACGGTTTTGTCCATCTTGCAGCTCCGCTCGGCAAGGATTCGGACTTCCAGCGGAAGCTGGCTGCGGCGGCTGTGGGAACGATCGACACCGGGTCGGTTCCCGGCTTTCTTTCGGGACTGGTGGAACCAATGCTTGAGAAGGCGGCAGAGTCGCTGACCGGGCTTCCTGGGTATCCGGCGGCTTGGGAGGAGACGCTTCGCCGCAGCCACCGGCTCAGCTTTGCCGACCCTGCGGCGAACTCCCGGGATGGAGCTTCGGCATCATCACTGACCCTCGACGTTGCCCCCTTGGTGGCGCTCGGCGCGGAAGAAATTTCCCGGACCACGCGGCTTCCGCTCGATCCGCCGAAGCAAACGCTCATCAACGTCGGCCAGCCGACGCAAAGGGAGTGGACGGAAAGGCTGGCCACGTATGCACCCATGGGCTATGTCATGGCCATTGGTGCTGTTGTAGCGCTCCTGCTGGCGTTCGTGGCGGCACGCCGCCGCTGGACTGTGCTGTTTGCCGCCGGACTTGGGGGATTGGCGCTGGCCGGGCTGTGGGGGCTGGCATTACAGCAGGGATCGGCCAGGGCCCAGGCCACGGACACCGGGAATGCGGTGGCCAACATGTTCCGCGATGAGTTCCTGGCCGCGGCGGGAAAAGATTTCCAGTCGTGGATCACGGCCGCTGCGGTTACGGGCGGCGTCCTGGCCGCAGCAGGGATTGTGACGTTGTTCGCATCCCGGAAACGGGTGCGGACCAGCCGGTAGCATGGAGGGATGACCACCACGGCTGTATCCCTTTCGATGCCCACCATTCCGCGCAGGCGCCGCTCGCCTGAGGAAGTAGCGGCTGCAGCCCCCGTCACCGGCACCAAGAGAGTCCTGCTGGCCGCCCCCCGCGGCTACTGCGCCGGCGTTGACCGGGCTGTGATCGCCGTTGAAAAAGCGCTGGAACATTATGGTCCGCCCGTGTATGTCCGCAAGCAGATCGTCCACAACGTCCACGTGGTGAGCTCCCTGGAGGAAAAGGGCGCCATCTTCGTGGACGAGACCGACGAAGTCCCTGAGGGCGCCCTGGTGATTTTCTCCGCGCACGGTGTCTCGCCGGCAGTGGTTCAGTCCGCGGAAGACCGCGGCCTGCGCACCATCGACGCCACGTGTCCGCTGGTTACCAAAGTGCACAGGGAAGCCGTCCGCTTCGCAAAGGACGATTTCGACATCCTGCTGATCGGCCACGACGGGCATGAGGAAGTGGAGGGCACCTCCGGTGAAGCGCCCGAACACATCCAGATCATCAACGGCCCCCACGAAGTGGACAAGGTGACCGTCCGCGATCCCGAAAAGGTCATCTGGCTCTCCCAGACCACGCTGAGCGTCGACGAAACCATGGAGACGGTCCGGCTGCTCAAGGAGCGGTTCCCCACGCTGCAGGATCCGCCCAGCGATGACATCTGCTACGCCACCACCAACCGCCAGGTTGCCATCAAGAAGATTGCGCCCAAAGCGGATCTGGTGATCGTGGTGGGCTCGGCCAACTCATCCAACTCGGTCCGGTTGGTCGAGGTTGCACTCGAATACGGTGCCAAGGCCTCTTACCGTGTGGACTTTGCCAATGAGGTTGACGAAGCCTGGTTTGAAGGTGTGGCCACGGTGGGCGTCACGTCGGGGGCGTCCGTTCCCGAGGTGCTGGTGCAGGACGTTCTGAGGCTGCTGGCCGAGTATGGCTACGGCGCGGTGGAGGAAGTGGTCACGGCGGAAGAAGACCTGCTGTTCTCCCTGCCAAAGGAACTCCGCACCACCCTGAAACAGGCTGGCGACGTCAGCCGAGCCCTGGGCGGCCGCCGGGCCCGCAACTGAAGCAAACCCAGGGCGCGTAGCAACGCACTTAAGACGGAAGGGGCCGGGCAGTCATCGACTGCCCGGCCCCTTCCCCATTCAGCGACTCGTTCAGGCCGCTTCGTCATCACCCTGAAGTTCGGGCGCTACAAGCGCCCGCGGGGTTACCTCCACCACCGGGGGCGTAACCAGGCCCGACTCTTCCAGGCTGTTGAGCTTTCGGGCGGTGGGGAGGACACGGGCTTCCAGGGTGCCCACCATGGCGTTGTAGCGGTCCACGGAGGTCTTGAGGGACGACCCCAGCTTGCTGACGTTCTCACCCAGGGTTCCCATCCGGTCGTACAGCTGCCGGGCGAGCTCGAACAGCTCGCGGGCACTGTCCGTCAGCACGTCCTGGCGCCAGGTAAAGGCCACGGACTTCAGCACGGCCAGCAGGGTGCTCGGTGACGCAAGGACGACGTTCCGGGACAGGGCGTGGTCCAGGAGCCCGGCATCCGCTGTCAGGGCCGCCGCCAGAATGGACTCAGCCGGAATGAAGCACACCACCAGCTCGGGGGAGTTACCCGGAATATCCCAGTACTTCTTCGTTCCCAGCGCTTCGACGTGAGCCCGCAAAGCCTTGGCGTGCGCGGCCAGGAGGGTTTGCCGGTTCCGGCCGTCGACCGCCGACTGTGGTCCGGACAGCTGGCCCGGGCGCGGATCCACCGCGCCCAGTTCCTGTGCCTCCAGGTAGGACGAGAGCGGCACCTTGGCATCCACCACCAGCTGCTTGTCACCCGGTAATTGCACCACCATGTCCGGGCGGACAGCTGAGTCATGGCCGGCGCTGTGCACCTGTTCCACGAAGTCCACGTGGCGGAGCATGCCGGCAGCTTCCACTACCCGGCGAAGCTGCACCTCGCCCCACTGGCCCCGGGCGCTGTTGGAACGCAGGGCCGATTCCAAGGCATGCGTGGACCGGATGAGCTGCTCATCGGAAAGCCTGGCCTCCTGCAACTGCTGGGCCAGCTGGCCGTACTGCTCAACCCTGTCCCGCTCCAGCAGCGCCACCTGCTGCTGGACCGCGGAAAGCTTCTCGGCCACGGGAGCCAGGGCGCGCAGCACGCTACCGTCCTGCGTCCGGGCCTCGCCCAGCTCCCGGTTCTGTGCAGTCAAAAGCCGCCGCTCGGCGTCGGCCGCTGCCAACTGCGCCGTCACCTCTGAAAGGCGGGACGACACCTGGTCAAAGTCCGCCTCCAGTGCATGGGAGCTGCGGCGCAGGGAGAAATAGGTGGCAGCGGCGCCGGCCAGGGCGCCAAGCAGCAGCATGAAGAGGGCCAGAATCAAGGCAAAAGCATCCATGGCTTCACTGTTGCACGGGGCTCTGACATTCACCGGCAGTGACATTCCCCGGTACGGGCCCCAGCGGCCCGGCGGGTAGAATCAATGCTCGTGGCTCTTACTATTGGCATCGTCGGACTGCCCAACGTCGGCAAATCAACCCTCTTCAACGCGCTTACCCGCAACCAGGTCCTGGCGGCGAACTACCCGTTCGCCACGATCGAACCCAATGTGGGCGTGGTGAACCTGCCGGACCCCAGGCTGCAGAAGCTGGCCGGCATCTTCGGTTCGCAGCGGATCCTCCCCGCCGCCGTGTCCTTCGTCGACATCGCCGGCATCGTCAAGGGTGCGTCCGAAGGGGAGGGGCTGGGCAACCAGTTCCTGGCCAACATCCGCGAGGCTGAGGCCATCGCCGAGGTTGTCCGGGTGTTCGACGACCCCGACGTGGTGCACGTTGACGGCAAGGTGGACCCGCGCTCGGACATGGAAACCATCAACACCGAGCTGATCCTCGCGGACCTGCAGACCATTGAAAAGGCCATCCCGCGGATCGAAAAAGAAGTCAAGATCAAGAAGCGTGAGGCTGCTGAGCTCAACGCCATCAAGGCCGCCCAGGCAGTCCTCGAGCGCGGCGACACCATCTACTCCTCCATCAAGAGCGACAAGCTGGAGATGGAGCACCTGAAGGAACTGGGCCTGCTGACCGCCAAGCCCTTCATCTACGTCTTCAACGCCGACGAAGGCATTCTGGGCAGCCCGGAAAAGCAGGAGGAACTGCGGGCCATGGTGGCTCCCGCAGACTGCATCTTCCTGGACGCCAAGCTCGAAGCCGACCTCGTGGAACTGGACGAGGAAGAAGCGCGCGAGATGCTCGAGATGAACGGGCAGGACGAATCAGGCCTCGACCAGCTGGCACGCGTCGGCTTCCACACCCTGGGACTGCAGACCTACCTCACCGCCGGCCCCAAGGAAGCACGGGCCTGGACCATCCGGCAGGGGGACACCGCGCCGCAGGCAGCCGGCGTCATCCACTCCGATTTCCAGCGCGGCTTCATCAAAGCCGAGGTTGTCTCCTTTAACGACCTCATCGAGGCCGGTTCCATGGCCGAGGCAAAGTCCCGCGGCAAGGTCCGGATCGAAGGCAAGGAATACGTCATGGCCGACGGCGACGTGGTGGAGTTCCGCTTCAACGTCTGATATCGGCCCTTTTCCCTTGCAAACAAAGGGATCAAGCGCTGTTAGTCCGCACAGAGTCCGCAAAACTGCCGAGAGCTGAGCTCATCATGGCTTCGGCTGCGGACCTCGTGCGGTCCTCAGCTGTCGGCCAGAGGTGGGAGTAGGTGTTCAACGTCGTGGTGGCCTTGGAGTGCCCAAGTGCCCTCTGGACGGTGACCACGTCGCACCCGGCAGCAATGAGGCCGGAGGCGTAGAAGTGCCGCAGGTCATGTAGCCGAACTTCTGAACACTCCTGCCTCCTTGGCGGTCTTGTGCCACCAGTAGCCGATGGTGTTCTGGTGCGGCGGCATCCCGTTCTGTCCAACGAAGAGCCAGTGCTGAGCACCGGATACGCCGAACTTCTCAATATGGGCGGCAATCATCTCCACCAGTGCCTGTGGAATATGCACCACCCGCTCCGAACCGTACTTAGGTGGGGTGATGGACACGTTCCCTTCGCCCGCCCGCCCTCTGGAAGGGTGACGCCGTGCTAACTGCTATACCCGCGAGGGCGCCGCCTATCCCCCACAACTGTTACTTCTCGGCGTCCGCCGTGTTCGACAGTGCGTCTTAGCTGACGCATGCGGTCTATCTCGGCTCCCCTTGGGCGGCGTCGCCTCCGAGTCGTCGGATTTCCAGCCGGAGGGCTCGCATTCATGCTGCAGCCGGGTCAGCGCATAAGCCCGATCCAAAGGATAGTGCGATGCGCCGGGCCGGAGGAGAGGAGAGGAGGGGTCAGGGAGCAGGGCTTGCGGGACGTACCGCACCGCCGGTCCGTACACTGAACGCCGCCGTTAGCCGCCGCGCCCGCTCCCTCGGCCAAAGCGCGGAACGTACTCGCCGCGGTCGGGAGTACCCCACCGGGAGCCTGCCCGCCAAGCCGCGGGCCGCAAGTGCCAAGGTCAAAGCCAGCGGGCAAACGGACCAAACAGAAACCGGCGTAGCCCTAATGCCGGATGCCGGAGCGTCAGGTCGGGCCGATAATCTAAATGGCATGGAATTTTCTAAAGCCGCCAACGACCCTAAACGGAAGATAGCCCGGGCGGTAAAGCTGTTTCGGGAGGCCCAAACCCAACTGGACGACTGGACAGCGACCACTCCGGTAACCGCCCACCTGTCCCCCCACGCGGACCGTCGGCGTATAGACATAGTGGTGGATGTCGTAAATGAGCCTCCGCTGGAGGACGTGGCGCTGACGATAGGTGACGCAGTCCATAACCTGCGTTCGGCGCTGGACAATCTGGCCTGGACGCTGGCGCACTGGGACGGACCGCCCGCCAACCCGAAAGCCATCTACTTCCCCGTCTGCGAGAAATCCAGCGCCTGGACCAAGGCGAAAAAAGACCTGGTCACCGTCCCCTCCGTCGCGCTAGACCGGATCGCAACCTTCCAGCCGTTCGCTTTCGATGGTCTGGAGCAATCGTTTTTGTGGTTGCTCCACCGCTTGGACATTGCCGACAAACACCGCGACTACCTGGTTGCCGAGCCTCACGTGGCAGGAGCAGAGTGGAAACTGACCTTGGGTATGGATGCTGGCACGATCATGGATTTCAATAACGCCACTCCGCGGCTGTCGCGGTTGAGTGCAGGGCTTATGGGCTGGGTTGAGCTTTCGCAGCCGTTTTGGGAGGGCCAACCCCTCAACGACCGTGTGAGAGTCGATCCGTCATTTTTGGTCACCTATGAGCAGGGCGGCCCAACGTTTCCCGTGCCGTCTATGGTGGCTGACTTCCCCAGGGCGGTGGAGGCCATCGTGGACATTGTTTGCTATGGAGAGGTCAGGCCGAACGTCCTAACCTAGAACCTCTGCCACAGCGTTGTTCTTGCCCTGCCCTGGACGCTTGCCGACCTGGGGCACCGGGACAAGCCGACCAACGACATCGGCCAGGCGCTCGGACTGCGGCAGGCTGCAACGGCTTTAGTGGACGAGTGCAACGATTCGGCCAGGCGGAAGACCAAGAAGGACTGCCGATTGCGGAGCCGCGCCGAGTTCATCGAGCTCATCCGGAAGCACCTGTGACCCCCGAAGGGGAGTGAGGCTAGTCCGCAAAGAGTCCGCAGCAGGTCCCTAAACGGGAATGAATCGGCAACACTTGACAACATGCAAAGGCGTTGATTCCAGCGTAATCCGGTACTCTCAACAACCTTCAGGTATATAAGGCACGTTCCGTTTCAACGTCTGAGCGGTCCACTCGGGGGCATTACGACGTGGCTGCTTCGTTGAGCGGCTCCCGCTACCGTGCCCGGAGGCGGTAGCGGATGATCTCGACGGCAGCCGCGACGTCCGCGGCGGAACGGATCTCGACGCTGACTGGCAGCATCGCTCCTGACAGCTCCGCCCCGGCCAGCCGCGTCCGCAAAGCTTCCGGGAGGCGAATGGCCGCGAGGCCTTCCCGGTGCCGCGCGGAGAAGTAGCACGTCACTGTGGCGTAGCCTTCCCAAACTGCCAACCAGGCCATGTTCTTCCTGCCCCGCAACGCTTTGCAAAGCCACCCGCCGTCCCGATAGTGATGCCACGACAACTCCAGGCCGAACTCCGGCCCGGACAACGTCTCCTTGAGGTTCTGCCAGGCAGCGAAGGAGGCTCCCAGGTGTTGGGTGATCTGCCCGTCGTCGGGCACGCGGTCGGGGTCAGTTAGGACAGCGATTCGCGCAGGCACCGCCTGATGGTAGCGGCAAGGCGCGTGGAGACCACAGAGTCGAACGGCCCTGCGCCCTCTGGCGGCCCGGGCAGCTTATCCTGAATTGGTAGGGCCCGATCCCGGCGACCCGAGTCTTCCCGAAGAGGAAAAACACAAGGAGGCGGCATGCCCTTACGGCGTCTGATGCAGTTGGTCGTCGCCGCATTGTCGGCTGCCCTGGTTCTTTCCGGTTGCTCGGGCAGTAACGCCCCGTCCGTGGTGGTGGGGGAAGCAAAGCGCGGCGGAAGCGTGACGGTGGCGGAGGTCAACGCCTTTTCCTCGTTCAACCCCTACAGCGCGAACGGCAACACCGACATCAATTCGAAGATCGGTGCCATCACGCACTCGGGCTTCTTCTACCTCGACGACAGCTTCAAGGTGGTCCGTAACGACAAATTCGGACACTTCGAAAAGGTCTCCGACCAGCCGCTCAAGGTGAAGTACACGGTCAACGAAGGAGTCAAGTGGTCAGACGGCGCGCCCATCGGCGCTGCAGACCTCCTCTTGAGCTGGGCCGCAGGTTCAGGCTACTTCGACGATCTCGATCCCGCAGCCGGAAAGGGCACCAAGTACTTCTCCGTTGCCTCTGACACCACCGGACTTGCCGGTACGCTGTTCCCGGAAATCGGTTCGGACGGCCGGTCCATCACCATCGAGTACGCCGCACCCTACGCTGACTGGGAAGTGGCGTTCGACGTCGGGCTTCCGGCCCACGTGGTCGCTGCCAAGACCGGGCTCAGTGATGAGGAGGACCTGGTCAAGCTCCTCAAGGACACGCCGCGCGGCAACCCGGAGAAGCCGGTGCCTAACCCTGCGCTCAAGAAAATCAGCGACTTCTGGAACACCGGGTTCAATACAAAGTCCGTTCCCGACGATCCCGCCCTCTACCTGTCCAGCGGCCCCTACATCGTCCGTGACATCGTGCCGGAAGTCTCCATGAAGCTGGTCCGGAACCGGGACTATACGTGGGGCGCTGAACCTTGGCTGGACGAAATCAATGTCAAGTTCACGGGAGCGGTCCCGGCTGCAGTTGACGCCCTGCGGAACGGCCAGGCGGACATCATTTCGCCCCAGCCCTCCGCTGCAACGGACAACCTCCTGACCGGTTTGTCGGGACAAGGCATCACCGTCCAACGGTACAAACAGTCCGGCTACGACCACCTGGACCTTAACTTCTCCGGCCCGTTTGCCGACAAGGATGTCAGGGAAGCCTTCCTCAAGACAGTGCCGCGGCAGGCGATCGTTGACGCGGTGGTGGGAACGCAGCAGGCGGACAACAAGCCGCTGGACTCGCAGGTGTTCCTGCCCGGACAGCCGAAGTACGACGAGACCGTAAGGAACAACGGGTCCTCGGATTACGACAATGTGGACATCGACGCCGCCAAACGCCTGTTGAAGGGTGCCACTCCGTCCATCCGGATCCTTTACAACCGGGACAACCCCAACCGGGCCAAGGCCTTCACCATGATCCGCGACTCAGCTGCGCTGGCAGGGTTCCGCGTGGTCGACGGCGGGCAGGGAAGTGCCGACTGGGCAGCCGCATTGAGCCGCGGCGGCTATGACGCCGCCGTGTCGGGCTGGATCGGAACAGAGGCAGGTGTGAGCCGGGTGCCGCAGATCTTCCGCACCGGGGCGGGCAGCAACTTCACGGGATATTCCGACGGCGACGCGGACAAAGTCATGGAACAACTGGCTGTGACCACGGACCTGGGCAAACAGGACGAACTCCTGGCTGACATCGACAAGCACATTTGGGAGGACGCGTACGGCCTCCCGCTCTACCAGACTCCCGGAACCACCGCTTTCAACTCCCGGGTGGCCGGGGTAAAGACCAGCCCGGGGCCCCTGGGTGTGTGGTGGAACGTTTGGGAGTGGCGGTTGTCCGCCTAGCGCGGCCGTACCATTTTCGGGCCCTTCGCCCCTTGCGCTAGTCCACCTCCTTCGATTCGCCCAACGGCTTACCGACGAGTAGCATGTGACGTGCCTAACTTCCCAACCGTGTCCGGGGCATTGCACCGCGCCGGTCACGGTTTGGCAACGGAGTACCAATATCTGGACTTTGTGCGGTTAGGCTAACTCGTATTGTGTAGGTTGCGTCACAGCCTCAGCTGCGTTCGACCTGCGGGGAAGCACAAGATTCCCCAATATCTCTCCCACAACTCATAGGAGGCGGAATGCGTTTTACGCGCACTTCCAAAGCACTGGGCATCGTGGCAATCGCCGCGCTTGCCCTGACCGGGTGCGGCGCCGGCGGCGGCGGCAGC
>Ga0308169_10005351_pt1 | contig 11699 bp, 17 predicted proteins | sample PhyBR1_2_FD_202139 | JGI IMG/M metagenome (GOLD analysis project Ga0308169, IMG submission 202139) | Phyllosphere microbial communities from UC Gill Tract Community Farm, Albany, California, United States - DLSLSB.R1 | ecosystem: Host-associated > Plants > Phyllosphere > Unclassified | place... | reverse complement strand
TTCAGTGAATGATTGAGAGTCAACTCGTCGTCGTCGTCGTTCTTTGTTTCTCTGTTTCCTGCCATACACTTTCGAAGATGCTCTTACTCTCGCCAACTATACTGCTGAGTCTACTGTCCACAACCCTGGCCCTCCCTCAACTTGCCCAACTCCCTTTCTCCTCCCCCTTGTCTTCTCTCGTCCCCTCCGATTTCCCCGCTTCCCTCTCTTCTCAACTCCACACAGCTCTTTCCCAACTCCCCTTGGACCACTTCTCTCAACTGAAAGAGCATATCTCGACATACGATGAACCTCGCATCGTCACTATCCGAGACGGAATCCACCCAGGCCTCTCTTTCACTTTAACAGAAGGATCGAAGTCTCTCCTCACCCTCCTCGGGATCCGCTATGTCGACGTCACCGATCCGCTCCCTTTCGTCCCCTTCTCCTCGCCCTCCTATCCCTCCCACCTCTCCCACAACCTATCCTCCCTCTCTCCCCTCTTCAAACAAATCTCGATTCCCTCGATGAAATCCTTCTTATCCTCCTTCACATCCTTCCGGACCCGTTACTACCGCTCTCAAACCGGTCGAGAATCCGAACTCTTCCTCTTGAACCACTTGAAAGAGTTACATGAGAAATTGAACCCGAGTGCGAGGGTTAGTTTTAGGGAATTCAAACATTCGAATTGGGAGCAAAGGACTGTCATTGTTAGGTGGGAACCCAAGAACTCGAACTATTCAAAAGAGGTAGTCATGTTGAGCGCTCATCAAGTAACCGTTCATCTCTCCTCTTTCGTTCACTTTTGTCGCTCACATTTTTGCGACGTTATAGGATTCGACCAATTCCCTTCCTTTCCTTCCCGCTCCAGGTGCAGACGATGATGCATCAGGCACCGTCACCCTCATTCAAACGTTCACTCAACTCCTCACTCACAAATTCGAGCCCACCACAAACGCGATCGAATTCGCTTTCTTCAGTGCTGAGGAAGGAGGACTACTTGGCTCTGGAGAAGTAGCCAAGGAGTACGCTGAGCAGGGGAAGAAGGTCAAAGGGTTATTCCATATGTACGTTCTTTCACTCACTCGCAGTCTTTTTTCATCGGATTGTCACTGAAAGAGGTGAAAAGGGAACACACAGGGATGTAGTAGCTTATGTCAAACCTGGTACAACACCGGCGATAGGAGTCATAACAGATGGAGTCAACCTCGAGCTAGTCGAATTCATGAAACTTTTGATCAACGAATTTGCGACAATTCCTTATGGTTCGTTTTTTTCTCTCTTCCTCTCCTCTTTCCCACTTGAGCTGACGATGGTGAGCAGTCGAGACGAGTTGCGGTTACGGATGTTCAGACTTTGCTTCGTTCACGAAAGCAGGTTATCCTTCGACTTGTTTGGCAGAAGGGAAATTTGCGGATTCGAACCCACAGTAAGTTTCCTTCGCTCTCTTCTCTCTCTCCTCTCTCTGTTGATTAAAGAGCTGATGAGGGCTTGAGGAATGAACAGCATGCATTCGATGCAAGATACGCCGAATTTAGAAGGATACTCGTTTGAGCATATCGTCGAGTACGTGAGAGTTGCTATTGGGTACGCGGTCGAGCTGGGTGGAATGGAGAGGGGGGAGAAGAGAGGGAAGGGAGGAACGGAGGAGAAGGAGGGGAAATGGAGAATGGAGTGAGTGAGTGGGAGCAATGCGTTGATCTGAATCGTTTCTGTATATCGTGCTATTTGATCGCGCTTGTCCGTTGAGCTTGCGCGTCTCTCTCGAGTAGTGAGGAACCAGAGAGTGAACAGAAAAGCGTGGTTTTTTCATCATCATCAAAATCCCTCAAGGTCAAAGCACTCGAATCAGACTCTGTACAGTACATCGTTTCCTAGAACGACCTGACAAGTTCGATACATCCTGCTACTGTTCCGATTACGCTTTCTCTTCGCTGATCTCCAAGCCCGACTGCAAGAGGAGGCCGGGAATGAAATCTGCGCGGATCACCTTTGCCTCCTGCGGATCCGAGACCTCGATAGTAGAGCGAGTGTGATCCGAAATCTTGTTGACAGCGTAAGTGAGTATGTGTCCGGACTCGAGAGCAACTTCGACATCGTTCGTCGGCATCGAGCGTTGAAAGGAGATGAGGACCGCGATAGCGACGACAATTCGGTGCTGAAGATCAGAGTACCATTCAGCTTCGAGGAAGTTCTCCAACCAGGGGATATAGCGGAGTTGGACGGTAGCGTGGAAGCCGAAAGGATCCGTTGCGATAAGCTTTTGAAGCTCTTGACGATTCGGACCTTTCCCGAAGTAAACACCCGAATGAGATCGAACACCGAAGAGGCCAGCGCGATGTAAACACTGAAGTCCCTCGCTGGCCAGATTGAAAGTACCTTCGCCTCCGAGCGCATCTGTCGCAACCTGTTCGAATCCAACGAAACGATTTTTGTGGTTTGTTCGTCGATCTCCCTCAAATGGGAATCGGAGGAGCGCACCTTGAAGAGGCTCTCAGAAGCTCCCGGTGCGCGAGCCCCAAGTTCTTTGAAGGTGTCTAACCAATTCGTGTTGCCGCTCGAGGACTGCATCGATTTCGAGCTTAATTCGGTGCTCTCTTCTCTTTCTCGTTTCTTCAAGAGGGGCCATTTGAACGGTGCTCCACAGACTCGTTTGTGTACGGACCAGATCTGTTCATAGAGGAAGAAGTTTGAGAAGATTGGAAACTGTCAACGAGACTCCATAATCCGGGGCAGAAGTAGCGCTGCTCACGAGCTTCTGATGGTCTCTCGAGCAGAAGAACATCCAATCGACTCCACCCTTTGCACAGCTCGAACAGCGAGTTGATGATTCTTTCCCACAAACAACACACTCTCCGAGTGGCGAGGGAGAAGCGGGAGAGGTAGAGGTGGACATGCTGAGAGTCGAAGAAGTCGCTGGAGTCGAGATCAAGAGGATTGAGGATGAGAAGTGAGAAAGCGAAGGGAAGGCGGGAGAAAGAGAAAGAGGAGAAGAGAGAAAGAGGAAAAGTTGGCAATTCTTGCACCGCGGAAAGTCCGGTCGATTTGATGGAGACGACGACGACGTAGTTTTGATCTTAGATGACTCTCTCGATTGAGGCTGGAGACAGGTAAAAAGCGAGAACTCCCGATGTCTAATTTCACTTTCTCTACATTGCCCCGAGTTCCCTTACTTTCCCTTCTTCCGCTATCGTTAAATCCTCGCTACTTTTTACTCCGTCATCGTATTTGCTTCAAGAGAAAGGAAGGAAGGCAAAATCGAAGGGAAGAAGGAGGGGAGGGGGGAGAGGTGCGCTGAGGCGAGATTTCGAGAGGGAGGACTTTGAGGCAAGGTCGAGGGAAGAAGCGGTGGGAAGATTGCAGAGGGATGGAAAGGGTCAGATAGAGCGGCGAGAGGGTTGGGCTTGGAGAGAGGGGGAATGGGAGGCGTGTTTGGGCGGAAATAAAGATGAAATACTATGAACGAACACCAAGATTCAGTATGTGAGAGAGAGGGAAGGCAGGCAGAAGTCGACTCACACTATGAATGATACGACTCAAGAGCTAGACCCTGGAGATGAATGGCGGAACCATTGGCTCCGATCGTCGTAAGGCTGCCAGAGTAACATTGTTGCGAGTGACGGACTTTTGTAGAGAAGGTAGCGAAGCTTGCGTCCTACCTGAGAGAGTTGCTGATGAGGGAATGCGTCGCCATCGGAGAAGATGAATGTACTTGCGTCGATGAAGCGAAGGTTGGAAGGTAAGGCAGAGAGAAGCGAAACGATGGAAGTCGGGAACGGGGTGAAGGTGTCTGGCTTGTTGATCACTAAGGTGAGCTTTCGTAGATTGGTCATCCGGGGTAGATAGTCGATAAGTTCGTTGATGCTGAGCTCGGCGTCTCGAGGTCTGACATATACATCTAACAATCGAAGGTTCGAACAGGTCTCCAGCCACGAGAAGGTTGTTCGGCTAGCACATGATCCAATCGCCTCACAGGTTTCCACCGTAGTTGGGTTGATGCAGGAGAGGAATGATTCCAGAAGTCGAGGAGTGACGGTAGGGACGCTCCTCCATGCGAGTCGTAGGTTCGTAAGCTGCAATGGCGTCGGTCTCGTCACAACTGAGTCATTCCATTCCTCTGTCGGGGAAAGCCTCGTGGTCTGAAAGTAGAACGAGCGAAGGGATTTGAAACCATTGGCGAGAACGGACGCGAGTTGGGACGTCCAGATCGTTTTGCGCGTTACGAGAACCGAAAACACATCGAGCCGAGGCAAACTTGAGGCAGCCTTCAAGACATGGTGCAGATCGACATGGGCAACTTCCGCGACACTAATGAAAGTGACATGGGTCAAGGAGGAAATCAATTTTGCCAAAATCTCGAAGGTCGCTGCTAGTTCCGGGTCCTCCTCCTCCGTAAAATCTTCGGGTGCTGGTGCTGTTTGTACAAATCCGTGTACGAGCCGAGACAGGTGCGGGTACAACCTGAAGTGGACGTCGAGGGAAGCGATAGTGTCGATTTCGCTGTCGACCGTCCTCCAGCGCAGAGCCTGTCCCAACGGGTACCAAGATCGACAGACGAGTGAAAGCGTTTGCCCGGCTCTGACAGCATCGTGTGTGTCGTCGAGTGGAGCAGCGCGAAGGTGAGAAGCGATCTCACCGACGATTTCGAGGGGAAGTGAAGGAATCGGCATGGTCGAGGGAGGGAGAGACTGTGGATAGCAAGGTGGTCAACTACATCACAACAGGTCAAGAAGGCAGAGGTGAGTCTCACGGATCGGAATTGGTCGAGAGAAGCGAGAGGAGAAGAAGGGAACTGCAAACATCCATTGATCAGCTCGACCTGAGTACAGAGGATATAGGTAGCTGAATAGTCCTCACGAAGCTAGCTAGGAGGCTGGATGCGGCTGTTCGAGTCGAGTTCAAGTGGAGGCGAGTTGCGTCAAGGGTCGACTCCGAGTCTCTATTTGAGGACGGAGGTTGGGGAGTACTTGAGGTGTGGTCTCTTGAAATCTCTGAGCTGTCCTATGCTGGATCTAGCTGAGTTCGAATGTCGTGTGAATGGTAAGAAACCAACTTTGCTCACTCACCTTCTCTTCGCTCTCATCTTCCACCCACTTCAGATGCAGGCTCAGATGATCAAGATGAAGTAACATTAATACCTCTAGCTTACCCTAGGACTCGCGCGATAGCTCTCCAAATCTCCCTCGCTGATTCACACCTTCTTTCAACATTCAACCTCTTTCAAATGATCAAGCATTCGAGGATAGCGACTGAGCATGCATTACGAGGCAACAAACATGAGATAGGAGGAAGAAATACCACCGTATCGCCTCGTTGATTTCGTCTCGACTTCCTCATCCTCCCACCTTTCGCATGGCATCACCTCTCGCTCTCCCCTCTTCTTCTACTCGATTTCGTTTACTCCATTCGAACGTTGAAGATCAGAGCAGCAAATCGCGCTGATCAAGTGGTCATGTTGCGCGTTCATTCAGTTCGTCTCTCCTCCTTGCTCTTCCTTTCCCGTGGTCTCTTACTCACCCAGTATTTCCCGTTTCTCAGCATTCAATGAACGCCGTCCCTTACCTTTCCGCTCCAGGCGCCGACGTCGAGGTCCGTCACTTGCTCGAAACCTTCACTCGATTCCTCAAACACAAGTTCGAGCTCAGTTCGAATACAGTCAAATTCGCTTTCTTCAGTGCAGAGGAAGGAGGGTTACTCGGATCTGGAGAAGTAGCTACGGAGTACGCTGAGCAAGGGAAGAAAGTGAAAGGTTTATTCCATATGTACGTTCTTTCACTCACTCGCAGTCTTTTTTCATCGGATTGTCACTGAGAGAGGTGAAAAGGGAACACACAGGGATGTAGTAGCTTATGTAAAGCCCGGTACAACTCCAGCGATAGGAGTCATAACCGATGGAGTCAACCTCGATTTGGTAGAATTCATGAAACTCTTAATCAACGAATACGCAACGATTCCTTATGGTACGTTTTCTCTCTCCCTCTCATTTTCTCACTCTAGCTGACAATAGTGAGTAGTCGAAACGCAATGTGGGTTTGGATGTTCCGACTTTGCTTCGTTCACGAAAGCTGGATATCCTTCGACTTGTTTGGCAGAAGGGCAATTCGCTGATTCGAACCCACGGTAAGCCCTTCTCTCTCTTCTCTCTCCCTTCTCTTCTCTTTCTCCATTCTCTCCTCTCTCTGTCGTTTCGAGAGCTGATGAGAGTTTGGGAGGGATGAACAGCATGCATTCTATGCAAGATACGACGAGTTTGGAAGGGTACTCGTTTGAGCATATCGTCGAGTACGTGAGGGTCGCTATTGGGTACGCGGTCGAATTGGGTGGAATGGAGAGGGGGGAGAAGAAGGGAAAGGGAGGAAAGGAGGAGAAGGAGGGGAAATGGAGAATTGATTGAGCGAGGAGGAGAGATCGTTCCAGATATTGGGATTGGGTCGTTTCCTTATGTGAAGTGTCATATTGTGCTACTTGATCCCACTATTTTCTCCTTTTGTTAACTCTCGTTCACGTCGCAATCGGTAATAGTCCTCCGAGATCGCGAAAATAGCAGCTCTCCTTTCTCTCGCGCTGACGCTCCCGAACAGCTTCGCATACTCCTTGAGATGTGTTGATTCTCATCGTTTCAACGACAAGCTTAAGCGGGAAAAGCGTTCATTGCTCATTTCTTCAAGCTTGTTCACTAGCGACAATTCTGATTTCCTCGGCAGTGACACCCCTGAGTACAAGCTCCGTGGTGTTCAGCGTCATGTGACTCTCGAGTACGTTCCATTTCGGCATGTCGTCTCCCGCAAAAGCGAGCTCCATTCCGCACTCCCCCAAAAGAGCAGGAAGGTAAACTTCAACTATTACTTTGGCTTGACCGTAATCGACCTGTTTGATGACGTTTCGAGCGAGGACGAGGATCTCGTTGACCGTGTGAGCGACATAGGTCATCCAGCGTTGTAGCGCGACTTGATCGGTGGGTGCGACGAATTTCTGAACGACCTTGAAAGTTCCGACGAGGTTCAACATGCGACCTTGGAAGTCTTCGTACCACGTTTCGTTTGAGTAACTCCACACTTGAGGGATATAGCGGAGCTGAGAGTAGGCGAGGAAGCCGAAAGGATCGACAGCGAGAAGCCTGTGGAAATCGGAGTACGAGCGTTTGTTCTGAACACTGTTGACGGTAGTCTTGACGGCGAAGGCTTGAGCACGGTTACAAACGAGGTGACCTTGAGCTTTGGCTGAATGCACGACATCCTTCTCCTGAAGAACTCCGAGAATAATCTGGACGAAGGAGTCGCGAGTGAGTACGCGAACCTTTGACAGATGAACAGGAAATTGCTGAGCTCACGGCGAACAAGTTTTGAGCAGTGAAAGCGTCGGGATCGTTGGGATCATCACCCGGAGTGCTGGGAGGGAGATCCTCCATTGACTCTAACCCAGTACTGTACGAGCCAGTTGAATTCGGGATTGAATACGAGCTCAATCGAATCATCTCGTCTCTCTCTTGATCTTTGAGTGCAGGCCACTTGAAAGGTCCACCGCACACGCGCTTGTGAACGGACCAGATCTGCGAAGAAAGGGAGGACGATATTCAAGGGTCAGTCTGAACTCGATCGACTTGCAGGGCGCGACTCACGAGCTGCTGATGTTCTGGTGAGCAAAAGAACATCCAATTCACTCCACCTTGAAGGCACTTTGAACAGCGAGTTGATGCCTCTTTCCCACAAACAACGCATTCTCCTAAAGCCGAGGGAGGAGCGGTAGAAGTCGAGGTGGACATGTTGAGAGTGCTTGAGTATGGTGGAGTTGAGACTGAGAGATTCGAGCGACAGAAGTGAGAGAGTGAAGCGTAGGAAAGAGAAAGAGGAGAGGAGGAGAGAAAAAGTTGGCACTTCTCGCACCGCGGAAAGTCCGATCGCTCTCTCGAGACTGACGAGAAGAGCGACACTGATCAGTACTACAACAACAGCTTGGAGAGTACGCATCAATATCCAGCGAGACCTCTCCCTTTCTCAATCCGACAATTCGACATATTCAATCTGTTTCTCCACCTTCTTCTTCCCCTTCTTCCCTTCCTTGCCCATCCCAAGCGTCTTTGGGTCAGGCAGATCGTCTGGATCCGAGTCGAGATCGTTTGCGATAGGCGAAGCTTTGCGTTCTGAAGGTGGTGAAGTCTTGCGAGTCGAAGTCGATTTCTTGGGTTTCGTTGTTGTGCGTAGACGAGAGGAAGCGACTGCTGAGGACTTTGTCGAAGCGAGTGCGGAAGTTAGGAGAGGCTGAGGAGGATTTGCGGGTTTACGACCTCTTCTTGAGGTAGATGCGCTGGTTTGAGCAGGAGGAGGGACTTCTCCAACTGCAACCTTCTTCTTCGGTTTCTTGACGACTGGAGGAGGCGGCGGGAGTAGATCGTCTGAGCTTTCTCCACCAGAATTTGAACCTTCTCCCTCGAGAGCTCCTTCGGCAGCAGTCATTCGAGCCCAAGATCGTTCCTGTTCCTCTTCCGCCTCTCCATCCGATACCACTCGATCGTCTTCCTCCTCCTCACTCTCGATAGCCTTCGCTTTCCCTTTCCCTCTCGCTCGTTTCTTTCTCCCCTCAGTCACAGGTTCCTCATCTCCCGCCAACGCCGCAAGCTCTTTCGCCCTCGTTCCTTTCTCGAATCTTCGTTTCTTCCTGGATCCGTCGATCTCCTCTTTCCTTCGATACGATCCTCGAACGAGATCGCTCCAGTGTAAAGTCGATTTGCAAGCTGGACAACTGCCGATTGTCGGAAGCAGAGGAGCGGCGTTCGTTGAGGCGGGAGCGGTGGAGACGGGTAGAGCGTTAGAGAAAGAGGAGAGGAAGTGTGATGCGAGACAGGGGAGGTGAAAATGAGCGGTGCAAGGGAATGGAGAGCCGTTCGAAGGGGAAGTGCAGAGAAAGAAAGAAAGGTGGTTCTACAGTGCACATACGGGTCAGTGAGAGCGAGGGAAGACACGAAGGACAAGAGCTTACCTCGACATCAATAGATTTTCGGCAAACTTGACAATCTGGTTTCGGATTCGATGCAATTGATGTTGACCACTTGTCCCAGTGAGATCCAAAGAACACATCTGTGAGGATGGAGCTTTGCCGAATCAGTGGATCGCTTCAGAGATTGCTCGAGAAATCGCGCCTCACCATCATCGACTCGAATTCTCCCTCCCTCATCCCCTTCTTCCTTCTCTCCCATTCTCACGAGTCTCTTCCCATCGACACCCTCGACTCTCACATCAAGCTGTACTCGATTCAGCCATTCACTCCTCTCTTCTCCCCAAGGATCCTCGTTCTCCCTTCCTTCCTTCTTCCTATCCTTCTCCCACTTCCTCGCACCGGCTTCCGTCCTCACTACAGGTCCCAATCTCCTCGCAGTATCCCACCATCCCTTTGAGTCGCTCGAGAAGCAAGTGACTGAAAGGTTAAACGACCTCCAAGGTGGAACAGTTAACATGTATTGAAGAACTTGTAGTTTCGTCAACGGTTTGTTTGAAGCTGCTGATCGTGGGAATTGAGCGACGGGTTTAGATGCGAGTTTGAGAGTTGCTTTCGAGGTCGTAGGTGCAGAGGATGCAGTTTGAGCGGAATGAAGTAATCGAGAAGATTGAGGATTTTGCCATGCCCATTCGAATTGGAGTGCTTGTAACTTGGTAGGGAACCCATGAACGATCAACTCCATCTCCCATGGTCGCTTCAACTTGGTCTTGAATGCACCCTGATGGAATCGCACTTTCAAAAAGATCAGTTTCAGGATTCAGGAGAGAAGCTCAGCTGGAGAGCACTCACACCTTTGATCTCTCCTTGATGTTGTTTGTACCTTCTAGGAGGGTCGGGAGTACTCCCGATGTAAGTCCCACCTCGTTTTGGGTTGAATGAACGAAGTAGATAACACGCGTAGAATGGTGGGATCGTGTGATTGAGGAGTGTCGAGGTAGAGCTGAAGGCAGGCATCTCGGGTTCAGAATCTTCTCCTAGTGCGGGAGTTGAAGAGTTCATGAGGATGAAGGATTGCGAGTGAGGGAGAAAGAGAGGGGAAAGTTTAGATGATTGAGTGCATTGAAGCCTGATTATGAAGAGATTGACTGGCTAGTTGTTGTACTGGGATTGGGGCAGCAGAGCGTGAGAGGTGGAAGAAGAAACGAGCGACTCGCAGAAATTCATTGGAGATTTTTCGCGGAGTCGAATTTGGCAAAACTTCACTGATCTGATAGTGAGCTAAAGAATCTCAAGCCAGTCTCATCCAGAAGTGTTGCCCTCCCCTCTCAAGTGCCTCGGATTCCCGCGAAGAAAAGAATGGGATTAAGGAGGGTTCTATAGCATTGCGAAGAACACCTCCCTCCGAATAGTGAGAGAAGTGAGAAGTGTAAGTCTATACAAGTGTATCTCTAGTCTAAAGATCAATAGAATGTATATGCGAGGAGGAAATAACGACAAATGCGAGAAAAGTGAATGAAGAAGAGGTCAAAGAGTCTCAGAGATCCCTCATCTTGACGTCCTCCTTGTGTTCAGTCTGAGCCTCAGTCTTGGCCGACTTGTAAGCCTCCTTATCGTCGTCGTAGGTGTTGTTCGCGAGGATCTCCTTGCGCATCTTGTTCGATCCGAGGATGGAGGATTTGCGGTAGAGGATATCGACTTGTTCGAGAGAAAGCCCCTTGGTTTCGGGAACGAAAAAGAAGGTGAAGAGGAAGCAGAGGACCGAAGCACCACCCTGTGATCGAAAGAAATTGGAAAATGTCAGTTTCATGTTTTCCTCTTCGGCAGGTCGACAACGACGACCGCCATTGAGATAACCCTAGACTGACCCAGATCCAAAATACGTTGCTCTTAAGGCCAGCAGAACCGGGAACGTCGTCGACAAGGTAAGGAGTAGCGTATCTGAGATCGAAAAGTCAAAAATTAGGTTTTCCGCTTTTTTGGTCGAGAACAGAGACAGTACGTACCCGATACCGAAATTCCAGAGCCAGTTGGATGCAGTAGACATGGACATTTGCTTTCCACGGGTAGCGGTAGGGTCTGTTCGAAGGCAAAAAGTCAGTTTTCGAAAACCTCAAAACAAGCTCAGAACCATCGGCTCACAGATTTCACCAGTAACAACCCATGCGAGGGGTCCCCAGGTGGCAGCGAAGAAAGCGACTGCAGAGGGAAAAGAGTTCAGCAGAGGAAAGCAGAGAAAAGCGAAGAAATAGCTTACTGAAAATGCAAACGAAGGCGACGAGAACTTGCTGACCCGCCTTGTTGTCGGCAGGGATGTTTCCTCCAACACCGGCAACGATAAAGTGCGAAATGACCATGCCCGCGGCACCTACGAGCAAGAGAGTACGACGTCCAGCACGGCTGTGAAGCGAAAAAGGTCAGTTTTCGTAAAATGCCAAGGTTCAGACGCTGAGACGACGTACTCGACAAGGAGGAGACCAGGCACGGTCATTCCGACGTTGACAACGTTCGTTGCGATGGTAATGATGAAGGGATTGCCGATTCCAGAGTTCTTGAAGAATTGGGTACTGTCGACGAGAACGAGACGATCAGTTTCACATCTTGCACAATCTCAAGGGACACGTCAAACGTACCCGTAGTAGAAGATGAAGTTGATTCCCGAGAGTTGTTGAAGAGCTTGAATACCAAGACCAGTCATGGTACGGAGACGGTTTCGGTTTTGCGATTTGAAGCAGTCGAGATACGAGGTCGAACCAAGGGATCGAGTGTGGTGGATTTGGGAAGCAATT
>Ga0308169_10005350_pt1 | contig 11700 bp, 10 predicted proteins | sample PhyBR1_2_FD_202139 | JGI IMG/M metagenome (GOLD analysis project Ga0308169, IMG submission 202139) | Phyllosphere microbial communities from UC Gill Tract Community Farm, Albany, California, United States - DLSLSB.R1 | ecosystem: Host-associated > Plants > Phyllosphere > Unclassified | place... | reverse complement strand
CCTTCGAAATCCGCGGCAAGAAGCTGGGTATCGTCGGCTATGGCTCGATTGGTACCCAGTTGTCGGTGCTGGCCGAAGGCCTTGGCATGCAGGTGTTCTTTTATGACACCGTGACCAAACTGCCCCTGGGTAACGCCACCCAAGTCAATAACCTGCACGAATTGCTCGGCATGTCCGACATCGTGACCCTGCACGTGCCAGAAACCGCTGCTACCCAGTGGATGATCGGCGAGAAGGAAATCCGCGCCATCAAGAAGGGCGGGATCCTGATCAACGCCGCGCGCGGCACCGTGGTCAAGCTCGACGCCCTGGCCGACGCAATCAAGGACAAGCACTTGATCGGCGCGGCAATCGACGTATTCCCGGTGGAGCCGCGCTCCAACGACGATATCTTCGAAAGCCCGCTGCGTGGCCTGGATAACGTGATCCTGACCCCGCACATCGGTGGCTCGACTGCCGAAGCCCAGGCCAACATCGGCCTGGAAGTGGCGGAAAAGCTGGTCAAGTACAGCGACAACGGTACATCGGTATCGTCCGTGAACTTCCCGGAAGTGGCCTTGCCGGCGCACCCAGGCAAGCACCGCCTGTTGCACATCCACGAAAACATCCCAGGTGTGATGAGCGAGATCAACAAGGTCTTCGCTGAAAACGGCATCAACATCTCCGGTCAGTTCCTGCAGACCAACGAGAAAGTCGGCTACGTCGTGATCGACGTCGACGCCGAATACTCGGACCTGGCGCAAGAAAAGCTGCAACACATCAATGGCACCATTCGTTGCCGCGTGTTGTTCTAAGCAGGCCAGGCTTGCAATAAAAAAACGGGAGCCTTGAAAGGCTCCCGTTTTTTTATCTGACACAACCTGGAAACCCTGTGGGAGCGAGCCTGCTCGCGAAAGCGGCGTAACAGCCAACATTTACGCGTCGATCAGACCGGTATCGCGAGCAGGCTCGCTCCCACAGGGGATACTGCATTTTTTCAGGCTGGGCCGTTACTTCACGGTTACGGTGATCTTCTCGGAGACGATCGGCGGATCGAACGGCATATGGCCGCTGTCGCCCAGTTCCAACTGCAACGTATGCTTGCCCGGTGCAAGTTTGATGGTGGCCTGGGTCTGTGCCTTGCCGAAATGCATGTGATTGGGGTCGTTTGGAATCGGCGCGCCTGCGGCAGGCAGTTGGTCGACGTCGATCAGCAAATGGTGATGGCCGGTGTTCTTGGTCACATCGCCAGCCGGGGCCAGGGCAATGTCCTTGACGCCGAACTTGACCGTGAATTCCTGGGCAACCGTGGCGCCGTCTGCCGGGGAGACGATGAACACTTCTGCGCCCTTGGGGGCCGGGGTCGCGGCGCTCGCCAGCATCGAAGTACCCAGCAACAAGCCGGCCAACGCGGCACGAGACATAAAGCTTTTCATTTTTTTCTCCAGTTTTTTCACGAAATCCGCTGGGTCATGACAACTTCATGACCAATCGTTGTCGAAGCCTGCAATAACCATAGCAAAGCGAGCCCGAAACGAGCGCCGCTTGTATAAATACCAAGGAGTGACCATGCGTTTCCTGCCTGGCCTGATTTGCCTGCTACCCCTTCTGAGCCCCCTGGCTCATGCCGAACTGATCGATGACATCAATGACCGTGGTGAGCTGCGCATTGCTCTTGAAGCCAATACCGCCCCGTTCAACTTCAAGGAAGACGGCAAGCTCACCGGCTTCGAAGTGGAGCTGGGCCAGATGTTGGCCGAAGAGCTCGATGTGCGCCCCGACTTTGTGGTCACCGATGCCGTGGATTTGCTGAGCGGTGTGGAAAGCGGCAAGTACGACGTTGCCATCAACCACATAGCAATGACCCCTGAACTGGCGGAACGTTTCGACATCAGCGCTGCTTACAGTCATCCGGATGCACAACTGCTGGCGAACAAGGATGACTCGCAGCGTCCGCTGGTCATGGCGCAGTCTTTCCAGCCGGAAGAAAAGCGCGGCCCGGCGCCGAGCCTGGTGATTCCGTTCCAGAAGGGCAACCCGGCATTCAAGGCCAGCCTGGACAATGCCCTGGCGCGTATCAAGGAGGACGGGCGGTTGGAGCAGTTGTCGCAGAAGTGGTTGGAAAAGCCAGAGACAGCCAATTGAACATCCGGGATCAAGCGCGACTTTCTGTGGCGAGGGAGCTTGCTCCCGCTGGGCTGCGAAGCGGCCCCCAGTGGGCATAACGCATTTTCCAGTCAGACCGGGTCAGCCGGTTTTACGACGGCTGCGCCGCCGAGCGGGAGCAAGCTCCCTCGCCACGGGGGCACTCTTCATCCAGTCCAGACGGACCTGTCCTCAAGGCTTGCGCCAAACACTCGCTAACCACGGCTGTTGCTCCCGCGGCAGCCCCGCCGGTCGGTAGTAATGCTCCAGCTCCACGAAGCCTGCGTCGCCAAGTAACGTGCGCCAGGCCGCGAGGTCGTGGTAGGCGCCGAAACGCTGGCCGTTCCAGCCTTCCTGGTTCGTGCCGCGAGGGTTGGAGCTGAACAACACCCCACCGGGTTTGAGCGTGGCGTGCAATTGCTTGAGCACCCGTGGCAGTTCCTGGACCGGAATATGAAACAGCACGGCGTTGGCGAAGATCCCGTCGAAACGTTCCGATGGCAGGTCGAGTTGCAGAAAGTCCTGCTGCCACACTTCGCACCCGCTGTCCTGGCGCGCCATCCGAGCAAATTCTTGCGAACCGTCGAGGCCGACCGCGACATGGCCCATGCCGGTGAACGTTCGCAGGTCTCGCCCCGGACCACAGCCAAAATCGAGGATATGCAGCGGTGCCTGGCCCTGGATATGCCTCAGCAGCGCATCGATGTTCTGGCTGACATCGTGATCGCGGGTGCCTTCGCGAAAGCTGTCGGCGACCGAGTTGTAATGGCCCAGGGTCGTTGCAGTGATGGTTTTCAGGTCTTCGGGGGTGTGCTTCATGGTTGCTGGCTTGGGTGGGGAGCGTGAGCTGACTATACCGCAAGCAGCCAGGCCCCTTCGCCGCCAATCGCGAGCAAGCTCACCCCCTCAGGTAGCGTGTCAGCGTTTGTTCAATCCCCGGGCCAAGCGATCGCCACCCAATTGAATCACCGCCACCAATGCCACCAGCAAAACGATCACCGTGAGCATGATTTGACTGTCGAAGCGCTGGTAGCCATAACGGTAGGCGATGTCCCCCAGGCCACCGGCACCGATTGCCCCAGCCATGGCCGAGGAGTTGATCATGGTCACGAGGGTGATGGTGAAACCGCCGACGATGCCCGGCAGTGCTTCGGGCAGCAGCACATGCCAGACGATATGCCAGCGGCGGCAGCCCATGGCTTGGGCGGCTTCGATCAGGCCGTGGTCGACTTCCCGCAGGCTGACTTCGGCGATGCGCGCGAAAAACGGCGTGGCGGCGATGGTCAGCGGCACCACCGCCGCCCAAACGCCATAAGTGGTGCCGACGATCAGCCGCGTGAACGGAATCAACGCCACCATCAAAATCAGGAAGGGAATCGAGCGGAACAGGTTCACGAACGCACCCAGCGCCTTGTTCAAGGCGGGCGCTTCATAGATCCCGCCCTTGCCGCTGGTGACGAGGATCACCGCCAGGGGAATACCCGCCAGCAACGCAATCAACGACGACACACCGACCATCAGGAAGGTGTCGATAAAACCCTGCAACAAACGTTCAAACCACATAGCCCAGCACCTCCACCCGTTGTGCCCAATTGCCCGCGCGCTGGCGCAATTCCTCGGCGCCCCATGAGGAGCCGCTCACCGCCAGTAGCAATTGCCCCAGCCCGTGACCCTGGATCCGTTCGATGCCGCCGTGCAGCAGCCGCACCCGTCCACCGAGAGCGCCGAACAAGGCCGCGAGGTCCGGTTCGTCCCGCCCGATGCCGGTGAATTGCAGGCGCAGTACGGTGGCGGCATCCGCCGATGGGGGCTCGGCCTGCAAGCGGTTTTGCAATTCTTGCGGCAAGGCGTGTTGCAAGGGGGCCAGCAGTGTCCGGCTGACTTCATGTTGCGGATTGCCAAACACTTCCCAGACCGGACCCTGCTCGACGACTCGTCCTTGCTCAAGCACCACCACGCGATCGCAAACCTCGCGGATCACCGCCATTTCATGGGTGATCAGGACGATAGTCAGGCCCAGCCGCTGGTTGATCTCGCGCAACAGGCCGAGGATCGATTGCGTCGTCTCCGGGTCCAGGGCCGAAGTGGCCTCGTCGCATAGCAAAATCTGCGGATCATGGACCAGCGCCCGGGCAATCCCGACCCGCTGCTTCTGGCCGCCCGAAAGCTGCGCCGGGTAGGCCTTGTGCTTGCCTTGCAAGCCCACCAGCTCCAACAGCTCGCGGACTTTGCGCTGGCGCTGCTCCTTGGGTACGCCGGCCACTTTCAGCGGCAGCTCGACGTTTTGCCACACGGTCTTGGCCGACATCAGGTTGAAGTGCTGGAAGATCATGCCGATGCGTCGGCGCAGGTCCACCAGGCGGTCTTCGTCGAACTCGCCGATGTCCACCTGACCGATCAGCACCCGTCCGCTGGTGGGTTGTTCCAGACGGTTGATGGTGCGGATCAGCGATGACTTGCCTGCGCCGCTACGGCCGATGATGCCAAACACCTCGCCGCGCTGGATCGCCAGATCAATGCCTTGCAACGCGTCCACCGGACCCTGGGCACCGTCGTAGGTCTTGCCCAGGCCGATGAAGCGCACATGGGCGCGGTTCAGCCCCGGGTGCAGTTCGGTGTGGTCGGCACTCTGGGGCGTGGACACTTCATGTCGGAGACGAGCGTTGACGGCGTTCATGGTCAGCCTTCCCAGCCAGCCTGGTAGAGTTTGCCGTGCGTCTTGTCCAGTGCCGCGCGTACGACTGGCGAGTGTTGATAGATATCGACGAATTTGATCAGCCGCGGGTCGTTTTTGCTCTTGGGCTGGATCACAAACTGAATGACGTATTCCTTGTGATCCAGGCCGTCGAACAGCAGGGCGGACGAAGCGTCGAAGGTCTTGGCCAGGCGAATGTAGGCGGGATAGCCCTGCACCAGATCGGCGTCTTCATAGGCGCGTACCAGCTGCACGGCTTCGACTTGCAGGATCTTGATGTGCTTGGGGTTGGCGATGATGTCGTCCTCGGTGGCCTTATAACCCACCCCCGGCTTGAGACTGATCAGGCCGGCCTTGGCCAGCAGCTGCAAACCGCGCCCGCTGTTGATCGGATCGTTGGCAATGGCGACGCTCGCGCCTTCGGGCAGTTCATCGAAGCTTTTGTACTTTTTCGAATAGAGGCCGACGTTGTTGATGATCCCCGGAGCGAAGGGCACCAGGTCGAACCCGGCGGCGGCCTTGGCGTTTTCCAGGAACGGGATGTGCTGGAAGTAATTCACGTCGATATCGCCGGAGGCCAGGCTGACGTTGGGTGCGATCCAATCGGTGAACTCCACCAATTCGACCTTCAAGCCTTGCTTGCCGGCTTCTTCGACGGCCGCTTCCAGGGGAATGGCGAACGCGGCGGTGGTGCCGATTTTCAGCGGCGCATCGGCTGCGAACAGCGCCGAGCTGAACAAGCCGAGGGCCAGGGCCAGGGCTTTGACTGGCAGGGTCAGGAGTGGGTGGGTCATGTCGGTTATTCCAGTCATTGATTGATGAGTCACAGGCTCTTGTGGCGAGGGAGCTTGCTCCCGCTGGGCCGCGAAGCGTCCCTCTGTCCCGGTCGATAGTTCGAACCAGCGTGTTGTTCGGGCAAATGTGCCCCCTCGCGGAACAGCTTTTCGCGCAGGGTGCCGTTTTCGTATTCGGTCTTGTACGAACCGCGTCGCTGCAGTTCAGGGATCACCAGGTCGATGAAATCCACGTAGCTTTGCGGCGTCACGATGCGGGTCAGGTTGAAGCCATCGAGGCCGGTTTCGGCGATCCAAGACTCCAGCTCATCGGCCACCTGCCCGGGCGAGCCGACCACGGTGATGTAGCGTCCGCCCAGGGCGTGTTGCTCCAGCAATTTGCTTCGGGTCCAATCGTTGTTCTGCAAGGTCTTGGTCGCGGACTGGATGGCGTTGCTCTTCACGTATTGGATCGGTTCGTCCAGCTCGTACTGGGAAAAATCGATGCCCGTCGACGCGGAAAAATGCGCCACTCCGGCCTCGGCGCTGGCGTAGCTGCGGTACTCGGCATGCTTGGCCCAAGCGTCGGCCTCGGTCGCGCCGACGATCACGTTCAGGCCCATGAACACCTTGATGTCCGCAGGGTTGCGCCCGGCTTCCACGGCGCTGGCGCGCACTTTGTCCACCTGGGCCCTGGTAGCCGGTTTGTTCTGGCCGCTGATGAACACGCATTCGGCATGCCGCCCGGCGAACAACAGGCCGCGCTGCGAACTGCCGGCCTGGAACAGCACCGGTGTGCGCTGGGGTGAGGGTTCGCACAGGTGATAACCCTCGACCTGGTAGAACTCGCCCTGGTGCCGAACCTTGTGCACTTTCTCTGGCTGCGCGTAGATCCGCTGCTGGCGATCGTTGAGCACCGCGTCGTTTTCCCAGCTGCCTTCCCAGAGCTTGTAGAGCACTTGCAGGTATTCGTCGGCTTGGTCATATCGACGGTCATGCTCCACCTGAGCGGACAGGCCCATGGCCTTGGCGGCGCTGTCGAGGTAGCCGGTGACGATGTTCCAGCCAACCCGGCCGCGACTCAGATGGTCGAGCGTGCTCATGCGCCGGGCGAACAGGTAGGGCGGTTCGTAGGTCAGGTTGGCGGTGAGGCCGAACCCGAGGTTTTTGGTGACGGCGGCCATTGCCGAAACCAGCAGCAACGGGTCGTTGACCGGCAGCTGGATCGACTCTTTCAGAGTGACGTCCACTGATTGTTGGTAAACGTCGTAGACCCCGACGATATCGGCGATGAACAACCCGTCGAACAGTCCGCGCTCCAGCAATTGCGCCAGGCCGGTCCAGTATTCGATCGTGTTGAATTGGGTCGACGTGTCCTGGGGATGGGTCCACAAGCCATGATTGATATGGCCGATGCAGTTCATGTTGAACGCATTGAGCAGGATTTTTTTCTTGTCGGACACCATCAGAGGGTCCCCCGCAGTGGCGGCTTTTCATCGTTGAGGTAGAAGTTGCCCACCGCGTGGTACTTCCAGCGCACCGGGTCATGCAAGGTGTGCACGCGGGCGTTGCGCCAGTGGCGATCGAGGCCATGTTCGGCCAGGGTCGCCTGGCTGCCGGCCAGTTCGAACAGAGTGCTGCTGGCGGCCAGGGATATTTCAGTGCTGATGGCCCGGGCTTCGGCTACGGCAATCGAAGCGGCGGCAACCGTCTGGCCGTTGGTCTCGGCCTGGGCCCGGTCGAGAAACTCGCCGGCGCGTTCCAGCAGGGCTTCGGCGGCGTGCAGGCGCACGCTCAGTTGGCCGAAACTCTTGAGGCTGTGCGGGTCTTCGGTGGCGACGTCGCTGGTGGCGTCGATCCATGGTCGGGTTTTGCTGCGCACGAAATGCAAGGTGTCTTCATAGGCGGCGCGGGCGATGCCGGTGTCGATGGCAGCATGAAGAATCTGTGCCAGCGGCCCCACTGGGGTCGGGCGTTCGAAGGCGCTCTGGAACGGCACGATGTCTTCGACGGCGACCTGGACATCCTCGAACACCACCGAGCCGCTGCCGGTGGTGCGCTGGCCGAAACCGCTCCAATCGTCGATCACCGTCAGCCCCTTGCTGTTGCGAGGGACGAACGCCAGCTGTTGTACGCCGTTTTCATCCACCACCGAGGTAGGAATGCGCTGGGCATAAATCGCCCCCGTGGCGTAGAACTTGCGCCCATTGATGCGATAAGTCTCGCCGTCGCGGCGCAATTGCGTGGTGCGCTCGTGAGCGGTCTTGGTGCCCAGTTCCGCCAGCGCATTGCCGAAGCGTTGGCCGGCGAGCACTTCGGCGTACAGGCGCTGTTTTTGCGCTTCGCTGCCGTTCACTCGCAGCACTTCCAGGGCGTAGAAATGGTTTTGCGGAATCTGCCCCAGCGAGCCGTCGGCCTGGGAAATCAGGGCGATGACTTTCGCCAGGGTGGTGTTGGAAACCCCCGCGCCGCCATAGGCCTTGGGCACGCTGATACCCCACAGGCCGGAACGGGAAAAGGCTTCCAGCTCGGGGTGCGGCAGGCGGCGTTCGCGGTCGCGCAGGGCGCTGTCGCGCTTGAAGTCATCGGCCAGGTCGCTGGCCACGATCAGGGCTTGCTCATCGCTGGTGATTACCGCGACGTGTTGGGAAAACGTCATGTACTGCTCCAGAGGTCGGGTCGTCAGATCCAGGAATGTCGGGCCGGCAGGCTGCCGTTCAGGCGATAGGCGCCGATTGCGTGGTACTTCCAGCGCACCGGGTCGTGCAGGGTGTGGACCCGCGCGTTGCGCCAGTGGCGATCGAGATTGAATTCGGCGAGGGTGGCCCGGCTGCCGGCCAGTTCGAAGAGTTTTTCGCTGGCTTGCAGGGCGATCTCGGTGGTGAGCGCCTTGGCCTCGGCCACGACAATCGAGGCATGGGCGGCAGACTGCGCGGTAATGGGGGCAGCGCTGACCTGGTCCAGCACCCGCCCGGCTTTGCGCAACAGCGCCTCGGCGGCGTGCAGTTCGATTTTCAGCTTGCCGATGTCGGCGATCACGTAGAGATCGTCGCTGGCCCGCTCGACTTTCGCGTCGATCCAGGGCCGGGCCCGCTCGCGGACAAACGCGATGGCGTCGTCGATAGCGCCGCGGGCGATGCCTGCATCGATGGCGGCCTGGATCAGTTGTGAAATCGCACCCTGTACACCGGGTGTGTCGTTGACGCGCCAGTTATCCAGCACCAGTTCAGCGTCGACGCGCACGTTGTTCAGCAGCACGGTACCGCTGGCCGTGGTGCGCTGGCCAAAGCCGGACCAGTCGTCGACGATCCGCAGCCCCGGCGTGCCGCGCCGAACGAACGCCAACACTTGCCGGCCGTCGTCATTCAGCGCCTTGACCGCCACCCAATGGGCGAACAACGCGCCGGTGGAGTAGAACTTCTGACCGTTGATGACATACCCGTCGCCGTCGGAGGTGATCCGGGCCTTGAGCTCAAGGGTATTGCGAACGCCACGTTCCGGCCCGGCATTGCCGATGCGCCAGCCTTCCAGCACGCTCTGTAAAAGAATTTTCTTTTGCCGTTCGGTGCCGCAGCCGAGGATCAGCTGGAGCACGCCGAACTGGTTCTGCGGGATCTGTCCGAGAGCTGGATCGGCAGCGGAAATGATTGCGAACACGTCGGCGATGGTGACGAACGAAACCTGCGGTCCGCCGTACTGCCGGGGGACGGCGATGCTACCCAGTCCGCTGCGGGTGAATTGCTCGATTTCCGACCAAGGCAGCTTGCGCTGTTGATCGCGCCGCGCTGCCTGCTGACGGGCGACTTGGGCCAGTTCATGGGCGGCTTTGATCGCCTCGGCATCGTTGCGCAGCACCTGCGCAGGTAGCAGCAGCGGTGCGATGTCTTGGTCGCTCTGGACCTTTGCTTGCGCCAGGTCCGACATTACTGCCACTCCGTGGCGGCTGGCAGTGCCTGGGCATACTGCACTGGGGTGATTGTGTCGCGTTCCATACCCACCTCACATCTTAAGAAAAACGCCGCGATGCAATGCGGCGAGGAAAATCAAGAATGTCCGGTGGTCCGGTGTATATACCCTAAGCGCGTATAAATTTTTTATGAACTAACTTTTAGGAATATGCATAGGTTGGATTTAAATCCGAGACTTGGGCTTTTTGGACAAGGCGGCTTTTGTGGCGAGGGAGCTTGCTCCCGCTGGGTTGCGCAGCGACCCTTCTTTTTTGACGGTGGGCGCTACGCACCCAAGCGGGAGCAAGCTCCCTCGCCACACAAAAGCGATCCTCACGAAAGCGTCTTGCGTATCAAGACACTCGATGACGCGGTTCAGCGACCATGGGCAGTTCTCTGGAAGGCTTTTTCAGATTGGGATTGGCGCAGCCGATCTTCAGCGTCCGTGGCGGTGCCCAGAGGGAGTTGTTGCCCACCCGGTCAAGGATGCAATAGGTCACCTCCAAACGCAGGTCTTCCCCTGCTTCCAGAATGATGTGCGGCGGCACCCAGATATGGATCGGCTGGCCGACTTCTTCCGGTTTGACCGGCGCCAGGTCCAGGCGCACATCGCCCCAGCGTAGGGTGACTGCATCGTCGGCAGCCATGTTCAGGTAGGGTTCGATGGTCAATGGCACGCCGCGCTTGATCTGGTTGGGATTCACCCCTTGGCGGCGGATGGCCTCGGGAATGCCTACCGGCGCCAGGCCCTGGTTTTCATCGCCGCTCAGGCTTGACGGCTGCCCGCCGGGGCAATCGAGTTTCACCTGAACCTGTTGGCTGGCCGAAAGCGCGGGCCCGCGTCCAATCTGCATGACGCGGTAATGGATGCGCGAGGTGCCGTTGAGAATGAAGCTCTCCGGAACCCGCAGCGTGACGGGGCCTTGCAGGTCCGCTTGGGACAGTTGGCGCGAGCCGGCGTAGCAGTCATCCCAGAACAGCTCGATCAGATCGCCGGCGTCCATGCCGGGGTAGGGGGTAATGGCGATTTCCAGGTGAGCGGCGCTGGCGATGCTCACGCCGGTAGGGTGGGCATTGACCAGGGTGGGCGCGGCCAGTTCGGGAATATTCGACATACATGTCATGGTGCTCTCCTTGATGCTTGAAAACGAAGTCCGTTTCGGGAAGAACAAAGCGCTGGATAATCGCGACATACGCTTACGCAGTTGCAATGGATAACGATGAATCAAAGCGCTGGATTAAACTTATGTGCGACGCCTGTTGGGAACTAGATAAGGGTTCAATAGTTTCAGTGTCAATAGAGCTACTTGCTTATTGATTCTTAAAGCAAGGCTTCAGAAATTTCCTACATGGTGAAGTTAGTAATGCGCGGCATTCAGCGCATTTTTCCTCGGCTCGGATGGGGGGAGGCTCAGGTTTTAAGGAGGTCTGATGACTAGGGTTGATACATGCTTGGCGCGGAGGGAAGTGTTGCAATAAATGTATAGAGCTAGAGGAGGTTTGCGAGAGATTGACAGCGGGAAGTTGCCAGTTGTTTCTATATTAAAAGTTCAGTGAGCGGTGTGGTGATCTTTGTTATCACAACGGCACTTCCATCCCTGGAAGTGACAGTGCTGCGAATAACTTACTGAGCGTGCCCAGCGGAGAGGAACTTGCTGAGAAATTGCCGAGTTCGTTCTTCTTTAGGGGCTGCAAACAAGGCCTTGGCTTCGCCTTGCTCAACAATCACGCCTTTGTCGAAAAACACCACGCGGTTCGCCACGTCCCGGGCGAAGCCCATTTCATGGGTCACGATGACCATGGTGCGTTTTTCTTCGGCCAGGCCACGAATGGTCGCCAGTACTTCGCCCACCAGTTCCGGATCGAGGGCCGAGGTCGGCTCGTCGAACAGGATGACCGCCGGTTCCATCGCCAGCGCTCGGGCAATCGCCACGCGCTGTTGCTGGCCGCCGGAAAGCCGCCGTGGGTAGGCGTCCTCCTTGCCGGCCAGCCCCACCTTGGCCAGGAGCTTGCGGCCCAGGGCCTCGGCTTCGGCACGCGGTGTTTTTTTCACCACCAACGGGCCTTCGGTGACGTTTTCCAATGCGGTGCGATGGGGAAACAGGTTGAAGTTCTGGAACACGAAGCCCACCTGCTGGCGCAAACGGCGCACCAGGTTCTG
>Ga0308169_10005348_pt1 | contig 11703 bp, 7 predicted proteins | sample PhyBR1_2_FD_202139 | JGI IMG/M metagenome (GOLD analysis project Ga0308169, IMG submission 202139) | Phyllosphere microbial communities from UC Gill Tract Community Farm, Albany, California, United States - DLSLSB.R1 | ecosystem: Host-associated > Plants > Phyllosphere > Unclassified | place... | reverse complement strand
AAATCGAAAGCTTCGGCCAGGCCCAGCAGGCGGTGCGCCTGGGCCGGCGTCAGCGAGGTGCCGAGGGGGTTCTGCAGCACCGTGTTGACGAACATGAGCTTGGGACTGTGGGCGGCCGCCTGGCTGGCGAGCGCCTCCATGTCCAGGCCGGCGCTGCCGCGCGGGATGCCGACCGGGACGCAACCGTGGTGGCGCACCAGGGCGTGCAGGTTGCCGTAGCCCGGCTCCTCGACGAACACCACGTCGCCGGGGCGGGTGAGGGTGCGCAGCACCAGGTCGAAGGCATGGGTGGCGCCGTGGGTCAGCAGCACCTGCTCGGGTTCGACGGCGAACAGCTCGTCCGACAGGGCCGCCGAGATGTGCTGGCGCAGCGAGGGAAAGCCGAGCGCGTGGCCGTAGCCGCGCAGGCGCCCGGCCGGGATCTTCATCGCGTGGCGCACGGCGTCCAGGATCGTGGTCTCGCCATACCACTCGGGCGGCAGCCAGCCGGCGCCGACGGGCAGGGCCTCGGCCTGCCCCGAATACAGGTCGGGCGTGAGGGCGTCGATCGTGCCGGCGAGGGCGGGCAGCGGCTGCGCCGGTCCGCCGGCATCCGGTGTGGATTCGGCGCCACAGCGCGCCACGAAAAAGCCGGAACCCCGGCGCGAGGACAGGAGTCCCAGATGGAGCAGGCGGTCGTAGGATTCGACCACCGTGAAGGTGCTCACGCCATTCGATTTTGCGAATTGTCGAACCGAGGGCATTTTGGTGCCGACCGGGAGCAAACGCCGATTTACCATCTCGGCGATGGACGCCACGATCTGGTCGACCAGGCTGCCGCGGCGCTGGCGGTCGATGGCCAGCACCGGCCATCCGGACGCATCGCCACGCTCGCGTTCCTGCTCCTTGCCTGCCGCTGCTGGGTCCATCGGGTCTCCCACTGCGCGTCATTGCGATACCGGCAACTGTACAGGTTATGCTACCAGTACGGTTGGCCATTTGCGCTGGTTGTGTATATGTGCCGCTGTTGTCCTGCTGTCTATTATTGCATCATGATTTTGCCAATTGGTAAATTTTTTGATGGCAGCCCGCTGATCCTTCGCTCATCCATCCAGGGAGTCCCGCATGAACGAAACAAGACCGGAATCGATGTCGTCCTTCTGGATGCCATTTACCAATAACCGCGACTTCAAGGCCCACCCGCGCCTGTTGGTCTCGGCCAAGGGAATGTACTACAAGGACGTGGACGGCAACCAAATACTCGACGGCACCGCCGGTCTGTGGTGCGTGCCCTGCGGCCACGCCCAGCCGAAGATCGTGGCGGCCGTCAGCGAGATGGTCGGCCAGCTCGACTTCGCGCCGACCTTCCAGATGGGCCACCCGGCCGCCTTCGACCTGGCCGAGCAGCTGATGGAGTACACCAAGCACAAGTTCGGCCACGTGTTCTATACGAACTCGGGTTCGGAAGCGGTCGACACGGCGCTCAAGATGGCGCTGGCCTACCACAAGGCGCGCGGCGAGGGCGGCCGCACCCGCCTGATCGGGCGCGAACGTGGCTACCATGGCGTCGGCTTCGGCGGCCTGTCGGTGGGCGGCATCGGCGCCAACCGCAAGAGCTTCGGTCCGCTGCTGCCCGGCGTCGACCACCTGCCGCACACGCACAACCTGCTGAAGAACGCGTTCTCGCGCGGCGAGCCGGACTTCGGCGTCGAGCTGGCCGACGAACTGGAACGCATCGTCGCGCTGCACGACCCGTCGACCATCGCCGCCGTGATCATCGAGCCGGTCTCTGGATCGACCGGGGTGCTGGTGCCGCCCAAGGGTTACCTCAAGCGCCTGCGCGAGATCTGCACGAAGCACGGCATCCTGCTGATCTTCGACGAGGTCATCACCGGCTTCGGCAGGCTGACCACGCCGTTCGCGGCCGACTACTTCGACGTCGAGCCCGACATGATGACCACCGCCAAGGGCATCACCAACGGCACGGTGCCGATGGGGGCGGTGTTCTCCAAACAGTTCATCCACGACGCCTTCATGGATGCGCCGCCGGGCATCGAGCTGTTCCACGGCTACACCTATTCGGGCCATCCGCTGGCCTGCGCGGCCGGCATCGCGACACTCCAGGTGTTCAAGGAGCAGAACATCCTCGAGAACGCCACGAGCCTGCAGCCGTATTGGGAGGATGCGGTGCACGCGCTGCGTGGCCTGCCGCACGTGATCGATATCCGGACGGTCGGCCTGGTGGCCGGCATCGAGTTAGAGGGCATCGCCGGCAAGCCGGGTGCGCGCGCCTACGCCGCGTTCAAGAAGGCCTTCGCCGACGGGGTCCTGATCCGCACCACCGGCGACATCATCGCGCTGTCGCCGCCGCTGGTGCTCGAGAAGAAGCACATCGACGAATTGTTCGGCAAGCTGACCGACGTCCTGAAAAACCTGGATTGAGACCACAACGATGACTATTGAAACGATCAACCATTACATCGGCGGCCGCGAGGTCGAGAGCACGAGCGGCCGCTACGCCGACGTCTACAACCCTGCCTTGGGCGAGCCTTGCGCGCGCGTGGCGCTGGCGTCAAGCGACGAGGTAAATGCGGCGGTGCAGGCGGCAAGCGACGCCTTCCCGGCCTGGGCCGAGACGCCCCCGCTGGCGCGCGCACGCGTGCTGTTCAAGTACCTGCAGCTGTGCCAGGCGCACACCGACGAATTCGCCGCCCTGGTCACGCGCGAGCACGGCAAGACCTTCAGCGATGCGCGCGGTGAAGTCGCACGCGGCATCGAGGTGGTCGAGTTCGCGGTCGGCATGCCGCAGATGCTCAAGGGCGAATTCACCGACCAGATCGCGCGCGGTATCGACGCCTGGTCGATGCGCCAGCCGCTCGGCGTGGTGGCCGGCATCACGCCCTTTAACTTCCCGGTGATGGTGCCGATGTGGATGTTCCCGGTCGCCATCGCCTGCGGCAATACCTTCGTGCTGAAACCTTCGGAACGCGACCCTTCGGCCTCGCTGCTGCACGCCAGGCTGCTGAAGGAAGCCGGCCTGCCGGACGGCGTGTTCAACGTGGTCAACGGCGACAAGTCGGCGGTCGACGCCATCCTCGACCATCCCGAGATCCAGGCGGTCAGCTTCGTCGGTTCGACCCCGATCGCCGAATACATCTACGCCCGTGGTTCGGCCGCCGGCAAGCGCGTGCAGGCGCTGGGCGGCGCCAAGAACCACATGGTGGTGATGCCGGACGCCGACATGGACATGGCGGTCGACGCCCTGATCGGCGCGGCCTACGGCTCGGCGGGCGAGCGCTGCATGGCGATCTCGGTCGCGGTGGCGGTCGGCGACGCGGGCGATGCGCTGGTGGCCAGGCTGGCCGAGCGCACCAGGGCCCTGAAGATCAACGACGGCATGACGGCGGATGCGGAGATGGGCCCGGTGGTCACGCAGGCGGCCAAGCAGCGCATCGAGAAACTGATCGGCGAGGGCGTGGAGCAGGGCGCCAGCCTGGTGGTCGACGGACGCGGCTACAAGGTGCCGGGACGCGACAAGGGCTTTTTCGTGGGCGGCACCCTGTTCGACCACGTGCGGCCCGAGATGAGCATCTACCAGCAGGAGATCTTCGGCCCGGTGCTGTGCGTGGTGCGGCTGCCGGACGTGGGCAGCGCCCTGGCCCTCATCAACCGGAACGAGTACGGCAACGGCGTGGCCGTGTTCACCCGCGACGGCGGCGTGGCGCGCGAGTTCGTGCGCCAGGTGCAGGTCGGCATGGTGGGCGTGAATGTCCCGCTGCCGGTGCCGATGGCCTTCAACAGCTTCGGCGGCTGGAAGAAGAGCCTGTTTGGCGACCACCATGCGTATGGGCCGGAAGGGGTGCGCTTCTATACGCGGCACAAGGCGGTGATGCAGAGGTGGCCGAATACGGCGAGCAGTGGGGTGGAGTTCGCGTTTCCGCAGATGAAATAAACGCCGGATCAGCAGCACCCGAAGTACCGTACCAATACGAACGATAAGGGATGCAACATGATCGAGTCACTCCAGCATATCCCCTTGGCAGACGGCACCCACGGCGCCCTCTCCGAGCGTTTCTCCGACCTCGCCCCGCCGCTCACCGCGCGCCAGGCCGCCATCGAGAGCGCGCGCTGCCTCTACTGTTATGACGCGCCCTGCACGCGCGCCTGCCCGACCGGCATCGACGTCGCCAGCTTCATCCGCAACATCCACGATGGCAACCTCGAAGGCGCGGCGGTCGGCATCCTGAAGCAGAACATCTTCGGCGGCGCCTGCGCGCGCGTGTGCCCGACCGAGATCCTGTGCGAGGACGCCTGCGTGCGCAACGACGACGCCGAGGGGCAGCCCGTCAAGATCGGCCTGCTGCAGCGCCACGCGCTCGACCACGCCCATTTCGACGGCCATCCCTTCCAGCGCGCGCCCTCGACCGGCAAGACCATCGCCGTGGTTGGCGCCGGCCCGGCCGGGCTGTCCTGCGCGCACCGCCTGGCCATGCTCGGGCACGACGTGGTCGTGTTCGAGGCGCGCGAGAAGGCCGGCGGCCTGAACGAATACGGCATCGCCAAGTACAAGCTGCCGGGGGACTTCGCCCAGCGCGAGGTCGAGTTCCTGCTGGGAGTCAAAGGCATCGAGATCCGCCACGGCCAGGCCCTGGGCAGCAAGCTGCGCCTCGCCGACCTGCACGCGCGCTACGACGCCGTTTTCCTGGGCATCGGCTTGTCGGCCAGCCGCCAGCTCGGCCTGACCGGAGAGGATGCGCCCGGCCTGATGGCGGCGATCGACTATATCGCCACGCTGCGCCAGGCCAATGACCTGGCCGCGCTGCCGGTGCCGCGCCGCGCCATCGTGATCGGCGCCGGCAATACCGCGATCGACATGGCCGTGCAGCTCAAGCGCCTGGGCGCCGAAGAGGTGACCATGGTGTACCGGCGCGGCTTCGACGCGATGAGCGCGACCGGACACGAGATCGAGATCGCCAAGACCAATTTCGTCCGTATCCGCACCTGGGCCGCGCCGCTCGAGGTGCTGCTCGACGAGGGCGGGCGGGTGCGCGGCATGCGCTTCGAGGAGACCCGGCTGCAGGACGGCCGCCTGGTGCCGACCGGAAGCTTCATCGAGATCGCGGCGGATGCCGTGTTCAAGGCGATCGGGCAGGGCATGGGTGTGACTGCGTTGGCTGACCCGCTGGCGCGTGAGTTGGAGCGCCATGGCGACAAGATCCTGGTCGACGACTGCCTGCGCACCGCGCTGCCGGGCGTGTACGCCGGCGGCGACTGCATCGCGCCGGGGCAGGACCTGACCGTGCAGGCGGTCCAGCACGGCAAGCTGGCCGCGCTGGCCATCCACAACGACATCCAATCCAAAGCGGAGGCAGCATGGCCGACCTGAGCATCGATTTCTGCGGCATCAAGTCGCCGAATCCCTTCTGGCTGGCGTCGGCGCCGCCGACCGACAAGGCCTACAACGTGGTGCGCGCCTTCGAGGCCGGCTGGGGCGGCGTGGTCTGGAAGACGCTGGGCGAGGATCCGCCGGCGGTCAACGTGTCGTCGCGCTACTCGGCCCTGCACGGCAAGAACCGCGACGTCATCGGCTTCAACAATATCGAGCTGATCACCGACCGCAGCCTGGAGATCAACCTGCGCGAGATCACCCAGGTCAAGAAGGACTGGCCGGACCGCGCGCTGATCGTGTCGCTGATGGTGCCCTGCGAGGAAGCGCCGTGGCGCGAGATCCTGCCGCTGGTCGAGGCCACCGGCGCCGACGGCATCGAGCTGAACTTCGGCTGTCCGCACGGCATGCCCGAGCGCGGCATGGGAGCGGCGGTCGGCCAGCAGCCGGACCTGATCGAGCAGGTCACGCGCTGGTGCAAGACGTATTCGCGCCTGCCGGTGATCGTCAAGCTGACCCCGAACATCACCGACGTGCGCGCGCCCGCGCGTGCCGCGCTCGCGGGCGGGGCCGATGCGGTCTCGCTGATCAACACGATCAACTCGATCACCCACCTCGACCTGGACCAGATGGTCGCCTACCCGATCGTCGGCGGCGCCAGCACCCACGGCGGCTACTGCGGCGCGGCCGTGAAGCCGATCGCCCTCAACATGGTGGCCGAGATCGCGCGCGATCCTCTCACCGCCAGGCTGCCGATCTCGGGCATTGGCGGCATCGGCAACTGGCGCGACGCGGCCGAATTCATCGCGCTGGGCGCCGGATCGGTGCAGGTGTGCACCGCGGCGATGCTGCATGGCTTCCGTATCGTCGAAGAGATGAAGGACGGTTTATCCCGCTGGATGGACGGCAAGGGCTACGAGAATATCGCCGCATTCTCGCGCAAGGCCGTGCCCAACACGACCGACTGGAAATACCTGGACATGAATTACCAGGTGATCGCCAGCATCGACCAGGACAAGTGCATCGCCTGCGGCCGCTGCTACGTGGCCTGCGAAGACACCTCGCACCAGGCGATCGCGAAGCTGGTCACGGCTGGGCCGAAAGGCGACGGGCGGCGCTACGAGGTCAAGCCGGCCGACTGTGTGGGCTGCAACCTTTGCGAGATCACCTGTCCGGTCGAGGGCTGCATCACGATGGTGCCGCAGCCGACCGGGCTGCCGTACATGAACTGGACCCAGGATCCGCGCAATCCGCGGGCGGAGGCGGCGGCGCAGGTGGAGTAGTATCGGGCAATGTGCCAGGCGTGACCGTCCGGTTCGTCTGGCATCGCTCTTGCTATCATCCTGTATCGCCAACCGCTGGAGACCGCTCGATGAATTTGCCGCCAAATACCGACCTCTGGAACGAAGACCTCGCCCCCACCACGGCCGCGCAGCGCACCTGGCACTGGTATCACTTCGCCGCCCTCTGGGTCGGCATGGTGATGTGCATCCCGGCCTATACGCTGTCGGCCAGCCTGGTCGAGGGCGGCATGTCGGCTTACCAGGCCGTGTTCACGGTCTTCCTGGCGAACGCCATCGTGCTGTTGCCGATGCTGGCCATCGGCCACGCCGGCGCCAAGTACGGGATTCCGTACGCGGTGCTGGCGCGCGCCGCCTTCGGCACGCGAGGAGCGCGGCTGCCGGCGCTGATGCGCGCCATCGTCGCCTGCGGCTGGTACGGCATCCAGAGCTGGTTCGGCGGCAGCATGATCTACACGCTGCTGGGCGTGCTGGCCGGCCACCCGATCGGCGGCGACAAGCTCGCCGGGCTGGGCATCAACCTCGCCCAGCTGCTCTGCTTCCTCGCGTTCTGGGCGATCCAGTTCTATTTCATCGTGCACGGCATGGATTCGATCCGCAAGCTGGAAACCTGGACCGCGCCGCTCAAGATCCTGATCTGCTTCCTGCTGCTCGGCTGGGTGTACCAGAAGGCCGGCGGCTTCGGTCCGCTGCTCGACAAGCCATCAAGCTTCGTGCCCGGCGGCGCCAAGGCCGGGCAGTTCTGGACCAGCTTCTGGCCATCGCTCACCGCCATGGTCGGCTTCTGGGCCACGCTGGCGCTCAACATCCCCGACTTCACCCGCTTCGCGCGCAGCCAGCGCGACCAGGTGCTGGGCCAGTCGATCGGCCTGCCGGTGCCGATGGGATTGCTGGCCGCATTGGCCGTGATCGTCACCTCGGCCACCGTGGTCCTGTACGGCAAGGCCCTGTGGGACCCGGTCGACGTGGCCAGCCGCATGACGGGGGCGGCCGTGCTGCTCGCGCTGATCGTCCTGCTGGTCGACACGGTCAGCGTCAACCTGGCCGCCAACCTGGTCGGCCCCGCCTATGACTTTTCCGCGCTGGCGCCGCGCCTGATCTCCTACCGCCTGGGCGGCTACATCACGGCCGGCATCGCGCTGGTGATGATGCCCTGGAAGATACTGGAATCGACCCAGGGCTACATCTTCACCTGGCTGATCGGCTACTCGGCCCTGCTCGGACCGATCGCGGGCGTCCTGATCATCGATTACTACCTGATCCGCCGCACCGAGCTGGCGGTCGAGCAGCTGTACCGCGACGACGGCGCCTACGGCTACACGCGCGGCTGGAACCGGGCCGCCATCATCGCCTTCGTGGCCGGCGTGCTGCCGAATATCCCGGGCTTCCTGAACGCGGCCTTTCCCGACGCCTTCCCGAACGTGGGCGCGGGCTTCAAGACCTTATATACCTATGCCTGGTTCGTGGGCATCGCGATTTCCGCCGTCGTGTACGGCCTCATGATGAAGGGCAGGGCGGCGCCGGCGCTGCAACCCGCCCGGTCCGTTGAATAAGCCGGTCCAATCAAGGAGACAAGCAATGACAGTCCTGATCCGAGGCGGTACGGTGGTGAATGCGGACCGCGCATTCCGCGCCGATGTGCTGTGCGATGGCGACAAGATCGTTGCCGTCGGCGAGAACCTGGAAGCGCCCGCCGGCGCGACCGTGGTCGACGCCGGCGGCCAGTACGTGATGCCGGGCGGGATCGACCCGCACACCCACATGCAGCTGCCCTTCATGGGCACGGTCACCAGCGACGATTTCTATACCGGCACCGCGGCCGCGCTGGCCGGCGGCACCACCAGCATCATCGACTTCGTGATCCCCGACCCGAAGCAGCCGCTGATGGACGCATTCCACACCTGGCGCGGCTGGGCCGAGAAGGCGGCGGCGGACTACAGCTTCCATGTCGCCATCACCTGGTGGGACGACTCCGTGCACGAGGACATGGGCACCCTGGTGCGGCGCCACGGCGTGAACAGCTTCAAGCACTTCATGGCGTATAAAAACGCCATCATGGCCGACGACGAGACGCTGGTGAAGAGCTTCCGCCGGTCCCTGGAGCTGGGCGCGATCCCGACCGTGCACGCCGAGAACGGCGAGCTGGTCTACCAACTGCAGCGCGAGCTGCTGGCCAAGGGCATCACCGGGCCGGAGGCGCATCCGCTATCGCGTCCGCCCGCGGTCGAAGCCGAAGCGGCCAACCGCGCGATCGCCATCGCCGGCGTGCTCGGCACTCCGGTCTATATCGTGCACGTGTCCTGCGCTGAATCGCTCGAGGCCATCACGCGCGCACGGGCGCACGGGCAGCGCGTGTACGGCGAGGCGCTGGCCGGCCACCTGGTGATCGACGACAGCGTCTACCGCCACCCCGACCCGGCCTATGCGCGCGCCTTCGTGATGAGCCCTCCGTTCCGCTCGAGCCAGCACCAGACCGCGCTCTGGCAGGGCCTGCAGGGCGGTAACCTGCACACCACCGCCACTGACCACTGCACCTTCTGCGCCGAACAAAAGGCGATGGGCGCGGACGATTTCACGCGCATCCCCAACGGCTGCGGCGGCGTCGAGGAGCGCATGGCCGTGATCTGGGACGCGGGCGTCAACCTGGGGCGCCTGACCCCGTCGGAGTTCGTGCGCGTGACCTCGACCAATGCCGCCCAGATCTTCAACATCTATCCGCGCAAGGGCAGCGTCTCGGTAGGCGCCGACGCCGACATCGTGGTGTGGGATCCGGAAGGCACGAAGACCTTATCCAGCGCGACCCAGCATTCCAAGGGCGGTTTCAACGTGTTCGAAGGGCGCACGGTGCGCGGCATCCCGAGCCATACGGTGGCTGCCGGCAAGCTGGTGTTTGCGGACGGCGACCTGCGTGCGGAACGCGGCGCGGGACGCTATGTCGAGCGGCCGGCGTTTGCCGCAACCAAGGCTTGAGAGAGGATAGAACGATGAACGACCTGCGCATCAACGGCCAACGCCTGTGGACCTCCCTGATGGACCTGGCGAAAATCGGCGCCACCGACAAGGGCGGCGTGAAACGCCTCGCTCTCACCGACCTGGACCGCCAGGGCCGCGACCTCGTCGTGCAATGGGCGAGGGAAGAGGGACTGCACATCACCGTCGACCAGATCGGCAACGTCTTCATGCGCCGCGAAGGCACGAACCCGACGCTCCCTCCCGTGGTCACCGGCAGCCACATCGACACCCAGCCGACCGGCGGCAAGTTCGACGGCAACTACGGCGTGCTGGCCGGGCTCGAAGTGGTGCGTACCCTCAATCAGCACGGCATACATACCTGCGCCCCGATCGAGGTCGCGTTCTGGACCAACGAGGAAGGCTCGCGCTTCGTGCCGGTGATGATGGGCTCGGGCGTGTTCTGCGGCGCCTTCAGCCTGGAGACCGCCTACGCGGCGCGCGACGTCGAGGGCAAATCGGTCGGCGAGGAGCTGGAGCGGATCGGCTATCGTGGACAGCAGACGCCCGGCGATCACCCCATCGGCGCCTATTTCGAGACCCACATCGAGCAGGGCCCGGTGCTGGAAGACGCGAACAAGGTGATCGGGGTGGTGCCCGCCGTGATGGGCCTGTCCTGGTATGACTGCACGGTCACTGGCATGGAGGCGCACGCCGGCCCGACCCCGATGCATCTGCGCCGCGATGCGCTGCAGGTCGCCACCTTCATCATGCAGGAGGTGGTGGCCATCGCCAACCGGTATCCGCCCTACGGCCGCGGCACGGTCGGCATGGTGCAGGTCTTCCCGAACAGCCGCAACGTGATCCCGGGCCAGGTCAAGTTCAGCATCGACCTGCGCAACGTGAACGACGAGCTGCTCAATACGATGCACGAGGAGATCACGAATTTCGTGGAGCGCAGCCAGGTTGAAACCGGCTTGACGGTCGAACTGCAGCGCGTGTCCTACTATCCGCCTTGCCCTTTCCATCCGGATTGCGTGGACGCGGTGCGCGCCGCCACCGCCAGGCTGGGCTACTCGACCATGGACGTGGTGTCCGGCGCCGGCCACGATGCGATCTACGTCGCGCGCCTGGCCCCGGCCGGGATGATCTTCGTGCCCTGCAAGGACGGCATCAGCCACAACGAGATCGAGGACGCCCAACCGGCTCACCTGGAAGCCGGCTGCAACGTGCTGCTGCATGCGATGCTGGAGCGCGCCGGGATGGCGGACGGGACGGTGGCGCGCACACGCGACGCGGCAAGCGTCGCCTGAAACTGTTATGATGGGGGTTGCTGCTTAGCAACTCACACCGCACGCCGTGACGGTTCCGGGCGACCCGGACGCCGTCCGGCGGCGGCTGGTAGCATACTGGCAGCGTATTCACAAAGGTGATCATGCTGACCGGATACTACGAAACGCCGCTGGTCCTGATTTCGATCCTCGTCGCGATCGTCGCTTCGTATTCCGCGCTCAGCCTCGCCGGCCGGGTGACGGAATCGCGCGGGCGGGCGATGGCTGCCTGGACCGTGGGCGGTGCCGTCGCGATGGGCTCCGGCATCTGGGCCATGCACTTCGTCGGCATGCTGGCCTTCCGCCTGCCGATCGAGATCGCCTTCGACCTGCCGATCACCATGGTGTCCCTGCTGCTGCCGATCGCCGCTTCGATGCTGGCGCTGTGGCAGGTGAGCCGCTTCCATCTCGGGCGCATGCGCCTGGCCGTCAGCGCGGTCCTGATGGGCCTCGGCATCAACGCCATGCACTACACCGGCATGGCGGCCATGCGCATGAGCCCTGGCATCGTCTACGACCCGTGGCTGTTCGCGCTGTCGGTGGCGATCGCCATCGGCGCCTCCGCGCTCGCCCTCTGGATCGCCTTCCATCTGCGCCGTAATACGCCCCGGGTCTGGATTCCGCGCCTGGGCGCCGCGGTGGTGATGGGCGGCGCCATCGTCGGCATGCACTACACCGGCATGGCGGCGGCCAACTTCCCGGCCGGGAGCGTGTGCATGGCCGCGCGCGAAGGCGTGCAGCACGGCGGCCTGGCGAC
>Ga0308169_10005347_pt1 | contig 11707 bp, 10 predicted proteins | sample PhyBR1_2_FD_202139 | JGI IMG/M metagenome (GOLD analysis project Ga0308169, IMG submission 202139) | Phyllosphere microbial communities from UC Gill Tract Community Farm, Albany, California, United States - DLSLSB.R1 | ecosystem: Host-associated > Plants > Phyllosphere > Unclassified | place... | reverse complement strand
TCGAAGCCCTCTCGAGATATACGGTTTCTGTCTGTTAGTGACGGAATGACTACGAGCCGTAGAGCTAACTCCATGATGGCCCGAATCAGCTGCCATGTTCTGTGCTCCCGCAACAAGGCAGTTCGCTCCTCGTCAGACATGAGGTCCTCGTCCGTCTCCCAGTCACCAGTCGGTTCCCCAGCGCGAATGCTGTATATGAGCTGACTGAGGCTCCATATGAGCCGTACTCTACTTACGTCTGTTCAAGCGAACCCATGATCGAGTTTATGAGCCCCCCTTCCTCGTCGAGAATGACCTGAGGCTGAAGACGGGTATCGAGGCGAAGCGATGATGGACCTGGATCTCCATACTTTTGCTGATAGGATGATAGAATATGAGCGTATGATTCCGAGGGAGACTTGCTAACGGTGACCATGATGGGGTGAGTGTGTCAAGCAGCGCCGGCAGGCAAGATGAATGAGAAGAGTTGACTGACCGACTATTGATCAAGTGGACGTTTACGCCGCGGACGGTTAACGGGTGGGTCGATTTAAGGTTTTCGACTTGGTATCACTCATCCATTTGCCTCCCTCCCTCGACCTCGATCACCTTGTTTCCCTCGTTGTACCATACTACTTGGAATAAGCTCGCTTACATCATGTCCGACGAGCCAGAGAACTCGTACGGCCAACGCCAGTCTTATACGGCCCCGCAGGAGCTGCTTGACGAGCATGCCGCCATGGTCGAGGAGGAACAGATCCCCGACGAGATCGAGGACCAGGCCTACACCAAGCAGGTCGCATCTCGACAATCCGACTACCAAAAGCGCCGCTTCAACCGAAGTGAGGCGCTGATCGAGGGAGAGGACGACAGCTATGCGGATCGAATGCGACTAGCCAATCTGGAAAGGGAGGAGGAACGGATTCGAAGGCACAAAGAGCAGTTGGAAAAGGATAAGGCGAAAGACGGAGAGGTCAAGCCGGATGTTGACATGGACAAGACCCCTCCAAGGGGAGCCGTCGGTGACGAAACGCCACCGCGAGCGATCGCGGGCGGAGATACTCCGCCTCGAGAGGAGACGGTGAAGCGGAAGAGGTGGGACGTGGACGAAACGGAGAAGAAGGAACAGGTCAAGGAAGAAGAGACGACGAAGAAGAGGAGATCAAGATGGGACCAGACGCCGGACGAGGGGACCGTTGCGGCGCCAGTGAAGAAGTCTAGGTGGGACCAGACGCCTTCGGACGATTCGGTGGCGTTGGTGGGCTCCACGCAGGAGGGAACAGCAACGAGCGTGGTCATGGTCGAGGACAAGCGATACGCTCCGATCACCGACGAACAGCTCGACACGCTGCTTCCTGGCAAAGCAGACGGTTACTTCATCGTCCAAGTTCCCGATGACTACCAACCGGCGCCATCCGTACGCAAGATGGTGCCGCAATCGGCAAACGCGGGCTTCATGGAGCAGAGCGATGAAGACGCCGCCCGGGCACGAGCATCTGTTGGCGGTCTGGCTGGCGTGTCGACGGAACAGACCGAGATCGACGGTATCGGAACGCTTCAATTCCTCAAGAAGGAGGACACTCAGTACTTCGCAAAGGTTTTGGGATCCGATGCTGGCGAGGAGTACGACCGCCAATTCACAACCGAAGAGCTCAAAGAGCGAAAGATCATGCGGCTGTTGCTCAAGATCAAAAATGGTACCCCCCCGGTGCGAAAGTCGGCGTTGCGACAGATTACCGACAATGCTCGAGAATTTGGCGCAGGTCCACTGTTCGACAAAATCTTGCCGTTGTTGATGGAGCGCACGCTTGAGGACCAGGAACGTCACTTGCTTGTCAAGGTCATCGACCGTGTTCTGTACAAGCTGGACGATCTCGTTCGACCATATGTCCACAAGATCCTAGTCGTCATTGAACCGCTTCTCATCGACGAGGATTACTATGCTCGAGTCGAAGGTCGAGAAATTATCAGTAACTTGGCCAAGGCCGCAGGTCTTGCTCACATGATCTCAACCATGCGTCCGGATATTGATCATGTAGACGAGTACGTGCGAAACACCACCGCTCGAGCGTTCGCCGTTGTCGCTTCGGCTCTCGGTATTCCCGCCCTTTTGCCTTTCCTCAAGGCCGTTTGTCGATCGAAGAAGTCATGGCAGGCGCGACACACCGGTATCCGCATCATTCAGCAAATCGCCATCATGATGGGCTGCGCTGTACTGCCTCATCTCCGCAACTTGGTCGACGCCATCGCCGCTGGTCTGTCGGACGACCAGCAGAAGGTCCGAACGATGACGGCGTTGTCTCTCGCTGCGCTTGCAGAGTCATCAGCACCATACGGTATCGAATCCTTCGACAACGTTCTCAAGCCCCTTTGGCTCGGTATCCGACAACACCGAGGCAAAACGCTAGCGGCCTTTATCAAAGCCATCGGATACATCATCCCGCTGATGGACCCCGAGTATGCCGGATACTACGTGCGAGAGTGCATGCCGATTCTCATCCGAGAATTCCAGACATCGGACGAGGAGATGCGGAGAATTGTGCTGCAGGTCGTGAAGCAGTGTGCCGGTACCGAGGGTGTCACGCCGACGTACATCAAGGAGGAGATCCTGCCCGAGTTCTTCCGAGCCTTCTGGGTCCGACGAATGGCGCTGGACAAGCGAAATTACCGCCAACTTGTCGAGACGACGGTGGAGATCGCCCAGAAAGCTGGCGTCGCAGTCATCATCAACCGTATCTGCAACGACCTAAAGGACGAGAGCGAGCCTTTCCGACGGATGGTCATGGAGACGATCAACAAGGTCGTTGCGGCCGTCGGAGCGGCAGATATCGACGAGAGGCTGGAAGTTCAGCTCATCGACGGTATCATCTTCGCCTTCCAGGAGCAAAAGCTCGAGGACAACATCATGCTGGATGGCTTTTCGACGGTGGTCAACGCGCTGGGCGGACGTATCAAGCCGTACCTTCCGCAGATCATCTCTATGATCTTGTGGAGATTGACGAACAAGTCGGCGAAGGTGCGAATGCTGGCGGCGGATTTGACCACAAAGCTGGCCCCGGTGATCAAGAGCAACGGCGAGGACCAGCTCTTGAACAAGCTTGGTGTCGTCATCTTCGAGCAGCTGGGTGAGGAGTACCCAGATGCCCTTGGAAGGTGAGCGGGACTGCGATTTCTTGGGGACAGAAACAAAGCTGACGACAGTCTGATTGCTGCCGAAGGAGCCATCGCCAATGTTGTCGGTATGACCCAAATGAACCCGCCGGTGAAAGATCTCTGTGAGCTCGCTAGGGGATCGGGTAGTCGTCAAGCTAACAGGCAGTGCCGCGAATGACGCCGATTTTGCGGAACAGGCACGAGAAGGTCCAGGAGGCGACAATCAACTTGATTGGTCGTATCGGTGAGTGGTGACGCTCACCCTGCTGATCTCAAGCTGACCCTCAGCCGATCGAGGAGCCGAGTTCGTCCCAGCGAAGGAGTGGATGAGAATCTGTTTCGAGTTGCTCGACCTGTTGAAGGCGCACAAGAAGGCTATCCGTCGAGCCGCCGTCAACTCTTTTGGTTACATCGCCAAAGCCATCGGTCCTCAGGATGTCCTGTCAGTCCTGCTCACGAACTTGAAAGTGCAGGAGCGTCAATCTCGAGTCTGTTCGACGGTCGCCATCGCCATCGTGGCCGAGACGTGTGGACCTTTCACGTGCATCCCGGCCATTCTGAACGAATACCGCACGCCGGAGCTGAACGTGCGAAACGGTTGTCTCAAAGCCCTCGCATGGGTTTTCGAGTACGTCGGAGAAATGGCCAAGGATTACATCAATTCGGTGGTTGGTATTCTCGATGACGCCCTCACCGATCGAGATCACGTCCACCGACAAACGGCAGCAGTCATGGTCAAGCACTTGGCGATCGGCGTGGCGGGTCTCGGCCACGAGGACGCGCTGAACCACATGCTCAACTTGGTCTGGCCGAACATCTTCGAAACCAGTCCGCATGTGATTGGAGGGATGATGGATGCGATCGAGGCGATGAGATTGGGCTTGGGATCAGGTCCGGTGTTGAGTTACGTTATGCAGGGCCTGTTCCACCCGGCACGGAGAGTTCGAGAGGTGTACTGGCGTATATTCAGTGAGTTGGCAGGCCTGCGCCTGTTTGGTGGATCAGTGCTGACTTGCAGACACGCTGGTGCTCGGCTCAGCCGATGCGATGGTGCCCTTCTACCCTAACCTGGGTTCCGATTCGGATCTGAAAGCTGGGCAAGATTACACGAGACATCATCTGATGATGTCGATATAGGCAGTGACTGGAGCAGGAAGACGAGCAGTGCTGGTATAACGTAACGCATGTATGATGTCTCGTCTCATCGTCGCCCGCAGAATACGAGACCTCTCGACGCGGCCCGGACGTATGGCACACGTGCATGAGTGCAAAGAGAACCAGCTCTATGAGAGTCCACAATCTTTCACTACGTCGATCTCCCCTCAGCGCCCAATCTAGAGGCTGAGGTAGTATTCGCCCATCGCGTTCGGCTATCGTCAGTTTCGAGGGCACACCCTGGTCGCAGGCTACACACCGTTCCGTCCGTGTTCTCTAGGCCGTTGGTGTTACCTCCGGCGGCGCTGTCCGGGAAAGCACCGAACCAAGCCCATCGCTCCACCATCGACGACCCCTCGCCTTCGAACCAGTCGACAGCCGTCTTCATGAACGTCTTGACCTGGTCTTCGGTGCAGATCCGGTTGGCCGAGTAGTCGTGGCACGCAGTCTGTCGATCAGTACAAGACGTTGCGTCGGATGCACAAACGTACCTCAGTGAGCCAGAGAGGTTTCTTGTATCGTGCGTAAAAGTCCTGGCCGTCAGCATTTCCGGCGGCACAGGCAAGACATATGGTCCGACCTTGGCATAGCTGATCAGGTCGTTGGCGTCGGTACCGTAATAGTGGAAAGCCACAAAGTCGTATTTGCATTTCCCGTCACATGCCGCAACCCAGTCCTGCAAGTCAGCTAACACTCGATGGAGCGAGAGCTCCGCGCCCAGGCTTCCTCACGTACGTCCATCCACTTGGTGCTGCCCCTGGCGACGGCGGGGCTTCCAATCTTGTAATCGCCGCCGAGGTTGTTGACCCACTCGATATGCTTCTGCGCGGCGACAGCGGCGGTGATGTCGGATCCACCGACAGTCGAGGTCATGTCAGCTGCACGTGAGCGGGAGTATGGCAGGAATGAGAATCGACTCACGCTCGTTGAAAGACAGAACATGAGTGACGCCCTCTGGCCAGTCGGCCGCCTTCGCTTTGACCTCGGCGGCATTTCCCGAACCCCAGACTTGCGGGACCCACTCGAGCCCGTCGGTACCGGTCAGCGGAGTCATCGCCCAGCCAGTGTACCAGCCCACGTTTCCGTCCAGGAAGCCGGAGAAGTCCTTGACCGATTGCTCGTTAATCGCGAGACCGGCGCGTTTGGATCCTGCACTGTTGCCGCTGCTGGTGGGCGCAGGGGCAGCGGCAGACTCGGCAGATGACGGAGTAAATGAGCCGGTCTGCGAAGTCACAGAGGGCACGGCGACGTTGTTGTTGTTGATGATGGTAGTGGTTGGAGTCGCGTCGTCCGCGGGCTCGACGGGGTCAGATGAAGGAGCCGGCAGATCCGACGACGGCGCTGGCTGAGTATCTGAGGTCGAAGGAGCCGGCGAGGAGCTGGGACTTGCCGATGGGTCCGCTGGTCGAGCGTCGGATGCCGAAGGTGCAGGGGCGGAAGAAGGGGTTCCGATTGGGTCCACCGAGGCTGTGTCTCCGGTAGGTCTTGGAGGTCTAGCGGTGTGCGATCGCCATCCCCCTCGGCTTCCATGGCTGGAACCCTGGGCCCAGGCGCCGACAGCACTGAGCGAGGTGGTCTGCGCTTCGGAGATGTCGGCGGAATGGGTGGGTAGGTAGCTTTCGGCATTGCCTGTGCTATTGCTGGTCGCCGGGTGTCGGTAACATCGGCGCTTGGCCGGAGCAGCTTGAACAGTGAGACTCGCCAGGAGTCCAAGGAGGATATAGGTATTCATGGCGTGCTTCGCGTGAAGCGTGAGTAGAGCTGAAAAAGAGTGTGAGTGCGTAAAGAGCGTCAAGGCGAGAGGCCAAAAAGAAGCTGACTGAGGATGGAGAAGAAACGGCAAGAATGATGGGAGCTACGTGAACCGTAGGCTGGTCAAATACCTTTCGAGCTGCCATCTGCCCGAGGGCAGAGGTTTGTGACGCCATGCCGTTTCACGGGACATGATCAAAGGGTGCAAGGGTTGCGATCAAGATTAGAGCTCCACCTTTGTTGGTCTCCAAGGCGCGATCTCAGCGTCCGACCCAAAGCAAGTACTTCGCTTACGCAGGTAAGGGGTAATTGTTTATGCTTGGATGGACGGGCGATCGATGCTGGCCAGAACTTTCGGTCATCGCAAGGTTCATCACGCGTCACCTGTACACGACGACGACGATATGTTTCGATCGTAGAGGTCGAAGCCGCGCAGGACGAGTGGTGTATCGGCAAGGGGTCAACAAGAATGGAACGCGAGGATCAGGAGGCGCAGCGTTTCATCGTCGACGCGTTTCGGGGTGCGAGATCGTCCAGAGGCACATCCCGTTACGCTTTCCGATTGACGTTCTCGTAAGACTGCCGAGCATCGGCCGGACGCCTGCATAGCAAACGCATATGTGCGGGAATGCTCCGCTCTTGGAGCGCATGCATGCGGTCCCTTGCGTCCCTCGTAGTGCGTTGGGTAGCGCATCGCGGCGATGGCCGGAAGCAGCATTCAGCGTCCGAACCGGCGATCGCCGCCACGCCCGCTGGTGCGTTCAGATATTTTGAAGATGGTGCTCGGTCCATACATCTGTCTCGCCTCACCCCCACCCAGCATCACACTCGCCATGCCCCCTCCACGTTCAAAGACCGTCAGCGTCCCAGTGCCGCAAGGCAACAAAAAGACCTTTGACGACGATGATGACGATATCGAAGTAGACTTCAACACGGCTAGCTCGAGCTCCGGCCCAAGTCGCCAGCGAACGCAGTCGTACAAATCTCAACCGGACAGCGACGACGCGTCAGACAGCGATGATGCGCCGGAAGCGGTCGGTATGTCTGTTGGGAAGCGTGATGCCTTGCGGGACCTTGAGGAGGCCAACAAGTGAGTATCAAGGGTGACTTCGTGCGCGACGCTGATGTCAGACTTGCCCAAGCCAAGAAGAACGCTGCCAAGCTGAGGAATCAGAAGATTGCCGAGGCGCGACAGAAGGATATGGAGGCGGTGAAAAATGGCAAGGCGCGAGCGTCAAAGGGAAAGAAACGGAAGAACGAGAGCGATGACGAGGATGAACATGAAGACGCAGAGACCAGGCGGCTCAGGGCGAGAATGGAGAAGGCGATGGACGATGGCGCGGGCGGCTCGGAACTGGACGACGAGAGCGGTGATGACTTGGAAGGCGGATCAGATGACGATGATATGGATTCTTTCCACACCGACACAGACGACGAGGACGAGGAGGGTACCGACGAACAAGATGACGAGGATGTTCAAGGGGACTTTGGCGAAGATGATGAGGACGAGGAGGATGCCTCGGACGACGAGTCAGAAACCCTTGAGGAGGGACCGATCGACAACGCAACACGGCTCATGCGCGAGCGGATGCAGGCAGCAATGGAAGCGGCGGAACGACGGGCGGGGCTCGTCCATCCCGCGAAACCGGCAAAATCAATGAAGGCGGCCAAGACTGCTGCGGCGGACGATTCGGTATCTGCAAAGTCTGGTCCGAACAGTGAGGTGGTCGCCCCACCGGTCACGGACGATGTGACTGCATGGGATATGTTCGCTGGCGTCGGTGGACCGCAGCCCTTGTCGGCCGAAGTTCTGCGGCGAGCTGAGGAGGAAGCGCAGGAATCACGCCGTCAGAAGAAGGAGAAGGCGCGGATTGCCGAGGAGAAGCGGAAAGCTGAGGAGAAGGGCACGAGCCGGACGAAGCGAAGAAAGGTCGTGGAGGCCACTAGCCGAAATCTTGGGTGAGCAAGTTGCCTTTGAGGCTTCGAATGCCGTCGCTGACGACAGGAACGGCCGAGTAGCCAAATTGTTGCAGCCCACCCTGGATCCGTCGGCCGCGGGTCTACCTCCCGTTGTCGACGCAGGTCGGAAACACAAGGGACAAGCAGCTGGTCAGGCATCGCAGAAGAAGTTCATGAAGCACGCTATGAAGTCAAGCGGCCAGATCCCGACCAAGGCGGCAATCGACGCGAGGAGGAAGCCTGTCGGGCTGGAAAGGAGGTACTGAGCCTTTCAGTGGAAAGTCATCCCATGTATAGTCGTCATGATTGCAGTAATGCTATGCATACATATACAAGATATTCACGGCTCATCTAGGGACCTTTGACCGCCTTTGGTGTCAGAAGTCCTTGATCTGCGTCTCGTTCCAGGGCTGCCTGAACCGCTTCCACTGCGCTTAATGCGGGTTTCGCCGTTTGCGATGTACCAGCAGCATCCTGCTGCGCGTGCTTCTGCATGTGCTGGGAGACATCACCGAAGTAGTCTCTTGCCGGCGCAGCCCGTGGCGCATCAGGGTTTACCGTTGTAGCGTCCGCCGCACCAACTGAGCCCACACGCTTGCGGGACGGTTTCGCCCTGTGCGTGTCGACCGCGGCAATCGGGAGGGGGTATCGCTCCTCGTGGCAGCCGTAAGCCATAGGCGTGATCTTGATGAGCGTGTGCAGCGGTATCTTGATGTACGGTAGTTCTTCTTGAGGTAGTGCCAAAAAGTATGCGTAGAGACACCGCAAGATAGCCTGTAATGTCAGCCCAATTGCGCAGGGCAAAGAGGATACAGACCTGGTGACCGATGATAAGAATATTCTCCTGCCTCTCCAGCTCCATGATGACGGGTTCGAGCCGAACAACGACATCGCGATAAGACTCGCCTCCACGGTATCGGTAGTTGAATTTGTCCTCGTCTCGGGACTCGTAATCCTCGGGATACTTTTGCTGCACAAATCAGGCAGCGCATTGGATGATGGTGGAACCGACTCACCTCGATCTCTTCATAAGTCATCCCGTCACACACACCCGCATCGAGTTCGTCCAGCGATTTCCACGTCTTCTTCTCGAACGGCAGGAATGATCCCGTTTGTTGAGTCCGTTGCAGGGTCGAGGTCCAAACCTGTCGCATCAGCCGCCGCAGGGTGTAAGGTTTGACTCACCTCAAGAGGTCCCTCGCCAATGTTCTTCTTTATCAATTCGGGAAGGGCTTTGGCGTACTCCCATCCCCGCGGCGACAAGTCGGAATCTCCTCCGATCTTGCCCTCGACGTTGTACACGCTTTCTCCGTGCTGCATGTCAGGCCTTGAAGTGGCTGCTGACGGGAGCTGACTCACACGTGAGAGATAGATGCTCCGAGGCTTGAGGTGAAGGTTCATTAGGTAAAACGCAATCCGACTTTGCAAGTATCCCTGTATCCGGTTGATTGTGACCATTTGTCCGACGTTGATGATTCGGCAGAAACTAAGACTAGGCTCGGTGATTGTTTGGTAGACCCTCTCGTATGCGTCGATGCGGCGTCGGAAATCCCGTTCAGCTTCTTCACGGGACATGCCCTTGTAATCAGGGTCCCCGGATTGCACTTTGAGGGCGATGTTGGCAGCGATAACAGCGGGATCATCGCATCGAGACTCCAGGAAAAGGAGCTGAAGGTTTGGTTCGCGGGAGATCCGTTCTCGGATTTTCTCTCTAAACATGAGTATGACGCAGACCTCAGCTGGATGACTAGACCATACCTGCGTTCGAATGTGCTATTTGTGGCGTCTGGTGATTAGGGGAGAACGACTATGCCGCGAGGATGGACTTGCCCATGATGCCAACATTGCCTTCTGCCTTCAACCAAGATATCAAGCTCTCAAGACTCTCCTCCGCCAGCTTTTCCCGTGCAAGGTTACCGGCCGCATTGGAGTGGCTGAAGTAGGTTGCTGAGTGATCCGCTTTATCTCGCCCCCTGGGAGCTTAGTCTCGAACACAGGGCCGTAACGTAGCCTGTCACTCACGCCTGTACGTCTGACCGCGCCTTGGAACGACGAAGCTGTCCAACGTTGAAAACCTCTACATTATATTCGAGCCACTGCTGGTGAGCTAAAACACTTGAGTGTGCAGCTCGCACGTACCCGCAGATACCTCATGAGTCTGTTACTCAAATACGATTTCCCTCGAGCAGGCAATCCCACCATGGCCACTACGATTTTCGCCTCGGAGTAGTCGGGCTTCTCAACTACGGGTTAGAAGACTTCAGAAAGGTAGGGAAGCACGCACCGACTGTCCCAATCCCAGATACAGAGGATGCCCTGGTAGGGATTTGGGCATTCTGCCTAATCACCCTGGTGCTCTCGTCCAGCGTCTTCAGCCTGCCTGTCAACGATAGCGCTGGACGCATGAGCTCGTACATGACTTACAGACCCGTCTGAGCTCCGAAATGAGGCGTCCCCGGTACACTGGTGGCACCTGGCGGTGGTGCTGTGACGGGCCCTCCTCCTGATCTCGCATCTTGTACGGCCTGCACGATCCGGTCCGCGGTGGGTAGTCCCACTGGGTTCGGACTCGAAGCTCCCGACGCGACCGGAGATGTATGAGCGGTCGTGGACGGCGTCTTTTGACGTAGATTGTCCAGTTTGGAGATGGCGTCCGCGAGGACGGCTGGCTCGACGGGCTTTTGTTGTTCGTCATTACGATTGTTGTTGTGAGCGGGTGGTGGGAGCGTTGTGGGGGTGATCTCCGTCATGAGCGAATTCGGTCCCAGAGGCCGTAAAGGTGGTGACCGCGTCTTGGTGACCTTTGTAGGCCCTTGCGGAGGCGGCATGGACATGATCTAGGCGGAGGTCAAGGAGATGAATGACAGAAGCCAAGGTGAATGAATGACGGCAAGTGACCTGATTGATTCACATGCCATGGCTTGGTTGCTTTGGCCTTACTCGTACTGAGCAGATGCCGGCGATGTGAGCCTGACACGGTCGTTCACCGCATAGGCAGTCACGTGTCAGTCTCGGGCTGCCGGTAACCTTGTTCGGTCAGTGCCGGTTGACTGGACTTGGGTGCGGTGAGCTCAGCTCGGGTCGACTTACTGCTTGTTATTGTTTGGAATCGATCCATCGGCATGACCTCGTACTACGGCGACAAGTCGTCACAAGTTCCGTCTTGGGATGCTTTCGACGCCGACGATGATCAGGACATCGTTGACAATTCCGAGGTCGGTCGCTACTACTATTGTCAGACTCAGCCAAACTCACAACAGTACGCCTACGCTGCTCGCGATCATGTTCTCTTTTGCATCGACGCAGGTCGCTCAATGCAGACACCCAGGCCGGATACCCGCAACGAAGGCGGAATTATTCGAGGCAAGTCAGCTTTGCAGCAGGTCCTTGAAGCTGTAGCCGATCTGGAACGCAAAAAGGTCATCACTGGACCGGCAGACAGCGTCGGGGTTGTGTTGTGGAATGTCGATGTGAGTACGGGGCTTTTCATCGCACGAATCCTCACAACTCGGCGTTGTCATGCACTTAATTCAGTCATCCAAGGTCGAGTCGGCTTATAGCGGGAACTACAAGCCGGGCACAATGGTGTATCAGCAGTTGCGGACGATCAACGCCGAGGAGATGAAGAAGGTCATCAAGCTCGTCGAGGCCGCTCAGGAACAGTATGAAGTGCAAACAGAGGACGAGGATACGCAAACAATTCAGCCTC
>Ga0308169_10005344_pt1 | contig 11711 bp, 7 predicted proteins | sample PhyBR1_2_FD_202139 | JGI IMG/M metagenome (GOLD analysis project Ga0308169, IMG submission 202139) | Phyllosphere microbial communities from UC Gill Tract Community Farm, Albany, California, United States - DLSLSB.R1 | ecosystem: Host-associated > Plants > Phyllosphere > Unclassified | place... | reverse complement strand
TCCCTGGCGGAACTCCGCCAGCTGCTCATCGACGCCATGGCCCTGCTGGGCGCAGGCTTCAACACCACAGCTTTCCCATCCGCCACCCGTTCCTCCTGATCAGATCGGTTCTCCCGCATGGCACTCCTCCTCTACCGCCTCGGCAAGTTTTCCTACCGCCGGCGCTGGCTTGTCATCTCCCTGTGGCTTGCCGTGCTGGTGGCCGTGGGCGGATCGGCCGCAGCCTTCCACGGCACCCTGTCCAACAACTTCCAGATCCCCGGGACCGAAACCCAGCGGATCGCGGACAAGCTTAAGCAGGAGCTGCCCTCGGCGTCCGGCGGCAGCGCCACGATCGTCTTCGAAGCGCCCGACGGCGGCTTCACGGACCAGAGCCGGGCAGCCGTCACGGACGCACTGAAGAAGCTGCAGACCATCCCTGAGGTCAAAGGCACGGTGGATCCGTTCGCCACCCAGGCACAGGTGGACCAGGCCGGCAAGGCCATTACCGACGGCGAGCAGCAGCTTGCGGCCGGCCAGGCCCAGCTTGAGGCCTCCCGCGCGCAGCTCGAGGCCGGAAAGGCACAGCTCGCCGCGGCCGAGCAGCAGCTCACCGCCGCGGGTGCCCCGGCAGCACTGATTGAGGCCCAGCTCGGCCAGCAGAAGGCAGCACTGGCCCAGGGACAGGCAAAGCTCGACGCCGGCACCCAAGAACTGGAGGCCAACAAGGCCAAGCTGGAACTTGGCAAGCGCCAGGCCCAGGCGGCGTCGGCCATCCGCTTCGTTTCCGAAGACAACAAAGCCGCCGTGGCGCAGGTGCAGTTCAACACCTCCATCAACGGACTGGCCCCAACGGTCCGCAAGCAAGTGCAACAGATCGCCCATGAAACCTCCTCGGCCGGCGTCACCGCGCTGGCCAGCAAGGAAATCACCGAGGACATTTCGGCCCTGTTCGGCACCGCGGAAATCGTGGGCATCGCCGTGGCAGCGCTGGTCCTCATCCTCATGCTGGGCACTCTGGTCGCCGCCGGGCTGCCGCTGTTAATGGCCATCATGGGCGTCGGTGTGGGCGTGGGCATCACTTTTGCCCTGTCCGGCCTGTTCGACATGAGCTCCATCTCCCCCATGTTGGCCCTCATGTTGGGTCTCGCCGTGGGCATCGACTACTCGCTGTTCATCGTGAACCGCCACCGGACCCAGTTGCTGGCCGGCATGGATCCCGAAGAGTCCGTGGCCCGGGCCAACGGCACCTCGGGCAACGCCGTCGTCTTCGCCGGCCTCACCGTGATCATCGCCCTGGCCGCCCTGGTGGTCCCCGGGCTGCCGTTCCTCACCGTCATGGGCCTCGCGGCGGCGGGAACCGTGGCAGTGGCCGTCCTCGTCGCCATCACCCTGACCCCGGCCATACTGTCCCTGATCGGCCGGCGCATCATTTCCAAGCGGGCCTGGGCCAAGTCGGAGGCGCACAACGCCGAGCCCGGCCACGAAGCCGCAGACCTTGCCGTTGACCAGGAACGCAGCACCCGCGGTTGGGGCGGCCTGGTCACCAAGCACCCGTGGGTGGCACTCGTTGCCGGCGTGCTCCTGCTGGGCACCCTGGCCCTGCCCGCCACCCAGCTGCAGCTCGCCCTTCCCGACGGCGGCTCCGAGCCGGTGGAGTCCGAGGCCTACCAGGCCTACGACCTGACCGCCCGCAGCTTCGGCGAAGGCGTCACGGGCCCCATCGTGGCTGTTGGCGAGTTCCCCGCGAACCTGGACGCAGCGCAGGCGCAGAAGCTGCAGTACGACATTGCGGACAAGCTCCGGGCCGTGGACAACGTGGTGGCCGCCGTTCCGGTTGCCCTTAGCGAAGACCGCCGCACCGCCGTGTTCCAGGTCATCCCCAAGGAAGGCCCCGCAAGCGCCAGCACTGTCAAGGTGGTCTCCGAACTGCGTGGCCTCAACGGCGAAATCAAGGCCGACTATGACGTCGCCATGGGCCTGACAGGGCAGACCGCCGGCAACGTGGATGTCTCCACCAAGCTCGGCGACGCCCTGCCGCCTTACCTGGCAATCGTCGTCGGACTTTCCCTGATCCTGCTCCTGCTGGTGTTCCGCTCCATCGTGGTCCCGCTGTTGGCCACGGGCGGCTTCCTGCTGTCCCTGTCAGCGGCCTTCGGCGCCGTGGTGGCCGTCTACCAGTGGGGCTGGCTGGGGAACGTCTTCGACGTTGCCAACCCCGGCGCGGTGCTGAGCTTCCTGCCCATCATCCTGATCGGTGTGCTGTTCGGCCTGGCCATGGACTACCAGGTGTTCATCGCCTCCGGCATGCGCGAGGCCTACATGCATGGATCATCCGCCAAGGAAGCGGTCCGGGTGGGTTTCCGGCACGCAGCCGCCGTGGTCACCGCAGCCGCCATCATCATGGTCAGCGTGTTCTCCGGCTTCATCTTCAGCCACCTCACCATGGTCCGGCCGCTGGGCTTTGCGATGGCCTTCGGCGTGCTGTTCGACGCCTTCGTGGTCCGCATGACCATCGTGCCCGCCGTGATGTACCTGCTGGGCGCCAGGTCCTGGTGGCTGCCCCGTTGGCTGGACCGGATCCTGCCGGACGTGGACGTGGAGGGCGCCAAGCTCAACCGCGGCCAGGCGGCGCCCGTGTCCGGCGAACTGGTCCATTAGGCTGAAACCGTGCTCCATCTGATCCTCGCTTCCCAGTCCCCTGCCCGCACCAAGCTCCTGGCCGAGGCCGGCATCCGGCACACCGTGCTGGTGTCCGACGTCGACGAGGCCGCCGTCCAGGAACGCTACGGCGTCACGGACCCGCACGACACCGCACTGCTGCTGGCCCGTGCCAAGGCCGAAGCCGTGGCGTCGCTGCCGGAGGCGGAGGGTGCGCTGGTGCTGGGCTGCGACTCGGTCTTCGAGTTCGACGGCGAGGCGCACGGCAAGCCTTACACGGCCGACGTCGCCCGCGAACGGATGCTGCGGATGAGCGGCAGCGCGGGCGTGCTGCACACCGGGCACTGGCTGGTGGACTGCAGGGACACGGACGACGACGGCAGCGGCGGCCGCGGCTCGGGGGCCACGCTTGGAGCGGTCGCCTCCGCCGAGGTTTCCTTCCTGGAGATGGAACCGGCCGAAATCGACGCCTACATCGCCACCGGTGAGCCGCTGCATTGCGCGGGCTCCTTTACCATCGACGGCCTGGGCGGCGCGTTCATCCGGAAGGTCGACGGCGACCCGCATGCCGTCGTCGGCCTTTCCGTCTCCACCCTGCGCGGCCTGCTGGCTGCCGCCAATGTGCGGATCACCGACCTCTGGCCGCGGCGGTAAAGCGCTCCGTTTTCCGCAGCGCTTGTAGCTTCCCTACAAAGGAAGGCCGCTTTACACGCGGATTCCGCAAGTAATATCGGCGGAACCCTCAAAAGCGCGCTAGGCTCCCTGAAGGAAAGAAGGAGACGCCTTGTCAGCAAATTTGGAGCAGTCCGCAGGAATCACGCAGCCGAGCCTCACAAAGGTGCTGATCGCCAACCGCGGCGAGATCGCCGTCCGCATCATCCGGGCCGCCCGGGACGAGGGCATCGCCTCAGTCGCCGTCTACGCCGACCCGGACCGTGACGCCCTGCATGTCCGGCTCGCTGACGAGGCTTTTGCCCTGGGCGGCAGCACCGCCGCCGAGTCCTACCTGATGATGGACAAGATCATCGACGCCGCCCGCCAGTCCGGTGCCGATGCCATCCACCCCGGCTACGGCTTCCTGGCCGAGAACGCGCAGTTCGCGGCACGCGTGATCGAGGCCGGCATTACCTGGATCGGCCCTTCGCCGGAAGCAATCTCCGCCCTGGGCGACAAGGTCCAGGCCCGGCACATCGCTGAAAAGGTAGGCGCCCCGCTGGTCCCCGGCACGGCCGATCCCGTCGAGTCCGCCCAGGAGGTCCTGGACTTCGTGGACCAGCACGGGCTCCCCGTAGCCATCAAGGCTGCTTTCGGCGGCGGCGGGCGCGGCATCAAGGTGGCCCGCACCCGGGAAGAAATCCCTGAGCTTTACGAATCCGCCGTCCGCGAGGCCACTGCCGCCTTCGGCCGCGGCGAATGCTTCATCGAGCGCTTCCTGGACGCTCCCCGCCACGTGGAAACCCAGTGCCTTGCCGACGCCCACGGCAACGTCGTGGTGGTCTCCACCCGCGACTGCTCCCTCCAGCGGCGCAACCAGAAACTCGTGGAGGAAGCCCCGGCGCCGTTCCTCACCGAGGACCAGAACCGCCGCCTGTACGAATCCTCCAAAGCCATCCTGAAGGAGGCCGGCTACCTGGGTGCCGGCACCTGCGAATTCCTGGTGGGCCAGGACGGCACCATCTCCTTCCTGGAGGTCAACACCCGCCTCCAGGTGGAGCACTGCGTCTCAGAGGAAGTCACCGGCATCGACCTGGTGCGCGAGCAGTTCCGGCTGGCCCGCGGCGAGGAGCTGGGCTACGGCGACCCCGAGGTACGCGGCCACTCCATCGAATTCCGCATCACCGGCGTCCTGAAAAACCCCACCGGTCCGGGCGTACGCGTGGACTCGGGCGTGGAGCAGGGCGATGTCATCAGCGGCAACTTCGACTCCATGCTGTCCAAGCTCATCATCACCGGCGCCAGCCGGCCGCAGGCCCTGCAGCGGGCCCGCCGCGCACTCGAGGAGATGGTGGTTGAGGGCATCCCCACCGTTATCCCGTTCGACCTCGCTGTGGTGACCGACCCCGCCTTTGCACCGGCCGACGGCCCGTTCACGGTCCACACCCGCTGGATCGAAACCGAATTCACCAACAACCTGCCCGCCTGGACCCCGGACGCCGCCGCTGACGGTGAAGGTTCCGCCGAGGAGCGGCAGCGCGTGGTGGTGGAAGTGGGCGGCAAGCGCCTCGAGGTGGTCCTCCCCGCCTCCCTGGGCACCCCGGGAACCGCAGCTGCCACCGCCGGCAAATCGGGCAAGTCCAAGAAGCGCTCACGCTCCGCAGGCCCCACGGCCGCCACCGGCAATGCCCTCACCTCACCCATGCAGGGAACCATCGTGAAGGTGGCCGTGGCCCACGGCGACGTGGTCACCGAAGGCGACCTGGTTGTGGTCCTCGAGGCCATGAAGATGGAGCAGCCCCTTACCGCGCACCGGTCCGGCACCATCACGGGCCTGACGGCAACGGCGGGCGAAACGGTGTCCGCAGGCGCCATCATCGCCACCATCGAGGACTAGAAGGCCGCATGCTCGCACCAAGCTTCCAGGAAGAGGTGGACCGCTACCACCAGGCGGTTCCCGAGATCACCCGGGGCGACACCGCCCCTATCAAGGAGCTGTACTCCCGGCTGGATGACGTCACCCTGGCCAACCCGTTTGGCGGAATCGCCCGCGGCTGGGCGCAGGTGGAGGCCCGGCTGGACCAGGCCGCGCGGCAGTTCCGCGACGGCGAGATGCTGGGCTTCGACACCATCACCTCCTACACGGCCCGCGACACCGCCTACCTGGTGGAGACCGAGCACTTCCGCGCCCGGCTTGACGGGGCTGCCGCCACAGAGGAGTTCGCCCTGCGCGTGACCAGTATCTTCCGCCGGGAGGAGGGCTACTGGAAGCTGGTGCACCGGCACGCGGATCCGGCCGCCCGGCCCCAGTCCCGCCGGTCACTGACGCAGCCGCCGGCCTGATGCAGACTTAGCTCATGCTGCCTTTCCTGCTCCTGGCCTCCCGCGCGGAGGATGCCGCCGCGGACGACGAGTACGCCGCGTACCTGAGGTACGGCGGGCTGGAGGAACGGGAACTGCTCCGCGTCCGGCTCGAAGCCGCTCCCCTGCCGGCACTGGATCTTTCGAAGTACTCCGGGGTGATCGTGGGCGGCAGTCCGTTCACCTCCAGTGATCCGCCTGAGCATAAGAGCCCGGTGCAGCACCGGGTGGAGCAGGAGCTGGCGGCACTCCTGGACCAGCTGGTAGCCCTCGACTTCCCGTTCCTCGGCGCCTGTTACGGCGTGGGCACGCTCGGGAGCCACCAGGGCGCCGTCATCGACCGGACCTACGGAGAACCCCTGGGCGCGGTGGAGGTGGAACTGACCGACGAAGGGCTGCAGGACCCCATCCTGCAGGGTTTGCCCCCAACCTTTACCGCTTTCACCGGGCACAAGGAAGCCGTCAGCTCGCTGCCCCCGCACGCGGTGCTGTTGGCCCGGGCAGCCTCCTGTCCGGTCCACATGTTCAGGATCAGGAAGAACCTCTACGCCACCCAGTTCCACCCGGAGCTGGATGCTGACGGCCTGGTGACCCGGATCGACATCTACCGGGACGCCGGCTACTTCCCGCCGGAATCCGCGGAGGAACTTATGGCGGCGGCGCGGGAGTTCACCGTCACCGAGCCCATGGCCGTATTGAAGAACTTCGTGGCCCGCTACGCCCGCTGAAACCCCGGCACCCCGGCGTTGTGCGTTCCTGCCCGGTTACCTGGCACAGAATGCAAAATGCCCGGTGCGTTCCCTGGCATTGCAGGGAACGCACCGGGCAAGCCAGCCACTAACCGGGCTGGAATGCACACTGGTCGTCAGGCCACGTTGTTCTCGTAGTCCACGTCCCGGGTCTCGCGCGTAAGGAACAGCGCGATCAAGGTGAGCACCGCCATGGCGGTCAGGTACACGCCCACCAGGACCGGGCTGCCCTTGGCGGCTTCCCACAGTGCCACGGCGATGAACGGCGCCACGGCGGCACCCAGGATGCTGGAGAAGTTGTAGCTGATGGCGGAGCCGGTGTAGCGGACGTTCGTGGGGAACAGTTCCGGCAGCAGCGCTCCCATGGGTCCGAAAGTAAGGCCCATGAGGGAGAACCCAAGGATCAGCAGCCCCATGGTGCCCACGAAGCCGCCGCTGAACAGCGGGACGAACAGCAGGCCGAAGACGAAGATGCCGGCGGTGACGGCGATGAGCATCTTGCGGCGGCCGTACTTTTCGGCCAGGGGTCCGGAGACCAGGGTGAAGATGCCGAAGAAGACGACGCCGGCAATCAGCATCCAGAGGAAATCGTTGCGGCTGTAACCAAGGCCGGGAACGAACGCTGCGGCAGCGGCTTCAGACATGGGCTTTCCGGCCTTTTCGGCTGCGGCCTTGGCACCTTCCAGGGTGGGCTTGGTGCCGTAGGTGAGCGTGAAGGTGGTCATCAGGTAGAAGAGCACGTACGTGGCCAGCATGATGAAGGTGCCCAGGATCAGCTGGCGCCAGCTGGACTTGAAGACGCGGCCCAGCGGCAGCTTTGCCACCTCGTTGGACTCCACCACCTTGGTGAAGGCGGGGGTCTCGATGAGCTTGAGCCGGACATAGAGGCCCAGGATCACCATGACGGCGCTGAGCAGGAACGGAACGCGCCAGCCCCAGGCAGCGAAGGCCTCCGGCGACAGGGTGTAGCTTGCCACCAGGAAGATGACGTTGGCGATGATGAAGCCGATCGGGGCCCCGAGCTGCGGGAAGGTGCCGTAGATGGCGCGCTTGTTGGCGGGGGCGTTTTCCGTCGCCAGCAGCGCGGCCCCGCTCCACTCGCCGCCAAGCGCCAGGCCCTGGGCGAAGCGCATGACCACCAGCAGGGCCGGCGCCAGGAACTCCCAGCCCGGAACCAGGGCGGTGGGGAGGCAGCCGATGAGGAACGTGGCGATACCCATGGTCAGCAGCGAGGCCACCAATGTGCCCTTGCGGCCGAATTTGTCGCCGAAGTGCCCGAAGATAATGGAGCCCAGGGGGCGGGCGATGAAGGCCACGCCGAAGACGGCAAAGGAGCTCAGCAGCTGCGTGGTTTCGTTCGCGCCCGGGAAGAAAAGCTTCGGGAACACGAGCACGGCGGCCGTGGCATAGACGTAGAAGTCGTAGAACTCCACTGTAGTGCCGATCAGGCTGGCCACGATGACGCGGCCGCGGGAGTTCACCGGCTGGTGCGAAGCAGGCACCTTGGTGGTATCGGTGGATGACATGGGTAAACGCTTTCGTGAGACCGGCCGGGCGCAGGCAGTGGTGCCTTCCCGGCGCGAATAGTTAGAGTTCGATCTTACTTCGCCGCGTCCAGTCAATGGACGAAACGTCCACAATGCGGACCTGTGTTGTGCATCTCATATCGCGGGCCCGGGCACCGCCTCACGCCGTACCCGCCGGTGCGGATAGGCAAAAGTCACAGCGCGTTAACAAACATCGACGGTCCGCGAAACGCGCCGTCCCTACCTTGGAGGAACAACCATCCCCTGAAGGAGGTAACCCGTGACTGTTGACCGCACCGTTGATGCCGTATCCGCCAGCGCACAGCCCGGCCCTACCCGCACCACTGCCGCCCCTGCCCTTGAATTCCGCCCCGGCCGTTGGATCGCCAACTGGGATGCCGAGAACAAGGAACAGTGGGATACCGCTGGCCGGGCCATCGCCCGCCGCAACCTGAACTGGTCCATCTTCGCCGAGTTCCTCGGCTTCGTCGTCTGGCAGCTCTGGTCCATCGTCGTGGTCCAGCTTCCCGCGGCAGGCTTCACGTTCACCACCTCGGAGATCTTCTGGCTCATCTCCATGCCCAGCCTGGTGGGCGCCACGCTCCGCATCCCCTACACCTTCATGGTCCCCCGGTTCGGCGGCCGGAACTGGACCATCGTGTCCGCCCTGCTGCTCCTGATCCCCTCCACGGGGCTGGCCCTCTGCGTCTCCAACCCGGAAACGCCGTTCGGCGTCATGCTCTTGGTGGCAGCCCTGGCCGGCTTCGGCGGCGGCAACTTCGCCAGCTCAATGGCCAACATCACGTTCTTCTACCCGGCACGGGAGAAGGGCTGGGCGCTGGGACTGAACGCCGCGGGCGGCAACCTGGGCGCCGCCGTCGCTCAACTTGCCGTTCCCATCGTGATCACCCTGCTGGCCGCCGGCACCGTCAACCTCCCCATGGCAGGCTGGATGTGGGTTCCCTTCATCCTGCTGGCCGCGTTCGGTGCCTTCAAGTACATGAACAACCTCACCAGCGCCAAGGGCGACGTGGCCGGCTCCGTGGCCGCCCTCAAGGAACCCCACCTATGGATCATGGCACTGCTGTACATCGGCACCTTCGGCTCGTTCATCGGCTTCGCCGGCGTGTTCCCCAAGCTGATCAAGGACTACTTCCCCGCCTTCTCCTCCATTGGAGTGGGAAGCGTGGCCCTGTCCCTGGCCTTCCTCGGCCCCCTGGTCGGCTCGCTGGCCCGCCCCTACGGCGGCCGCATGGCCGACCGGATGGGCGGGGCCCGGATGACCGTCTCTGCCTTTGCCGCGATGGCCGTGATCACGCTGACCATGGTCTGGACCCTGCCGCTGAAGAACTTCCTGCTCTTCCTGGTCCTCTTCCTGATGCTGTTCACTGCCAGCGGCTTCGGCAACGGCGCCACCTACCGGATGATCCCCGTCATTTTCGCCACGTCAAGCCGGGCCGCCCGCAAGGGAGCAAGCTCGGTGGCCACCCAGCGCCTGGCGTCCTCCGCCCTCGGGCTGATCTCCGCGATCGGCGCGTACGGCGGGTTCGTCATCCCCCAGGTCCTGAATGCGTCCAGCACCGCCAGCGGCTCCTACACCCCGGCCTTCTATGGCTTCGTCGGAGCGTATGTCCTGATGCTCCTGGTCTGCTGGACCTGCTACATCCGCAACGCCGGCCGGAACGCGATGGGACACGTCTAGCATGGCCAACAGCGCCGACACGCACTGCCCCTACTGCGCCCTGCAGTGCGCCATGACGCTCACGTCCCCCTCGGGCCTGGCCCCGGCTGCCCAGCCGGGGCCAGGCGGCACCGCACCGCAGGCACCCCTCGCGGCACCAGTGGAGGTGACTTCGCGGGACTTCCCCACCAACCGCGGGGGCCTGTGCCGCAAGGGCTGGACCTCTGCCGCACTCCTGAACCACGCGGGCCGGATCACCGAGCCCCTGCTGAAGGGGCCCGACGGCGTGCACCGGCCCATCGGCTGGGACCACGCCCTGGACCTGGCTGCCCAGGCTGTCAGGGACACCCGAGCGCGCCACGGGGCGGACGCCGTCGGAGTCTTCGGCGGCGGCGGGCTCACCAACGAAAAGGCCTACCAGCTGGGCAAGTTCGCCCGGCTGGCCCTGGGCACCTCGCGGATCGACTACAACGGGAGGTTCTGCATGTCGTCGGCAGCTGCTGCCGGGATGCGCGCTTTCGGCGTGGACCGCGGCCTGCCCTTCCCGCTGGAAGCCCTGGACACCGCCAGCACCATCCTGATGCTCGGTTCCAATGTTGCCGAGACCATGCCGCCGTTCGTGCAGCATCTCAAAGGTGCCCGCGATGCCGGCGGGTTGATCGTGGTGGACCCGCGCCGGTCCGCCACCGCCGCCTTCACCGCCGACGGCGGTGGCCTCCACCTCCAGCCGCTGCCGGGCACCGACCTCACGCTTCTGCTGGGCATTTCCCACGTGGTGATCCACGAGGACCTCGTGGACACCGGGTTCGTCCGCGAGCGCACCTCCGGATATGCCGCCGTGGTCCGCAGCGTCAACGCCTTCTGGCCCGAGCGGGTCCAGTCGCTGACCGGCGTCCCCGCGGAACTGATCCGGGAAACTGCCCGGATGCTCGCTGCCGGTGCCCGCGCGGGCGGCAGCTACATCCTTACCGGCCGCGGCGTGGAACAGCACGTGGACGGCACCGACACCGCCTCCGCGGCCATCAACCTCAGCCTCCTGCTGGGCCTGCCGGGCACGGCCAGCAGCGGGTACGGCACCCTCACGGGCCAAGGCAACGGCCAGGGCGGCCGCGAGCACGGCCAGAAGGCGGACCAGCTCCCGGGCTACCGCAAGATCACCGACCCCGCCGCCCGCGCGCACATCGCCGGCGTGTGGGGCGTCCCCGAGGGCATGATTCCCGGCCCGGGCCTGCCCGCCGTGCAGCTGCTCCAGTCACTGGGAAAGCCCGACGGCGTCCGGTGCCTTTTCGTCCACGCCTCCAACATCGCGGTGGCAGCACCGGACGCCAACGCCGTGATCCAAGGGCTGCGGAGCCTGGACTTCCTGGTGGTCTGCGACTTCTTCCTGTCCGAGACCGCCGCGGAGGCGGACCTCATCCTCCCCGTGCTCCAGTGGGCGGAGGAGGACGGCACCCTGACCAACCTTGAAGGACGCGTCCTGCGCCGCCGCCGCGCTGTGTCCCCTCCCTCTGGCGCCCGCAGCGAGTTGTGGATCATGGCCCGCCTGGCTGAGCGGCTGGACGCACCGTCCACCTACAGCGAGGATCCGGAGACCGTTTTCGAGGAGCTGCGGCGCGCCTCAGCCGGCGGCCTGGCCGACTACTCCGGCATCGACTACGCCATGCTGGACCGCGGTGAGGCCGCCTACTGGCCCTACCCGGCAGGCAGCACCGGAACGCCGCGACTGTTTGAGGGTGGCTTTGCCCACCCCGACGGCAAGGCGGTCATGGTCCCGGTGGCGCCGCGCCGCCGTCGTACTCCCGGTGCCCACCCGGACCGGGACGGCAAAGCCATGACCCTCATCACCGGCCGGCTGCTGGAGCATTACCAGTCCGGCGCCCAGACACGGCGGGTGGCCGAACTCCTCGCCGCCCAGCCCGACGCCAGGGTGCAGCTCCACCCCGCCGCCGCAGACGCGATGGGCATCACCGCCGGAACACTGGTCTCGGTGGCGAACGGGCGCGGCGAGGTGGTGTGCCGGGCTGAGCTGAGCACGGCCATCCGCCCCGAGACTGTCTTCCTGCCCTTCCACTTCCCGGGTGCCGAAAGCGCCAACCGGCT
>Ga0308169_10005343_pt1 | contig 11713 bp, 11 predicted proteins | sample PhyBR1_2_FD_202139 | JGI IMG/M metagenome (GOLD analysis project Ga0308169, IMG submission 202139) | Phyllosphere microbial communities from UC Gill Tract Community Farm, Albany, California, United States - DLSLSB.R1 | ecosystem: Host-associated > Plants > Phyllosphere > Unclassified | place... | reverse complement strand
CGACGTCTACCGCCATCCGTCCTTCCGCTCGGCCACCTCGCTGGTGGTGGTGTCGCACATGGTCTTTTTCGGCATCCAGGGCCTGTGGATCGGGCGCTGGCTGTCGGACGTGGCGCGCTTTCCCGAGCCGGTCGTGGCCTACCTGCTCTACATGGGCATGGCCTCGGTGATCTTCGGGGCGATCGCGGTCGGCATGATCACCGAATGGGCCGGCAAGCGCGGCATCGCTCCGCTGGACGTGGCCGCGATCGGGGTCGGGCTGTTCGTGCTGATCCAGGTGGCCATCGTGTTCAACTGGAAGCCCAGCATGCAGCTGCTGTCGGTCGTGTTCACGCTGGTCGGCACGATCACGGGAATCGAGTTCGCGATCGTCTCGCAGAGCATGCCCAAGGAGCTCACCGGGCGCGCCGCCACCTGCCTGAACCTCGTGATTTTTGTGGGCGCCTTCCTGGTCCAGGCCGGCTTCGGCCAGCTGGTCGGCCTGTGGACGCCCGACGGGGCGAACCACTATCCGGCACGCGCCTACCAGGTCGCCTTCGGCGTGCTGGTGCTGCTGCAGCTTCCCGGCCTGGTCGGCTACTTCCTCCGGCGGCGTCCGCTACAATGCGAGATTGCCATATTGAGCCCGAAGGAAGACTATGAAATTGGTACGCTACGGTCGCCCCGGTAAGGAAAAACCGGGACTGCTGGATGAAGAAGGACGACTGCGCGATCTCTCCGGCGTGATCGGGGACATCGACGCAGCGGTCCTGTCCGACCGAGCCCTGCGCAAGATCGCCAAACTCGATCACAAGACCCTGCCGCTGGTACGCGGTAATCCGCGCCTCGGGGTGCCCGTCAAAGGCGTCGGCAAGTTCATCGGCATCGGCATGAATTACTCGGATCACGCCGCCGAAATCGGCGCGCCGATCCCGCAAGAGCCGATCATGTTCACGAAGGCGATCTCCTGCCTGTCCGGCCCCGACGACCCGATCCAGCTGCCGAAAGGCTCGAAGAAGACCGACTGGGAAGTCGAACTCGGCGTCGTGATCGGCACCCGCGCCCAGTACGTCGACGAAGCCGATGCGCTGAACTATGTCGCCGGCTATTGCGTCATCAACGACGTCACGGAACGCGCTTACCAGTTCGAGCTCGGCTCGCAGTGGGACAAAGGCAAAGGCTGCGACACCTTCGGGCCGGTCGGGCCGTGGCTGGTCACGCGCGACGAAGTCTACGACGTGCAGGACCTGAACATGTACCTGGAAGTGAACGGCAAGCGCATGCAGACCGGGAATACGGCGAACATGGTGTTTACCGTGGCGCAGATCGTCAGCTACCTGTCGAAGTTCATGACCCTGGAACCGGGCGACATCATCTGCACCGGCACCCCGCCGGGCGTCGGCATGGGCCGCGCGCCGCAACGCTTCCTCAAAAAAGGCGACAGCGTACGCCTTGGAATCGAAGGCCTGGGCGAACAGCAGCAGGACGTACTGGCTTACCCGAAGGTGTAAAGGAAGGTGCCCTGCGCTGGCCGGTGGATGCTGGCCAGCGCGCGGGCAAAAGGGTCAGGAGGGGCTCAACTAAGGCGGGTCAACTGAGCCAGTAGCGCGTCAGGTGGCGTACCGGATCGGTGTACTTGCTGCGGGCGTGCATCAGGCGCTGGTTGTCCCAGATAAGCATGCTGCCTTCCGGGATCAGCACCTGGATCATGTTCTCGTAAAAGAACTTCTCGCCGCATTCCGCGATCTGTCCCAGCGGCGACAGGGCGGGTTGCCCGCCCGCCGCGGCCAGGTCGCCCTCCGAGGGATTGACGTCGCCGAAGCGGAACTGGTTATAACTGAAGCGAAACAGCCGGGCGCCGTCCTTTTCTTCCACCAGCCTTGTCCGATACAGGCGCCGTTCGGCGCCGGGCATGGCGCTGGCCATGAACACGACGTCGTTCCCGTCCGCCCAGGCCTTCAGGTCGGGGCTGAGCGAGGCATGGAAGGCGAAACCGTCGGCCAGCAGGGTCTGCCCGCCGCCGCACTGCGCCTGGCGGTGGCAGTGCAGGGCCAGGTATTTCGGCGGCGGGTCGTAGACGGGCGCTTCGGTGTGCGGGCCGATCGCATTCTTGCTTTGCGAGAAAGGCAGTTTCTCGAAGCCCGGTTTCAGTGTGACTTCATAGGTTTCCTCGCCATTAAATTGCGGCACGATGCGGCCGAAATGCGCCAGGGCCGGGCGCGGGCCGTCACGCAGCAGGTCGCGCGGAAAAATCGTCCAGCCACGCTCCTGCAGTTCGGCCTTGCAGCGGGCGATGCCGGCGCTCGCTTCGATCACGTTCGATTCACTCATGTTGTCCTTCCTTCGCAAAAGTCCGTCGTTTGTCCGGTAGCTGTCAGCACTGCAGCGCGGCGTCCACCGCCTCGGCGAGGCGCGTCACGATTTCCCCGAGTTCGGCTTCACTGGTAATGAAAGGCGGCGCCAGCAGCACGTGGTCGCCACGCTGGCCGTCGATGGTGCCGCCCATCGGGAACACCATCAGCCCGCGCTTGAAGGCCTGCGCCTTGACCGCCGCATGCAGCTTGCGTTCGGTGGCGAACGGCGCCTTGGTGGCCCGGTCCTGCACCAGTTCGAGGGCCATGAACAGGCCGCGCCCGCGGATGTCGCCCACGTGCGGATGCTTGCCGAAGACGTTGCCCAGCATGCGGCGCAGGGTCGCGCCGCGCTTTTGCACCTGCGGCAGCAGCTTGTCGCGCTCGATCACCTTCTGTACGGCCAGCGCCGCCGCCGCCGCCACCGGGTGGCCGACATAGGTGTGCCCGTGCATGAAGGCGCCGCTGCCCTGGCGCAGCCGTTCGACGATCGCGCCCTGCGCCAGCACCGCGCCGATCGGTTGGTAGCCGGCGCCGAGCCCTTTGGCGACCGTGATGATGTCCGGCGCAACCCCTTCCTGCTCGATCGCGTACATGGTGCCGGTGCGGCCCATGCCGCATGCGATCTCGTCGGCGATGTAGAGGATGCCGTGGCGGTCGCAGATCTCGCGTACGCCCTTGAAATAGCCGGGCGTCGGCGGTACCGCGCCGGCGCTGGCGCCGACCACCGGCTCGGCGACGAAGCCGATCACGTTCTGCGGCCCGGCCTTCATGATCGCGGTTTCGAGTTCGTCGAGCAGGGCGGCCGTGTAGTCGTCGACCGACTGGTGCTCGCCGCGCCCGCGGTATTCGTTGCAGGGAGAGACGCGCGGCACGTCCATCAGGATCGGCGCGAAGGGCTTGCTGCGCCACTCGCTGCCGCTGATCGCCAGCGCGCCCAGCGTATTGCCGTGGTAGCTCTGGCGGCGCGAGATGAACACGGTGCGCTGCGGCTCACCGCCTTCGTAAAAATACTGGCGCGCCAGCTTGAGCGCCGTTTCCATCGCCTCCGAGCCGCCCGAGAGGAAGTACACCCCGGCGATACCGGCCGGCGCCCCGGCCACCAGGCGCGTGGCCAGCTCTTCCGCCGCCTCGGTGGTGAAGAAGCCCGTGTGTGCGTAGGCGCATTGCGCGATCTGGCGCTGCATCGCCTCGATCACGTCCGGATGCGCGTGGCCGAGCGCCGAGACGGCCGCGCCGCCGCAGGCATCGATATAGGTGTTGCCGTCGACATCGGTCAGCAGGATGCCCTGGGCCGACGCGATGACGGGCGGGGTCTGGCGCAGGCTGCGGTGGATGATGTGGCTCATGGTGCTCCTTCCGTTGAAAGTTGACGACCAACCATAAACGTCCACGGACCGCCTTCTTTTGATGATAGTTGGAAATTGGACATATATTTTTCCAACAGGACACTTTCGCAACGCAAGCGCCGCGCCGGAGTACGCGACAGGGCGATCGTGGGAAGCGGGGCCTTGATGCACGAACGGAATCGAGCGGAGCGGTATTGTCTTTATTGCTACAATCGCTCGACCAGATTTCCCGATCCCGCCAGGAGAAAACCATGCGCCTTCGCTCGACTTCCATTCTTTCCTCCGCCGTGCTGCTGACGCTGGCCGCGTGCGGCGACATGGCGAGCCTGCCGGCCGGCGCCGGCGTCGGTCCGTCGCCGACACTGCCGCAGCCGAAGAAGAGCCTGATCCCGACGGTGGACATTGCGCCCGCCAAGGGCTGGAACGGCGGCAAGCCGGCGGCGGCCCAAGGGCTGGAAGTGAGCGCCCTGGCCAGCGGCCTGGATCACCCGCGCTGGCTCCACGTGCTGCCCAACGGCGACGTGCTGGTGGCCGAGACCAACGGCCCCGAGCGTCCGGACGACAAGAAGGGGATCAAGGGCTACATCATGGGCAAGGTGATGGCCAAAGCCGGCGCCGGCGTGCCGAGCGCGAACCGCATCACGCTGCTGCGCGACGCCGACGGCGACGGCGTGGCGGAAGTGCGCAGCGTCTTCCTCAAGGGTCTGTATTCCCCGTTCGGCATGGCGCTGGTGGGCGACACGCTGTACGTGGCGAATGCGGACGGCATTGTCCGCTTCCCCTACAAGGAAGGCGCGACCGAGATCACGGCCGCGCCGCAGAAGGTAGCGCCGCTGCCGGGCGGGCCGCTCAACCACCACTGGACCAAGAACATCATCGCCAGCCGCGATGGCAGCAAGCTGTATGCGACCGTCGGTTCGAACAGCAACGTCGCCGAAAACGGCATGGAAAACGAGGTCAATCGCGCCGCCATCCTCGAGGTGGACCTGAAAAGCGGTTCTACACGCCTGTTCGCCTCGGGCCTGCGCAATCCGAACGGCATGGCCTGGGAAGCGCAGACGGGCGCGCTGTGGACGGTCGCCAACGAACGCGACGAAATCGGCAGCGACCTGGTGCCCGACTACCTGACCTCGGTAAAGGAGGGCGCTTTCTACGGCTGGCCCTACAGTTATTACGGCCAGCACGTCGACGAGCGCGTGAAGCCGCCGCGTCCCGACATGGTGGCAAAAGCGATTCCTCCCGACTACGCGCTCGGCGCCCACGTCGCCGCGCTGGGGCTCACCTTCGCCGAGGGTGCGAAACTCGGCCCCATGTTCTCGAATGGCGCCTTCATCGGCGAGCACGGTTCCTGGAACCGCAAGCCGCTGTCGGGCTACAAGGTCGTGTATGTGCCCTTCGCAGGCGGCAAGCCGAACGGCCAGCCGGTCGATGTGCTGACCGGCTTCGTGGACAGGAACGGCGACGCGCTCGGGCGGCCGGTGGGCGTGGCGATCGACAAGGCGGGGGCCTTGCTGGTGGCGGACGATGTCGGCAACGTGATCTGGCGCGTGCGGCCCGCCACGAAGTAATTTGCGGTATGCCAGCGTGCGTTGAACGCGTGGGCGGCGGAGCCGCCCACCTTACATCCCTCCGATAACCCGTAAGGTGGGCGGGTCTCCCGCCCACGCGTTCAACGCACGTCCGATCGTTCGCGGACTAAATCACGCGCACGTCTCCACAAACCACAAGGGCACCGACGTCCACGCAATCCCCGCGAACGCCAGCAAGGCCGTCAGCGCCGCCGCCCAGTCCAGCAGCGCCGTATGCTCGTCTCCGCCCCCCAAAGTACGCCGCGCGCGCCAGGCCAGGGCGGCGCAAATGGCCAGCGCCACGATCGTCATCAGCGCCAGCGGCAACCGGTGCGGACTGCCCGGCGCAAACCCGGCCGGGCTGCACTGGGCCGCCACCAGCACATAGCTGCCGGCGAAATGCGCGGCCCAGACCAGGAGCGGCAGGGTGCCGTGGATCAGCTTTCTGAGGAACCGTTCGCGCATCGATCACTCCATCAGCAAAGGCATCAGGTGCACCGCCAGCGCCAGCGCGACGCCCTGCAGCGTCGTGTAATGCCAGATCAGTGCCGTATTGTCGAGCGTCGCACGGCTCGAGGGCGTCAGGCGGCCGCTCCAGGCACGTGCCGCCAGATAGGGACCGGCCAGGGCCAGCACGATCACGTGCAGGCCCTGGTAGCTTACCAGCGCCGCAATCGTTGCGCTCCACGCCTGCGAACGCGGTGTCAGTCCCGCCAGCCCATACCCGGCCAGGTCGACCAGGAAGGCCGCGACGGCGCAGCCGGTCGCCGCCAGCGCCAGCCAGGGCAGGCGGCGCTTGCCGATGCTGCGCGCCGCCCACAGCATCGCACCCGAACCGGCGGCCAGCAGCGCGCCTGACATCATCGGCCAGCGCAGCGCCGGCAGGCTCGCCGACGGCGGCGGACACACTTCCAGGCGCATCGAGATGTGGATATAGGCGAAGACGAACGACGCGAAGATGGTCGCGTCCACCACCAGCATGATGACCGTCGCCCACCACGAGTGGGAGGCCGAACCGCGTGCGCCGACCGGCAGCACCAGCGTGTCCGATACGCGCGCCTCGCTGATCGGGGGCGTCGTGTCCGAGCCCCACAGCCAGGTCACGGTCGCGACGATCGCCGCGATGCCGCAGGCCCAGGCCGTCAGGTTCATCTTCACCGTCAGCAGCAGGAAGAAGCCCGCCGTGCCGGCCGCCGCGACGAGGGGCAGCCAGCTGTCGTCCGGCAGGACCAGCAAATACAGCGGTTTGCCGGCGATCGGGCTGGTGGCGATCGTTTCGCGCCCGCCGCTGACGGTGCCGGGCAGGTAGTGCTGGCCGGCTTCGACCTGCTCGGCGAGACCCGGCTGGTCCCAGAGCGGGTCGGCGGAGCGCACGTGCGGGATGCTGCGCGTCGCATAATCTTCCGAGGGCAGCCACTCGAGCGTCGAAGCATTCCACGGATTGCCCACCGCCTGCTGCGGCCTGCGCAGCGTGCGCACGGCGTCGAACAGGAACAGCAGCACGCCCGCCGCCAGCACGAAGGCGCCGACCGTGGAAGCCATGTTCAGGCCATCCCAGCCCATCTCGGCCGGATAGGTGTAGACCCGCCGCGGCATGCCGAGCAGTCCGGTGACGTGCATCGGGAAGAAGGCGATATTAAAACCGCCGAACATCAGCCAGAACGCCCATTTCGCCACCCGTTCGGAGAGGCGCTGGCCCTTGATGAGCGGCAGCCAGTAATACAGCGCCGCGAACACCGGGAACACCATCCCGCCGACCAGCACGTAATGCAGGTGGGCGACGATGAAATAGGTGTCGTGCGCCTGCCAGTCGAAGGGCAACACCGCCACCATCACGCCGGTCAGTCCGCCGAGGACAAAAATGAACATGAAGCCGGCCAGGAACAGGGCGGGCGCCGTCATCGTGATTTTCCCGCGCCAGAGCGTGGCGATCCAGCCGAACACCTGGATCGCGGTCGGCACCGCCACCGCCATGCTGGCGGCCGACACGAAACTCATCGTCATCAGGCCCAGGCCCGCGGTGAACATGTGGTGCGCCCACAGCGCGAAGCTGAAGAAGCAGACGGCGACCAGGGCTCCGATGATCGCGCGCCGCCCGACAAGCGGCGTGCCGGCGATGGTCGGGATCATGGTCGAGACCATGCCGGCGGCCGGCAGGAAGATGATGTAGACCTCCGGGTGGCCGAAGAACCAGAACAGGTGCTGCCACAGGATCGGGTCGCCCCCGCGTTCGGCGATGAAGAAGGGCCAGTCGAAGGCGCGCTCCATCTCCAGCAGCGCGGTGCCGGCGATGATGGCCGGGAAGGCGAACACGATCATCACGGCGACGACCAGCATCGCCCAGGCGTACACCGGCATGCGGGAAAGCGTCATGCCGGGCGCGCGGGTGAACAGGATGCCGACGATGAGTTCGATCGCGCCGGCGATCGCCGAGATCTCGATGAAGCCGATCCCGAGCAGCCAGAAGTCCGCATTCAGCCCGGGCGAATACTGTTTACCGGTCAGCGGCGGATACATGAACCAGCCGCCGTCGGGCGCCAGGCCGAAGAACAGCGTGCAGAAGAAGGCCAGGCCGCCGATCGCATACGCCCAGTAGGCATAGGCGGACAGGCGCGGGAAGGGCAGGTCGCGCGCGCCCAGCATGTTCGGCAGCAGGTAGACGGCCAATGCCTCGACGATGGGAATCGCGAACAGGAACATCATCACCGTGCCGTGCATGGTGAAAATCTGGTTGTAGCTCCCGGCCGAGAGCAGCGTGTTGTCGGGCACGGCCAGCTGGGTGCGCATCATCAGGCCGAGAATCCCAGCCAGCAGGAAGAACAGCAGGGCGGTGCCGATGTAGAGCAGGCCGATGTTCGTGTTGTTGACGGTGGTGAGAAAGCGCAGGCCGCTCGGGGTGCGCCAGGCTTTTTCCAGCCGCGCCAGCTCATCGGGAGGGCGGGGCAGGGAGCTGGGCAAGGCCGCAGGCTTGGTCATCGTGGTCATTTCAGTTGTTCCAGGTACGCGGCCAGCGCGTGCAGCGTGTCCGCGTCGATATCGAGTGCGGCCGGCATGCGCGCGCCCGGCTTGATGGCTTGCGGATCGGCGATCCAGCCGGCCAGCGTGCCGCGGTGGTTGCGCAGGGTGCCGGCGGCGATGTGCGTGCGCCCGCCGATGTGGGTCAGGTCCGGTCCCAGGCGCGCACCCTCGGCCACGCCGCGGATCGTATGGCAGCTCTGGCAGCGCTGTTCAAGGAAGGCGGCGCGCCCGCGTTCGAGCAGCGCGTCTTTTGGTGTCGGCGCCGGCTGCGCTTCGTTCGCCAGCCAGCGCTCGAACTCGGCGGGCGCCATGGCCACCACGTGCAGCGCCATGCGCGCATGCTGCTCGCCGCAGTATTCGGCGCACTGGCCGCGGTAGACGCCGGGTTTGTCGGCATGCAGGGTCAGGCCCGTCACGCGGCCGGGCACCGTATCCATCTTGCCGTTCAGGGACGGCACCCACAGGCTGTGGATCACGTCCGTCGATGTGAGGCCGAGATAGACCGGACGGCCGGCCGGAATGCGGATTTCGTTGGCGCTGGCGAATTCGCGCCCGCTGGCCGGATCGCGGTAGCGCACTTCCCACCACCACATCTTCGCCGTGACGCCGATCGCCATGGCGCCGCGCGAGGTTTGCGGCGACAGGTCGGCGCTGCGCCAGGTGCTCCAGACCAGCAGCGCGCTCAGGACCACGACCGGCAAGGCGATGCCGGCGCCGGCGATCCACCAGCGCGCGGCGGCCGGGCGCGCGTCGCGGCGCAGGCCCAGCGCCATCAGCGCCATGACCGCGATGAAAATGACGGCGCCGCCGCCGAACAGCACCCAGGCAAACTGCGCGATGATGCCCGCGTCGGGACTGGCCGGATGCAGGACCGACTGCAGCGGCGTGTTCATCAACGTCGTCATCGCAGCGTGTACAGGTAGGCTGCCATGTGGCGCGCTTCCTCGGGCGAGACGCCCAGGTCCGGCATGGCGGTGCCGGGTTTCACGGCTTGCGGGTTGTCGAGCCAGCGGGTCAGGTTGTCCGCCGTGTTCGGGATGCCGCCGGCGATATAGCTGCGCAGCCCGAACTGCTCCAGCGGCGGCCCCACATCGCCGACCGCGCCCGGCACCTCGGGGATCGCATGGCAGGCCGTGCACTGGTAGTGCGCCATCAGGCGCTGGCCGCGGGCCGGGTCGCCGCCGTTCGCCTTCCTTGGCGCCTCGTGCTCGCCGCAGCCGGCCACGGCCAGGCACAAGCCGGCAATGGCAAGCAGGCAGGCATGGGGCAGTGCGGGAAGGGAAAAGTGATAGCGCACAATTGAATTCGGAGAGGCCAATGGCTCTATATAATACAAGAGAAACAATATCATTTTTTCAACAGTGCGCACCCTGCCAGCGACGACCGATGCCCTCGACCCGCAACCGCCTCATCCTGAAAACGGCCGCCGCCACGCTTGCGCTGGCGGGGCTGGCGGCCGCGGTCACCGGCTTCGTGGTGCTGCGCGCCGGCTGGTACGACACCACGGCCACGTCCCAGCACCTGCAGCCGGTGTACACGGTGCTCGAGCTGGGCATGCGCTACTCGGTGCGCAACCATTCGAGCGAAGTCAAGGTGCCGCCGCTGGGCGCGCCGCAGCAGGTAATGCGCGGCGCGGCGCTCTACAGCGCCCATTGCGCCGAGTGCCACGGCGGGCCGGGGTTTGCCCAGTCGAAGATCGGGCAGAGCATGCAGCCGGTGCCCGGCCCCCTGGTCGACGCCAGCGCGCGCTGGCAACCGCGCGAGCTGTACTGGATCACGAAGCACGGCATCAAGATGAGCGGCATGCCGGCCTGGCAGTTCCACCTGAGCGAGGCCGACCTGTGGGCGGTGGTGGCCTTCATGGGCGTGCTGCCGACGCTGTCGGCCCACGACTATGCGCGGGTGACCGCGGGCGCAAACGGCCCCTCGGCGCTGGCAACGGGAGCGGCGCGATGAAGGCGCCTGTCCTCCTCTGCGCGCTGGCGCTGCTGGCCGGCTGCCAGGGCAAGGCGCCTGCGAACAGCGTGCAGGGCGATCCCGAGCGCGGCCGCCTCGCGCTGGCCCAGCATGCCTGCCGCGCCTGCCACATGATTCCCGGCCTGACCGGCCCCGAGACCCATGTGGGCCGGTCGCTGGTGGATCTCGCCGAGCGCCGCTTTATCGCCGGCAGCCTGCCGAACAACCAGGACAGCCTGGTGCGCTGGATCCGCAACCCGCAATCGGTCGACCCGCAGACCGCGATGCCTAACCTGGGCGTGAGCGAACGCGACGCGCTCGACATGAGCGCCTGGCTGCTGACCGCGCGGTAGGGTGGGCGGCTCCACCCGCACGGCTGCATCCCCGCGGCCCAAGCGCCGCCCACGCGTTACGCCAGCCTCGCGCTGGCCTTCACCGCATCAATAAAAAGTCGATGTTTGATAAAAAGCTAACCCGCGCTCGGATTCCTTTGATCTTCCATCGAAGCTGTGCGAATATTTTTTCCGTTAAGACACTGCCGGGACGCAACCATGACTGACCGCCTTCCCCCGATTCCCGCGGACCAGCTGACCGAGGCCCAGCACCGCGCTGCCCAGGCCGTTATCGCGGGACCGCGCGGCGCCCTGTACGGCCCCTTCGTGCCGCTGCTGCGCAGCCCCGAACTGCTGGAGAACGCCCAGCGCATGGGCGAATACCTGCGCTATCGCAGCGCCATCGGCGTGCGGCTGTCGGAGCTGGTGATCCTGGTGACGGCGCGCCAATGGAACCAGGCGGTCGAGTGGGCGATCCACGCGCCGATCGCCGCCCAGGTGGGATTGCCGCCGCAGGTGATCGATGCGATCGCGCGGCGCAAGCGCCCGGACAACATGCTGGTGGACGAATCGGTGGTGCACGACTTCTGCATCGAGCTGCACGAGAACAAGGTGGTGTCGGACCGCACCTATGGCGAGGCGCTGGCGCTGTTCGGCGAACAGGGCGTAGTCGATTTGATGGGATTGAACGGCTATTACACGTTTTTAGCCATGGTGATGAACACGGCGCGCACCGAAGTGCCGGTGTCGAGCGCTGCCGCGCTGCCCGACTAGCAGGCAGCGCGGCCGGGCCTCAGGCCAGCGCTTCCTTGGCCGCTTCCTCGGGCGTCAAGCCGTCATAGAAGTACTTGCAAGTGTAAGGAAAATGGACAATCAGCTTGGTTTGCTATTTTCAACAAAATCAATGAGTTATAGTATTGTTACGATAGATGTGTTTGTCCATCAAAAACACTTGGAAATGGACGGTAAATAAGGTTCTCTGTCCATTTTCCCAGCCCCAAATTCTGCCCTTGATAACTACTCGGCCTTCTTTCCGACTGCGAGCGCAGAGCTGTTGTAAATATGAGGGTTGCTGAATTGGGTTGCTACCTTGCATAAATAATATGCGTGGAACTTCAATCTCGATTTCTTGGTCGACGATTGTCAGGCGTAGCTTTAGC
>Ga0308169_10005341_pt1 | contig 11714 bp, 10 predicted proteins | sample PhyBR1_2_FD_202139 | JGI IMG/M metagenome (GOLD analysis project Ga0308169, IMG submission 202139) | Phyllosphere microbial communities from UC Gill Tract Community Farm, Albany, California, United States - DLSLSB.R1 | ecosystem: Host-associated > Plants > Phyllosphere > Unclassified | place... | reverse complement strand
ATAACCACGAAGGAGGATAACCGATGGCCGATCGCCAATATCTCTCGGTCCCCTACGCTGAACGGGACGAAGCAAAGGCCGCTGGAGCGCGCTGGGACAAGGATAAGAAGCGTTGGTACGTCGGCCCTAAAGCCGACGCGGAGGCCGTTGTAGCCCGCTGGCGCGAGCGTCCTCGGGAAGAGCTATCGGAATCCGATATCCGTGCCTCCTTCGCGAGTGCAATGCGCGACCTCGGCCTTAATCCGACCGGGCAACACCCGATTATGGACGGCAAGCCGCATCGCATCCCGGTCGAGGGTGAGAAGGGCGGTCGGGAGTCCGGTCGGTATGTCGGGTATCTCGACGGGCATCCGGCCGGGCATATCAAAAACTACAAAAGCGGTATCGATACGCCGTGGAAGCTGGAGGGTGTCACCATCGCCCCGGAAGAATCCGTGCGGTTGAAGGCAGAGTTTGAAGCCAAATCGGAAGCGCGTGCGATCGAACGTAAGGCGACGTTTGAAGCGACCGCGCGAAGCGTGAAACGGCAAGCGGATCGCCTGTCGCCTGTGATCGAGCCGACTCCCTACATGATCGCAAAGGGCATTGGCCCGGCCGAAGGGGCGCTTACCGATCGCGACGGAAAGACGACGTATCTCCCCGCGATCGACGCCACCGGCAAACAGTGGACGATGCAATATATCCGTGAAGACGGGACCAAACGGTTCGCGAAAAATAGCCACAAGGAAGGCTCATTCCACGTTGCAGGGGGCAACCTCGCTTCACTGGAAAGGGTGCCGGTCATCATCATAGGCGAGGGCTATGCGACCGCGCGCACCGTGGGCGAGGAAGTCGGTTTCCCGACTGTTACCGCTTTTGATTCCGGCAACCTCAAAGCCGTAGCTCTCGCATTGCATGATCGCTTCCCCGACAAGCCGATAATCATCGCGGGGGATGACGATCGCGCGGAAGAGCTGAAAGGTCGACCAAACCCCGGCAAGGATAAGGCCGTCGCCGCTGCATTGGCCGTTAACGGTCGCGCGATCTTTCCAGAGTTCGGCCAGGAGCGCGACGCCAACCCCGGCGCATATAGCGATTTCAACGATTTGAAGCTGCGTAGCCCGAACGGGCATGTCGCCATTTCTCTTCAATTTGCCGAAGCCGTGCGTGACGTGGTGTTTGCAGCCGCCCGCGCCGAGCAAGAGCGAACAGCCCATCAAACAGACGTGAACAAGGAGCGCCCTATGCCTGACGACGCAAACCCGGAACCGGGTCGCGATACGGAGCGCAACGCGCCCGCCATCGATCGTCCCGCCGCTGCTGTCCCTGCGCCGGAAGCCGCTCCGGTTGACCCTGCGAAGCTCGATGCTGACCGCGAAAGTTCGTCCGGACGAACTTTTCGGGAGGATACTACGCCCGCCAGCACGCCGCCCGAGCGCGCCGATGATCCGGCTCCGGTAGCCCAACCCGCACGCAAAGCGGCCGATGACGAACGGGGCGCGGCGGAAAATCAGCCCCCTTCGCCAGCCAACGAAAACACCATCGGCCCGGTCGGACCTGAAAGCGCGCGCGATCGGGGGCCGGGTGCTGCCGCTGCCGGCGTCCCGCCGATCGACCGAGATAGCCGCGTGGACCCTGACCGTTCGGCCGGTCCCTCGCGCGATACTCCCGGCGAACCGGATCGCCCGTCTGATCCTGCCGCGAAGAAGCGTGAGCAGTCGCTAGAACCGGGTGACGTACCGGACGAGATTGCGCGCCGTTATTTCGTCCAGAAATCCAAATGGTCGGGCGAACCCGGTTTCTATGAATCCAGCACGGCAAAAGACCCGGCGTTTCGCGATCAAGGCGGCAAGCTCGTCGCGCATACCGATAGTCCCGCGACTGCGCGCGATCTGGTCGCGGTTGCTCAACATCGCGGCTGGGGCGAAATCCAAGTCACCGGTACCGACGCCTTTAAGCGCGAAATCTGGTTGCAGGCGATGCAGCAGGATATCGGCGTAAAGGGCTACAAGCCTACCGAACGCGATTTACAGGAATTGAACCGCCTTCGGGAGGCCAACGCCGATCGCCAGAACAATAGCGTTGCGCCGATCGAACGCAGCGGCGCGGAACGTGTCTCGCCCCGTCGTGCTGATAGCCCCGATCGTGTGCCAGGTGCGCCCCCCGCCGATCGCGCGGCCGACTTTAAGGACGGCGTTCGCGGGAAGCTGGTCGAAACTGGCCGGGCAAACTTCAAGGAAGGCGATCCGTCCAGCTCGTCGCCTTACGTCGATGTTGAATTATCGAACGGTGATCGTCGGCGCGCTTGGGGTGTCGGCCTTCCCGATGCTCTCGCGCGCTCGAGCGCGGCAATCGGTGACACGGTTGTGGTTCAACGCGGCGAGCGTGAAACGGTCCAAGTCCCGCAACGCACGCAGGATAAGGAAACAGGCGAATGGTCGACCAAGACGATCGAGGCGCAACGCGCCCGGTGGTCCGTCGAGCTGACCGAACCTAATCGCCAGCAGTCGGTTGACCGCGCTGCAAACGATCAAGGATCTAGCTCGCCTCAAACACCCGATCGCCCGCCGACGCAGGACCGTTCGGCCGCAAGTGCGCCTGACCGTACCCAAACACCGCCAACGCCTCGTGACGGGCCTTCCCGTGGCGCTGACGCTGCCCCCGCTGAACGCCAATATCTCGCGGTTCCCTACAAGGAGCGTGAAGCGGCTAAGGCGGCTGGCGCACGGTGGGACGGAGCCGAAAAGCGTTGGTACGTTGGCGAACGCGCTGACCCGTCCAAGCTCGAACGGTTCACGGTGCGCGATCAAGGCGACGATCGCGCGTCAAAGCTCATCGGCGCCGATCGCACCGCCCGCGCCAACATGAAGATGATTGAAAGCGTCGTGGGGAAGGCACTGGCTGACAATCCGGAAGCCGCAAAAAAGGTGCTGGCTTCGGCGCGGTCGCAGCTTGCCGATCGTGTCGAACAGGGAACCGGCCTCCGAACCCCGCAAGTCCGCGGTGGTCCCGATCGCACGCAGCAAGCCGGAAGCTCACAAGCAACGCCAGCCCGCCAACCCGCTCCAGCTCGTGCGGTCGAGGGTGCGCCACCTGTACCGCCAACCCCTCGGCGCGAACCCCCGCAACGATCGCGGGGGCGCTAGGCGATGCTGCTGTTATGCCTCGCCATCGCCTTGCACGACGTTGACGGTCCTATTCGGTGTCAGTCGGGCGAACGCATCCGCCTTGCCGGTGTCGGTGCAACTGAACTCGACGGCTCGCGGCGACCGGGACAACCCGGCGTCGCGGGTGATCCCTTCGCACAACGCCGCGCAATGGCTGTCGCGCTGGGTGGCGGCATCGGCGCGGACAATCGACGGCCGGACGGATATCTAAGGTTCGCGCGGTCGGTTAGCCTTTCCTGTGAGGCGGTCGGGACAAGCTGGAACCGCACTGTCGCATGGTGTCAGCTTCCGAACGGCCAGGACGCGAGTTGCATTGCTATCAGGGCGGGCGTCGCTGTCCGGTGGGCGAAGTTTGATCCCGGCGCGCGTTTAGCCAGGTGCGCGCGGGGTCGATAAGGATCGACTTCGCTCGTCTTGCGACCTGTATTTTTAATGGCTTTCGCACTATATCTAGATTGAAAGGATCGCACGATGGGCGAATTTAGGACTGCCGCACGCAAGACCGAAGCGGAGCTAGTTCGCGAAAGCATCGACGCGAACCTTCCTTATCTTCATTCACAACGCTGGGCTGTTGAGGCTGGCCGTCTGCGTGGTGAAATCGATAAGCTGCCCGACTCTGAAAAGGCCGCTGCTAAACGGGCGCTCTCCAAGCATTATGACTTGCGCGACAACCCGGAAGCCAGCCGCGCCCCTTTAGTGGAGCGCGCAATGGATCAGATCGCAGCTCGTCAACGCGGGTGAGTGACGATCAGAAGCCGTTGCGCGATGACCAACGGGAAAAGCTCGCCCGCGATCTGACCGACTCCGAGCTGGAGCGGACGCCGCGCGTAAACCAACCCCTCGCGGTATTGACAGCCGGACAGCCGGGTTCGGGCAAGAGCATGATTGTTCGCTCGATGCGCGTCCAGTTCGGCAACGATCGAGCCGTAGAAATCAATCCCGACGAGGTTCGCCCTCAAATCCCATACATGCGCGACCGCATCGAACGTGGCGATTTGGACATTCCGCCCGCTGCATTCTCGGACGCTGGGACGATCGCCGCCCGTATGATGGAATTGTCTGCGGCTGAAAAACGCAACATCATCTACGACGGTACGCTCTCAAACAGCTACTACGCGTCAAAGAGCGCCGATCATCTGAAAGAACAGGGCTATCGCGTAGAAGTCCACGGGATGGCGGTAACGCCCGACCTTAGCCACGCCAGCACATACGATCGACGAGAAGGCGAGATACGGAAGTCGCCAACGGGCTTCGGCCGTGGCGTAGGTGATGACTTTCACGATCAAGCTGTGAAGGGCCTCGTCGAGACGATTGGCGAGCTACAGGCGAAAAACAAAGTCGATGCGATCGTTCTGTACGATCGGGACGGCAAAATTGTCGGCAGCACTAAGTTTGAAAAAGGCGAGTGGGTTCCGGATCAACGCATGGCCGATACGCTGCGCCACGCCCACGACAACCCCGATCGCAACGCTTTGGAATCCGCCGCCCAAACGTGGGACCGTGCAGCCGAATTGATGCGCTATCGTGGTGTCGAGCCGGAAGAGCAAAGGAAGGTGGACGGCTATCGTGATGCCGCGATCGGCCGCGTGGAGTCCGAGCCATCGATAGATCCTCAAGCCCAAAGCCGGATGCGGCCCGACGCCGATCGGACTGATACTGGCGAACGCCTCATCATTGGCGATGGGAACCGCGTTCACGAAAAGCGTGTCGATGGTGCATGGCGGGAATTGGATTCAGAACCGCAAGGCTCCAGCCCCAAGGGGGTCTATCGGTTAGATACCGCGCGGGAGGCCGATCCTAAATCCAAGGAAGAGTATCGCGGCGCTGTGCTGCACGTCGACAAATCGAACGTGTACCAACTCGGCAACGACGGCCAGGTAACGCGCCATGATCGCGACCGCTTCAAGGAAACGCCTAGCGTCGGGGACAATCCTCGAATTGGATACGACAAAGGCCAAGCCGCTGTGCTGACGCGCGCGGCCGAACCTATTCCGGATCGCGCTGCGCCTTCCCCAACCGTGCAGACGCCGGCAGCGCCAAGCCAAACGCCAACCCGCACGACTCCCGACCGCGAGCGGTAGGACGTGCGGGCTTCTGCATGACGAAAGCCGGGCGCATTGCAGCCGCATCGATCGCGGCAATTCCGATCGGGATCGCGATCGAGCTAGGGCTAGAAATTTCCACCAGCCTTGATCGCTACAACGCCACGCTACCGCAAGCGATCGACGCCGCACGCCATTCCGTCTTCATGCCCTACGGCATCAAAGATTGGATAGTTTGGGCTGCGCTAGTGTTGATTGCCTTCGCTGTTCGGGAGGCTGTTACCGCCCGTCACGATCGAACCTTGGAAAAGGCATAAAGATTGACCGTCGATCCCCCGCCCGAACGTGCCGAACGGCTCGTAATAATGAACGGTAGCCGCCTTCTCGCGTGTGTTGCCGGCCCTACTTGGGGACCGGTGAGAGGATGTTCGGAATCGTACGCTAAGTGTAGCGGCTCGCAATGATGATCGCCCGGAACTGCAATAAAGGGCAGTTTGCGGCTCACTTTGCGTGAAATGGACCGGCACGGCAGGCGCACGATCGTTGAGACACAAACCACGATCGGTGCGACGGACGCACAATACTGATCCGTCCACGCGCGAACGGCGAACACGGGCTGGGTAGCCGTCGTCTGATCGGGATCGAGTTGTGGGACTTCGGTTCGTTCGCAACAGAAGGTATGCCGACCCGTATCAGGAGTCTTTGGCAGGATTAGGCGCCGGAACAGAGACCGCGCCCGGCGCGACGTCAGCGCGACGGCGGATCAGCGAACGTAGGTCGGCGGGGCGGAAGGCACCGGTTGCGAAGCAGGCGATCGCATAGGTTGCGAGTCCGCCTGCGACGAGGACGCCGAGCCACGCAAAGCGCGCGATCCGACCGCCGGTAAGGTGCGCATCGACCCACGGCGAGATGAACCATAATGCCAGACCCATGATGACCGCAGCCGCAGCAAGGCGAGGCAGTCGCCTCTTAAGCTGGCTGTCAGGCACAAGATGGCCCCGCCGACGTAATGTCGAATAGAGCATGGCGACGTTGACTGTAGAGGCGACAGCGGTCGCGAGCGGCGGGCCAATGTGCCCGACGGTGGGAATGAGCGCTAGGTTGCCTACGAGGTTGATGGCCACCGAAATCATCGCAAAACGCACAGGAGTCCGCATGTCGGAGCGTGCGTAATAGCCGGGGGTCAGCACCTTGACGAGAACGTAGGACGGCAAGCCAAGCGAGAAGGCCGAAAGCGCCAGAGCGCTGCCATACGTAGCGGCGCTGCCGAAATGACCGAACTGGAAAAGCCCGCGAATGATCGGCACGGAAGCGACGATAAACGCGACCGTTGCCGGGATGGTAAGGAACAGGGCCAACTCGATGCCACGGTTCTGCGTCTCCATCGCTTCGACTTGTCGCCCCGACGACAGTTGACGTGAAACGGTGGGGAGGAGAATAGTGCCGAGTCCGATGCCGATCAGTCCCAGCGGCAGCTGATTCAGACGATCGGCATAGTTGATGTACGACAGTGATCCCTCTCCGAGAAACCAACCTGCCAGCGCAGTGGAAATAGCCAAGTTGATCTGCGACGCACCCGCCCCAGTGGCAGCCGGTAGAATTAGCCGCATCAGCGCCCGAACTTCGGGCGTTATACGCGGTCGCTGTAGGCGCAGGTTCACCCCGGAATAGCGGCAGGCAATCATCAGCCACGCCAACTGCAACGCGCCGCCTACGGTAACTGACATTGCTTGAACTCGCGCAGTCTCGTACGGGTTGGTACCGTGAAAGAAGAATAGCGCGCTCACCATAGACACGTTGAGCAGAATTGGAGCTGCGGCGTTGACCCAAAACCGGTCAAGCGAGTTGAGAATGCCGCCAAGCAGCGAAGCGAGCGAAATCAGAGTCAGATAAGGGATCGTCCACCGCGACAATTCCACGGCGAAAGCGAACTGAGCGCTTGTTGGGTGCTGCTGGTGGAAGTTGCCCGACAGCCCCAGGGTAATCGGCCAAGCGGCCAACAGCATGGCGGCAGTAAGCACAAGCAGTACCGGGAAAAGGACCGCTAGGGCCTGCTCGGCGAACCGCAGCCCCGCGCGTACCTCGCCCGCTTCGCTGACATGCCGGTTAAACATTGGGATGAAGGCGGAAGCGAATGCTCCTTCCGCGAACAATGCTCGGAACATGTTAGGCAAGCGGAAGGCTACGAAAAAAGCATCGGACGCGAAGCTAGCGCCGACATACGTTGCCTGAAGCGAGTCGCGTACCAGCGCGAGCACCCGGCTAGCGAGCGTCAGGCCGCCAATCGAGCCCAGCGCCTTTGTCAGTTTCATAGCAACGACAACCCGCTTGAGATATTGGATTAAGGCACGCCGCAATGGCGGTTCTCCGGTTCGTCCACAAGCATATTGGCACGACGCTTTCGAAGATCGCGGTCTTCCCCCTGGCACAAGAAAAACGGCCGGTTTTCGGGCGATCGGCAAACGACCTCGCTGCGAAGGGTTTGCCGCCAGAAAACCCGATCCTGAAATCAGCGTACGCTTGGTGGCAGACGACCGTTTTTTCTCGCGGTCTCAGGCGTCGTGGGCGGACGGATCAGTATTGTGCGTCCGTCGCACTGATCGTGGTTTGTGTCTCAACGATCGTGCGCCTGCCGTGCCGGTCCGTCTCACGCAAAGTGAGCCGCAAACTACCCTTTATTGCAGTTCCGGGCGATCATCATTGCAAGCCGCTACAGCTAAGCAGCCTTTGCGGCGCATAGATCGAGTGACGGGTTACGTGACATGGATCGACCACGATCGAACAGGACCAGCGATCGTCACGCAAACCCCCGTTTGCGGAGCGTCCCGTTTCTCCATGTCCAGCGGACAATTTCGGGAAAACTCATTCGGGAAAGCCGGTCGGCCGTGACATAGGCAATCGGCTAAACATACCCGGCTGTCTCGCTCTACGTTCCTTTGCGGGAAAGGCTTCGGATCAAAGCCGAAATCGGATAGGCGATAGTGATGGTTCTACGTCTTGCCTTTGTGGGGCTAACTTTCGCGATTGCAACGGCGGCAATGGCGCAGGCTCCCGCGCCGGGTAGTCGATCACTGCAAGCGTCTGGCCGCTTCGTTGATACGACTGTCGGCTTTTGGGAAATGCACGATCAGCCAGAGTTTGCCAAAAAGGCGACGCTCGCTGACCTTACCCAAGTCGATCCCCGCGAAGCTGCGGCCGATTTTGGTCTGTCGCTCAACTGCGCCGTCAAGAATAGCGGTAAGCTTTTCGATTGTCGGCCGATCTACGTATCCCCAGATTCCGCCAATAAGGCAGCGTTGGTGCGGGCACTTGCTCCTCTTATCCGGCTGAGCCGGGCAAGCGCAGCGCTTGCCCACGATAAGGCTTACCGACTGACGATCGATGTCGCGCTCGACACTATCGGCAGCTATGGCATGCCGAAGGAGTGCCGGCCGCCATTCTGCATGATCGAGGGCGCTACACCTCCTCCGCCACCGCCGCCAATCCACGACCCAGTGCTTGCCGCTGCCCTAGGTCGCACACGGGCGTGCTTCGACGCTGCATGGCAGCGATCGACAACGCTGAGGTTCGCTACGGAAAAAGCGTTGCGTGATCGAACGGGGCGGTCCGCGACAGACGAAGACCGAGGACTGGCACTCGACTATGTACATAGCAGGCATGCAATCGCCGCCTGTATTGCCGACCTTCGTGCAACAGCACGGGTTCTGCCCCTTAATGCCACCGATGCGAAGTCTGTCAAAAGCACGATCGACGGCATGAAGATGAGCTACGAGGGCCAAACTCGCTATGAACTGACAATTTTGATCGGGTTACTAGATCCCGCTGCCGCCAAAGTTGAGGCGTCTATCCCCTGATACCTCGTAACCTTCCATGAAACTCGATCTTTGTGGGAAAGCCTGACGTTCCCGATCGGCGTCAAGCAGGCCGGATTGGCGGTAACGCCCCGGTTGCGGACAATCGCGCGGCTGTTATCATCATTCGATGAACTGGATTGTATGTGGCTCTATCGGAGCGGCTTTCGGTATAGCGGTGGCTAGCTATGCGATGGAGCCGCAAATCGGCAATGTTGATCGTCAGGCAGCTTGCAGCACCAGCGGCGGAGTCCTCCGCTCATATGGAGCGGATGGGCGCCGTTGGTTCTGTGATCAACCGTTTGTAGACGCCGGTAAGATTTGCACTGCAAAGTCTGATTGTGCTGGCGGGTGCACGTTGCCCGACGACTACCGTTGGGTCCGTGGGCAGAAGCCACGAACGGTAGGGACATGCCAAGCCCGCACGCGAGTGGGTTGCATGACGGTCCTGGATAAAGGCTTACCGACACAGTCCTGCATCGATTAGTAACGGCCGCATTCCAATGAGCATCGTCATTCTCGAAACTCGATCCCTTTTGAGGACGCATCGAGGGGCCTGTTTCAGCGCTTACGACGTTCGCCTAGGCGTTCGAACTAGATCTTATTTATTCGGCCGAACTCGCCCGCGCCGCTTTGATCCGCGGTCTCGCAATGGCGCGAAACAGGGCGTATTGTCCTAAGAACAAGACGACCTTGCTGCCAATAGCGAGCGGCACCATTATCAGCGCCGTTGCCCGAGGATCGGCGGTCAACGCTAATATGAGATTCACCGCGCCGGTGCATAACATTAGCCCGGCCCAAGCGCGTTCGAAGAAAACAACCATGTGTTCTGGAATGTGTCCGTGCGCGATATTCGGTATGTATCGTGTCATCCAGCCCGGTCTGAGCATCGTCACCCCGAACGCTGCATAAAAAACGGTTACTTTTACCAATACGAAGCGCGGGTCATGCGTCACGATTGTCAGTCCACCAAACACAACAACCATGATCGTGCTCGCCCATTGTAGGGGAGCGACCGACCGACCTTGGAATTTCATCCACAATATCTGCGCTATCCCCAGCCCTATGCTAATTCCCGCAGCAACCCTCGGGTCGCCAGTGAGCGCAAGTACGCCGTAGAAAAAGAACGTGGAGGCAAGATCGGTTGCGATCGGCCGAACAGCATACAGGAACGATGACGTTTCCAACCGTGATGTGCGAGCCGCAAGGTTATTGTCACTTGGTGTCATATTAGTCAGCCTGCTTGTTCATCAGGCACTAAGCAAGATCGTAATTAGACAGGGAGCGCTGCGAAGGCAGCGGGATCATTTTGACTGTGGCAGGCTCGCGATCATCGCGTCGAAGGCTTCAAGGTCATGGCGTTGCCCGACCGTCCTCCCGACGGGCAGATTAGCCGGCAGACTGAACTGGACGCGGCCGGGCAGCACCACATCGAGCACCCTGTACCATTCGAGTAAGGCGGGACGCAGCCGCGCATGAAGATCAAAATTGCGCCTACGCCGCCTTGAGTCGGTCATCGCCTGTCGCCGCGCCGTCTCCACATCGGTATCTGCGACGAGATAGCGGTCAGCGAAGCCGATCCGGCCATCGGCGATCGTTTGGCGGGTTGCGGCGAGTTCGAGCGACCAGTTACGTTCGGACGCCTCACCGACCCGCCATAGGCACCAGACATAATGGAGCTTCAGAGGGTCGGTGTCGCATAGAGCATGGCCTGTCGCACGCTCCACGGCCAAGGCCGCCTGCCATCGGTCGATGTTGCGCTCCGCCCAAAATGCAGCTGCGCCTGCTGGATCGGCGACACGATCGGGCGCTCCGGCAATTCTTCCGTTCTCTGGAACGACATGCGAGCCGCCATGCCGGGCGCACCAGGTGCTTTTACCGCTCGCGCTGATACCTTCGACGACAACGATCATGACAGCATCTATCACCGGATGCGGCGACCGCTGCCAAGCAGTGATTCCCGATTACCCATCCCAAACGGGACGGCCGGAGCGCTTAGCGTACGATTCCGAACATCCTCTAGCCGGTCCCCTACTTGGGGTCACGACACGAAAGTAAGTTTTGCGTACGCTAGAAGCGAACAGAACGTGTCCGCAAACCCGTTGACAACTAAGGTTGTCCGCTAACCCGTCAAAAACGGTGCGCCGGCGGACATTTTGACGCTGGCCGGCATACCAGCGTTTTGCGGCCAGCAGCAGCAAGCGCTCAATGCGAGCATAGCCGACGTGGTTAGTTTGCCACTGGGAAAGGTATGGTGATCGAAAACGTCTCTTTTAACCAATCCTTATCTGACGGCTTTAATGAGTAAGTGATCGCTCTACGCAAGTTTCTCTTACGCGTCGCAGCTAGATTCTCTCTAAAAAGAGAAAGCATTAGGAGGTTTAACCCCCGGCATACTAACTTATTTCTTGTCTCCCACATTCCTAAACTTGCCGATGCCCCATCGAAAAAACGCGGCCCCTCATTCGACGACATTCGGAACGATACAGCTGAGCCGTGTACCGCCTTAGATAAGGTCGCATATTCAGACTTAATAATATCAACTCCAAACTTCGTCTCAGATAATCCGATATTTAAAGGATGATCTATCATGTATCTGACGAGTTCCGAAAATTGAGTACGAAAACTTCCGTTGTTCCAAAGCTGCATCTCTACAGGATGGTCCATAAAGTAAA
>Ga0308169_10005340_pt1 | contig 11715 bp, 9 predicted proteins | sample PhyBR1_2_FD_202139 | JGI IMG/M metagenome (GOLD analysis project Ga0308169, IMG submission 202139) | Phyllosphere microbial communities from UC Gill Tract Community Farm, Albany, California, United States - DLSLSB.R1 | ecosystem: Host-associated > Plants > Phyllosphere > Unclassified | place... | reverse complement strand
CGATAACGCCCGCTTCGTGTCCTCCCCCTCCGTCACCGCCGGCGACACCTCCCCCTGGCGGGGGAGGATCGAAAGGGTGGATCTTACTTTGGCGCGACGACCACCGCCCCGCCCTTCATGACGAAGCTCGGATGCTCCAGCTGGCGCACGTCCGTCAGCGGGTCGCCATCGACTGCGACCATATCCCCGAACCGCCCGGGCTGGATCGCGCCGACGTCTGCCGTCTTCCCCAAGGCGATCGCGGCGCTCGAAGTGGCGGCCTGGATCGCCTCGATCGGGGTCATGCCCCATTCGACCATCTTGGCGAACTGGAGCGCGTTGTTGCCGTTGGGATAGACCCCGCCATCGGTGCCGAACAGCATCTTCACGCCCGCCGCATGCGCCGCGCGAAAGGTTTGGCGCTGCTTGAGGCCGACCTGGCGTTCCTTCTCGAGGCTCTCGGCGAAGACGCCGTTCTTCGCGCCCTCGGCGAGGATATAATCGTCGTCGTAGATATCCATGTCGAACCACGCACCGCTGGCCCTCGCGAGCTTGAACGATTCGGCGTCGGCGAGGCTGGCATGTTCGATCGTGTCGACGCCCGCGCGCAAGGCGTCGTTAATCCCCTCGGGCCCATGCGCATGGACCGCGACCTTCATGCCGAGCATGTGCGCCTCCTCGACGATTGCCTTGATCTCGGGAAGGCTGATCTGCTGCGCTCCGACGCTATCGGTCTTCGACAAGACGCCACCGGTCATGCAGACCTTGACCACCTCGGCACCGTATTTGCGGATCGTCCGCACCGCGCCGCGAAACTCGTCAGGCGTGTTGGCGATCTGCGGGTGCGGCACCTGGATCGAGGGCGGGAACTCGGTCGCGTCGCAATGCCCACCGGTCGCGCCGAGCGCGTAGGTGGCGGGGACAATCCGCGGACCGGGAACATAGCCGCGCTCGATGCCCTGTTTCAGCGCGACGTCGTCGTAATTCGCCGAGCCGACGTTGCGGACGGTCGTGAAGCCCGCGTCCAGCGTCCTCCGCGCATTTGCGACACCGACAACGGTCCAGAAATTGTCGGTGAACTCGAGCTGGCGATAGCCGCTGAGCGTCGGGTCGCTGGTCAGGTGGACATGCATGTCGATCAGGCCGGGGAGCAACGTGCGCTTGCCCAGGTCGACGCGTTCGGCCCCTGCCGGCACCGCGTCGCCCTTGCGCCCGACCGCAGTGATGCGACCGTCGACGATCGTCACCTGCGGATTGTCGACGCGCTTGCCGGCAAGCACGTCGACCATGTGCGCGGCGGTGACGACCACCGTCTTCGCGTCTGCAGTGGGTGCGGTGGTGGCCGCGGTGGTGGCGAGCAGCGTGGCGGCTAGAATCCTGGCGATCTTCATAGTGTCCCCTTCCCCGAGTTGCGCTTCGTGTGCGTCACCGCACACGATCGGGCAAGAGCGGGATCGATCTTTCCCCAGGGGGAGCATCGAGAGGTCGCTGCGACCTTGCCCTATTCTCGACATCGGTACAGGCCATCGGTGATGCTTCCGACGAAGAGATCGCCTGTCATGATGCTACGCTTTCTTCCGTTCTGCGCACTGGCAGCGGCGCTGGTGCCGGCCACGGCACGCGCCGATCCGGCGCCATTCGACCTGACGGGCCCCAGCCTGCGCGTCGGCGTGACCCACGGGACGACGACTCTGCCGATCGCGCAGGTCCCGCGTCTCGCAACCGGCGACCGCGTGACGATCGCGGCGGACCTAGCCGTCGGCAGGAAAGACGACGGCGAGCGCTATCTCTTGGTCGCGGGGTTCCTGCGCGGCGCGACCGAGCCACCGCCGAAGTCGTGGTTCTTCAAGGCCGAGACCTGGAAAGCGAAGAAGGCTGCACTGGCGTTGACCGTGCCGACCGGCGCGCGCCAGCTGGTGGTGTTCCTCGTCCCCGACAGCGGCGGGTTCGATGCGGTCGTCTCCGCGGTGCGCAAACAGCCCGGCGCGTTCGTCCGCGCGGTGCAGGACCTCGATCAGGCCTCGCTCGATCGCGCGCGGCTCGACGCATTCCTTGACGGCATCCATGCGCTCGAACGCACCCGGCCGGAGCGGATCGAGGCGGTATCGCCGCTGCTGTCGCGCAGTCTCGCGGTCAAGCTGAAGGCGGAGTGCCTCGATCTCACCGCAGATCTACAGGCATCGTGCCTGACACAGAACCGCGAGTCGCTGCTGCTCGCGGATAGCCAGAGCTCGACGCTGGCCGATACGCTGGTCGGCGCACCGACCGATCTGGCGCTGCAGCTCAGCGCGACGCCGGCGGGCGGACTTGGCTATTACAGCCCGTATATCGGCGTGGTTCGCGATCTGGCGAAGATCTTCGGTGCGTTCCAGTCGACGCAGTTCCGTTATATTCCGGCGCTGGCACGAGTCCGTGAAGACCGGATGGCGCTACTGCTGAACGCGGCGCCGTCGTTCGCCAGCCCGAAATCGGTGATGGTCGTCGCGATGCCGGTAATCGAAACGGGGGCGCCGCGGACGCCGACGCTGCGGCGTGCGGAGGCGGACCGGCTGGTCTGCGCGACCAAGCCCGATCTGGTCCTGCCGGTCGAGGGCGCGCCGCTAATCTATGCGACCAGGTTCGCGCACGACATGAGCCTCCGCGTGACGACGCCACAGGGGGGCGTGGTCGAGCTGCCGGTGAAGGCCGATGCCGAGCGCGGCGGCTATGTGCTCGATCAGGTCGGCATGCGGACCGCGGGGTTGAGCAGCGTGACCGATGCGAGGCTGCACGGGCGCTGGGGTTTTACGCCGTTCGACGGCCCGCAGTTCCGCTTGCAGGTGCCGCGCGCCGGCGGGTGGACGATGGTCGATACCGATCCGGAGAACCTGGTGGTGGGGCGCGACAATCCGGTGGCGCTCGCCGGGCCGACGCCGAGCTGCGTCGAAGCGGTGACGCTGACCAGCGCGGCGGGCGACGTGCCGCTGGCGTGGACGACCAATGGCGACCGGATCGGACTGACGCTGCCGCTCGCGAAGACCGCGCCGGGGAAATTGACGCTGCTGGTCAAGCAATACGGGATCGAGACGCCGGAGAAGATCGCGCTGACCGCGCTCGCCGAGGCGGGACGGATCGATGGCCTTACGCTGTATGCGGGCGATACGGCAGGGACGCTGGCCGGAACCCGGCTGGACTTGGTCGCGTCGATGACGGTCGACGGGATCACGTTCAAGCCGGGCGACGTGGTGCGCGCCGACAAGGGCGATCTGCTTGCGCTGACCGCCGATACGGCGCCGAACTTCGCGCCCGGTCAGGCAAAGACCGCGCTTGTCACGCTGACCGATGGGCGAAAGCGATCGGTGAAGTTCACCGTCGCGGCGGCGCGACCCAAGGCGACGCTGATCGCCAAGAGCGTCGTGGCGCCCCCCTCCCCCGGTCTTTCGGTCGTGCTGGCCGGTGATACGGCGATCGCGCAGGATGCCCGGCTGACTTTCTCGTTGCGTGCGGAGGGAACGACGCGGTTTGCGGCGGGCGACAGCGTCGAGATCGGGGCGGTCGCCGGCGGGCCGACGACAAGCGTCGCGTCGGGCCGCGGGCTGACCGTGCAGGACGAGCGGATCGCGGTGGTCTCTGTCGAGCCGGGCAAGGCGCTCGGCGTGTCCGCACATGGGCCGCTCAAGTGGCGACTGGTGCAAGACGGCGTTGCGGGCGACTGGGTACCGTTGACGAGCCTGGTGCGCGTGCCAGCGCTGACCGGGGTGACGTGCAAGGATGCGTGCACGCTGGCCGGGAGCGACCTGTTCCTGATCGATTCGGTGGCGGCGAATGCGGGGTTCGCGGACGCGGTTCGAGTGCCGGAAGGGTTTACCGGGGTTTCGCTGACCGTGCCCAAGCCGGTTGGCGGGGCGCTGTTTCTGAAGCTGCGGGATGATCCGGCAGTGGTGGCGACGGTGGCCGTCAAACCGTAACGCCTTAACCCACCCTCACCTTCCGTCATCCCCGCGGAGGCGGGGACCCATATCCTCCAACGGTCGTGCACGATCGCACGGCCAGCCGGTATGGGTTCCCGCCTTCGCGGGAATGACGGCGTAGAGACGCAGTATTTACGGGATCAGCCGATCCGCCCGCAGTTCCGCGAACAGGTCGAAGAACGCGTCATCCGTGGGCTGGTATTCCTTGAACCCGAGACGCCGGCTCTTGCCCATGTCCGTCACCACCTCGATCGGGCGGCCGAGATCGGCGTCGGTGTGCCATGGCGAGGCGAGCCGCGACAGGTCGGTTTCCGCCAAACCTTCGCGCGCGGCAATCTCGCGCCAGATGCCCGCGTCATCCTTCATCTGCTCGTCGAGCGTCAAGATGGTGCCGTCGAACGGGGCCGGCTCGATCCCGAACCACTCGGCGATGCGGCTCCACATCCAGCTCCAGCGGAAGACGTCACCGTTGACGACGTTGAACGCCTCGTTGCGCGCCTCAGGCGTGGTCGCCGCCCAGATCAGGTGATCGGCGAGCATCGTCGCGCTGGTCATGTCGGTGAGGCCGTTCCACTGCGCGGCGGAGCCGGGGAAGCGGAACGGTCGACCGGTCTCGCGGCACAGCGTCGCATAGACCGCGAGCGTGGTGCCCATGTTCATCGCATTGCCGACCGCCTTGCCGATGATCGTGTGCGGGCGGTGGACGCTCCAGCCGAAACCGTCGCGTTCCGCCGCCTCGAATACGGCGTCTTCCTGCGCGTAGTAGAAGTTCTCGACGTCCAGGCGGCCCTGCTCCTCGCGGAACGGGGTCTGCGGGAGGACGCCCTTGCCGTACGCTTCGAACGGTCCAAGGTAGTGCTTGAGGCCGGTGACGAGCGCCACGTGGCCGACGCTGCTGGCGGGCGAGAGCGCGCCGAGCAGGTTGCGGACCATGCCGCCGTTGACGCGGATATTCTCCGCCTCGCTGTCCTGTCGCGACCAGGTGGCGATGAACACCGCGTCGGGCTTGAGGCCGGTGAGCGCCTTTTCCAGACTGGCGGGATCCTGGAGGTCCGCCGCGACGGGCTGGACACCGTCCTGCTCGGTCGGCCGCCGCGCGAGACCGTAGACGGTCCAGCCCAATTCTACCAATGCCGCGGCGGTCGCGCTGCCGACGATCCCGCTCGTCCCTACTACCAATGCCGTCTTGGCCATCTTCAGCTCCTTATCTGCTCGCTACCAGCTAGGCACCGAACGCACCGGCTTCTAGAAGGCACCCTTTGGGGACATAGGCACCGGGAGGTATCCACATGCAGGCGGGAACGGCCGACGAGGAATGGCGCGAGGATTGCGCGCCGCGGCGGACGCTGGAGCTGTTCGCGACCAAGTGGACGAGCATGATCCTGCATACGTTGCACGTGCGGCATGACGGCCCGGCGCGGACCGGCGTGCTGCTGCGCTCGATCCCCGGCATCTCGAAGAAGATGCTGACGCAGACGTTGCGCGAGATGGAGGCGGCCGGGCTGGTCGTGCGGACCGTCCACGGGACGGTGCCGCCTGCGGTGGATTATGCGCTGACGCCGCTTGGGGCGCGGTTCGTCGAGCCGGTCGAGCTGCTGTACGATTGGGGGCGCCGCAATGCCGATGCGCTCGATGCGTTGCAGGCCAAGCCGACCTCGCGACGGTAACGACGGTTTGCAGTGACGATCCGCTTGTCGCTATGGGGCGCGGATGACCGCATCGGATCTTCAGAGCCTGTTCGTCACCAACCTCGTCCGCTACAATAGCGGTGACCGGCGGCGGTGGCGGCTGATCGTCGGCGATGTGAAGGTCTACAGCCTCGCGACGCACGCGCATTGCAACTGGGCGGTAACCCCGTCGGGCAGCGCAAGCGAAGTCGACGCGGTCGAGCGGCTGGCGGACCGGCTGCGCGAGGATCACCCTATTATCACCGCCGGCTGACGGCGTCTCATATACCCCGACTGACGGCCATTTATCTACGCAGGAGCATCACATGGCGAAGCAATATTGGGCGCAGATCATCGAACTCGATGAGGAAATGACCGCCGCGACAATCCCCGGCGCGACCGATCACGAGGATGCGGCGGATTCGCTGGTCGCGGATTTCGTCGGCGCGATGGGCGGCGAGATCACCTCTGGCGCGGTGCGCGTCTGGGTGCAGGGCGGAGTCGAGAAGGTCTATGACTGGAAGGCGGACTTCACCATGCCCGACATGGACGAGATGGGCGACGAGGACGAGATGGAAGTCGAGGGCGAGATCGAACTGACCGAGCGGGTTTAATTTAGGCGTTACGGCCCACCCAATCGTCATTCCCGCGAAGGCGGGAACCCATACTGGCCGAGCGTCGTGACAATCACGGACGTCTGAGTTTATGGGTCCCCGCCTCCGCGGGGATGACGATCCTGTGTGCAAAAAGGATTACGGCACCGTCTTCCCGGCCGGCGCGAGTTCGTGCCAGCTGTGGTCGTCATGCGCCAGAAGGGCATCCGCTGCGGCAGGGCCTAGCGTACCAGCCTCATACGGCTCCGGCTCACTTGCATCATGCGCCCACAGGTCGAGGAACGGCTGCACCGCGGCCCAGCCCGCCTCGATCGCGTCGGCGCGCTGGAACAGCGTCTGGTCGCCGACGAACAGGTCGTAGATCAGCGACTCGTACCCGGTCAGGTGACCGATATCGAATTCATCGGCGTACCGAAAATCGAGCGCGATCGGCGCGGTTGCGACTTCGAGGCCGGGGCGCTTGATGTTGATATCCATGCTCAGCCCCTCGTCGGGCTGTATCTGGATGATCAACCGGTTAGGCGGCAGCATGTCGGCGGCGGCACCGGGGAACGACGCGAACGGCACCGGCTTGAAGGTGATCGCGATCTCGGTATCGCGACACGTCATCGCCTTGCCGGTGCGCAGGTAGAACGGCACCCCCGCCCAGCGCCACGTATCGACCATCAGCTTCAGCGCGACATAGGTTTCCGTCTTGCTGTCCGGCGCGACGTCGGGGCTGGCGGTATAGGCGGGCACAGCCACCCCCTTCACCTTGCCTGCGGTATACTGCCCACGCACGCCGTTGCGCTTCGCCTTGCCGGGCGAATAAACGCGGACGGCTTTGAGGACCTTGCCCTTTTCGTTGCGGATCGCCTCGGCATCGAAGCTCGCGGGCGGCTCCATCGCGACCATCGCGAGCAACTGGAACAGGTGGTTGGGGACCATGTCACGGAGCGCGCCGGTGCCGTCGTAGAACTTGCCGCGGGTGCCGACGTCTACCGTCTCGGCGGCGGTGATCTGGACGTGCGCGATGCAGTCCGCATTCCAGACGCGCTCGATCATCATGTTCGCGAACCGCGCGGTCATGATGTTCTGCACCGTTTCCTTGCCGAGGAAATGATCGATCCGGTAGACCTGCGCCTCACCGACCTTCGACAGGATACGTGCGTTCAGCGTCTGTGCCGAGGCCAGGTCGTGCCCGAACGGCTTCTCGATCGCGATCCGGCGGAAAGCATGCGGCGCTTCCGCCATCAGGCCGTGATCGGCGAGCTTGTCGACGATGTCGCCGAAGAACTTGGCGGGCACCGCGAAGTAGAACGCGACATTGCCCTTCACGCGTGCCTTGAGCTGTTCGTAGACGTCGTCTTTCGTGAAATCGCCCTGGAGATAGCCGACGCGGTCCTTGAGCCGCGCCCAGGCATCCCCCTTCTCGCCGGCCCCCTCGCCGCCCTTCGCATCGAACGTGCCGAGCGCTTCGCGCAACGACTGATCGTCGCCTTCGTCGATGCCGACGCCCAACACGTGGAAATCGTTCCCAACCAGCCCGAGCCGGGTCATGTTGATCAGCGCCGGCATCAGCAGGCGGCGCGTCAGGTCACCGAAGGCACCGAAGATCACAAGCGTCGTTGGCGGGGCGGGCTTGACGGATTTGCTCACGAAGACGCCTCGGACATGAATCGACCCTTTCTACGGTGGTTCCCTCAAACCGCGTAGCGTGTGCCGATGTTCCCCGCACGCCCTCAGGTAGCGGTGAGGATGTTGTCGCCAAACGCGCGCGCATCGACCTCCGCCCAGTCGAGCTCCTCCTGCAAACGACGATACACGTCCTCGGCCACCTCGCCCTTGTCACGCATTTCGTGGAGCACGACGCGCTGACAGGCGATCATCTCCAGGTGCAGTTCATCGAATTCGGAGGTCGCCTGTGGATCGTCCGCCTCCGCAGTGACCTTGCCCGCCGCCCCATAGCGGAAACGCAGCGCGTCCGCCGCCGCGCCTTCGCGCGCCGGCAGCACCGCGAGACCCGCGTCGATCAACCGCTTGCGCGCGGGGGCGATCTCGTCGGCCAGCTCGGTGTCCTCGCCGAGATCGAGACGGCGGATCAGCGGGCCGAGCGTCAGCCCTTGCAACACCAGCGTGCCGATCACGACGCCGAACGCGGCGAGCACGATCAGGTCGCGACCCGGCACCGAGCGTGGCAGCGCGAACGCGGTCGCGAGCGTCAGCAGGCCGCGCATGCCCGACCAGGACAGGATCACCGACGCATTCCACGGCGGCGGCTTCGGCAACCAGGACGGCGCGTAGCGGCTGGCGATCACGCCCTCGACGAACCGCACGAAGAACACCCACGCGACGCGCGTGACCAACACGGTCGCCAACACCGCGGCGGCGAACCCGATCGCGGGCCAGCGTTCGGCGGCAGGCAGGCCGACCAGCACGTCGCGCGACTGCAGCCCCATCAATGCGAACGCGATGATGTTGAGGACCAGCACCGCTGCCGACCACACCGCCGCCCCCTGCAACCGGTCGCGCGCAGGTTGGCCGATCGGCCGGCGCTGCGACACGATCATCCCGAACGTGACGACCGCGAGCACCGGCGAGATATGCAGCCGCTCGGCCAGCAGCCATATGCCGAACGTGACCGCAAAATCGGCAAGACTCGCCCCCAGCGTCCGCGCGAACAACGGCGCGACGCGAAGGTAGAACCACGACGCGATCGCGCCAAACACGATCCCGCCCGGCACCGCAGCGGCAAGCGCAAGCGGCGTCACCGGCGTATCGGCATGCGTCGCGAATGCCACCGCCAGCCCGAACAGCAACAGCGCGGTGGCGTCGTTGAGCAGGCTCTCGCCCTGGAGCAGCAACAGGCCACGACGCGGAATCCCGACCTCGCCGAGCACCGCTTCGGACGCCGCAGCGTCCGGCGGCGCGACGATCGCCCCGAGCGCGAACGCGGCGGCGAGCGGCAGTCCGCCCAGCGTCACACCGACCAGCGCGACCGCCGCGGCGGTGACGAGTACGGCAAACACCGCAAGGCTCAGCAACGGGAACCAGTGCCGCCGCAACGCGCGCGGGCTGGTATGATAGGCGGCATGCAACAGCGCCGGCGCGATGAACAGCGCCAGCGCGAGATGCGGCTCGACGGTGATCTTCGGTGCGAACGGTAACGCGGCGAACCCGATCCCGGCCATCGCCAGCAGGGTCGGATAGGGCACGTTCAACTTGCGCGCGAGGACCAGCAGGACCAGCGCGGCAAGCAGGATCGCATCGAGGCTTTCGAATAATTCCACGCGCACGCAACGGTCGGCACCGCGCTATGGGCCCGGACCGCGCCCCGTATGAGGCCGGTCCCTTCGACCCTCCCCTCGCGGGGAGGATCGAAATCCGCGTTACTTCAGGCCACCACCGAGCGAGCGGTAGAGTTCCACCGCGTTGCTGTCGCGAACAAGGCGGGTCGCGAGCAGGCTCTGCTGCGCGGTGTAGAGCGCACGCTGCGAATCGAGCGTGTTGAGGAACGGGTCGATCCCGGCGCGGAAGCGGAGCTGCGAGAGGTTGTACGCCCCCGCCGCGTTGTCGCGGAGCGACGTCTGCGCCTCGAGCTGGCTGTTGATCGTACCGCGGCGTGCCAGTGCATCGGCGACCTCGCGGAAGCCGGTCTGGATGCTCTTCTCATACGTCGCCAGCATCGCGTCGCGCGTCGCCTTGGCGTATTGCAGATTGCCCTTGTTGCGGCCGAAATCGAAGATCGGCTGCGTGATCGTCGGCGCGACCGACCATTGCTGGCTGCCGCTGCCGAACAGGTTCGACAGGCCGAGGCTGAGCGTACCGAACGCCGCGGTCAGCGAGATGTTCGGGAAGAACGCCGCGCGCGCCGCGCCGATGTTCGCGTTGGCGGCGATCAGATTGTGCTCGGCCGCGGCGACGTCCGGACGACGCAACAGCACCTCCGACGACAGGTTGGCGGGCAGGTTCTCCAGCGTCGGCGTCTTGTCCGGCATCCGCGCGGGGAGCAGCTCCGGCGTCACGGTCGTCCCGGCGAGCAGGTTGAGCGCGTTCTGGTCCTGCGCGATCAGCGTGGTCGCGTCGGCGATGTCCGAGCGCGCCTGGTCATAGGTCGTGCGCGCCTGACGCACTTCGAGTTCGGAGGCGATGCCGATCCGGAAACGATCCTGCGTGAGCTTCAGCGTCTGGCCGAACGCGCGCTCGGTATCCTGCGCGATCTTGAGCCGGTCTTGGTCCGCCGCCATCGTCAGCCACGCTGTCGCGGTCTCCGAGATCAGCGACACCTGCGCTGCGTTGCGGTTCTCTTCTGCAGCGAAATACGCTTCCTGCTGCGCCTGCGTCAGGTTGCGGATGCGACCGAAGAGATCGATTTCCCATGCCGAGATACCGACATTGGCCGAGTAGATGTCGGCGCGCCCGCTGCCCGTGACGGCAGTGCCAGCGCCGCCGGTACCACCACCGGTGCCGCCACCCGTTCCGGTACCGCCACCGACGCCGCCCGTGCCGCCGCCGACGCCACCTCCGACACCGCCGCCAACCGCACCGAACGGCGACTTCTGGTAGGTCGCGCTGCCGGTCGCGCCGAGCGTCGGAAACAGGTCCGCGCGCTGGACGCGGTATTGCGCGCGCGCCTGCGCAACGTTGGCGACCGCGATGCGGACGTCTCGGTTATTGTCGAGCGCAAGGCGGATCACGCCGCGCAGACGGTCGTCCGTGAAGAACGCCTCCCATGCGGTGTCCGCAGGGACGATCGCGTTCACGGCGTTGCCGGCCGAATAGGCGGGTCCAGTCGGTCCCCTCGGCGCCACGGGAAGCTCCGGGCGGACGTATTTGGGGGCGAGGTTGCACCCGGCGAGCGTGAGCCCGGCGGCGAACAGAAGGGCGGTTTTGCGAGAGAACATCTGGATCAGGCCTCCTGCGGCCGCTGGTCGTGGGGCGGATGGCCGCCGTCACGGTTGTCGTCACGGTTACCGTCGTGGTCGGGCACCTGGTCGCGGTCTTGTCCCGAGCCGGCCTTGTCCTGCTTGAAGACGCGCTTAACGAGCAGGAAGAACAGCGGCACGAAGAAGATCGCTAGGACGGTCGCGGACAGCATGCCGCCGACCACCGCCCAGCCGATCGCGTTCTGGCCACCGGCGCCGGCACCGCTCGACAATGCGAGCGGCAACACGCCGAAGATGAACGCGAACGACGTCATCAGGATCGGGCGCAGGCGAAGCTTCGCCGCCTCGACCGCAGCGTCGGCCGCGTTCATACCGTCGCCCATCTTCTCCTCGGCGAACTCCACGATCAGGATCGCGTTCTTCGCCGCCACGCCGATCGTCGTGATCAGCCCGACCTGGAGGTAGATGTCGTTGTTCAGCCCGAAGATCATCGCCGCGCCGACCGCGCCGAGGACGCCGAGCGGCACCACCAGCAGGACGGCGATCGGGATCGACCAGCTCTCGTACAGTGCGGCCAGGCAGAGGAACACGATCAGCAGCGACAGCGCATAGACCGTGGTCGACTGACCCGAGGACAGGT
>Ga0308169_10005339_pt1 | contig 11715 bp, 10 predicted proteins | sample PhyBR1_2_FD_202139 | JGI IMG/M metagenome (GOLD analysis project Ga0308169, IMG submission 202139) | Phyllosphere microbial communities from UC Gill Tract Community Farm, Albany, California, United States - DLSLSB.R1 | ecosystem: Host-associated > Plants > Phyllosphere > Unclassified | place... | reverse complement strand
TACCGTGTTGGTTGATTTTTAGTAATCAAATTCAGGAAAGGCCGTCATTTATATGACGGCTTTTTTGATTTTGGTGTAAAGTATTTACCGTAAAATGGGATGATCAATCTCCCTATAAATGTATAAAAAGCGAGTAGAAAATGAGTTATTTTGGAACAGATGGTATTCGTGGAAAGTTTGGGGAGCTTCCAATTACACCTGAATTTGCCTTGAGGTTGGGTTTTGCTGCCGGTAAAGTTTTAAAACAATCCACTAAAAAATCTAAACCCATTGTTGTTTTGGGTAAAGATACCCGCTTATCGGGCTATATTTTAGAATCTGCATTACAAGCCGGTTTAAATGCGGCGGGTGTATATGTGCATCTGCTTGGTCCTTTACCGACGCCTGCGATTGCCCATTTAACCCGTGCTTTACATGCCAGTTTAGGTATTGTGATTTCAGCTTCGCACAATCCTTATTTTGATAATGGGATTAAGTTCTTCTCAAGCGAAGGTAAAAAACTTCCAGACGAGATTCAGGAAGCGATTAACCAGGAACTGGAAAAAGAGTTAAAAATTGAAGATACCGCCAACTTGGGCAAAAGTGTGCGGGTGAAAGATGCCAATGGTCGTTATATTGAATTCTGTAAATCCACTTTTCCGTACCATTTTGACTTGAGTAACTTAAAAATTGTGGTGGACTGTGCCAACGGCGCTGCCTATAACGTGGGACCATCAGTATTTAAAGAACTGGGTGCCAAAGTTGTGGCACTTTATAATGAACCAGATGGCTTAAATATCAATCAAGACTGTGGTTCAACCCATCCGGAAAACCTGCAAAAAGCCGTGGTTGAACATCAGGCAGATTTGGGTATTGCCTTTGACGGCGACGCAGACCGCGTGATTATGGTGGATAAAAACGGTGAGCAAATTACCGGTGACCATATCCTTTACATTTTGGCGACTCAGGGCAAGCACAAGCCGGCGGGCATTGTTGGTACGGTCATGAGCAATATGGCACTTGAACTGGCTTTAGAAAAAGCCCAAGTTCCATTTATACGTGCCAGCGTAGGCGACCGTTATGTGTTACAGGCCTTAGACGAAAAAGGTTGGGTCATTGGTGGTGAACCATCAGGGCATATTTTGACCTTAGATAAAAGCACGACAGGTGATGCCATTATTGCTGCCTTGCAGGTATTGACTGTGATGGTGGAGCAGCAAAAAGCCCTGCATGAACTGGTTGAAGGTTTTAGCTTATTGCCTAATGTCTTGGTGAATGTTCGTCTGGCGGAAATGTTTGACCCGTATTCAGTACCTGCATTGGTGGCTGAATTTGATCAGGCCGAAACCCAGTTGAAAGGTCGTGGCCGTTTATTGATTCGTAAATCGGGCACGGAACCGGTCATTCGAGTAATGGTCGAAGGCGATAATCTTCAGGAAGTGACTGATTTGGCTAATCATCTTGCAGATAGTGTACGTGCTAACGCAGCTTAAGGTAACAATATGAAGGATGTGATTAAAGACTTAAGCGAACTTCGCTTAAGTTACCAAAAAGGGGAATTGCATGAAACTCATCTGGCTGAACATCCACATGAGCAATTCTTGAATTGGTTTAACCACGCTTTAGATGCAAAACTGCATGAGCCCTACGCCATGTCATTGGCAACTGCCAATACACAAGGCCGTCCACATGTACGTACCGTATTATTACGCGGCGCGACTGAAGCGGGTTATGATTTTTATACCAATTATGACAGCCAGAAAGGCCTGGATTTGGCAGAAAATCCCTATGCCGAATTGCTGTTTTATTGGCCCGAGCAAGAGCGTCAGATTCGTGTCGGTGGCCGCGTTGAGAAAATCTCTTTAGAAGAATCGACCGAGTATTATCATAAACGCCCACGAGACAGTCAGATTGCAGCGCATATCAGTACGCCACAAAGTGGCGTGATTGCCAGTCGTGAGGAATTGCAAACCCGTTTTCAGGCGTTGCAGGACTTGGTGAGCGACAAAGCTGAATTGGCAAAACCTGAATTCTGGGGCGGCTATCGCCTACAACCAGATTATTATGAATTTTGGCAAGGTCGTCCTAACCGTTTACATGACCGCTTGAGTTATGAAAGAATCGGAAGTACCTGGAAATTACAACGACTCATGCCTTAATGCCAAAAACACTGATTCAGCAACGACCGTTTATTACACGCCCTGAAAACTTTCAGGGCGTGTCGCCGTTTATTGCGCAAATTTTAGCGCGCCGCGGTGTGCAATCAGAACAAGAATTAGAATTGAAATTGAAGCATCTTTTAGCGCCGACCATGAAGGGTTTGGATGCTGCCATTCAGTTGATGGACCACGCGATTGACCAGCAAAAGAAAATCGTGATTGTAGGCGATTATGATGCCGATGGTGCCACCAGCACCGCGTTGATGATTCTAGCGCTGCGGGATATGGGAGCCAATGTCGCCTATCTGGTGCCTGACCGCTTTAAATATGGTTATGGTTTAACACCGGCGATTGCCGATTTGGCATTCACCACTTTCCAGCCCGATTTGCTGATTACTGTCGATAATGGTATTTCCAGCCATACAGGGGTGGAGCAGGCGCAAGCACATGGCATGGAGGTGATTATTACCGATCATCACCTGACCACCAAAGAAACCCCGAAAGCCGAAGCTGTGGTCAATCCGAACCAGTTGGGCTGTGAATTTCCAAGCAAGGCTTTGGCTGGAGTTGGCGTGGCATTTTACCTGCTTGCCAATTTGTCCAGTTATCGCAGTCAACTCGGCAAGTCCACTGCCAAAGTGGCCCAGTATCTCGATCTGGTGGCTTTAGGTACCTATGCCGATGTGGCCAGTCTGGACTATAACAACCGCATTTTGGTCGATGCCGGGGTAAAGCGCATACGGCAAGGGCAGTGCCGCGCCGGGATTAGTGCATTACTGGATATTGCCGGACGCGATCCAGCCTCCTTAAAAGCTCAGGATTTAGGCTTTGTACTTGGTCCGCGTATCAATGCAGCGGGGCGCATGGAAACCATGGATATAGGCATTGAGTGTCTGCTGGCTGCAGATTTGCAAAGCGCTTATCCACTGGCACAACAATTAAATCAGTTGAACACTGAGCGCCGTCAGGTCGAAACCCAGATGAAGCAAGAGGCTTTGTCTGAACTGGCCCAGCTCGAGCTGGACCAAGAGCATCTGCCTGCTGCACTGATTCTGTTTGAACCGCATTGGCATCAGGGCGTGATTGGGATTGTGGCCGGTCGTTTAAAAGAACAGTTTCATCGTCCAAGTATTGTTTTTGCCTCCGATGAAGATGGCATTCATATTAAAGGCTCTGCGCGCTCGATCGAAGGGGTGCATATACGTGATGCGATTGAGCTGATTGCTGAACAGCATCCGCATTTGGTCAGCCATTTTGGCGGTCACGCGGCAGCTGCGGGTTTGACTATTCAAAAACAGCATTTTGATGAATTTAAACAAGAATTTGAAAAATTAATCGCAGCGATGGACGAATCACTGTTTTATGCCACTTTGTGGACGGATGGTGAATTACCGACAGAACATTTCCAAATTGAAACCGTAGATTTTCTGCAAAACTTAACGCCTTGGGGACAAAAATTTCCATCGCCGATTTTTGAAGGGGTCTTTAAGATTCTAGATTATCGCTGGCTAAAAGAAATACATTTAAAGCTGCGTCTGGCTTTGGATAATGGCCAAATTGTAGAAGCAATTGCCTTTAATGCACGTGATAAATTTGAATTCAATGCCATGCAAGACAGTGTAAGACTGGTCTATGAAATAGATAAAAATGAATTTAATGGCAATGTCAGTTTACAGCTGCGTGTGATTCATCTGGAACAATAAAGAAACCGCTCAATTGAGCGGTTTTTGTTTTTAATCTTAAAGCTTAGAAACGATATGCCCCACGTAGCGCAAAGATATTGCCTGCATCAGCAAAGTTGATCGAACCTTCCAGGCTGACTTGTTGATTCAGGAATTTTTTTGCACGAATGGTAAATACGTCGCTATTTCTTACATCACTGTCGGCAAAACCAAGACCTGCGCTAAAGGTATTATCCAGATATAAGTCGGTGCCTAAAGTATAGGCATCAAGATCGCCAAAATTCGCGCCCGCTTCAAAATTCATATCGTACTGACCGACGCGAGTCATATATTTGGCCCGTAAAGTTGGGTCGACTCCATCATCTCTATCATTGTCATAGCCGGCAAGACCCACAGCAAGCAATAAGCCGGGGATAGGTAAATAACCTAATTCTGCTGCATAAAGCGTGGTATCAAAATCCTCAAAGCCTTCAGTTTCTTCACTCACTTGACCCAGATTTCCGCTGATATAGAAATCGGAATTGGGAACAAAGTATTCAATACCGGCATTGAAGGTCGTATTCTCATACAGATCATAATCAATATAAGAAAAGGCTGCATTCAGATTACTGGCACGGTTTAAAAATGCGGCTTCACTGTAAGGATCATTTTTAAGGCGCACTGAGTCAAAGTAGTAAGTTGCATCAATTCCAAAACCGGTCGAAGTATCCCCATTGTCTGGATCCACAAGAGCAATGGTACCTCCCACTTCAGCCTGATAGGCATGAACAGTTCCTAAGCTGGCAATAAGTGCTGTAGCAAGCGCAATTTTTTTAAGCATTTAAGGTTCCCCGTTGTTATTAAAGTGATTCAATATGGTTTTATCTTATAGTTGTAACAAATTGTATATTAAATAGCCGCACAGTCAATGTGCATTTTTTATCTAAATGCTTTATTTCAGAGCAAAAAAAATGACCCATCCGAAGATGGGCCATTTCATAAAAATTATTTAAGAGGTGCTTAGAAGCGGTATTTAGCAGCTACACCGAATGAGTTGTAGTCGTTATTACCTACTTCACCGAAACCAACTCGGCCTTCAAGGCTAACTTGCTGGTTAAAGAATTTACGTGCATTAATGCCAAATTCATTTTGGTCAGTTAAGTCGTTGCTGTAGTAGTCTGCACCAACACTTACGGTTTTATCAATGAAGTAATCTGCGGCAAGATTGAACTCGTCTAGATCACCAAATGATGCACCAGCTTCAAGGTTGATGTCTTTACCATTACTAAGTTGAGTTACGTATTTGGCACGAAGTGTAGGATCTACACCATCATCATTCTCGTTGTCCCAACCTTTTACACCAGCGGCAATTAACAGGCCAGGTGCTGGAAGGTAACCGACTTCAGCCGAATAATAGGTCGTGTCAGTATCAAATTTACCTAGCGGTGTGTTCACTTCAGTTTCATTTCGGCTAATATCACCACCCAGATAGAAATCTGAGTTTGGAACATAGACTTCAGCACCTACACCATAAGTGTTGTCGTCTAAGTCACCACGGTCAGCAAATGTTGCGTGTGCATTCACGTTGCTGGCACGGTCAAGGAATGCTGCTTCTGCAAGTGGCGCATTACGAGTTTGAACGGGGTTAAAGTAATAAGTACCATCTACACCGAAAGCACTCCCTGAACTACCATTGTCTGGGTCAATATAAGCTGCTGCTGCACCGACTTCGGCTTGGTAGGCATTGGCTGTACCTGTAACTGCTAGAGCAGAAAGAAGTGCTGAAGCAATGGCTAATTTTTTCATGGATACTACCCCTCAAATTTTGGTTAAAAATAATACATTTTTTGTTACAACTTTTAGTCTAGACCAAAACAAACCTAGGTCAATCCATTCAGAGTTACAGAAATGTTGCCAACGTAATATTATGTAATTTTTATAATATAAGTTATTGAAATTTAAATTATTATTTAAATGTTTTGTTTTATTAAAATTATGGAGGTTTTATGGATTTAGACGAGTTCAATCTAAAAAACTAAGTATTTTGTAACATAAAAATGATTTAAATCTTAAAAATGCCCTACAAAGTAAGTGTTTTTGAACAGCCTTTTTTATTCACTATTTGCTCAATTGTTATTGAATTAATGCACGCTAAAACTGCATCCATGCTCTGTGTTATAATTGCGGGCTATTTAAGCCTAGTATTCTGATTGAGAGTAATTCACGTGGAAATTAATCCTTATCTAAACCAATTAAAAGACTTAAACGACCGTGGTCTAACATTACGGGGGTATCTTTGACTACGATCTGAAAAAAGAGCGTTTAGAAGAGGTCCTGCGTGAACTGGAAGACCCGGCGATCTGGAATGACCAAAGTCGTGCCCAGGCCATGGCCAAAGAAAAAGGCGAGCTTGAGAATGTACTGAATGTACTTGATGGTTTAGCCACTCAGCTGGAAGATGCCCAAGCCATGCTTGACCTGGCTGTAGAAGCGGACGAAGAAGCAATGCTTGAGGATGTTCAAGCTGAGCTTGATGTCGCAGAAGCAGAACTGGCAAAACTTGAGTTCCGCCGCATGTTCAGCAATCCGATGGATCCGAACCCATGTTATGTGGAGATTCAGGCCGGTTCTGGCGGTACAGAAGCGCAGGACTGGGCTTCTATGCTGCTGCGTATGTACTTGCGCTGGATTGAACGTCATGGCTTTAAAGCCGAAGTGATGGAAGAATCTGACGGTGATGTGGCCGGAATTAAATCGGCGACTATTCGTGTAGAAGGCGAGTATGCCTATGGCTGGTTGCGTACCGAATCTGGTGTACACCGTTTAGTGCGTAAGTCACCTTTTGACTCGGGTAACCGTCGTCATACTTCATTCTCTGCCGTGTTTGTATCGCCAGAAGTGGATGACAATATTGAAATTGATATTAACCCGGCAGACGTGCGTACCGATACCTATCGTGCATCGGGTGCCGGTGGTCAGCACATTAACAAAACCGACTCTGCGGTACGTTTAACCCACGCACCCACCGGTATTGTGGTGGCTTGTCAGAACCAGCGTTCACAACATGCCAACCGTGACCATGCCTGGAAACAGTTACGTGCCAAACTCTATGAATTAGAGATGAGCAAACGGAATGAAGCGGCCCAGGCGCTGGAAGATACCAAATCTGATATCGGCTGGGGCAGCCAGATTCGTTCATACGTACTGGATGACTCGCGTATTAAAGACTTGCGTACCAGTGTGGAAACCTCGAATACTGGTGCAGTCCTCGATGGTGATCTGGATAAATTTATTGAAGCCAGCTTGAAACAGGGCCTGTAAGTTTAGTGTTTTGAAAAAAAAGAGGCTGGTCCTCTTTTTTTTAACGTTAAAATTTGCTGATCAGCAGGAATATAACCAGCTTGATCAGACAATGCTAGAATGATCTGAATTTGAATAAAATTACAGCAACTTACAAAATGACTTATAATATCGATAATTTTCGATATTAATATCGTGTAAATTCGATATAATGATTTTTGTGAAGGTGCTGATCATGAACATGAGTGAAATGAGATGGACACAGAAGCGATTTATAAAGCCTTAGCCAACCCGATTCGACGTCAGATTCTGCAATGTCTAAAAGAACCTGAGCGTTTCATTTCCACTGAAGAATGTGGAGATGATTTTAGTCGTGGCGTATGTGCGGGGCATATCGAAAAAATCGCCGATATTTCCCAATCAACCATGTCCAATCATTTGTCGGTACTGCAACAGGCAGGACTGATTCAGGTGACCAAATATGGGCAATGGTCTTATTTTTCTCGTAATGAAGCACTGATTCAGGAATTTTTACAACATTTACAGCATGCGCTTTAGACTTTATTCAGTCCAGGCCAGTTGTAAGAGGATGGCTTGATGACAGATTTTTCTACCCCAATTCAATTTGGTGAACTCAAACTTAAAAACCGTGTGGTGATGGCACCCTTGACGCGTAGCCGTGCTACAGCAGACCGTGTTCCGACTGCTATGATGGCGGAATATTATGCCCAGCGTGCCAGCGCAGGTTTAATCATTTCTGAAGCGACGGTGATTTCAGAAGAAGCCAATGGTTATGAAAAAACACCAGGTCTATTTACTGAAGCACAAGTAGAAGGCTGGAAGCAGGTCACTGATGCTGTGCATGCCAAAGATGGTTTGATCGTGGCGCAATTGTGGCATGTCGGTCGTGTTTCGCATCCTGATCTGTTAAATGGCGAAACCCCAGTTTCTGCAAGTAATGTGCAGCAAGCCGGTTATGTCAGCCTGCTACGTCCAAAACGTGAATATGTGGTGCCACGTCCATTAGAAATTTCTGAAATTCATGCCATTACCGAACAATATAAACAAGCCGCAATTAAAGCCAAAGCGGCCGGTTTCGATGGTGTTGAACTGCACGCAGCTAACGGTTATCTGATTGACCAGTTCCTGCAAAGCAAAACCAACCTGCGTGAAGATGAATACGGCGGTTCAGTTGAAAACCGTGCCCGTTTCTTATTGGAAGTTGTAGATGCACTAATTGAAGTGTGGGGCGCAGGCCGTGTCGGGGTGCATCTGGCGCCGCGTGGCGATGAACACGATATGGGGGATGTCAATCCTCAAGCAACCTTTGGTTATGTGCTGGAACAATTGGGTCAGCGTAAAATTGCCTTCTTCTTTACCCGTGAATATCTGGCCGAAGACAGCATCAGTCTGGACATGAAAGCACGTTCTAACGGTGTGCCGTATATTGCCAATATGCGTTTAAGCCGTGAAGATGCACTTGAATTATTAAACTCAGGTAAAGCGGAAGCCGTTTCTTTTGGTAAGGCTTATATTGCCAATCCAGACCTGTTTGAGCGTTTAGTGGACGATGAGCCGCTGAATGAATTGAAGCTGGAAAACATGATTGGAACCGATGTGGCAGCAGGTTATATCGACTATCCATTTTTAAATAAGCAATTAGCCGAAAGCTAAACTTTATCCTCCGCAAGGCAGAATAAATCATGCCACAGAGCAGAATTCATTAACATATGAAGGCTGCTCTGTTATATTTTGCCGATTGAACATGATTTGAGGCAACTTGTTTGGCTACTCCTTTTTGGTATAACGCGGCACTTACAATGGTTAAACCATTGTATAAATGGCAGATTAAAAAACGTGCGCTGAATACGGAGCAATTGCAACAAGAATGTCTTGAGCGCTTTGGTCCATTTCAACCGCCGAAAAACCTGCATGCGCTGTGGTTTCATGTGGTGTCGGTTGGAGAAACCAACGCAGCCCAACCTTTAATTGAACATTATCTCAAACTTGGTCATCCGGTACTGGTCACCAATACCACCAAAACCGGCCAGGCTCGGGCCAAATCCCTGTTTTTAAAAGCACCGTATGAACATTTGTTTCAGGCGGTGTATTTGCCTGCCGATCAGAAACATTTGGTGCAGGCTTTTTATCAAAAATATCAGCCCAAAGCATTGGCTTTGGTGGAAACTGAAATCTGGCCGAATTTAATCGATCAGGCGCAGCAATTTAAGGTGCCATGTTTACTGATTAATGCCCGACTTTCGGAAAAATCGGCCAAAGGCTATAGTAAGGTTCAAGGACTGACCCAAGGCATGCTGAATGGGCTGAATCGCTTGCTGGCTCAAGACCAGGCAACTTTAGAGCGTTACCGTAATTTGGGCATGGAAACGAATAAGAGTCAGGTACTGGGCAGTATTAAATTTGATATTCATGCACCGGACAGCTTTATTCAACAAGCGCAGCAATTGCAGCAGGACTGGCATTTATCGGCACGTAAAATCATCACCCTCGCCAGTACTCATGCCCCTGAAGAACAAAAACTGTTAACAGCTCTAAAGCCTTATCTGGCGCAACATCCAGAACTGCTTATCATTGTGGTGCCCCGCCATCCGGAACGTTTTGATGAAGTTTTTCAAGCCACACAAAATCTGAACCTCTCAACCCAGCGTCGTAGTCTGGGGCAAAAAATCGAAACTGATACGCAGGTGTATTTGGCCGATTCAATGGGGGAAATGTGGCTGTGGTATGCACTCAGTCAGGTTTGTTTTGTTGGCGGTTCGCTGAATGAGCCGGGTGGTGGACATAATATTCTGGAGCCGATTGCCTTAAATGTAGCGACAGTTTTGGGTAAAAATTATTTTAACTTCCAGACCATTGTCGATGAATTTGTTGCAATCCAGGGAGTGAAAGTCGTGGAAGATGCAGAGCAGGCAGCCAAGGTTTTGATGGCGCTGTTAAATGATCATAGCGCTGCAGAACAGCTGAACCAGCATGCACAGAAAATTATGTTGCAGAACAAGGGCTCTTTAGCAAAGCATATTGCGGTGATTGATCAGTATCTTTAAATAGTCCTATGTTGTGTATCGTTACGCTGAAACTTATTTCGCGGAGGCGGCAGGGATGCCGCCGTTAGGCTATGGTAAAGGGACTTACCATTAGCCTAACAAAGAGTTTTGCCTACTTTTGCTCTATCAAAAGTAGGAATATGCCTACGCAAAGTAAAATAAAGTCATGAAATGATATGTGGCTGTGCAGGCGTCTTGCTTTTAATAGTTGAAATTTATAGCTTATGAATATTGTCCTCCTTGACCCACGCCAAACTGAATCTGAATACTGGTCAATTACCAGCAAACGTCAGCTTGAGCATTTACGCACTCATGTTGCTGTTCAAGTCGGAGATACCTTAAAAGTCGGTATTCGTGAGGGTAAGCGTTATCTCACCGAAATTGTCGAAGTCACTGAACAGGCGATAAAATTAAAGCCGCTCAAAGAGGAAAGTGTGCCAGAAAAACTTCCTGTGACTTTGATTGTTGCCATGCCACGTCCCAAAGTACTCCGTCGTCTGATTATGGATAGCGTGACTTTAGGGGTGGAAAAAATTATTTTGCTGCATAGCTATCGCGTAGATAAGAGTTACTGGCAAACGCCCTTTTTACAGCAGCTCGATCACTATATAACACTAGGTCTGGAACAAGCCGGGGATACCATCGCCCCGCAAATTGAAATCTATAAACGTTTTAAACCTTTTGTCGAAGATGTGCTGCCAAATCTAATCAGCACGGAACGTCCTGCCTATGTGGCTCATCCTTACGCCGAGATGGTCATGCCTTTTGCCATCGATCATCCCTGCACCATCGTGATTGGTCCAGAGGGCGGTTTTATACCGTATGAAGTCGATTTGCTGATAAAAAACGGCTGCCAGGCGTTAAGCCTAGGCAACCGTATTATTCGAACCGAAACCGTAATTCCTTATCTTTTGGGCCGATTATTTAGCACGTGCTGATTCAGCTACTTCAGTGCCTTCATTCCCGCGGTAGACTTTCACTTCCTGAACCGGATAAGGAATCGAAATATTGTGTTCAGCAAAAGCCTGGATCACATGTTCTTGAACCGCACTGATTGAATTGCCGATAGAGGTTGCCTGGGTATCCACCCACCAGGTCACAGTCAGATTAATCGAGAAGTCAGCAAGTTGGGTCACATTTACACTAAAGGCCGGCTGACTGAGAATAGACTGATCCTTGTCCAGAATTGTCATGATGATATTTTTGGCTTTTTGCACATCATCTTCATAACCAATCCCCACCATAAACTGGCAACGGCGGCGCGGATAGGCAGTATTAACAGTTACCGCACTGGTATATACCGTGGCGTTGGGAATCACGATACGGCGGCCATCGGGTGAACGCAAGAAAGTCGCACGAATCTGAATATCTTCCACCGTTCCTTCCATGCCAGACACGATAATGTCATCACCAATTTTGAACGGCTCGCCCAGTAAAATTAAAATACCGGAAAGCAGGTTCTGGAAAATATCCTTAAATGCAAAACCGATTGCAACCGAACCAATCCCCAAGGCACTCATTAGCTGACCTGGGGTAAATCCTGGAATGGAA
>Ga0308169_10005337_pt1 | contig 11718 bp, 15 predicted proteins | sample PhyBR1_2_FD_202139 | JGI IMG/M metagenome (GOLD analysis project Ga0308169, IMG submission 202139) | Phyllosphere microbial communities from UC Gill Tract Community Farm, Albany, California, United States - DLSLSB.R1 | ecosystem: Host-associated > Plants > Phyllosphere > Unclassified | place... | reverse complement strand
AAAGGCCGAAGACAGTAAGAAGAGGAAGAGGAAGGGCGGCGGTGAAAGTGGGGACGAGTACTCACCTGTGGCAGATAGGGGCAGGAAGAAGCGCAAGCAGGAGAGCAGTGAAGAAGAGCAGGAGTCGCCGATGGAGAGTCGTTCCAGGGCAGAGAAGGGGCAGAATAAGGTCAAGCAGGACGTCAAGAGTGAAGAAAGTCAAGACGAAGATGACGACGAGGAGAACGAAGAAGAGGAAGGTGTCGAGGAGGACAGAGTGGCGCCTTCTAGCGCAACTTCACGGTATGTGAGCCTTTCGCCAAGCGCGTCATCACTCTCATGGCAGTCACGACGACATTGTCGCACAGGCTCAATTCCCGAGTACGGCACAGCCTGCCCACATGACCGAAGCTGTCGCTGACGAACAGAGAAGAAGCGAGTCGAGGCGAACATCGACTCGTTCAAAGCCGAGCTAGAACAATTTGAGGGTATCTTCGCTTCCGCCGAGACCGACCTAGAAGCTCTGGGCTCGGGTGAACACGCATCCGAAGCAATGTGAATGGCTCAAGCCCCGCTGACTAGCCGACGCTGAAGGCAGGATCAAAGTCGTCGACGCCGCGTTCGAGCTGTTCGACCGGGCGATCAAGGAAGAAGACGCCAACCTGCAGACATACTACGCGATCTGGAACAAGCGAGGAGTGAGCCTCGAGCCCAAAGAGTGAAATCAGTCGGGAAGCGTAGCTGATGAGCAGGAGCTGTGTTTCAACCATATCCACAAACCGTTCACCCAGTGGTCGCAGTCGCACAAGGCGTTGATCGCGGCGCTGAAGGAGGCGGGCGGGAGCTGTAAGTGTTTAGCAACTCAATATGGCCTAAGGCCAGATGAGAAACGCCCCATGGCTGTCGACGCGGCTGTGATCGCCTTCCAGGCGAAACAGCGAGACGCAAAAGCAAAAGTCGAGGAGCACGCCAAGGTCCTTTTCTATCACAAGCCTCGCACTAGACTGATCTGCAGACCCTGGCGGACAGCAGGTCGCTCATCAGAGCCACGAGGAAGTTTCTTCGAGCCGTGCGAGCTTGATTGAGGAGCGGCCTTCGACATCTAGGACCCTGGAGAGCGATTACTTCCTCCTCGGGCTGCATTGACGACGTTACGATAAATAACTGCACGACCGACGAGTATTGGACGAGAAATGACATATAACATGCATGGCCTCATGACCTAGAACTCGTAGAGATCTGGCCGATCGTGTCGCACGACAGGTCGGTTGGGCGGATGGCCATGACTATGACTGTGGCTGTGTTCATGCTGGTGATCATGCTCGCCATGCACACCTGCAGCCTCGGAGCCTGCTATCTGCACCTCTGGCGCACCCATTTCTTCCTCTCCGCCAAACCGGACTCTCGCCCTCGGCTTCTTGGGCTTATCTTTGTCTGCCCCTCGCGGGATCGATGCCCCTTGGTCATGCTGTCCGTCGCCCGTTCTCGGCTCTTCGGTGGAGTCGCCGTACTGAGTCCTGTCCGACGACTCGACCTTCTCCACCCCTTCGCTGGGACTTGCCGCCGCAGTCGAAGCGCCAACCAGGCTGCCCAGCTCCGGCTTCGGCTCCGTCCGCCGCTCGCCCGTTCCGCCTTCGATACCCAGATGTACCGTCTCCACGACGAACCGCTTCCTCTTGAGCCTGAAGCCGAGGTTGTTTTCGCCTGCGCCGCCTGCTCCGGCCGTACCCGCCAAGCCTAGTAATGATGAGTGTTTGAATGAGGGCGGGAGGAGGTGATGCATTGTGGGGAGGACAGGCAAGGAGATGAGGCCGTGTAGCGGGTGGAACAGGGGCGGCAGAGTTGGGTCGTCTGGCATTAGCCATCGTCTTGCGTGTACCGCTTGGAACTCACCTCCGAAGCCGCGCAGCTCTATCAAGGCGTCGACGTTCCATCCTAGACGAGACGTCCATTCCTCCGCGTCCAAGCTTCCGCTTGGACCTGACCGGCAGACGTCTGAGGGAAAAGTGACAAGCACGCCCACTGAACGGGAACGGATCAGCCCACGCAGGGCGTGCAGAAAACGGTGAAGCTCCTGCTTGTCAGATCATGTTCACGGCATCCATATCAACTCACAGTCGCGGAAGGCGATCCCCAGTCGACAGATCCGAGGTCATGTATCGTCAACCGCAAAGCCGTCTTGTCATCGTGCTTCGCCAGCACGTCCGCGATGTTCCGCAACGCATTTGCCAGTATGCTCCACCCCACCGACTTCGAGCTGGAGCCAGAGCTCTCCAAAGGGACGTAAGTCTGTACTCCCGTTTGTTCGAGATGGGAGAGAAAGTCGGCCGGTATGGGCGTCATGAGGTTCAACTCCGGTCCGCTTCCTAGCGATCAGCGTCTTCTGCAGCCCAGCCCGTCTTGCTTCGTGTACAGACCCTCGATCCATGTCTAAGACTCACCCTTGATGGTCGTTTGAAATTTCTTCATCCGCTCATACCTCCACGCAATCCGCATTCCACCCTTCCCTTCACCAACCGACCCGCCAACACCCTCTCCTTCACTCTCGCTCCCGTCCGTCGTTGTTCGCTCATCGACCCACATACAACCCGCTACGACATCCCTGCTCTCGCCCGGCTCGCCCACCACGACGCTCCGCTGCCCAGTGACCAGAGCTTGTGCTACGAAGTACCGTTCCGTGAGGCGGGACCAGGCGGTGTGGTGGTCAGGCGCGAGAATGCCGAGGATGCCGCCGAGAGGCAGGCCCCCGCCCAACAGGTCGTCTAATGATGGGATTCCCGTCGGAAGAAGGTACAATGGAGGTGTGGATGCGCTGAGGGCGGGAAGAGTCCCACCCGGGGCGGGCTTGGTTTGGGCCGTGGGTGTACGGCGGGTAAAGGATGGCATGGCACGGGAGATGGTTGAAAGGTGGATGGATGTCCAGTGGACCGATCTGGTTGAGTTCTGAAAATACCGCGAGCCGACCTCGTTTCAGGCTGTTTCGAATCCGGATCTGATCCGGAGCTCGTCGTCGTGGCCGGGAGGCGATGGCAGGACCATACTCCATACTTCATGCGTGGTCGCAAGGGTATGGTCTCGCACAACCCTGCTTGCTTGGGATTTTAAAGACGGAGAGCATACATCGTCGCGGCATATTGTTGTATGGAGCATTGGTCAGTGACTCGCCTCGCTTTAGGTCCATCCACCTTCACGCCTCTCCAGATCCGCAGCTCGTGTGTCGGCAGAAAGGGGCCTCACAACTGTCCTCCGAGCTTTCATCCACAGCCTTGATTGGATGCAACCGTCTACCTCGAACGTCACTCACGCCAATTCGCCTTGAACGCCTCAAAGACAATTCGGTGCACCGCTTCAGTGGGATGGACATGATCCGCCCATATCCCGCCTCCTCGGGTATATGTGTCCTTCGCGGCGAACCCGTAATGTTCCGGCCGATCCAGGATGTCGTCGAAGACCTCTCGTGCTGAGAAGAGCAGAGCCGACGTCCCCGGGAACTCCTGCCACTTGCTCGTTTGCCGCCGAATGGCATGATTCCATGAACCGATGTTCTTCATCAGAATGTCGTGTATGATAGGCTCTGGGCCATGAGCCGCTGTGAAGCAGAAGCAAAGGGAGGATATGATTACCTCCTGCATTAGGCTTGGGCTTGGCCCGGGGGGGCACATCGACGACGACGAGATGCCGGAAGCCCGCATCGTAGCATTTCACCAGGATCTCCGCAAGGGCGTTCATGGCACGCGGGATTCTATGCGCGTCCATGCCACACACATCGTTGACACCGATCCACACGACTGTTTTCAGCGATCTGCGCTATTGAGGGTCTGTGACGCACCAAGTACCGCCTTGTCGGCATCCAGGTCGACCACTTTATCAGTCACCAGCGTGATCAGCTCCTGAGACTGTTCTTGCACGTCGTCGAGTTCGGAGCCACCTTCGGCGAAATTGTATATCCTCATATCTTGGCCTGCGGCCTGTCGATCGCGCGAAAGGTGCTGCACCTGGTTTCATCAGTCTCACTAAGTGTGTTGTTCGAGTGTATTGACCGAGTTCGGCAGGATGACGATGATGTACCCAGTTATCTTGCCATCGAGATCGGGGACACCACGTCACCCAGTCACAGGGGTGGTTGATGCCCATAGGACTCTCTTTTGTGGGCAAAGCGCAGCCTGGCAATCTCCAGCCGACATCGGAATACGAGTCGCCTCTGCCGGTCAGCCCTGGACTAGTCTCGTGTGATCCTCGCCCGGAGCCGTACAGGATGAACAGCTGCTTTATGTCTTTCAATTGTGGGGTCTGAACTTGCATTGTGGGTGAAGGGAGATGTCAGGAAAGGCTTCATCATCATATGTATACCATCCTGTGCATTACAATGCCGGTTCTGATGCTGCTGAGACGACTGATGAGCGCGGTCAGCCGGGCATGCGGTCGCAAAGGAATCGAGCACCCGCCGTTGCGGCGATGGCCGCCGGGTTCGGCGAACCCGGCTAGCGATCAAGTCTAAATTTCTGGACCGTCCCAGCATCATTGAACCTCATTCTGTTGACATCGCCGGTATGAGCTCCGAAGTGCTGGTGAAACGGCTGCATGTCGGCGGCATCACACCCAATATCACGACTGCCCACCTGAGAGACCGCTTCAAGTCGTTTGGGACGGTGCGAACGGTGGACGAGCTCGCGTTGGATGCTCTCGGTGCGTCCTGTTTTGCACGGCCCTGGACATCGAGCTGACCAGACAGGCGACCGGCGGCCTTTCACATTTCTCACCATCGAGACGACTGCGCCTCAACTCAAGAAGTGTACGCTGTGGAAAGCATCGAACGAGCTAGACTGATGTGCAGGCCTGAATATCATGTCCGGCTCAATGTGGAGGGGTGCCCAGCTGCGCATAGCCGAGGCCAAGCCATTATGGAGTGACCGGCTGGAGAAGGAGCGGAATCCGCCTCAAGCAGAAGTAGATCTAAGAGAGAGGAAGCGAAAGAGGAGGCAACGGACGATCGATTATGCCGCGGATATCGGGAAAGAAGCGCAGGACATGCGGTTGACGACGACCGAAAACTACGCGAAACGCAAAGTTTGTTGTATCTGCAGACCGCTGGATACTACGCTGAGACCAGTTCTGGACGTTGACGCCTGATGGACATCTGGTACGGCCTCTGGCGATGCGGCCGACACATGCTCTGCCGCCGAAGGCTCACGCGATGACCTCGGACACGGTGCGGAAACGTCTACCGCCGAAGAGGGCTCGCCGGAGGGTCATCAACCCGTCACTGTGGGCGCCAACGCATCTTAATGAGGAGTCATTGCCCGTAAGAGAGGAGGTGGCGGTGGAAGGCAGCTGGGAGTGGCACGAAGTGGACGACGACGAGATTGTCGAGACCGGCGCGGCTGAGGAGGACGACACGGTGGTGCTCGGAGCGTGGCGAAGGGTCGTGGATGGCACGGTACTACAAGAAGAGACTGTCCGGGGCAAAAGACGGCACGGCATGATGGACGACGACGCAGTGGAAGAGCTAGAATTCGGTGGTGCAGAGAACGAAGATGATGGGGACAGTGGGTCAGAGCTGTTTGGACATCGAGGTGTTGCCCAGCGCTCCGCATCCCCGCTGTTCTCGGCACGCACAGCGGACAGGGCGGACACTGTCGGCAGCGACGATGAGGGCGACTCGAGGAGCGCGTCACCGCTGTTCGGCAACCGACCCGATCGAAAGCGTGAAGTCGGCGCCGAGAGCGTGGATGAAGAAGCCTCCGAAGGCGTCGTCGAAGAGCCTTCGTCGCCCCTGTTCCCCGCGCACAAAGTGGTCCGACTCGCCGAGAGCGTGGATTCGGTTGAGGAAGAGGAGGATCAGAACGCCGAGGCGGTACCTGCGGAGAGCGAGGAAGCTGCGACCGACGTACAGACAGCCCCCTCAGCGGAGACCAGCACTTCACCGTTGTTCGCCTCGCGCAGCCTGCCAACGCGTCCGAACCGGCCCACACCGACCAAGCCCAACGACAGTCTCGCCGTTCCGGACCCGCTACGCAAACATGTACTCGCGGAAAGATCTCGGGACCTCGACTTGCTCGGCTCTATTCTTGGCGGTACCGTCGCAGCCACTAGCCCGCCCAGGCCGAACTTCGGCGGATTCGCAGAGAGCGACGGGGAGGATGAGGAAGATTGGCCGGTGCTGCGGCTGAGAGGAGGCGGGCCGGACGGGGATGACTCTGACGAGGACATGTCAGATGATGAGGATGAGTCTGGAGCTTCATCCTCGTCTTCATCATCGTCGTCTTCGTCTTCGTCATCCTCGTCTTCTTCGTCGAGCTCTGGAGCATCTTCAGACTCGGACGAGAGCGACAGCGACTCGGATGACGAGGCAGATGAAATTCCCCGCAACGGCGAGGACGTCAAGGCTGCTTCCGCTGTCCCGCTCAAGGACATGTTCGGATCGTCCAGCGCCGGGGCCGGCGGTGGGTTCTCACTCCTGGCGAGTCTTGACCCCGACCTGGAGCTTGACGAGCTGGACGTGCCCCTTGCGCCCTCCCTTCGGCCGGACGACGCCAACGAGCTTGCCCCACTCGAGATGGTCCAAGCCGGCGCGAGCGTCGCGGGCCTGTTCGACCCAGACCCGAACATCCCTCTGTTCTTCCCCACGCAGTCCACCTTCGCTGGCGATATGGCAGCCGGTGGCGCCGCGACGCGCAAGGGCAAGGACGCGTATGCTGAGGAGATGGACCGGGAGGGGTGGAGGGGGTTCTGGCGCGCTGAGGGCGAGACGGATGAGATGATGAAGGAGGTTTGGAATAGGGAACGAGGTAACCTGACGACCGAGTGGAAGAAACGGTATCGCGAGGCGAGGAAGCATCGTCGACGTCGCGGTGGTGCAGACGAGGTTGAATGAGCGCTCTAACAGGGATGGATCCGGCATACGCAGCGAGCGTCTGTCACCATCGATCATATGCATAAAATGTCGCGCAGCGGAGATGAGACTGGATAAACTATGGAAATAAAGCGATTGCGGACAATTTTATCGGCGCAGAGCCCGTCGGTACTTGATGAAGGCCGTCAAGTTCTCGTACACCTCTTCGCCCACGGCCCGAAGCTGCAAATTCTTCCGCCGGTCAATCTTGCGCACCTCCGCCCGAACACGCCCAACACTCTTCGACAGGACATCGAGGTACCCCTCACTGACGAACACCGAATCGTACGGCCTCGTCTCGTCAGAGTATACGTCGATGACGGCGTTCAGAATGGCGATGAGAAGCTCGGTGTTCGTCGTTGAGGCGATCTGCGAGACGAGCCATCCTCCGATCACCTTGTTCTCCTCGACGGACACAGTCTGCCGAGAAGCAAGCGCGCCGAGGGTGTCGACGCATCGCGTCTTGGCGAGATCGCCCCGCAGGACCTGCGGTCCGTCCATGAGCGTCTTGACCTGCGAGTCGCTCAACGTCTGCATGTCAGCATTGACCACCACCGTTCCCGACTCGCAACGTACCAAGGCCTCTGGTGCGATCTTTGCACAGCCCCAAGTGCAACCCAAAGCCATCTCCAGCACCTCTATCCGCAGTTCCTGTCCCTTCTGCGACAGCGCCTGCGGTTCGGACAACAACATGTCGATGGTACCGAAGTTGCTTGTCCACACCTGGTCGACCGGAATCACGCCGGCAATCTGCGACCGCCGCGTCGGCTCCTCAGGCAGCGAAGCCACAACGGTGAGCAGCAAATTGTTGAGCGTTTCGAGGGCTCGAAGGTGCAAGACGGAGAGGATCGAAGTGGTGGGAGGGTGTATCGATGGCATGGCCGACGAAGGCGGGAAAGAGAGCGAGTGGAGCGAAGCGAGTGTCGTGAGACGGGCAGGTAATGACAGCGTGGTGAGGAGATGAGACAGCGTGACTGACGTGGCGACCTTGTGCTGGGTCGATCCGTTGGGTGCCGATGTTGGGTCCCGGCCCTTTTCGATCAGAGCCTCGTCACTGATATCGTCCGCGTCCTCGTCCATTGCCTCGTCGTCATCGTCTGGTGTCAGAGATGCACATATGGCATCGCCGAACTCACTATCGGCTTCATCTGCAGCGCCATCTCCCTCGCCTTCGAGCTCGGCGTCCTCCAGGCCAGCACAGACACCCGTCAAGATCTCCAAGCCGACGACCACCGTGGTCAATGACCGCTCGACCTGGTCAAGAGCCGTCTCAGCCGCCGATTTGTGGTCCGTCTTGACTCCCTTCTCGAGTTTCGTATTCGTTTCGGGCTGCAGTCAGTCTTCACCCCGGTGCAGTTGCAAGGATAAAATCATGAGATCACGTACCACTTCAGTGACGAGTTGAGAGACCCGGGCGGTCGCTGCGTTGAGATCGATGTCGAGCAATGAGTTGACCAAAGGCAAAATGGTAGAATTGGTGAGAGCAACGATGTCCACCTGAGCATCGGCCTTCGAGCCAGGTCGGATGAGGTGTCGAAGGGCGCCTGAGCGTGAGCCGGGAATCGTCTCAGCATGCTACACTTACCAGCAACCAATACTCGTGTGAGCAGACCCCTTCCGTCGTCCTCGACCGCACCGTTGGCTTTCCCCTTCCCCTTTCCTTTGCCTGAGACAGCTGCATGGTCCTGCTGGGCGATGTTGACCAGCTCGCTCAAAGCGGCAGGCTGCGAGATGACATTCCTGGTGAACGCCCAATTGTCCTGGCTGAGCGAGTACAAGGCGTGCGCTACCGTCAGCTCGGATCCTGCAGTTGTCACTCACCAGCAGCGAGCGCGACACCTTGACCGAGCATCTCCCTTCCAGCCAACGCCCTCAACAGAAGTCCGTCGACACCGGCAGCGTTGACGGCGGCAAGAGTTTTGTGGTTCGCCTCGGCCAGACACCAGATAAGCGAGATGACGTTCTCGGCGAGGTTGAGCAGGTGTTTCCGGGTTTGCAACTGAGCATCGGTCACCTCAGCACCAGGGACCTGGTTCGCGATCGAGTCGATGGTCGAGGAAATCTGGCTTTAGCATCGACTTGTCAGGCCGGGGAGCTGCTCACTTTCCCGGTGAGCAGGGTCAGATGCGGCATGATGCCCTTGTTGAACATCTCTGCGCAGAGCTCGTGTCCTCCGTCGATAGCAAGGTTTCTTCAGTCAGCTCACCATCGATAACGCGGGTTCAATACCTACCTGAGCGCGCCGGAAGCCTCCACGACCACCTCATCGACGTCATCCGTCAGCCTCTCAATCAATTCGCCGACTACATTCTTGCTTTGAAACATCCGCCTGGTGGCCGGGTCGTTCTGGATCAGGTTGCAGATGGCCGCACACGCCCATGTGCGGTCGGCATACTCGGGCGACTTGAGCTGCGGGATCAGGCCTGCTCTCACTGCCTCGTTACCGACGCACCTTGTTGAGGACCGGAAGCATCTCGCGCTCCTTGGACGCGTCAACTTTGCCGTGCCCGCTTCCCGCGCCCAGGTGCGCATCGGGCACTCGCATTGGGTTATGCCTCTCCCCTCTAGTCTTCTTCTTTGTCTGTGATTTGCCCATGATTGGTGTACTTGTCGGGTACGAGGTGAATAGAGAACCAGCAAAGTGGAGGTGATCTGAAAATCTCTGCGGTTAAGGGCTTGGCCCGGTTTTGGGATAGGTGCGCGGATGTCGCCGCAAGCCTGTCACCCGTCATGTGTTCCACGTGAGCTAGCTGTTTTGACATTCCCACCGTTCGGGTCCTCGTTCTGGTTGGCATGAAGAGAGCTCTGTGACCGTCGAATCCACTACTCATCCCTTCGCGCCGGTCAATCTCCCGTCTCACCCGAGCACGTCTCGCCGTGTCCAACCCGCTGAGCAGGGAGTCCGCTCGACAGAACCACTCGCATTGTGGGGCTCGCCATACCGTCATGAACCGTCGTCAGGATTTCGACATCTGCTGAGCAAGCGCTGTTCTCACCGGCGTCGCGAAAAAGTCCGAGACGTAGAAAGTTGGACCGACACCTTCGCCGTGTCTTTGCACCGTACCTGACTGCGATGATGGCGGGACACAGTCATACCCATTCGCTCGACTGCTCCCAAGGCTATGGCCCCGCCCTCGGGAGTAATTCGAGCATCGCTCCGGCGCTGACACATGATGACCCCTGGGGTAACCCCTTCATCTGCTGCGACATGGACCACGCTGCTTCGACATCGGCCGGGCCGTCTTCGAAAGCCTCGCCAATAGTCCTCCCCACTCCGCATAACGGCAGCGGCAACGGATCGGGGGCCTTTCAGTCAGACCTGTTTCCATCCGCTCTCCCATCGATTGGGGGATCCACCTCGACCACGCCCCAGCTCGACCTGTTCGCGTGCGAAGGCCAAGACTGCGAAGAGCAGGTGGAGTGCTGCGCCGATCCAACATGTGCGCCGCCAACAAATGGGTGCACTCACGCATTTGGCACAGAATGTCAGGACTGCGGCTTGGAGGAGCTCGAGGCATGGGCGTGCACAAAGGAGGGCTGTCACGCCATCCAGCAATATGTGAGTGTAGCTCCCGCATCTCGTGCGTTTTGTGGCTCATCATCCAGTTAGAATGCTGTAGTCAGCTAGATTGCAATCAGCCCTCACACTCCGGTCCGCCGGACCATCAACACACGGCCGCCCACCACCCACATCAACACCAACACTCGCACCACTCCTTGGTGGCCAATGCGACAGTACAAACCCCCCACAATACGCCGGTATATACCGATTCGAATAGCGCGTGGAATCCGACAAATTTCACGCCGAATAGCATAACCTCGCCAATCACACAGCTGCCGCAGGCGCAGCAGTCGATGGCGACGCTTCCGAGCCCATTGATCCCGACCCACGTGTGTCACTGGCAGAATTGCCATCGGGTCTTCACTTCTATGCCCGACTTGCTCGGGCACGTCGCGACGGATCATCTTGGTGCGCCCGGCTTCCTCAACGAACAGTCGGCGCAGGATCAGCAACAGCAACAACAACAGCAGCAGCAACAAGAACGACAACGACAGCAAGAACAACAGCTGCGACAACAGCAACAGCAGCAACAACAGCAACAACAATCCATAATCCGGTCAATGGCACCGTCACAAACCACGACCGCGATGTCAGACGCCATGCCGACGTTCAACCCCATATCAGGTTCCGTCTCTGACCCACTCGCCAACGCTTTCGGACCCAACCCGTTCGAGAACCTCGCAGGGCAGGAGCTACTCAATTGTCTGTGGGACGACTGCCTGCCGTTGCCGGAGTGCACCGCCCCGGCGCCCGAAGCCTGTCCGACGCACTCGCACATGCCCGCCCATCCCATCGGAGGTCATCCGCACACTTCCGCTACTGGGGAACCCTTTAGCCCGCAGACGATGCTTCGACACGTCCTCGAAGAGCATCTCGGAGTACCCGGCGCGATTCTTGGATGGGACACGCAGATGCCCCTGCCGCACGCCTCCCAGACCGCGGTCACGCAAGCTCACGATCGTCTACACTCGCACCACCACCGTGTGCACCTGCCCACGCCGTCATCGACCCACCAGTCGCCCTCGCCGCCGCCAATGAAGCAGCTCATATGCATGTGGCCGGGCTGCACCAACCCGGAGCCTTTTCCCGATCCGGCGACGCTCATGACGCACTTGTCCGACTGCCACGTTGGCAAAGGCAAGGATTCGTACACTTGTCACTGGGATGGCTGCGATAGGACCTTTAGGTCCAGGCAGAAAGTGCTTCGACACCTGCAGAGCCATACAGGCCATCGGCCTTTCGTTTGTCCGGTGTGTGAGCAAGCTTTCGGCGAGGCGGCCCCCTT
>Ga0308169_10005336_pt1 | contig 11718 bp, 7 predicted proteins | sample PhyBR1_2_FD_202139 | JGI IMG/M metagenome (GOLD analysis project Ga0308169, IMG submission 202139) | Phyllosphere microbial communities from UC Gill Tract Community Farm, Albany, California, United States - DLSLSB.R1 | ecosystem: Host-associated > Plants > Phyllosphere > Unclassified | place... | reverse complement strand
CGGATTCCTGGCCGCCGGCACCGATTCCCTGACTGGCGTCCCGGACACTTTTTCAGCCGCGATGGACGACGACCTGAATGTCCCGCGCGCCCTTGCCGCACTGCACGAGACCGTGCGGGCCGGAAACACGGCCTTGGCGGACGGCGACGACGACGCCGCCCGGCAGGCGATGTACGCCGTCGCCACCATGACCGACGTCCTGGGCCTCAACGCCGTCGCCGGTTCCGGCAAGGCGGACAGCCGGGAAGCCGACGCCCTGGGCGTCCTGGTGGAGGCACAGCTGGCGGCCCGTGCAGCTGCCCGGGCCGCCAAGGACTGGGCCGCCTCCGACGCCATCCGGGACACCCTCAGCCAGGCCGGCGTCGTGGTTGAAGACGGCCCGGACGGCGCCACCTGGAGCCTTAAGCGGGACTGAGCAGCCACCGCGCCCGGGCACGCCCAAAGACCGCGCCGCGCCGATTTTTTTCGGGTCAGTAGACTGGTAGGCAGATTCAGTCAGCACAATCAAGGGTGGAACATCATGGCCAACAATGGTCGCCGATCGGTTAAAGCGAAGAAGGGCCCAACCGTCGGAACCGGTGGCCATGGCCGCAAGGCGCTCGAAGGCAAGGGACCAACGCCCAAGGCGGAGGACCGCGTCTATCACAAGGCGCACAAGGCCCGGCAACTCGCCGAGCGGTCCGCGGCCAAGCGCGGAACGGGCGCCCGCAGTGCCGGGGCCGCCAAGTCCGGTCCCAAGGGCCGTGCCACCGAAGAAGTGGTCACCGGCCGCAACTCCGTGGTTGAAGCGCTCCGAGCCGGCATCCCGGCCAAGGCCCTGCACGTGGCCATCCGCATCGAGATGGACGACCGCGTCAAGGAATCCCTGAAGCTCGCCGCCGAACGTGGCATCCCGCTGCTCGAAACCGGCAAGCCCGAACTGGACCGGATGACCGACGACGCCGTCCACCAGGGCCTGGTGCTCCAGATTCCGCCGTACGAATACCAGGACGCCTACGAACTGGCCGAGGAAACCGTGGAGAAGTGGAAGAAGGGGCACGTCAGCAACGCGCCGCTCTTCGTCGCCCTTGACGGCATCACCGATCCCCGCAACCTAGGAGCCATCATCCGTTCCGTTTCCGCCTTCAGCGGCCACGGCGTCATCGTTCCGGAGCGCCGCTCCGTAGGCGTCACCGCCTCGGCCTGGAAGACCAGCGCCGGCGCCGCCGTCCGCGTCCCCGTTGCCCGCGCCTCCAACCTGAACAACGCCCTGAAGCAGTTCAAGGGCATGGGCATCTTCGTACTGGGGCTCGACGGCGACGGCGATGTTTCGCTGCCCGACCTCACCCTGGCCAAGGAACCCGTGTGCATCGTGGTGGGCTCGGAAGGCAAGGGCCTGAGCCGCCTGGTCCGGGAGAACTGCGACCAGATCGTCTCGATCCCCATCGACTCCGCGATGGAATCCCTGAACGCCTCCATGGCAGTGGGCATCTCGTTGTACGAGGTCTCCCGCCAGCGCGCTGCGAACTAGGCCGCTTCCCACATAATTTCCACACACAACCCGGCGCCCCAGCGGTGTCCGGGCTGGTCACGTGCCTCTGGCCGATATTATTTAGGTGATGGTCATGCCGCTTTTCGACACTGCATCCACCATGGACGCCTCCTCGCCGGTTCCCCTCGGTGTCAGTGTTCCGCGCGTTGATTCCGGCGGAACGCGCCACCATGCCGGCGGACGCGCCAACGTTGCCTGTTTCGCTCCGGCGGTGACCAGCCTGGACATCGTCTACTGTCCGCCGGGCGGCCAGTGGCGGTCCCGGACCCTGCCGAACGTGCTGCGCGGCGTCCATTACGGCATCGTCGATGACCTGCCGTACGGTTCGCGGTACGGGTTCCGCCCGTCCTCCGACCACCGGCCCCTGCCGCCGCTTGGCGCAGCCGGCAGTGGGAACGACGCCGGCAACCCGCCCTTGTTGCTGGACCCCTACGGCCGGGGTGTGGACGAGCTGGACGGGCTCCTGGCCAGTGTCCGGACCGCTCCCGGCTTTGATTGGGGAGCAGACGAGCACCCGGCCCTGCCGTGGCGCAACACGATCCTCTATGAGGCCCACGTCCGGGGCCAGAGCAAGCTCCATCCCGACGTGCCCGAAGACCTGCGGGGCACCTACGCCGGCATGGGGCACCCTGCCGTGGTGGAGCACCTCACGAGCCTGGGCATCACCGCCGTGCAGCTGCTGCCTGTCCACTTCCACCTCGATGAGCCGCACCTGCAGGACCTGGGGCTCACCAACTACTGGGGCTACAACACCGCCGCCTTCTTCGCCCCGCACCCCGGCTACGCCACCCGTGCCGCCCGGGAAGCCGGCCCCCAGGCGGTCCAGGACGAGTTCAAGGGCATGGTCAAGGCCCTGCATGACGCCGGCCTGGAAGTTATCCTCGACGTCGTCTACAACCACACTGCTGAGGGAACACAGGACGGCCCGGTCGTCAGCTTCCGCGGCCTGGGGGAGCAGGCGTACTACCGGATGGACAGCCACGGAAAGTACGTGGACACCACCGGTTGCGGGAACACCTTGAACTTTGGCGAGCCGCACGTAGTCCAGCTGGTGGTCGATTCGCTGCGGTACTGGGTGGACGAGTTCCACGTTGACGGTTTCCGATTCGACCTCGCCGTCACCCTCTGCCGCAACGCTGAGAATGAGTTCGATCCCAACCACCCGTTCCTCACCGCCATCGCCGCGGATCCCGTCCTTTCCGGCGTCAAGCTGATCGCCGAGCCGTGGGACGTCGGCTACGGCGGCTGGCAGACCGGGCGCTTCCCGGCCGGATGGGTGGACTGGAATGACCACTTCCGGGACGCCGTCCGAACGTTCTGGCTGGCAGACCGCGCCGCCATGGACGCCGGCGGCCACGGCGGAACCATGGCCAGGCTCGCGGATTCGCTGTCCGGTTCCGCCGGCCTCTTCCAGGCATCCGGCCGCTCGCGCCTGGCGTCGGTCAATTTCGTCACCGCCCACGACGGTTTCACCATGAATGACCTCGTCTCCTTCGACAGGAAGCACAACGAGGACAACGGTGAAGAGAACCGGGACGGTCATGGAGACAACCGCAGCTACAACCACGGAGTGGAGGGGCCAACGGAGAACGGGCTGATCCTGGCCAGGCGGGCACAGGCCCGCCGCAACCTGATGGCCTCCCTGATGGTTTCGCTCGGAGTCCCCATGATTGCCGCCGGCGATGAGCTGGCAAGGACGCAGCAGGGCAACAACAATGCCTACTGCCAGGACAGCCCCATGACCTGGCTGGACTGGACGCTGACGCCGGAGGCACACGAAATGCTGCGCAGCACCAAGCGGTACATCCGGTTGCGCAAAGAGTTCCTCGCCGCCCAGCCCCACGATTTCCCTGTCCGCGATGAACAGTCCTACCTCTACTGGTTCGACCAGCACGGGCAGCCCATGTCCGCCGAGCGGTGGAACGATCCGCACCATCGCGTCCTGCAGCTCCTGCTGGGGGACGACGGCGGTGCGCTCGCCGGCCTGGTGGTGGTGAACGGCGGCGATGCGGATGTGCAGATCACGCTGCCGGACCCCGGGCGGGCAGTTCCGAGCCTCTTCGAGTTGCGCCTGACCACATCTCCCTTCCACGAGCAGCGGCAGGGCAGCCGGGTTGCCTCGGGCGAGAGCGATGTTGCCGAGGCCAACTCCATCAGCATCTACCGAACCTAGATCCAGTAGAACCGGCCGGCAGGTACACCCAAATGCGCAAACGCTCAGTGCTTCCCTTGCTCCTGGCTGCCCTGGTGGTGCTGGCGCTGGTGGCGTTCGGCGGGGCGGGTCTATTGGGCGGGCAGGGGGAAGGCACGACACCGGGAGCGGCTTCCGGCGCGAGTCCGGCTCCCGGCGGGACGGGTACGCCGGCGCCGGGAAAGAGCGCGACGGCACACCGGGGAGCCAACCCGTCCAGCCTGCCGGAAATCCGTGAGTCCACGCTCCCGCTGGAGGGGCGGCGCGTCCTGGCGCTGATCCGGGCGGGTGGCCCGTACCAGTTCAGCCAGGACGACCAGGTGTTCGGCAACCTGGAGCGCGTCCTGCCCGCCCGGGACCGGGGCTACTACCGCGAGTACACGGTTCCGACGCCCGGTGAACCGGACCGGGGCGCGCGGCGGATCGTGGCAGGCAAAGACGGCGAGAAGTACTACACCGGTGACCACTACACAACGTTCAAGTATATAGCGGAAGGCAGCTAGCACCCCCATGAAGATCTTTTCCGGCGATACCTGGACCCTCGAAGAACTGCAGGAGCAGGTGGCTGACGCCGGGCGCCGCAGCCTCGTGGTTCCGCCGGCCGACAGCAAACGCGCCGTCCTGGAAACCTTCGGCGAAGTCCTGGACTTCCCTGAGCATTACGGTGTGAACCTGGACGCGCTGAACGATTCGCTCCACGACTTCGCGGACAGCATCACGGACAACGGCAATCCGCCCGTGACCGTCCTCTGGCAGGTTGCCGCCCCGTTCCGGAGCGAGAGGGCATTCGGCATCATCTGTGAAATCCTGCAGGACGCCGAGCGTTACGCCGGCACGGACCTCGCCGTCACGGCTGTGCTGCTCTGAGGCTCCCGCGTCCCCTGTGCTGGGGCCGCACGTTACCCCGGGTGCCCCGTGTCCGGCCGGCCGCGGCCGGCCGGACACCAGGTCAGGCGTTGACGATCAGGCCGAGCTCCGCCTTGGAAGCCAGCGCCTCGTGCCGGGGCAGTACGCGGACCGTGTAGCCGAACGGTCCGGAGCGGTCGATCAGCAGTGAGCCGCTGAACAGGTGCCGGCCGCTGCCCAGGTCCTCCTTCACCTGCAGTTCCATCATGGTGATATCCGCCAGGGTGTCGTTCTCCTCGGCCCGTCCGTAGGCCACCTCAACGCAGACGTCTTCCGGCGCCAGGGCGTTCAGGGCCACGTAGGCGTTGACCTGGAGGGTGTCGCCGATCTGCGGGTCCTCTGACACGCCCACCGAATCCACATGCTCAACGTGGACCTGCGGCCAGGCGCCGCGCACCTTGGCGGACCAGGCCGCCAGCGCCCGGGCCTGGGCGTATGAATTCGCGGTGGCGCTGCGGCCGGCGTCAGCTGCCGGGCGGTACAGGATGTTCACGTAGTCACGGAGCATCCGCTCGGCCGAGACTGCCGGACCCAGGTGCGAGAGGGTGTGCTTGATCATGGATACCCAGTGCGTCGGGACCGTCTCGCTCCGGGTGGTGGAGGGACCTGCAGCCCCTGCACCCTCGGACACCGTGCTGCCGTAGAAGCGCGGCGCCACCTGCGTTTCGAGCAGCTCGTACAAGGCTGCAGCCTCGATGTCATCCCGTTCTTCCGGCGACGCGTCGTTGTTCGCCGTCGGAATCGCCCAGCCGTTTTCGCCGTCGTACATCTCGTCCCACCAGCCGTCCAGGACAGACAGGTTCAGCGAACCGTTCAGGGCGGCCTTCATGCCGGACGTACCGCAGGCCTCCAAGGGCCGCAGCGGGTTGTTGAGCCAGACGTCGCAGCCCGGGAAGAGCGTCCTGGCCATCGCGATGTCGTAGTTGGGCAGGAACGCGATGCGGTGCCTGACCTCGGGGTCGTCAGTGAACCGCACCAGGTCCTGGATCATCTTCTTGCCGGCGTCATCGGCCGGGTGGGATTTTCCGGCGATGACCAACTGGATGGGGTGGTCCTTGTGCAGCAGGAGCGCCTTGAGCCGCGCCGGTTCCCGAAGCATCAGGGTCAGGCGTTTGTAGGTTGGCACCCGGCGGGCAAACCCGATGGTGAGCACGTCCGGGTCCAGGACGTTGTCCGTCCAGCCCAGCTCGGCGTCGGCCGCGCCGCGCTTCTTCCACGCGGCCCGGAGCCGGCGCCGCACGTCCTCCACCAGTGCTGCCCGCATTTCGCGGCGCAGGGCCCAGACGTCGGCGTCGCTGACGTTGTAGGCGAGGTCCCACTTGCCCAGTGCTTCCGCCTCGCTGCCGAACTGGTCGCGCGCGAGTTTGGAGATCCGGCTGTCCACCCAGGTGGGCACGTGGACGCCGTTGGTCACTGACGTGATGGGGACTTCCGAGTGGTCGAATCCGGGCCACAGTGCGGAGAACATCCCGCGTGACACTTCTCCGTGGAGCTTGGCCACGCCATTGGCGCGCTGGGCCAGGCGGAGGCCCATGACGGCCATATTGAAGACGGCGGGGTTTCCGTCGGCATAGTTTTCCCGGCCCAGTTCCAGGATCCGGTCCAGCGGGACGGCCGGTGCCAGGCCGGCCTGGAAGAAGTGGCTGATCTGGGCGATCTCGAACCTGTCGATGCCCGCGGGGACCGGGGTGTGCGTGGTGAACACGGTGGAGGCGCGGCCGGCGGCCAGCGCTTCGTCGAATGAGAGTGCTTGTTCACCGGACATGAGTTCCTGGATCCGTTCAATGCCCAGGAACCCTGCGTGTCCTTCGTTGGTGTGGAACACCTCGGGGGCCGGTGAACCGGTCAGCTTCTGGAACGCGCGGAGGGCCTTGACCCCGCCCATCCCCAGCAGCAGTTCCTGCTGCAGCCGGTGGTCACCGCCGCCACCGTACAGCCGGTCCGTGATGCTGCGCGCGGCGTCGTCGTTGCCGGGCACGTTGGAGTCGAGCAGGAGCAGGGGAACGCGTCCGACGTCGGCACGCCAGATGTGTGCCAGGAGGCGGCGGCCGTTGGGAAGCGGGAGCGATACCTCCACGGCTTTTCCGTTGCCGTCCGGGGACGGCTCGCGGAGCAACGTGAGGGGCAAGCCGTCGGGATCCAGGACCGGGTAGGTCTCCTGCTGCCAGGCGTCCCGGGACAGCGACTGCTTGAAGTACCCGGCCTGGTAGAGCAAGCCCACACCGACCAGAGGTACACCCAGGTCCGAGGCCGCCTTGAGGTGGTCGCCCGCCAGGATGCCCAGGCCGCCCGAGTACTGGGGGAGGACCTCGGTGATACCGAATTCGGGAGAGAAGTAGGCGATGGAGGCGGGGGCGTCCGGTCCCAGGCCCTGGTACCACCGTGGCTCCTCGAGGTACCGGTCCAGGTCCTCTTCGGCCGCGCGGACCCGCTCCACCACCGACTGGTCGGCGGCGAGCCGCTGGAACTCCTCACGGCTGACCATGCCCAGGAAACCGATGGGGTCCTGGCCGCTTTCCTCCCACAGGCGCGCGTTGAGCCCGGCGAAGAGTTCGCGGGTGGGGCGGTGCCACGACCACCGCAAATTGCTGGCCAACCGGGCCAGCGGCCGGATGGGCTCGGGGAGGACTGTACGGACCGTAAACCTGCGGATTGCCTTCACCTGCGCCACACTAACCGACAACCTGCCGGGCCGGAACAAGCTTTGGGTTTCTTTTGGGTAAATGACAGGGGCGTGAAGAAATTGGGCGGCGACGCGATGGATTTCAAGCAGCAGCCTTAGCAATCCTGGGCATTTCTCGCTAACGTCGAGGCTGTGACGACTAACTCAGGAACCAGTGCCGCATCCATCAAAATGCCCCAGCGCCGCATAACCGAGGGTCTGCGGTTCGGGCGTTTTCCCATCACCAATGTGCAGCCCGTCGTCGACGGCGGAAAAGTTCCCGCCAAAGCACTCCCCGGCGAGGCCATCGTTGTGGGGGCCACCGCCTTCCGGGAAGGCCATGACCAGCTCGGCGTCAGCGCCGTCCTCCTGGACCCCACAGGGGCTGAGCGGCAGCGTGTCCGGCTCGCCCCTCCCCGCGGGGTACGCGGAATGGGAACCGATCGCTGGGAAGGCGTCCTCACGCCGTCGGAAACCGGCAACTGGTCCTTCGTCATCGAAGCCTGGCACGACCGCTACGGCACCTGGCACCACAATGCCGAGGTCAAGATCGACGCCGGCATCGACGTCGAACTCATGCTCGCCGAAGGTGCCAGGCTGCTCGGTGAAGCCTCTGCCGAGGACTTCCGGGACGAGGTAGACCGGGCAGCCCTCCGGCACGCCGCCGACGTCCTTGCCGACCAGTCCCGCAGCACCGAGGAACGGCTCGCGGCCGGATTCGGCCAGGAGGTCGCGGACATCGTTGCGCGCCAGCCCATCCGCGAACTGGTGACCGTTTCGGAGAAGTTCCCCCTGCTGGTGGAACGGGACCGGGCAGGCCGGGGCGCCTGGTACGAGTTCTTCCCGCGGTCCGAAGGCGCCGTCAAGGACCACAACACCGGCGCATGGACGTCGGGAAACTTCCGGACCGCGGCCCGCCGCCTCGATGCCGTCGCGGCCATGGGCTTCGACGTCATCTACATGCCCCCGATCCACCCCATTGGCGTACAGCACCGCAAGGGGCCCAACAACACCCTGGTGGCCGGCCAGCACGACCCCGGCTCACCCTGGGCCATCGGCGCGAAAGAGGGCGGCCACGACGCCATCCACCCCGATCTTGGTTCGTTCGAGGACTTTGACGCCTTTGTGGCCCGTGCAAACGAGTTGGGCCTGGAAGTGGCCTTGGACCTGGCACTGCAGGCCGCGCCGGACCACCCCTGGGTGCAATCGCACCCCGAATGGTTCACCACCCGTGTGGACGGCAGCATCGCCTACGCGGAAAACCCGCCCAAGAAGTACCAGGACATTTATCCGCTCAATTTCGACAATGATCCGGAAGGGCTTTCCCGCGAAATCCTCCGGATTGTGTTGCTGTGGGTCAGCCACGGGGTAAAGATTTTCCGGGTGGATAACCCGCACACCAAGCCGGTGTGGTTCTGGGAATGGCTTATCGCGGAAGTGAATAAGAACGTCCCCGGCGTGGTATTCCTTGCCGAGGCCTTTACCCGCCCGGCCATGATGCACGCCCTGGGCCGGGCAGGCTTCCAGCAGTCCTACACCTACTTCACCTGGCGCAACACCAAGACGGAGATCGAGGAGTACTTCGACGAGGTCAGCCACGAATCCCCGGCGTACTTCCGCCCGAACTTCTTCGTGAACACCCCGGACATCCTCACCGAATACCTGCAGTACGGCGGCCCGGCGGCTTTCCGGATCCGGGCTGTCCTGGCTTCCACGGCCAGCCCGCTCTGGGGGGTCTATGCCGGGTACGAACTGTTCGAACACGTCGCCCGGCCCGGTGCCGAGGAGTACATCGACAACGAGAAGTTCGAATACAAGGCACGTGACTGGGAGGCTGCGGCGGAGTCTGGGCGCACGCTGGCCCCGTACATCACTCGGCTGAACCACCTGCGCCGGGACCACCCGGCACTGCTGGACCTGCAGAACCTGACCGTCCACCACAGCACTGACAACGCCACGGTGGCCTACTCCAAGCACAAAACCCTCCCCGACGGGTCCAAGGACACCATCATCGTGGTGGTCAACGTGGACCCGCACGGCACCCGGGAATGCACCGTCACCCTGGACCTTGCTGCGCTGGAACTGGACCCGCAGGACCTCACCCCGGGCGGGGGCTTCTACGTGGACGACCTGATTTCCGGCGAAAGCTGGGAATGGGGCGAGTACAACTACGTGCGCCTCGACCCACACGTGGAGCCCGCCCACATCCTGAGCGTGAGGAGAATGCATTCGTGAGTTTTAATCCGCAAAGTTCCGGCCATTTCACACCCAAGAGCACGTTCGAGCTAAATGCGCCTGGCCTCCAGCATGACCCTCTGTGGTACCGCAAGGCCGTGTTCTACGAGGTTTTGGTCCGGGCCTTTGCGGATGCCAACGGCGATGGGTCCGGGGACTTCTCCGGACTCATCGACCGGCTGGACTACCTTCAGTGGCTGGGCGTGGACTGTCTCTGGCTGCCCCCGTTCTTCCAGTCACCGCTGCGCGACGGCGGCTACGACATCTCCGATTACAACTCCGTGTTGGACGAGTTCGGCACCATCAGCGACTTCAAGCGGCTTGTGGCCGAAGCCCACGCCCGCGGCGTCCGGGTCATTATCGACCTGCCCCTGAACCACACCTCCGACCAGCATCCCTGGTTCCAGGAATCCCGGAAAGACCCCGACGGGCCCTTCGGCGACTTCTATGTCTGGAGCGACACCGACGAGAAGTACCAGGACGCGCGCATCATCTTCGTTGATACCGAGGAATCAAACTGGACGTTCGATCCCATCCGGCGGCAGTTCTTCTGGCACCGGTTCTTCAGCCACCAGCCGGACCTGAACTTCGAAAACCCCAAGGTCATCGAGGCCGTGTTCGATGTGGTCCGCTTCTGGCTGGACCAGGGCATCGACGGGTTCCGGGCAGACGCCATCCCCTACCTCTTCGAGGAAGAGGGGACCAACTGCGAGAACCTGCCCGCCACCCACGAGTTCCTCCGCAGCCTCCGGGCCATGGTGGACGAAAGCTACCCCGGCCGGGTGATCATCGCGGAGGCAAACCAGCCGCCCAACGAGGTGGTGGAGTACTTCGGGACCGAGGAGGAACCCGAATGCCACATGGCTTTCCACTTCCCGATCATGCCCCGCCTGTACTATGCCCTCCGGGACCAGAAGGCCGCGCCCATCATCGAAACCATGCGCGACACTCCCGACATCCCCGACGGTGCCCAGTGGGGGACATTCCTGCGCAACCACGATGAGCTGACCCTGGAGATGGTCACCGCCGATGAGCGCGCGGCCATGCTGGGCTGGTACGCGCCGGACCCACGCATGCGCGCGAACATCGGCATCCGCCGCCGCCTGGCGCCGCTGCTCGACAACTCCCGGGCCGAGATCGAGCTGATCAACGCGCTCCTGCTCTCGCTTCCGGGGAGCCCGTTCCTCTACTACGGCGACGAGATCGGCATGGGGGACAACATCTGGCTTGAGGACCGCGACGCCGTCCGAACCCCGATGCAGTGGAACCCGGACCGGAACGCCGGATTCTCGCACGCCGACCCTGGCAAGCTGTACCTGCCGCCCATCCAGTCGCTGGTCTACAACTACGGCATGGCCAACGTCGAAGCCGAGGCTGCCCATTCCGGGTCGCTGCTGCGCTGGACACGGCAGATCCTCAGCGTGCGCAAGAACCACCCCGCGTTCGGCCTTGGCGGGTTCAAACACGTGGAAGCAGACCACGATGCCGTCCTGGCCTACCTGCGCGAGCTGCCGGCCAACAACCCGGCCGGCGCCCCGGCCGAAACCATCCTGTGCGCCTTCAACCTCTCCCAGCATCCCGTGGCCGCCAAACTGGCCATTCCCGAGTACGCGGGACGGGGGCTGCGCGACGTTTTTGGTGGCCAGCCCTTCCCGGGCATCGGCGATGAGGGAAGCCTCACCTTGACCATCGGAAGCCATGATTTCTTCTGGCTCCGCATGCGCACGGCGGGGTCCAACCCGTCGTCGCCCTACACCCAGGCCATGCCCATCCTGTCGATAGAGAACTGAGATGAACCAGCCAATCCTCACTCCCGCCCTGACCGCGCTGCTCAAGGAATGGCTGCCGCAGCAGCGTTGGTTCCCCGTCAAGACTCCAGACTTCGCCATGTCCCAAGTGGGCAGCCTGGGCCTTTCCGACCCAACGGGCCACGCCGCGCTTGCCGTGTTCCTCCTGGGTGTCACCACGGACGGGCCCGACGGCGGCCGGCGCACCACCGTGGTCCAGGTTCCGTTGAGCTTCCGCCCGGCACCGGCCGGTGGCATGGAAAGGGCGCTCGTCGGTGAGGCGGCAGGAACCGACCCGTCCCGTCCGTGGGTCTACGACGCCGTGCACGATCCTGATTTCGTCGGTGCGTGGCTCGAGCTCATCCGGCAGGAGGAGAAGTCTGCAAGCGGGTCTGCCACCGGACAC
>Ga0308169_10005335_pt1 | contig 11719 bp, 14 predicted proteins | sample PhyBR1_2_FD_202139 | JGI IMG/M metagenome (GOLD analysis project Ga0308169, IMG submission 202139) | Phyllosphere microbial communities from UC Gill Tract Community Farm, Albany, California, United States - DLSLSB.R1 | ecosystem: Host-associated > Plants > Phyllosphere > Unclassified | place... | reverse complement strand
ACCTTGCTTACTAAGTCGCCAGCACTGCTGGTTCTTGATCGCCAGCTAACCCTTTCTGGAAGAGAGTGAAGATGACAGAGAACCAATGGCCCCAGACCCCCCGCACCGGTACGGATCCGGCCATCGCCGATCCTTACGGCGCAACCGAGGTAGCTCCCCAGCAGGCCTCCTACCTTTCGGATTCGACCGATACCTCAAAGACCCAGGCAGCCAAGGAAGAAGCTTCCAACGTGGCCGGCGAGGCCGCATCTGCCGCGCAGGGCGTGGCCCAGACCGCCAAGGACGAGGCCGCGAACGTAGCCCAGGAGGCCAAGGCCAATGCCCAGGACCTGCTGCACCAGGCAAAGAGCGGGCTGACCAGCCAGGCCGGCGAACAGCAGCAGAAGGCCGCGGAGGGCATCCGCAACATCTCCAGCCAGCTGCACAGCATGGCCACCGCCCCTGACCAGCAGGGAGTCGCCAGCGACCTGATCCGCCAGGCAGCAGAACGCACCTCCTCCATGGCCTCCTGGCTGGAAAACCGCGAGCCCGGCGACCTCCTCAACGAGGTCCAGCGCTTCGCCCGCAACCGCCCCGGCACCTTCCTGCTCCTCGCCGCCGGAGCCGGCGTCCTGGCCGGACGCCTCACCCGCGGCCTCACCGCAGGCACGCCGGAGACTTCGCGCGATACCCCTGCCGGGAGCGGCGCCGCCGGACTGTCCGGCCAGTATTCGGGCACCACCTACGGCGACCAGTACAACCAGTCATACCCCGTTGCCGGCGGAACTGTTCCGCCCCCGCCGGTCCAGCTCCCCGGCCCGGCCACCACCACGGCCGGCTACGACGGCGGCGCACCGGGCAGTAGCTATCCGGAGGCAGCAGGCCCGGCAAGCGGACTCGACAACCCGCAGCTGGTGGAGGAACCCTGGTCCGGGAACCAGCTGTCCGACGACCCGCTGCGCGACCGCGCCCTCGGCGATGACCCCATGGCGAACGATCCCCTTACCCAGGACCGCACCCGGGGCGGCCAGACGGGTGGTTTGTGATGAGTAGCCAGATTCCTGAGCCGCCGCCCGGCGCGGCGCACGTGAAAGCGGACAACGCGTCCCTGGGCGAGCTGCTCTCGGACGTCACCCGGGACCTGTCCACCCTGATGCGCAAGGAAGTGGAACTGGCCAAGGCCGAACTCAAACAATCCACCTCCCGCGCAGGCAAAGGCGCCGGCATGCTCGCCGGCGCCGGCGTCGGCGGACACTTCGTCCTGCTCTTCCTCTCCCTGGCCCTCATGTGGGCCCTGGGCGCCATCATGCCCCTGGGCTGGTCCGCGCTGATCGTCGCCGTGATCTGGGCGATCATCGCCGCCGTCCTGGCCTCGATCGGCCGCAAGGAACTCAAGCAAATCAAGGGCCTGCCCCAAACCGGGGAAACCCTCGCAGAAATCCCCCCAACCCTAAAACCAGGTGAGGTAAACCGATGAGCGAAAACCCTGACGTCATCCGCGCAGACATAGAAGCCACCCGGGCACGCCTGGGCACCAACGTCGACGCCGTGGCCGACAAGGTCACCCCGTCCAACATCGTGCACCGCCAAACCGACAAAGTCCGGGACGCCGTGACCGGGGTGAAGGAGAAAATCATGGGCGCCGCAGACACCGCCACCACCAAAGTCCACGACACCACCAGCTCCGGCGCAGGCCACACGAGCAACGCGATGCACTCCGCCGGAGACAGCCTCCACCAGGCAGGGGACACCGTCTCGGCGAAACTCTCCGACGCCGGCCAGGCCGTCTCCGCCGCCCCGGACCAGGTCAAAGCCAAAACCGCCGGCAACCCCCTGGCCGCCGGACTCATCGCATTCGGCGCCGGACTCCTCGTCTCCTCCCTGATCCCGCCAAGCCAGAAAGAACGCGAAGCCGCGGACCAGCTCAAAACCGCAGCCCAGCCCCTGGCCACCCAGGTCACGGACGCCGCCAAAACCGTCGCCCAGGACCTGAAGGAACCCGCCCAGGAAGCCATGGAAAACGTCAAGGCCACCGCCACCGACGCCGCCCAAAACGTCAAAACCGAAGGTCAACAAGCCGCCACCGACGTCAAAGACCGCGCAACCGACGCCAAAGACAACGTCCAAAACACCTAGTCCGCACGCCTGACCACGGACAGCAGAGAAGCCGGACCGCATTTGCGGACCGGCTTCTCTGCTGCGTACCGAAAACCGGCGCTGGTCGAACCCGGGCTAGCGTTTGCCCTTCTTCCGGGAACCCCGGCCGCGGCCTTTGTCCGGGTTGGGCGCATAGCGCTGGGCCACCTTGGGTGCCTTCTTGGCGCCGCTGCCCCGCCGGTCCGGCTTGGGCTCCTTCTTCACCTGGGCCGGCTGCGCTGAAGGCTGGCGCGAGCTCTGGGCGGTCCGCCCGCGCACAATGCCAATGAATTCCTCGAGTACCTCATCGGTTGCTTCCGTCGGCCACGCCAGCGCTATCGTGGTCGCCTCAGCGCCCGTCAGCCTGCGCGCCACGGTGTCCTTGACATTGAAATGGCGGGCCACTGACATGGGGAGGATCACCAGGCCCGCACCCGCGGCGACCACCTGCAGCGCTGCTTCCGGTCCGCCCAGGGCGGAGACATCCAGGAACGATTCCTCCGCAAGGTCAGCAAGCGGCACTTCCTCGAACACTGAAATCTCATGGCCCTTGGGGGCCACCACCACAGGCTGCTCTTCATAAAGCGGGATGACGCTCAGGCCCTCCCGCTCGACGGGAAGGCGGACAAAGGCCATGTCTGCGCGAGGTTCCCGCAGCACCGCCAGCTGCCCGGCGTCGTCGACCATAAATGCCTTGAGGGGAACATGCGGCATCCGCTCTTCCCACCGGCGGATCCACTTGCCCGGCGTTACCCCGGCCACGTAGGCGATGCGCAGCACCCTCGGGGCCGCCTCTTCCGGGACAGCGGGGGCGTCGGGCGTGGGGGTATTGTCGGCTGGCACGTCTTCACAGTACCCGCCGCCCGGATACCCTTTAAGCATGACCTCTGCAAACTCCCAGTCCATGAAGCCGGCCACTGTTGCCAAGAAACTTGGCATCTACCTCCCGGCCACGCCGCAGGAGTTCCAGGATTCGACCATTACCCGCGAGGAGTTCGCCGAGCTCCAGGCCAACCCCCCGGAGTGGCTCGCCGAGCTGCGCCGCAACGGCCCGCATCCCCGCCCCGTGGTGGCCCAGAAGCTGAACGTGTCCATCAGCGGCCTGGCGCGCGGCGGCGTGGAAGAGGCACTGACGTCGGCGGAAATTACCGCGCTGCTGCAGGCTCCGCCGCAGTGGCTGGTCGCCGAGCGCGCCACGCACGCGGCCGTCCGAGCCGAAGCCCAGCGGGTCAAGGAAGAAGCCGCCAAGAAGCAGGCAAAGAAGGACCGCGCCCAAGCCAAGTAGCCCAGGCCAAGGAGGCCGCAGCTGCGTCACAGAAGCTTGTTCGCCCGTCAGGACTTTGAACGCCCGGACGCGCGAACAGGCTTCTGTTGTATACCGGGCCCTCAGTCCTGGTGGATCTGGACGTAGTTGCCGCAGCCGTCGTCGAACACAGCGCTGATGCCGAACGGATCCGAAGTGGGCGGGATTTTGAAGCTGACCCCGGCAGCCACTAGCCGGTCATACTCCGCCTGCACGTCCGGAACCCCAAAGACGATGGCGGGGAGCCCGGCCTCGCGCACGGCGTTCATATAGTCTGCGCCGATCGGGTTGTCGCTGGGTTCCAGGAGCAGCCCGACCGAACTGTCATCCGCTCCCGGATCCTTGATGATGTACAGGTTGTGCTCCGGCATCGCCATGAGCGTGTCAAAACCCAGCGTTCCGGTGTAGAAGGCATGGGCCGCCGCGGGATCCTGGACGTGGATGCTGCACATTTTGATTCGCATCGTCCCACGGTACCGCCCTCCTCCGGCTGGTTTGCAGTGCCTGCTTCCCTTTTGGCCACCATTGACGCTGTGCACTGGAGACGGTCCAATGGAAGGACCAGCCTTGGTTTCGGGCTGGGGCAAGTCGTGGGTGGGAATGACAGGCGCTGGAGGTGCCGGATGTCAGTCGTGGCGGAGTCTTTGATGCACGGACTGCTTCAAGGGGCGTGGGCGGTCCTGCTGTGCGGTCCGCTGCTGGTTGGCAGCGTGGCCGCCACCGTTTTTGTCGTACGACGCCGGGCCCTGGCCCCCAAGGGCCGCTTACCGGAGGGGACGGACCAGTTGTTTTGGGACCTGTTCCTGGGTTCGTGCGTGGCCCTTCCTGCGTTGATCATCCCGGCGCTGGTATCGCCGTGGGCCGGACTGGTGCTGGCAGGCGCGGCCGCCGCCGCAGGCATTGCGGCCTACCGCGGCAGCCCCAGGTTCCTGGCCTGGCGATCAGCCCGGCGGGAACAGCGGCAGCAAGCAGCTGCCCATCAGGCAGCCCAGGCGCAGCATGACGAACTCATGGTCCGGTGGCGGCGCTACGAGCTGGATCCGGCCTGCAGCATTGACTACCCGGCGCTGACGGATGTGCGGTTGCCGGAGACGTCGGCCCTCATCAAGGCCATGCGGACCGCGGACCAACTCCGAAGCGCCGCGCACAAAGGCTACCCGGACGCCGTCGGAAGCCTGGCCGCGTCACTGGCGGCGGCGGAACGGGCAGCGGGACTTCCCGAACCCCTTTCCGCGGGACAGGGCGGTTGAGGTTAACTGCTGTTTCGACGGGGTTGGATCGGCCCGCACGCCCGGCGATAGCATCCCATAATGAAGCCTGAGGAATTGCCGGTCCATGACGAGTACGGCCGCCTGCTGGAGGACCGCGGGGTGTGGCGGCAGGCCGCCACCCTCGAGGCTGCGGGCGAATTGACGGCCCGCTGGCTGGAGGGTGGAAGTTCGTACCAGCCCGGACATTTTGCCGCGGACTTCGACGACGAGACCCGGCCTATTGCTGCAGCGCTGGCCGAGTTGAACCGGACCGGGCTCTTCACCAAGGAATCCCAGCCGGGCCTTCTTGCGGGCGGGGCAGCGCAGCGCCAATACGTCACCGGCTTCTGCAGCGCCGCTACCGCGGAGGCTTTGCTGGCCCTGTCCACCCGGACCGAACTGGTCACCGTGGCCCATGCACCCGGCGAGGCAAGCAGCGCCGCCATCCCCGTGACCCTGGCCGGAACGGAGATCACCACGGTGCTCGGCTCAAGCGAGAACCCGGTGGAGGAGGCGCAGATCAGGGACTGGGCGGAGGAAACGAACGATTCGCTGGCCCTGGTGCTGGCTGACTCCTGGTACGTGGAAATCCTGGATCCGGTGTGGGGGCGGAATGACGTGCTGCTGCCCGCAGTCCTGCAGGCATTGAAAAGGGCGGAGCAGCCTTAGCCGCCCCGCCCCTGCCAATTTGCCGGACTACAGTTCCACGGTGCCGCTTTCGCCAACGCTCATCCGGTCATGGGTGACCTTGGACTTTACCCACTGCAGCACCGTTGCGGCGGTGCCGCCCGGGCTGCTCCAGTACTCTGCCGAGTCCGAGTCGATGTGCAGCAGGCACACCTCCGGGGTGTCCGGGCCGTCCGGGAACCAGGCTTCGACCGCCTGGTTCCAGAGTTCGCGGATCTTTGCCCGGTCCGTGACCACCTGGGCGGTTCCGGCGACGGAAACCCATTCGGTCTTCTTGCCAAAGGAGACGTTGACGCGTGAGTCAGCCCGGACGTGCGCAACCTGTGAGGTGCCAAGGCCCGTGAAGAACCACATGTCGCCGTCGTCCTTAACCTCCTGGACGGCCAGCGGCCGGCTGACGAGGGCGCCTTCTTCGTTGATGGTGGTGACCATTCCGATCTTGGAATCGTTGATGATCTCCGTAACCTTGCTGATGCTCTGGGCGTCAGTCATGCCTCACCTCGTTCGTCTGAAGTCGGGGACGCTCCCCGCCGCCAGCCTATTAGTAAGCATGCTTATTTACCAGTTGGCCGCCACGGGGATGTTCGCCACTTCCGCAATCCGGGCCGCTGTAATGCGGCCCATGCGGATGGCGCCGTCCACGTGCTGGTACCCCTCCGCCGCAAGGTCGGAGGAGGACCAGTAGATGGGGCCTACGGGTGCATGCTGGTCCTTGCCGTAACGGTGCAGGCCGCCCAGGTCGTAGCTGGCTGCATAGGCGCCGCGGGTCCATTCCTCCGAGCCCCAGTCGGACTCGTAGTAGACCTCGGGCGTCAGGGCCTCGTCACCGAGGTAGCCGGCGATGGATTCCAGGATGGCCTTTCGGCGGTCTTCGGCGCTCAATTCAAACAGGGCGTCGGCCTTCTCATCGGAGACGAAGCCCACCAGGGTGCCGCGTGCGTCGCCATGGTTGGTGTTGTCATAGACCTCCTGGACCAGGGCGTCCGCGCCGAAGCAGGTGCCGGACAGTCCCTTGCCGCGCCAGAAGGGGGTGTTGTAGACGGCGTGGACCTTGATGACCAGGCCCAGGGACTGGTGCTGGTGCATCTGGTGCTGGCGGCGCGGCAGCGGCGGGTTGAAGGAGACGCGCGAGTAGAGGTTGGGCGGAACGGCCATGATCACAAACCGGGCGTTGACCGTGGCCCGGTCCGATTCGACGGTTACGCGGTGACCGCCGTCGGCGTCCGCCTCCCAGTTGATGGTCCGCACCGGGGAAGCAAGGATGACGTCGTCGCCCAGCTCCTGCGCCTGCAGCAGGGATACCTGCTGCATTCCGCCCACCACGCGGCGGTCCAGGATGAAGTCCTCGTCCGTCAGGTGGGTGAAGGAACCTGCCGAGGCTGCCATCAGGACGGCCTGCAGTGCGGAGAAGGCGTGCGCGGGCTTGGTGAGCATGCCGCCGGCGATGAAGAGGCCGATGTTCTTGCAGGCTTCCTCGTTGGTCGAGTTTTGGCGCAGCCAGTGATGGAACGAGATGGTGTCCAGTTCGCGCGCCTTGGGGTGCGCCCATGGCTCGGCGGGTCCGATTTCGGCGGCGAGTTTGTCCAGGAGGGCCACGAGGCGGTCCATTTCGACGGCGGTCTCCGCGTCCACGGGGAAGGTTTCCCCCGTGTAGCGAACGGGCGTGCCCCCGGCGCCGATGTAGATGGACTCGCCTTCCCGGTAGCGCGGGTAGGTCTCCAGGTTCAGTTCCTGCAGCAGTTCCAGGAGGGCGGTTTGGTCCGGGGAAACCCACTGGCCGCCGATTTCGAGCATGGCACCGTCCACGGTGTCGGTCCAGGTGCGGCCGCCCACGCGGTCGCGGGCTTCAAGTACGGCGACCGTGAGGCCGGTTTTTTTCAGTTCACGGGCGGCGGTGAGGCCGGAGGGCCCGGCTCCAACGACCACGACGTCGCGGTTCAGGTTCAGCATGATGTCCTCTCTGCGGCCCTGGTGACGGGGACCACTAAATGAATGCCATTCATTTGTTAGAACTATAGCTGCTGGCCATCGGGAGCGGAAGTACCGGATGGAATAATGCAGGGGACGTCGACGAAAGGGCAGTAATGCCGGCACTACCAGCCGCACAGGGGCGCCCCACCAGCAACGGGGCAGGGCAACGGAGGCGGGCCGGACGCCCGTCGGCGGCGGTGCTGGACAAGTCCGGCATCACTGCTGCCGCGTTGGAACTGGTGAGCCGGAAGGGCTACGACGGGTTGACCATGGCGGCCCTGGCCAAGGTCCTCGACGTCGCGCCGTCTGCGCTGTACAACCACGTAACCTCAAAGCAGGACGTGCTGCTCCTGGTGGAGGACCACCTGATGTCGCTCGTGGACGTCTCGGGTTTTGGGGCGGGAAGCTGGGAGGACGCGGTACGGGCCTGGGCCTGGAGCTACCGGGACGTCTTCGCCGAGCACACTCCGCTGATTCCGGTGATCGCCGTCCTGCCGGTCACCGATGCGCCGCAGACGCTTGCCATGTACGAAACCGTCAGCAAGGGGTTCTCCGACGCCGGGTTCCCGCAGGAACGCATCGTCCCGGCCATCGTGGCACTGGAGTCCTTCATCTTCGGCTCCGCTTACGATGTCACCGCGCCGGAGGACATCTTCGACTCAGGGACCATGGCCGGCTCCACCCCGTACTTCACTGCGGCCGTGCGCAGTTCCGCTGCCGGCCCGGATGCACCTGCCGGACCCGGCGGGACGCGCGGGCAGGAACGCGGGCGTCCCGCAGACACGGCCTTCAGCCTGGGGCTGGACGCCCTGATCTCCGGACTGGGGGCCCTGCGCGGCCGGTGACCTGCCCGGTTAGCTCTCGGCAGCAGCGAGCTGGCCGCAGGCTCCGTCGATTTCCTTGCCCCGGGTATCCCGAAGGGTGCAGGGAACACCGGTCGCACGGAGGCGCGCAATGAATTCCTGCTCCACCGACTTGTCCGAAGCGGTCCAGATGGAGCCCGGCGTCGGGTTGAGCGGGATCGGGTTCACATGCACCCAGCCGCGCCCGCGCTGGTTGAGCTTTTTGCCCAGGAGGTCGGCACGCCAAGGGTGGTCGTTCATGTCCTTGATCAGGGCGTATTCAATGCTGACCCGTCGGCCCGTCTTGCGGTAGTAGTCGTAGGCGGCGTCGAGGGCTTCGTCCACTTTCCAGCGGTTGTTGACCGGGATCAGCTCATCGCGCAGCTCGTCATCAGGGGCATGGAGTGACAATGCAAACGTAACGGGCAGGTCCTCATCCGCGAGCTTCCGGATGGCCGGGACCAGTCCTACCGTGGAAACGGTGATGTTTCGGGCGGACATGCCCAGGCCTTCGGGTGCAGGGTCCACAAAGCGGTGGAGGGCGGCCATCACGCGCTTGTAGTTGGCCAGCGGCTCCCCCATGCCCATGAACACGATATTGGTGACCCGCTCGTCGTCATGCTCCTTCGGGCCCAGCTCACCGGCCGCAATGGCGCGATTCGCGGCAACCACCTGGTCGACGATCTCGGCAGTGGACATGTTGCGGGTCAGCCCCGCCTGGCCGGTGGCACAGAAGGGGCAATTCATGCCGCAGCCGGCCTGCGACGAGACGCAGAGGGTAATACGGCCCGGGTAGCGCATCAGCACAGACTCCACCAGCGCGCCGTCGAACAGCCGCCAGAGGAACTTGATGGTATCCCCCTTGTCAGTGCGGTTGCGGCGCACCTCAGTGAGCAGCGGCGGGAACATCTGGGCGACCAGTTCCTCGCGGCCCGCCTTGGGCAGGTCGCTCATGCGCTCGGGGTCCACCGTCCAGTGCTGGAAATAGTGCGTGGAAAGCTGCTTCGCGCGGAACGCGGGCAGGCCAAGCTCCTTCAGCTTCCCGGCACGCTCGGCCAGGCTCATATCTGCCAGGTGCACCGGCGGCTGCTTCACGCGCGGGGACGCGAACTGGAGCAGAGGACGGCCTTCGACCGTACGCGCCTGCTCCCAGCCCTCGGCAGTGGGGAGGACCTGGGGCCGCGAAGCGCCGGCGGCTGCCTCGGGGGCGCGGACAGGAGTTTCAGGGGAAGGATTGGGGGAAGTCATCCCTACTATCATCCCACGAGGGCAAAACCCAGCGGGAATCGCTGAAGGGGACAGGAATTGGAACCATTCGGAGCTACTTGTAATACAAGCTTCTCGCTTGTATTTTAAGTATGAGGGCGAAGGAGCCCCGTTCCACCTCCAGGAGAACCCATGAGCACCGTCGATCTGATCCGGCACGTCAAGCTGTCCACCGCCCGCCTTCCGCTCGCCGTTCCCATCAGCGACGCCAAAGTGTTCACCGGGCGGCAGAAGCCCATGACCGAGGTGGTTTTCCTCTTCGCCGAGATCAGCACCGAGCTGGGACACTCCGGTATTGGTTTCAGCTATTCCAAGCGGGCTGGAGGGCCTGCCCAGTACGCCCACGCAAAAGAAGTCGCCCAAGGCCTCATCGGGGAAGATCCCAATGACATCGCCAGGATCTACACCAAGCTGCTGTGGGCAGGGGCTTCCGTGGGCCGATCGGGCGTCGCTACCCAGGCCCTTGCCGCCGTCGACATCGCTTTGTATGACCTCAAGTCCAAGCGCGCGGGCCTGCCGCTGGCAAAGTTCCTCGGTTCCTACAGGGACTCGGTGCGGACCTACAACACCTCCGGCGGCTTCCTCAACGCCGGCCTGGGCGAAGTTAAGGCACGAGCCACCCAGTCCATGGAAGAAGGCATCGGCGGCATCAAGATCAAGGTCGGCCTGCCGGACAGCAAAGAGGACCTGCGCCGCGTCGCCGGCATCCGCGACCACATCGGCCCCGACGTCCCCCTCATGGTGGACGCCAACCAGCAATGGGACCGAGCCACCGCCCTGCGCATGGGACGCCGGCTCGAGGAATTCGACCTGGCCTGGATCGAGGAGCCCCTCGATGCCTACGACTTCGAGGGCCACGCCCACCTGGCACAGGTGCTGGACACCCCCATTGCCACCGGGGAGATGCTCGCCTCCGTGGCTGAGCACAAGGGCCTCATCGCCGCCAACGGCTGCGACATCATCCAACCCGACGCCCCGCGCGTGGGCGGCATCACCCAGTTCCTCCGCCTCGCCGCCCTCGCGGACGAACGCGGACTGGACCTGGCTCCCCACTTTGCCATGGAGATCCACCTCCATCTCGCGGCAACCTACCCCCGCGAACCCTGGGTGGAGCACTTCGACTGGCTGGACCCCCTGTTTAACGAGCGCCTGGAAACCAAGGACGGCCGGATGATCGTTCCGGACCGGCCCGGCCTGGGCGTCACCCTTAGCGAACAGGCGCGCGCCTGGACCACGGAGAGCGTGGAATTCGGCGCGTAACCTTGAGCCATGACCCGGAACCTCACCGCGGAGCTTGCCGCCGACCTTCGCAACCGCATCGTTGACGGCGTGATCCAGCCGGGTGAGAAACTGCCCAGCGAAAACACGCTGATCAATGATTTCGGCGTCAGCCGCACCGTGGTCCGCGCCGCCCTCACCCGGTTGCAGGCCGAAGGACTGGTTGAAACCGAGCGCGGACGCGGCAGTTTCGCCCTCACTCCCCCGGGGGAACCCCCGTCGGAGGGTGCGGGGACCCGCCCCGTCGCCTCTACCGAGGACAGACTGCACCTGCTGGCCTTCCGGATGGGAGTGGAGACCGAGGCTGCCGCACTGGCCGCCCGGAACCGCACCGAGCGTCAACTGCGGGCGGTTGGCAGCACGCTTGAAGCCTTTAAAGAGAGCACCGGCCACCCGGCCCACGCCATGAAGGCTGACTTCGAATTCCACCGTGCCATCGCCGCGGCATCCGGCAACCCCTACTATTCCGATTGCCTGGCGGCCCTGGGCCAAACCATGATCGCCATGCCGCGCACCCGCCTCCTGACCGGCGCCGAGCACTACGCCCGGGACCACTTCGAGCAGGTGGTGCTGGAGCACCGCTCCATCCTGGATGCCATCGCCGACGGTGACGGGGCAGCAGCGGCAGCCGCCATGCGCACCCACCTGGCCAACTCACGACGCCGGTTCAAGGCTTCGGCGCGCCCGTCCACTTAGGCGCCGCGCACCGCCGTCGTCCGCTCCGGCCAACCGCGCCAGGTGCCGCCGTAAACACGCCCTCGGCGCAAAACTCCCCCGAGGTGGGCCATTCCCCCCACAACTGACGGGGGACTTGTCCACCCGGCGGGGACCTGAGGTAAAGCCCTTCTGCATGAAGCGGTTCTTAAACGCAAAAGAGCCCCGGTCCAAAGACCGGGGCTCTTTCATTTGCGTGCGCGAGGGGGGATTTGAACCCCCACGCCCTTTCGGACACTGGCACCTGAAGCCAGCGCGTCTGCCGTTCCGCCACTCGCGCGCAACTTCTTCCA
>Ga0308169_10005333_pt1 | contig 11719 bp, 9 predicted proteins | sample PhyBR1_2_FD_202139 | JGI IMG/M metagenome (GOLD analysis project Ga0308169, IMG submission 202139) | Phyllosphere microbial communities from UC Gill Tract Community Farm, Albany, California, United States - DLSLSB.R1 | ecosystem: Host-associated > Plants > Phyllosphere > Unclassified | place... | reverse complement strand
TGGGTCCCTTGACGGCGAGGCGCCCGGTGACGCCGGGACCGACCGGGTTGCCGTCGTCGTCGAGGATGCAGGCCTGGTAGCCCGGGATCGGACGGCCTGTCGCGCCGGGACGGATGGCGTCGCCGGCAGCCGAAATAAATATGTGCAGCATTTCGGTGGCGCCGATGCCGTCGATCATGGCCAGTCCCGTGGCGCGCTGCCAGGCCTTTCTCGTTTCCAGCGGCAGCGCTTCGCCCGCCGAGACGCTGCGGGTCAGGCTGCGGAGGTCGTGCTTGTCGGCCAGCGGCGCCATCTGCCGGTAAAAAGTGGGCGCGGTGAAGCAGACGGTGGCGCGGTATTGCGCAATTGCGGCCAGCAGCAGGTCGGGCGTGAGTTTTTCCAGCAGCACGCTTGATGCCCCATAACGCAGCGGGAACAGCAGCAGGCCGCCCAGGCCGAAGGTAAAGGCGAGCGGCGGCGTGCCGATGAAGACATCGTCCTTTGTGGTGGCCAGCATCGAGCGCGGGAAGCAGTCGCAGACCGCCAGCACGTCGCGGTGGAAGTGCATCGTGCCCTTGGGGCGGCCGGTGGTGCCGGAGGTGAAGCTGAGCAGGCAGACGTCTTCCGCCGCCGTGTCGACCGCGTCGAAGCGCGGCGGCATGGCGGCCATCAGCTGCTCCAGGGCGCCCGGGCTGGCGTCGTTAAAGGGCAGCACGCGGGGCGCCGTGTCGAAGCCCGCGCAGGCGAGATCGAGCTCCGTGCGCAGGTCGGCGGCACACAGCACCGCGTCCACCCGCGCCAGCGTCATGATCGTGCCGAGTTCCTTCGCGCGCAGCAGCGGCATGGTCGGCACGGCGATCAGGCCGGCCTTCCAGACCGCCAACACGCAGGCCGCCATCATCGGGTTGTTGGCGCCGCGCAGCAGCACGCGGTTGCCGGGCACCAGTTTCAACTCGCCGCGCAGCACGCCGGCGATGCGGTCGACCTTTTCCAGTAGCTCGGCATAGGTCCAGGTGAGGCTGGCGCCGCGGATCGCCGTCGAGGCGCCATGGCCGCGCGCCACCATCGCGTCGAGCAGTTCGGCAGCGCAGTTGAGGCGCTCGGGATAGGCCAGTTCGTCCAGCTCGAACAGCAGCTCGGGCCACTGCTCGCGTGGCGGCAGGTTGTCGTTCGCAAACGTGTCCAGGTACGCGGTTCCGCTCATGGTGTCTCCGGCCAGTCCAGGGAGGCATGCCGCGCTCGCGGCGCGCACATGCCGATCGCTCAGCACATTACCGAACTACTTTAAGCCTAAACTAGTTTGGGGCGCAAGCAGTTTTGGCGACCTTGGAATCCTCGGTGGCGCCACGACGGTGTGGGATGTCTACAATTGTGGTGTACCGGACTCGACTGTCCGGCGCTTCGAGCAACCCCTACTTGCACAGGAACCAGCCACGATGAATATTCCCAGCCTGCTCCCCTCCGCCCTGATCGGCGCCATCGCAAGCGCGCGCTCCATGACGCCGATGGCCACGATCGCGGCGGCCCGCCTCGCCGACCGTGAAACCCCCGGCGAACTCGCCCTGCTGGACCGCCCGCTTTTCAAATACGGCGCGATGGCGATGGGCGTCGGCGAACTGTTCGGCGACAAGATGAAGAGCGCGCCCGACCGCACCGTCTTCCTGGGACTGCTGGCACGCGTCGCGAGCGCGGGGATTGCCGGTGCGGCGCTGGCGCCGCGCGGGCAGGAGCGGGCCGGCGCTGCGCTCGCGGTCGCAACCGCCGTGCCCCTCGCCTACCTGACGCTCGCCGGGCGCAAGCAGGCCATGGCGCGCATCGGCCAGACCCGCAGCGGATTGATCGAAGATGCGCTGGTCGTCGCCGCGGGCGCTGCGCTGGTGGCGCTGGCGACGCGGCCGGGGCGCGGGCTGCGATAAAGCCGTTGGCCGGTGCGCACCGTAGGGTGGGCACTTGTGCCCACGCGTTGACACCGGCCGATCAACGGCGCCGCCATTTTTGCGTTAACCGTCGATTGATCGCGGCCGAAAAGCGAACGCTCGCGGCCTCGCGCCGACGTTTCGACATGCCTCGGCCGCATCCGCGTGGGCACGAGTGCCCACCCTACGTTACGCCCCTGCGGCGCAATGGGAAAATGTCGCTGGCCGATGCGCACCGTAGGGTGGGCACTTGCGCCCACGCGTTCACCGGCCGATCATCGGCGCTGTTATTTTTGCGTTAGCCGTGGACTGATCGCGTCCGAAAGGCGAACGTTCGCGGCCTCGCGCCGACGTTTCGACATGCATCGGCCGCATCCGCGCGGGCAGTGCCCACCCTACGGTGCGCCACTGCTACACTCCATGCTTACCATCTCAAGACATTCGAGTAACCATGAAGAGCAGTAAAAAAGGCGGCCTTGTCTATTCCACCGACGGCGGGCGCATGTGCCCCGAATGCCGGCGGCCGCTCACCGAGTGCGTGTGCAAGGCCAGCGCCGCCCCCACCGGCGACGGCGTGGTGCGCGTGTCGCGCCAGACCAAGGGCCGGGGCGGCAAGAGCGTCACGCTCGTCAAGGGGCTCCCGCTCGACGCCGCGGCGCTGGCCCTGCTGGGCAAGCAGTTGCGCACCGCATGCGGCTCGGGCGGCACCGTGAAGGATGGGGTGATCGAGATACAGGGCGACCACTGCGACCTGCTCATCGAGGTCCTCGCAAAGCATGGCCACCACGCGAAGCGTGCCGGCGGCTGACATAGTCACGGCCTTCCTTCGCAACGGCCGCGGCCGGCAATCCCGGCCAGTCAGGCCCGGCGCTCTTCCCGGCTCAGTACCTGGAGCACCACCATCCCGCACACCATCACCCCGGCGGTGATCAGCAAGGCGTTGCGGTAGCTCCCCGTGCTCGCGGCGATATAACCCGCCATCGCCGGCGCGATGATCTGCGCCACGCCATAGCCCAGCGTCATCCTGGCCATCGCCTTGGCGGGGTTGTCCGGAAAGCGGCGGCCGACCAGCGCCAGCGTCAGGCTCACGATCCCGACGAAGGTCGCGCCGAACAGCAGCGCGCCGCAGACGTTGAGGAAGGCGCCGTCCGTCATGGCCGGGATGAGGAGCGAGAGCGTCTGCAGGGCAAAGGCGATCAGCAAGGCGCGCAGCGGCCCGAAGGCGGCAGCGGCCCGGTCCCACAAAAAGCAGGACGGCGTCGCCGCCAGGCCGACGATCACCCAGATCCAGCTGCCCCTGCCTGCGAGCAGCGGCAGCTTGACGAGGATGGCGACGATGAAGGTGGCGCTGATGGCGAAGCCGAAGCCGGCGCAAAAATACATGGCCTGCAGCAGGCGCATCGACGCATCCCGGCCCGGCACCGGTGTTCCCGGCTGCGCACCGGCGCCCGCATCGATGTGTGCGGGTTCCGGCATCCACAACCAGGCCGGCAGGAAGAACACGATGCCCAGCAGGCCGAGCCCGAGCCACTGGCCGCGCCATTGCAGCCAGTCGGCCATCCCGCCGGCGGCAAGGCCGGACACCACGATGCCCAGGCCAATGCCCATGAAATGCAGGCCAAGTTCGGCCTGGTGGCCGCGCCGCACCAGCCAGTTCAGCACCAGCCCGGAACCGAACAGCATGCCCGCGATGCTCGACAGGCCGCCGAGGAAGCGGAAAACGCCCCACACGACGACATCCGAAGTGCAGGCCATGGCCGCGGTACTGAGCACCGCGAGCACCAGGCCGATCCGGTAGCCCCAGAACTTCCAGCGCACGTCGCTGATGCGCGTGGCGAGCAGCGTGCCGGCCATGTATCCGGCGTAGTTGATGGTCGCGAGCCAGCCGCCGGCCAGGTGCGACAACCCGGCCTGCTCGCGCATGACGGGCAGCAGCGGGGTATACGCGAAGCGCGCCAGGCCGACGGTCAGGATCAGCGCGCAGATACCGGCCAGGACCACCTGGTAGCGCTTGACGTCCGTCCCCTGCGCTACCCTTTCATCCGCCAAAAACGTCATATCGGTTCCGTGTGGATGTCAGGATGCTAGATGGGCAAGGCCGTGTCGTACTTCACTTCGCGCAGGGCGACACTCGTGTTGACTTGGGAGATGCCGGGCAGCTTCACCAGCACGTTGTGCAGGAAGTCGTGATAGCCGTCCATCGAGGCAAATACCAGTTTCACCAGGTAGTCGAAGGTGCCGGTCACCTCGTAGCACTCGAGCACTTCGGGACGCAGGTTCATCGCCTCTTCGAAGGTTTTGACGGTGCCTTCGGTATGGCCGGTCAGCGAGATGTGCAGGAAACAGCATACCGGCAGCCCGACCTTGCGCCGGTCGACCAGGGCGACGTAGCGCTCGATGACGCCGGTCTCCTCGAGTTCCTTCTGGCGGCGCCAGCACGGCGAAGTGGACATGGCCACGCGCTCGGCCAGCTCGGCCGACGGGATGCGGCTGTTTGCCTGCAATTCGCGCAGGATTTTCAGGGACTGCTTGTCCAGGGAAGGATTTGTCATTTTATGGGGTGTTTCAGGAATGGCATGCCTATTCTAGGCTCAGACGCGATAACTTAGGAAAAATAGTTCTCGGGGCTTGCCTAAGATGGTGCGCAGAGCCGGCGCTGCAGTGGTGCAGCGTGCCGGCGAACGAACAAGACCTGGAGACAAGAACAATGGGCGACACGCCACAATACCTTTCCTCGCCGAACGCGGCGCTGGCTTATCCGGACTACCGGCTCGACGACAACCTGGTCTGCGAAGACGGCCGCGTCTTCATCACCGGCACCCAGGCGCTGCTGCGCCTGGCGATCATGCAGAAGAAGATGGACGCCGCGGCCGGCCTGAACACCGCCGGCTTCATCAGCGGCTACCGCGGTTCGCCGCTGGGTGCGGTGGACCAGGAAGCGTGGCGCGCCGCGAAGATCCTGCAGCAGCACGACATCGAATTCCTGCCGGCGATCAACGAGGAACTGGGCGCGACCGCCGTCCTCGGCACCCAGCAGGTGGGCGCGGACCCGCAACGCAAAGTGGAAGGCGTGTTTGCCATGTGGTACGGCAAGGGGCCCGGTGTGGACCGCGCCGGCGACGCCCTCAAGCACGGGCACACCTACGGCAGCTCGGCACTCGGCGGGGTGCTGGTCGTGCTCGGGGACGACCACGGCTGCGTGTCGTCCTCGATGCCGCACCAGAGCGAGCAAGCCCTGATGGCGTGGTCGATGCCGGTGCTGAATCCCGCGAACATCGAGGAGTACACCGAGTTCGGCCTGTACGGCTGGGCCATGTCGCGCTTCACCGGCGCCTGGGTCGGCTTCAAGGCGATTTCCGAAACCGTGGAGGGCGGCGCCGCCATCGAGGTGAAACCGACGGCGCCCTTCGTCACGCCCACCGACTATGTCGCGCCGCCCGACGGCCTGCACATGCGCTGGCCCGACCTGCCGAGCCTCGCGCTCGAGGCCCGCACCGAGGAAAAGCTGCGCGCCGTCGCCGCCTTCGCCGCCGTCAATTCGATCGACCGCACGATCGTCGCCGCGCCGGGCGCCGCGCTCGGCATCATCAGCGCCGGCAAGGCCTATCTCGACCTGATGGAAGCGCTCGAGCGCATGGGCCTCACCAAGGCGCGCCTGGAAGAACTGGGCATCCGGGTCTACAAGCCGGGCCTGACCTTCCCGCTGGAGCGCACCCGCCTGCTGCAATTCGCACAGGGCCTGGCCGAAATCCTGGTGGTTGAGGAAAAAGGCGCCGTCATCGAAGACCAGCTCAAGACGGCCCTGTACAACCTGCCGCCGGCGACGCGTCCCTACATCCTCGGCAAGACCCGGATCGACGGTACTCCCCTGCTCTCCGCGATCGGCGAACTGCGTCCTTCGCGCATCGCCCCGGCCCTCATCGGCTGGCTGGCGCCGCGCTTCCCGGAGCTCGCACTGGAGCAGCACCTGCCCGCCTTCTGCCGCGCCGACGCGCTGTCCAACGGCGGCGACAACGTCAAGCGCACGCCCTATTTCTGCTCCGGCTGCCCGCACAACACCTCGACCAAAGTGCCGGAAGGCAGCCGCGCGATGGCCGGCATCGGCTGCCATTTCATGGCGACCTGGATGGACCGCTCCACGGTGAACCTGACGCAAATGGGCGGCGAAGGCGTGCCCTGGGTCGCGGCCTCGCGCTTCACCAATGAAAAGCACGTCTTCCAGAACCTCGGCGACGGCACCTATTTCCATTCGGGCTACCTGGCGATTCGCCAGGCGATCGCGGCGCGCACCAACATCACCTATAAAATCCTGTACAACGATGCCGTCGCGATGACCGGCGGCCAGCCGGTCGACGGCAAGCTGACCGTGCCGCAGATCCTGCAGCAGGTCGTGAGCGAAGGGGCCGCGTATACCGTCGTCGTCACCGACGAGCCGGAGAAGTACGAGGGAGTCAGTCTGCCCGCGGGCGTCAAGGTCCACCACCGCAGCGAGCTCGATGTGCTGCAGCGGCAGATGCGCGAGATGGCCGGCGTGACGGTGCTCGTCTACGACCAGACCTGCGCCGCCGAGAAGCGCCGCCGCCGCAAGAAAAACAAGGGCGCGCACGTTGAGTTCCCGGATCCGGCCCGGCGCATGGTGATCAACCCGGCCGTGTGCGAAGGCTGCGGCGATTGCGGCGTGCAGTCGAACTGCCTGTCGATCCTGCCGCTCGAAACGGAACTGGGACGCAAGCGCCAGATCGAACAGTCGTCCTGCAACAAGGATTACTCCTGCGTCGAAGGTTTCTGCCCGAGCTTCGTGTCCGTCATGGGCGGCAAGCGGAAGAAGCCGGCCGCCTCGACGATCACGCTGGCCGACCTCGAAGCGCTGCTCGTGGCCGCCCCAGCGCCGGCGCCGCACGATTTCGAGCGGCCCTTCGAGATGCTGGTCGCCGGCGTCGGCGGCACCGGCGTGGTCACGGTCGGCGCCCTGGTCACGATGGCGGCCCACCTCGAGGGCAAAGGCGCGTCGACGCTGGACTTCATGGGCTTCGCACAGAAAGGCGGGGCGGTGATGTCGCACGTGCGCCTGGCCGCCTCGCCGGCGCGCCTGAACCAGGTGCGCATCGACCTCCAGCAGGCCGACGCCATCCTCGCCTGCGACCTGGTGGTCGCCGCCATGCCCGACTCGCTGGCGGTGATGCAGCGCGGCGTCACCCGGGTGGTGGCCAACGAGCGCGAGATCCCGACGGCCGCCTTCACCGGCGACCCGGATGCCATCGTCCCGAAGGAAGACCTGCTGGCGAAGATCTACGCCTCGGCCAGCGAAGCCGGCACCTTCGTCCTCAATGCGCAGGAAGTGGCGCTGGAGGTGCTGGGCGATTCGATCGTCGCCAACATCCTGCTGATGGGTTACGCCTGGCAGCGCGGCCTGATTCCCGTGAGCCTGGCGGCGATGATGCGCGCGATTGAACTGAACAACGTCGCCATCGACATGAACAAGCGTGCGTTCACCGTCGGGCGCGTGCTCGCCTTTGACGGGACCGCGCTGGCGCGCCTGAAGCGCAGCGAAGCGAAAGTGATCCAGTTCGCGGCGCCGAAATCGCTGGAGGAGACGATCGCCTACCGACGCGAGTTGCTGACGGCCTGGCAGGACGGCGCCTATGCGCAGCAGTACCTCGACCTGGTCGGCGAGATCGAACGCAAGGAGCGCGCAGTCGCCGGCGACATGTCGAAGCTGCCGATCACCCGCGCTGTGGCGCGCAACCTCTATAAAGTGATGGCCTACAAGGACGAATACGAAGTCGCGCGCCTGCACGCCGATCCGGCGTTCAGGCAGATGATCGCGCAGCAGTTCGAGGGCGATTACACGCTGCAGTTCCACCTCGCGGCGCCGCTGGTGTCGAAGAAGCGGCCCGGTTCCGACATTCCCGCCAAGCGGACCTTCGGGCCATGGATGATGCGCGGCTTCGAAGTGCTGTCGCGTTTGAAATTCCTGCGCGCGACGCCGTTCGACCTGTTCGGCTACACCCAGGAACGCCGCAGCGAGCGTGCGCTGCGTGACGAGTACATGGCGCTGGTGCGAAGCATCGTGGCGGGGCTGAACGGGCACAATCTCGACGCCGGGCTGAAACTGGCGCAGCTGCCGGAGAAGATCCGCGGGTATGGGCATGTGAAGCATGCGAACATGGTGGCGGCGGAGAAGGAAAAGCTGGCGCTCGTGGAGTCGTTCAACTCGGCCAAGTTCTCGATTCCGATCCGGCGCGTGAAATAAAAAGGCTCGAATGCGCCGGCATGCCGGCGCATTTTTTTTGCCGCGCCCGATGCACTCAGCCGAGCGCTCCAAGAGTCAGGATACAGCCCATGCACCCGGCCGAACACGCGCGTCATGCCGAGGATGGCATCGACGACGCTAGAAGTCCGAGGTAATTCCAAGGATCGCGACCTTGCTGGTGCGGCCGTCCGCCCCGAACTCGATCAGCGGCTTCCCGCCGCTATCGCGTGACATCTGAACGTCCGCTGTCGAAAGATCGCACACCTCGAATGGGCCGGGATAGGCGGTGGGGACGGGAAACGGCCCCTCCTCGTAGCAATACACCTCCAGGTCCTGGTCGAGGGCCGCGAGCCTTTTGATCAATTCGCTAACTTTCATGATTGCCTTTCCTGACGGAGCCGTTACCGGGCCGATCGCACGTAGAAGGTGCAAGTATCGCGCGAACCCGCACAAGCGAGCGCACGGGCGAAGGCGCAGGCACCACGGCGCCAGCAGCGCCGTCACCAAGGCACTGGAACGGCAGCAGGATCGCCAGCGTATGCGATTTCGCGCTGGCGCGTCTCTTGATCCGAAAACTGGCCTACATCCTGTGCACCACGGCCGTTACCTCCACCGTACGTGATGCCGCTGCCAAGGAAACAACGAGTGACCTCGGCAACAACTTCGCTTAAGTAACTGGCATCAGGCGGTCGCACCGGTCGGCCCTCAGTCCGGCAACGGCGCGTCCACAATCAGGCGCGGATCGAGCGCGCGGATGCGCGGCTCCACGTAATAGCCGCCCGCCTCGACATAGCTCAGGCAGTGCCGGCCGCAAACCGTGCATTGCTGGACCGTACAGCGGTTGTAGGGAAAGTAGTCCGGCGCGATGGGCGCCTCGGGAGACCAGTAATCGGTCCCGTCGGGACGGTATTCGGTATAGGTCGGGTCGGCGTAGGGATCGCCGCGCAAGGTAGCGACCGTGCGCATCTGCGCTTGCGGAAAATCGACGGGGACCCGCGTCCATCCGCGATACGTATCGATCGCGCAGGCGCAGGCGCGCGTCACGGCGACACACGACTGCGCCAGTTCCCTCAGTCGATCGACGTCCACTCTGTGCTCCGCAGCGCTATTCATCCGCCCAGTCTAGCAAAGAACCGGGGCAGGCTGCGGAGCGACGTGTGCATCAGAAGGTATGGCGGATCCCCAGCGCCAGGCTGTCGCCCGCGTCGAAACCGGTCTGCTTGTCGCGCAGGTACACCGCATACAGGTCGGTGCGCTTCGACAGGAAGTGGTCGTAGCCGAGCGAGGCGGTCTTGCGCAGGTTGTCCGCCAGCGCGGCGCGCGTGCGCTTCGTGTGCGCAAACTCGGCCAGCACGGCGCCCCTTGCGGTCACCGGTAGCTTGATGCCCAGGTCCCAGGTGCGCGTGTCGTTCACCGTGCCGCCCGCCTCGGAGCCGGAGAACGAGCCATACACCTTGACCGCCTTGAAGTCGTAGGCGGCGCCCAGCAGATAGCCTTTCTGCTGCGTCAGCGGCGCCGTGACGGGAATACGGAAGCGCTGTGCCGAGACGACCGCGCTGAACGGTCCGTTGATGTAGTTCGCGTGCAGGCCCAGGTTGGCCGTGCCGCTGCTGCCCGCTGTTTCGCCGAGGCCGTAGATGACGTTCGCCGCCAGGCCATTGATGCGCGGCGTGACGTACTGGATCGCGTTGTTCCAGACCGTGTCCCCGATCAGCGCGCCGTTATAGCCGGCGACGAAGTTGTGCAGCACGAGCGGCGAGAAGACCACCGAATTCCCGAAGGGGCTCACGACGGCCATGTTGATATAGGTTGGATTGGTCTGGCGGCCCACCACCAGCTTGCCGAATCCGCCTTCGACACCCACGTAGGCGTTGCGCGAGAACAGCGGATCGGTGGCGTTGCGTCCCTGCGCCCCGGTATCGGTCTGGAAGAAGCTTTCCAGTGCAAAGATCGCCTTGGTGCCGCCGCCCAGCTCCTCAGCGCCGCGCACGCCCCAGTACGAGGTCGTCAATCCGCCGTGGCCGAGCTGCGTGACCGCCTCGGGCCCGCCGCTGCGCTCCATCTTGCCGAGGTAGGCGCCGACCAGGCCGTAGAGCTGGACCTGGGTTCCGGCCTGGGCCAGTGCGCCGAAGGAGGCGCCGGCCATGACCAGGCCGAGGCTGTACCGCACGAATCGTGAATGTCTCATTGTTGTATTTGTAGAGTGTGAATTGAAGGGGTGGCCGCCGACCTGCCAGGCTTACTGCTTCTCGATCTTCGCCTTCGTGATGACCGCGCCCCACTTCGCGATATCGGAAGCGAGCAGCTCCTTCGTCGACTCGGGCGTGCCGCCTTGCGCTGCGATCCCCAGTTCGAGCAGGCGGGCCTTGATCTCGGGGCTGCTCACCGCGGCGTTGATTTCCTTGTTCAGGCGATCGATGATGGGCTTCGGCGTTCCGGCCGGGGCGGACAGGCCGTTCCAGCTGGTCGCCTGGTAGTTCGGCAGGCCGCTCTCGGCGACCGTGGGCACGTTCGGCAAGCCGGCGAAGCGCTTGTTCGAGGTCACGGCGAGCGCACGCACGTTCCCCGCCTTGATCTGCGGGAGCGCCGGGCTGAGGATTTCGACGGACGCGTTCAGTTCGCCCGTCGTGGTCGCGGTCAGGACTTCCGGCGAACCTTTATAGGGCACGATCATCGCGTCGATGCCGGCCATCGAGGTGAACAGCTCGGCCGCCAGGTTTTGCGTGCTGCCGCGATTGATGGTGCCGATACTGAGCTTGCCCGGATGGGCCTTGCCATAGGCGATCAGTTCGGCCACCGACTTCACGGGCAGCTTGTTGTTGACCAGCAGGGCCAGGTCGAAATAGCCGAGCGTCGAGATGGGCGCGAAATCCTTCATCGTGTCGAAGGGCAGCTTCTTGAACAGGTTGGCGCTGACCGCCGTGGCATTGCTGATCAAGAGCAGGGTGTGGCCGTCCGGGGCCGCCTTGGCCACCGTATCGGCCGCCACGATGCCGCCCGCGCCTGGGCGGTTCTCGATGATGATGGGCTGCTTCATCGAGGTCGACATCTTCTGCGCCACCAGGCGCACCGTCAGGTCGGCGACGCCGCCGGCGCCAAAGGGCACGATGATCTTGACGAGTTTTTCCGGATAAGTTTGCGCGCCGGCGGACAGCGACACGACAAGCGAGAGTGCGGCCAGGCCGTAGTGCAGGCCCTTCAATTTGTACGGAATCATTGCTTGCCTCGGTATGGGATAGGAAAACCTGGACCGATTATCGAGGAGCGTTTATCAACCGACTATCCTGTATGCAAGCTAACAGGTATCGCAAAACGGCATATCAGGCTTTGCGCAGGATTTCCTTCGTGACCCGCTCGAGGATCTCCAGGGTCGCCTGCTGGGTGCTGGTGGCGGGCCGGGCGGCGCCGGTGGCCACCGACAGCAAGGGGTACAGGCCCGGGTTCGTGATCCGGCGCGTCGTGAACCGTTCCGGCTGCGCGGCCGTAATGACGGCGTGGCGCGACAGCACCGCACACCCCACGCCATCGGCCACCAGGTCGAGGATGGTGGCGACGCCGTCGACTTCCATCG
>Ga0308169_10005331_pt1 | contig 11722 bp, 8 predicted proteins | sample PhyBR1_2_FD_202139 | JGI IMG/M metagenome (GOLD analysis project Ga0308169, IMG submission 202139) | Phyllosphere microbial communities from UC Gill Tract Community Farm, Albany, California, United States - DLSLSB.R1 | ecosystem: Host-associated > Plants > Phyllosphere > Unclassified | place... | reverse complement strand
CTCCCTCCTCCTCCTCCTCCTCCGCCTCGAACTCGCGCGTCTTGCTGACTCGCCTCTGCTCTCCTGCAGTCATGGCGCCTCGCGACGCACCAGAAGAGCTCGACCGACGAGCGCGACCTCGTCTGCCGAGCATACGGCCGCTGCTCGAACTGCACGGCGCACTCGACCTCCGACCGCCTCCTCCTCGTCCTCTCGACAGCTCGTCCGCCTTTCGCCCTCCTCCTTTCGCCTCGTCGCCGCGCGCGCCTTCCTCGATACCGTACGGGTACTGCGTCGGCAGCTGGGCCCTGTCAGGTCGAGCCGACTCGCGAACTCGAGCACCGTCTCGACGACCCGCAGCACCACCACCTCCTCCCCGCCTTCCCCTCTCGCCGCCCCTCTCCTCGACCTCTCCTCCCTCGCACAACTACGACCACACCTACTTCTACAACGAGCGGCATCCGCAACGAGGACCTACCGCCGTACCGCAGCCGTTCGACCCGCCGCAGCGGTGGTTCTCGACGACGTTCCGCACAGCGAGCGGCGCACGAGCACCGCCGCCGGCCTTCATCGGGCAGCAGCCGTCGCACAACTCGTCGAGCCGGCCGACGAGTGCCTCGCCTCCTTGGGCGCGCCCGCCCTCCTCGGCCTCGAGCACCCTCCCCCTCTCCGCCGCCCTCCCACCTCCCTCTCGCCCTCCCTCCCCGGCGCCGACTATCTCCCCTCTCTCCCCTCACGACGGCCCTCCCCTCGTCTCGCCGCCGACACGCTACCTGCAGAAGCAGCACCGCTGCGCGACGTGCGCCAAGGCGTTTGCGAGGCGGCACGACCTGACGCGGCACGAGCGGGTCCACTCGGGCGAGCTGTGCGTCGCGCCTCTCTCGCTCTCCTTCTCTCTCTCAGCTCCTTGAACGAGCAGATGCAGGGACTGATGCCGCCGAGAGTTCGCGCGCAGGCCGTTCGAGTGCAGGAAGTGCGGCAAGCGGTTCCGGAGGAGCGACGCGAGGAGGTGCGTCTCTCTCTCTTCCTCGACGCGCTCGATACAGCGCTCTCCCTAGAGGGGACTGCAAGGAGCTACGTCGTCTGCCAAGAGGACTGACAATCCACGACGAGCGCTCGCAGGCGACACCTGCTGCTCGAGCTGTGCTAGCCCGAGGAGAAAGAGCAGGGGAACGTGCGGGGCTGGCAGCTGAGAGCGCAGTGCAAATATCAGTTTATGCAAGCGCTTCCTCGCTGCCTTTGAGAGCTATCGAAGCTCATTACTGCATGCCGGCATGAGGCTCGAGGAAGACGAGGAGAAGACGAGCTCCGAGCGCGCACGAGCCGCCGCCGTGACGGCCCTTCTCCTCGCAGCCTCTCACAGCTCGAGCTTCGAGAGCAGCACGTCAGACAGAGCAAAAGAGCGAGAACGAGAGAGACTGCGTAGGATTACAACACGCCGCTGTTCGCCCTCCTCCACCGCCTCAGCTCACTTGCCGATCTTCTCGAACCGCCACATGTCGACCTCGCTGCGCGCGCGTCGACAACGAGGAAGCCGTCAGGACATGCTGGACGCGCGAGAGAGGGCAGCGAGAGCGTGCGCACGCACATGTCGACGCTCTTCTGCTTGTGAAACGCCATCGTCTTGGGCAAGTCGTACTGCGTGCGCACGAGCCGCTCGTCAGGCTTGAGCTCGAGAGGAGCAAGAGAGAGAGAGAAGACAGGGACGCACCCGCATCTGCGCAATGACGGTCCCCTGGAAGCCGAACTGCTTGGCCTTGCGCTCGATAAAGTCGCGCGTCGACGTCTTGTTCAGCGAGTAGACGGCCGTCTCGGCGAGCTGTGGACGAGAGAGATAGTTCAGGACGGTAAGAGGGACGAGTTGACGAGGTTGAGATGAGACGCACCTGGCAAGCTGTCTCCAAAAAGGCCATGTCGATTCCTTTGCGCCACGAGCCGAAAGGAGGGCTGCGCCAGGAGAGCGTCAGCGAGCGCGACAGCGGCGGGGACGAGCGGCGAGCGGTCGACGCACTTCATGACGACCGTGTCGAACTTCTTGCCCAAGCTCGCCGGGTCGAGCACGGGCACGCCCGCCTCGTTCGTCGGCGCCGCACCAGGCGGGCCGATCTCGGCGCGGACGAAGTCGATATGCTCGTCCATCTCGACGCTCTCGACGTTCTCCTTGGCGATGGCGAGTGCTTCAGGGTCGACGTCGACGCTCGTGACTGAACTGCAGGGCGAGGAAGGAGCCTTGTCAGCGAACGAGCGGCCGAGCGACCGGAACCTGGTCGAGGACGACGAGGAGAGGGAGGGAGGGACGCACTCGGCACCCATCATGACGCTCGCAATGCTCAGCACGGCGCACCCGCAGCCGAGGTCGAGGATGTCCTTCTCGTCGATGTCGTCGAACTGGGTCGCGGCGGTGAAGATCATGCGCGAGGCGAGGTGCGCCGAGGTGACATACTGCTCGAGCTCGCGTTTGGGCTCGGCTGCGTGCGGGAGGGATAGAGATGGGTCAGCTTGAGTCGCGCGGGGCTACGTGCGAGCTAGCCGGGCGATGAGGCGACGAAGCGCAGCGCACCAAAGCCCTTGAGCGGCTGGAGTTCTGCGGGAGGAACGAGGTCAGCGGCGGGCGCAGGGACAAGCTGCGCGGATCGACGCACCTCCTTCAAGTTCCTTGAGCTTCATGGTGCAGCAGCAGTGCGGGACGTCGAGGCGAGAGCGAGCCGTGAACAGCGGGAGCTTGATGAGCGAGCGGGGCGGTGCTCTCGCTCGCTGAAGCCGCTCTCGCGCAGCTGCTGTCTGCTCGGGCAGTGTGAAGGCCGAACGAGGCTCAATGCAAGTAGAGTAAAAGTAAGGGGATCGTGCGAGAGGGAGGACAAGGACGTGAGGGGGAATGCGAGCAACAAGAGGAGGAGAGGGACGACAAGGTCGGGTCCACGACAGGGGCGAAAGAGCGAGGGAGCTACTACAGGTGCAGAGAAGTAGGTGCTGGAGAAAGAGAGGGAGGGAGGAGGGAGAGAGGGCGCCGAGTCGGCGAGCGAGAGGAGAGGGGGAGAGGACGGTCCGACCGCCGCGAGCCCGACTTCAGCGCGCCGCCACCGCCTCATGCTATCCCGGCGTGTACTGATGCGGCACGTGCCGATCCGGCGCGCCCGTCCCACTGAGCGACGGGCTCGGGTAGGGGAACGTCGACGAGACCGGACTACGGCCCGGCGTTGGCGAGTCGGCGTCCATGGCGGGCAGGTAGGGCAGGTGGTACGTCGTCGACGAGACCTGCGGCGCGCCGTCGCGCAGCTCGCCCTCGTCGCCGCCGCCGGCTCGAGAGGTGCCGCCGCCGCCGCCGCTCGGGCCGCCGCCCTGCTGCTGCTGCGCAAAGTACGACGGCATGCTCGCCGGCGTCGAGCGGAAGCTCGCGACGCTGCCGAACGTCGCCGCCGTGCCGCTGCGCACGAGCGGGTGCTGCGTCTGGGGCGGCGTGTTGTCGAACGACTGGATCGGCGGCAGCGTCGGCCCGGGCGAGCGCGGCGGGACGTGGTGCCCGTGCCCGTGCGGCGGCACCATGTACGGGCTGTACCGCTCGTGCGCGTGCGGCGAGGCGAGGCGCGAGCGCGAGTCGGAGCGGTACTCGGCGGCGGCGCCTGCGCTCGGTCGCCCCGAGCCGGGCTGCTGCTGCTGCCAGGGCAGGTCCGACGTCGACGACGTCGCGAGCCCCTGCATGTTCGAGATGAAGTTGGCGTCGAGCGACGAGTGCCCGGTCGAGGGCGCCGTGTAGTGGCCGTACGACGGGTAGCGGTGCATCGAGCCGCTGCTGAGCGCCGTCGGCGGCACGGCGCTGCCCGGGCTGCGCACGTTCGGCAACGGCAGCGACGACAGGCTCGAGACGCGCGCGAGCGGGTCCATGTCGAGGAGCTGCTGGTGCCGCCGCTCTGGGTCCGACGCCGACGTCGCCTTGGACGAGATCGAGACGGGCCGACCTCGCCCGGGCTGGATCGGGAACATCCAGTGCTGCGCCGACTGGCCCGTGCCGTCGCTCGACACCGAGTGCACGTCGTCGTCGTCGTCGCGGCGGCGCGCCTTGTACCGCACGGCGAGGCCGGACGGCCCGGCGCCGTACAGGTCGGTCGACGACGGCCCGCCCGAGACGCGCAGCCGGCTCGTGTCCTCGATGATCTGCGGCATGCGCTGCTGGACGAGGCGGTCGCTCGGGAGCGCTCGGGCCTTGCCCTTGTCGAGGAACGACGCCGCCGACGAGGCGAGGTTGGCCGAGCTGAGGCTCGCGCCCGTGGACGACGACGCCGCCGAGGCCGCCTTGCCCTGGAGCGCAAAGTTGTGCAGCGGGTCGGCCGCCTCCTTGAGCTGAGACTTCTTCTTCATGACGGCGCGAGCCCGCTCGCGCGCCTGCTGCTCCTTGGCGAGGCGCGCCGCCTTCTCCTGCTCCTTGGCGAGCTTCTCGGCCTCCTTGCGCGCCTTCTTCGGGTCGAGGGGCGCCTCGTTGCTCGCGACGCTCTGCGCGCCGCCGCTGACGCCGCTCGTCATGCTCGCGTTCGACGGCGAGCGCTTGAGCGGGTTGATGCTGCTCGACGCAAACTGGGCCGGCGCGCCGCCCTTGTCGGCCGCCGAGCCGGCGAACAGGCCCCACCGCCCGCGCGTCGACGTCGACGTCGCTGCGGGAGGTGCCGACGACGCGATCGACGGCGCCTGCTGCGAGTAGACCGAGCTCGTCGGCGACGACGGGCGCGGGGCGTGGCTCGCGCGGCTCTGCTGCGGCGACAGCGCCGGGTACAGCGACGACGGGCGGCCGCCCGGTCCGTCGTCGCCGCCGGTCGGGAACGACATGATGCTCGACGCGCGGCTCGGCGCGAAGCCCTCGTACACCGAGCCGTCGTAGTAGGTGCTCGGCGCGACCGAGGGTGCGACCGACGGCGCGAGCGAGCCGCGGCGGCCCATCGACGTCGCCGCCGAGGGGTGCAGCGCACTCGACGCCGTTGTCGAGGGCGCGCCGAGCGCGGCGCCGTTCTGCCACCCGCTCGTCGCGACGGGCGACGGCAGCGAGAGGACCGAGCGCTGGTCGACGTCGCGCGGCAGCGACGAGTTGGGGCTCGCCGCCACCTGCTGCACCTGGATCTGGTACCCGGACAGGCCCGACGTGCCCGAGAGGCTCGAGCAGATCGAGAGGTGCCGCTGCTGGCTGTCGGCGTGGTAGCTCGGCGAGAAGTGGTCGGGCGAGGGGAGGCCTTGGCCGTTGGGGAACGAGGGGACCGCCGGCGAGTGCGAGTGCGACGGCGGGACGTTGCGCGGCGAGACGAGTGAGGCGGCGGCCGAGGTCGGGAGGGAGGAGGACGAGAGGGCGGCCGAGTTGAGCGAGAGGCTCGAGCCCGGGTGCGTCGAGCTGTACGACGAGCTGTGCGACGTGTGCGAGGGTGCGGGCGTCGGGAGCTGCTGAGGAGGAGGGTGCGGTACTCGAGGCGTGAAGCGGTAGGCAACCTCGCGGAAGTAGGCGTGCTCGAGGCACTGCTTGGTCGTGAGGCGCGCCTTGGGCTCGTACCGCAGGAGGTCGGCGATGCAGTCGATGAGCTGGACGGGCACCGTGTTTGGGTCGAACAGCGAGGCAAAGTTTCGGGGCGGGACCTGCAGGCGGGAGGGCGAGGCTTGAGCAGGAGGTTCTCGCGCTCGAGCCTCTCAGTAGCAGGAGAGAGAGAGCGAGACGCACCTTGGGGAACGCAAAGCCGACGTCCTTGGCCATCTTGACGCCTCGAGTCCAGGGTCCGCCGCCTCGTATCCGTCCTCGGTCGTCGTGCCCGTAGTCGGTGCTCGGGTCGCCGAGGACCTCGCAGATCTTGAACACCTGGTCGACCTCGCTGTCGCCGGGGAACAAGGGCTTGAGGGTGACGACCTCGACGAGGATGGTGCCGAGGGCCCACATGTCGACCGGGACCGAGTAGTCGCGCGAGCGCAGGAGGACCTCGGGCGCGCGGTACCAGCGCGTCGAGACGTACTCGGTGTAGGGCGGCCGCGAGGCGATCTCGCGCGCGAGGCCAAAGTCGGCGAGCTTGACGATGACGATGACGTCCTTCTCGGGCGGCGCGCCGGGGAGGGCGTACAAGGACGAGGCCGGGTAGTCGGCGAGGCCGGTCGTCGTGATAAGGAGGTTCTCGGGCTTGAGGTCGCGGTGAAAGTAGCCGTGCCCGTGGCAGTGGTGCAGGCCAGCGAGCGTCTGGTAGAAGATCGAGGCGATGAGGCCCGAGGCGAGGGGTCGACCTTTGCGCGACTTGGTGAGCTGGAAGAGGTTGCCTTCCATGCACTCGAAGACGAAGTACAGCTCGCGCGTGGTCGGGAGGAGGAAGGCGTCGTAGAGCGGGATGATGTTGGGGTGCATCGGGATCTGGCGGAGCGACTGCAAGGGATGCAGAGAGTCAGCGCTGTCGAGGGGGGACGAGCGGCAAGAGAGGGAGGAGAGGGGACGCACCTTGAGCTCCTTGAGCTTGAGGCACTCGTCCCACCCGCCGTCAAAGGCCTTCTTCATGCGCTTGATGGCGACGAGCTGCTTGCCCTTGTACTCGGGCCGGCTCGAGGGGCCAGGGAGCTGCGTGCCCGGCGGCAAGTTGAGCGGCGAGTGCCAGTCGGCGAGCCAGACGGTCCCGAACGAGCCGTCGCCGACCTCCTTGAGCACCGTCCAGTGTCGAGGAGCGAGCGGCGGCGGGAACTCGCGCGTGTCGAGGCGACCGCCGGCGGCGGAGCCATTGGGCGGGTGCGGCGAGGTCGAGTGCGAGTGGGTCGCTCGCGAGGTCGAGGGGGCCGGCGCCGCCGCTGTCGCCATGACGACGTCTACAGCCGGTGGGGCTGCGATGCCGGACGGGATGGGCGGCGGGCGAGCGCCAGGCGAGGCCGACGACAAGGACGAGGACGACGAGTGGGCGCCGGGCGGAGCGAGGTGCCGAGTGCCGCCTGCGCCGATCGAGCTCGACGACGCCTGCGCGAGCTTGTGCGGCGGGTAGGTGCGGGCCGAGAGGATCGAGTCGGGCGAGGGCGACAAGGGGTAGTGGGTCGAGGCGGCGGCGGGAGGGAGGGGAGGAGGTCGAGCCGTCAAGGCTGGCGACATGCACTAGGGGTGCAGTTGACGGCGGCGTGTCGGTGTACTCCTGGACGAGCTGTCGACGTTGCAGTCAGCGAGGCGGTCCAGGGACGAGCGATCGAGCTAGTGCCCGACAGCCGAGCTGCGCGGGCGGCGAGCGGAGGAGGTGGAGGTGGGTGAGGGGTGGACGCACCTGGGCGGGCTCGCTGACCGTGCGAGAGCGTGTCCGAGTCGGCTGCGACCAGTCGTGTGTGCGGCTCTGGGCCGGCGGAGCGGCGAGGGCGACCTGGCGAGGCGAGGTACGCCGGTCGAGGCTAGTCGGGAGAGGCGGCGCGTCGGGGAGACGGACCGCTCGCTGCGCTGGCTGGGTCGGTCGTGCGTGCAGGCTGCGCAGGCGTCCTCGACGCTAGGCGGCGACGAGCTGGCCCCAGGCAAAGCGCGAGCGGGCGAGGCGGCCTTGCTCGCTCTCGTCGACGCCGTTCTGGCCAAAGTCCGGCTCGCGCGCTAGTCGAGGTCTCAGCTTTCCGCGGGCCTTTCTTTCGTCCGTTTCGAGCAGCTCTTTCCTCGTACAAGTACTCGCTCTCGTAACCGCGCGCTCGTACGCCGACCCCTGCCTCGCTCGCAGCTCGTCTCCCTCGTCTCTCTCCTCCTCCTTCGGCCAGCCGGCCCGCGGCCTGCACGCTCAAACTCTCCGCCCCCGCACGCCGCGCACAACGAGCGGCGTCGACGACCCCTGTCCGACAACGCAGCGCGTCGAGAACGGCCGCCACCGCCTCGGGCGAGCGCACGAGGCCCTGCGCGCCGCTCAACCTTCTCGCGCACGCTCCCCTTTGTCCCGCTCGCTTCGCAGCTTCCACCGTCGGCTCGCTCTCGACACAGTGCCGTTCGGTGACGATGCCCTCTTGCTCGAGGAGCCAAGGCGCTGCAAATGAACGGTGCTCCCTCCGCCTGTCGAGGCAAGCTCTGCCCCGGGAACGCCAGCATCGCGCGGCCGGCTCACGCGAGGCAGGATCTCGCATCGCACGCTAAACTGCTCCCTGCCGCATGCATGGCTCGAAAGTGCGAGCAGCACGAGGAGATGAGACTCGCAACGACGATCAAGCCGTGAAAGCGTTTGAAATGGGCCTGGCCTCGTCGGCGGCGAGTGCGTCGAGAGAGCGTGCGAGCGACGCGCGAGAGAGAACGATAACAGCGTTGCACAGGTAGCTAAGAGAGGGTACGAAGGTCACGACGAGGTCGCGGCGGGGAGAGAAGGGTCCGACGAGAGGGACGAGAGCGCCTCCTCGTTCTGGCGCCGCTGGGCGATCGACTGGTCTGCGAGCGAGTCGTGCATCAGTTGCTGCTTGAGCGAGGCATGCAGAGGAGCGGAAGGTGACGCACAGACGACGACGCCGACGACGAGCCCGACCGAGGCGAAGAGGATCCCGAGGCGGAGCTGCGAGGGTCGAGCGCACGGCGTCAGCTCGCGCAACCGCCGCCGTGAGAGCACGAGACGACGCACAAGGTAGTCCCTCCAGTGCATCTGCAGCATCGTCCACCGGCCGAACTTCTGCGGCCCGCCGCCGCCGCTCGCGAGCGCCTCCTCGTCCCCTCGCCCGAGTGCGCCGCCCGTCGCCATGCTCGCAAGCGGCTGCCGCTCGCCGTCCTCAGCGCCGAGGCCGAGGTCGTGCTCGTTCTCGGGCTTGCCGTAGCTGTCGCCGTAGCCGTGTGCGCCGCCCGGGTCGGCGAAAGGGTCGACGAGCGTTGTCGCCGCCGAGAAGCGCGTGTCCGTGCGCGCGAGCTGCGAGGCGTCCGTGATTTGCGTCAGCGACGAGCGCAGACGCAGAAGAGAGAGTAGAGAAGAGGTGGGACGACGCACCGAGCGAGCGTCACCTGCATCGTCAAGGAGCTGCGCCAACTCGGTCGCCGGGTTCTCGAGCGCGACACGACCGGCGTAGCTAAGGACCTGCAGGGTCAGCAGCATCTCGTCAGCATCGGCTCGCCAAGGACAGTCGAAGGAATGAGAGAGCGGGACGCACATCCAGCTCTGCGACCCTCTTCTGCGCCTCGATGAACGCGCTCCTGACCGCCTCGAGCACCTGCTCCTCGCCCAACCCAGCATTCTCCGCCCGGACCCTCTCCTCGAGGCGCCTCTTGGCGCTCTCCCGCGCATCCACCTCGTCCCACGCCGCCGTCCTCACGTCCTTCTCGACGCGCTGCGCGTCCCCCTGCGCCGTGAGGAGGCCCTCGCTGAGCGTGCGCAGCTCGGCCTCGAGCGCGGCGACGGCCCCTTGCTGCGCGAGCGCCTCGAGGCGCGCGAGGCGTTGCGACGTGCTGTGCTGTGTGGCGGGGAGGACGACGACGAGCGCGTGGCCGAGCGCGGTGGTCGAGGTGCGCAGGGCGGCGAGGGAAGAGGGGGTCGCGAGCGGGCCCGAGGCGATGAGGCTGTCGCGCTGGGCGAGGAGGGTCGAGAGGTCGCTCGAGAGGGAGGTGACGAGCGTCGAGAGGTCGGAGGTCTGCGAGTGGTGGACCGAGAGCGTCAGCGGCGAGCAAGGGAGGGAGAGCGAGGACGAGACAGGACGCACCTCGCGCGTCAGGTCGTCGACGTTGACCTCCTTGAGCTCGCCTACTTGCTCAACGGCAGCAGCACTTAGGCGCAGCGTCAGCGCCGAGCCGTCCGAGGCGACCGAGAGCGCGCGACCGTGGTCGGCGACGAGGGCGGCCGGCGGTGGTGGAGGCGGCGCAGGCAAGACGAGCGGCGAGTGCGAGTCGGCCATGCCGTCGCGAGCTGGTCGAGGAAGAAGCGAGGAGGAGAGATGCGGACGAAGAGAGGAGGCAGGAGAGCTCGCCGACGGTCCGGAGGGTCCGCGGACGCGGCGGACGAGCTCCTGTCCGTGCGAAAGCGAGGCTCGAGCGCTCGAGAAACGGAGAAACCGCCGCCGACGTCGAGGAGAGAACGAACCACAGATGCAGGAGGAAGGGTGCGGTACAACAACAAGGGGGTGGGACGGCGAGGCGAGACGAGGCGAGTCGAGCGAGGTCAAGTGGCCATGGCCGACGGGGCGGGCGTACTCTGGGCCGTCTGCAGCTCGTCGACCTCGCGCTTGAGGCCTGCGACGAGATGCATGCGAGCATCAGTCACTAAGCTCGCCTGGGAGAGCAATCGCGGCGAGAGAGGACGAGAGGAAAGAGTCGAACGCACCTCCCAGCTCCTGCTCGAACGCGACGAGCTGCCGGCGCATCTCCTCGATCTGCTCGACCGTCTTGTCCCTCGCCTTGTCGATCCGCTTGCCCTCGTCCGTCTCCATCTCGAGCGAGAACTCGCCAATGTTGCCGCCGGCGCTCAGCGGGTGCGTCAAGAGGCGCGCGTGCCGGTTCGTCGGCGGGAGCGGCGTCGGCGCGTGCTCGAGAAGGGTCGCGTAGAACGACTCGGTCGGCTCGGTGAAGACGAGCTCCTCGTACTGCCATGAGTGGACCGGGCTGAGGACGGGCGCGGGGAGCGGCGCGTCGCCCTCGGCGGGGACGGGCATGCCCGGCTCGCCGGTCGCGGTCGGCTGGGCGTACAGGATCGGGTCGACCGGCCACGGGTGCAGCTTGAGGTGGTGGTTGAACGTGAGGGGCTTCTCGTTCGACTCGGGCACGAAGAAGACCTTGATGATGATGTCAAACTCGCCCCAGCCCGTCTCGGTCACCTCGAACGGCGGTTGCTCGATCGCTGCAATGGGAGGAAGAAGCGATATCAGCAATTCTTCTCGTCGAAGCAGTGACACGTGAAGAGAGGGCTGGGTAGGGAGAGGGGGGAACGCACAGCGCAACGGGTTCTTGTACGTCTCGTAGAGCTTGAACGTGACCTTCTTGATCATGTAGCTGTTGCGAGAATGCGCACGTGTCAGAGAGAGTCTCTCGAGGCTCAGCGGATGCAGGCAGGGACGCACCTGAGGTCGTCTGCGCCGCCAATCTGCTGCGACGGGTGCGGGTTCGGGAACGGCGGCGCCGCGGCGCTGCGGACGCCGACGGTCCAGCGGTGCGTGTGGTCGGTGCCGGCGCGCTCCTCCTCGGTGAGGAGCACGGTCGAGTTGCCGTAGATGATGGAGCGGGCGACGGTGACGCCGCGGACGCGCTTCTGGGCCGACATGGCGAAGAGGTGGGGTGAGAGTCGAGCGAGAGGAGGGCGGGCGAGGGTGACCGGCTGCGAGCTGCGAGCTGCGAGGCACTGCTTGAGTCAGTGTATCGTCCGCGCCGTTTCGCCAAGATGGACTCGAGGCGGCCTGCGCAGCTCGGAAGGGAGAGCAGCGCGAGGCAGCCGCGAGGTCGAGTCGGCGCGAGAGCGGAGAGAGCAGGCGCACCTTGATGAGAGCGACTTGTTGTAGGTTTGGAGTGTGCTGACCGTGCTTGAAGGTCGGTTCCGGGTGCGGTCGGTCGAGGGAGGGCGATGAGAGATGAGGAGGAGACGGGGTGCGGCGAGGGGTCGAGGCGGAGCGGCGGCGGCGTGTGCGGTGCACCTGGTGCTCGTACAGGTGGCTGCCGGTGTGGCTAGCTGCACTCGAGCGAGTCGAGGCGGTGTGAAGGGAGCGAGAGCCGCGAGGAAGAGGCGGCTCAGCTTCGCCCTCTCCCACACCGCCTTCGCACCCCCAGCTGCTTCGAGACAGCCACAGGCACACCCAGTGAGCTGCTCTGCACGAGGTAGAGCCACTCTCCACTCGCCCAGAG
>Ga0308169_10005330_pt1 | contig 11724 bp, 13 predicted proteins | sample PhyBR1_2_FD_202139 | JGI IMG/M metagenome (GOLD analysis project Ga0308169, IMG submission 202139) | Phyllosphere microbial communities from UC Gill Tract Community Farm, Albany, California, United States - DLSLSB.R1 | ecosystem: Host-associated > Plants > Phyllosphere > Unclassified | place... | reverse complement strand
CTGCCCTTCACGCGCACGCATTACGCTGTTAGTTGTGGAGTACCTTTATGAAGGCTTCTCGCCACTGTGGGGCAGGGTGTACTCGCCACCGGCCGCGAAGCCTCTCTTACGATCGGGGCCGACTTCTTGCTGTCTTCGGCTGGAGGTCCTGCCAAGTGCTCCACTCAAATATTCACTGAGGGTCTCGTCAGCATGTCTTCCACGCGAAGTCTTCGCCACCCGCACAGACCGTCGCTCGCGATATAAAAAGGCCAGATCGAGCTTCATACGGACCACAGAAACTCTTTCCAACATGACATACCCTCATGACCACGCGTAAACACCCGATCTCAGAGCATTCTGGAATGCTGCAGGAAATCCCGAACCTGGCCTTGGCTGGCGAAGTCGGCCTCTCGATTATTCGGATCCGTTCAACTACAGGGCGCCCCGGCACATGCCTAGTGACTTCCGTCAGGGCATGTACCCGAACGATGGGCAGTACGCTTGGCCACCTACGGGCAATCACGTCGATGATGCCACTGATCTGCCGAGGACACAAGAGCCTAGTGTTGACTCGGTAACATAGCTATGCAACTGAACGGCTACAACACGATCGCGCAGAAACACGAACATCAGCGGCTTGAGACGAGTAAACCGACGCTCTCAGGGGGTCACCTCTTGCCCTGGACATGCGATCACTGCGGAAAGACAGAGACGCTTTCCATTACCTTCAGGGGCAGGGACAGGAACGAGGTCGAGCCACCAGTAGGATACTCCTACCGATGCACCATGACCTGTGTAGAAGCCCTCGTGAAGAAGGAGAAAATGACACGCCAAGAGGCTCTCAAGACGATCCGTAGCGCTTGCAGGGATACATCAGCGTGCCGTCTCGCACCTCACGTGCTGCTTGCTTCGGGACTGGGGGCAACCCAATAGCCTTTTGCGCGTCATCAAGACGGGGAACCACCAGCAAAGTGGCGGAAGAGGCGTCCTGGATCTCCCAGACATCAACTGGGTACCGCCTCACGTGTTCCTGTGGGAGGACGCGCGAAGTCGGATACATCCACCGATCACTTTTGAGGAATCCCGCACCCATTGCCTTTGCAGATGATTATCTGTGTGCCGAAGCGCTACTGAAGACACTAGTTGTGGAGAGGGGCCAATAGCCAGGTGGTGTACATCAAGCGAGTGCCAGGAGCAGTGTCCAGACCGTCACGTCACTCGCGGGCGCTTGTCAGCGGGGCCAGCCAATCTGTGCCTCAAAGCAAGTAAAAGGTTGACCGCCGGTACCGCTGTGGTGTGAAGGAATGTATACAATGCGATTTGAATAGAGCCAATGTTATGTGCCAAGTTTGATGATTCGCTGGCCCGCGCACCGTGAATTCATGCGTTGTAGCCCCAGAGGGAGGGTCTCATACCAATAGAGAATCGGTTCCAGGGCGGAAGCGCCCTATTTGACCAAGAGCTGAACTTTGCGCTTGGGGAGGAGCTAGCGACGGCACCTGCTACTCCCGCACGAGGAAAGACCGAGGTGGATGCACAATCCAGGAAAGCAGTCTGAGATGAGCTCGGGCGACTGGCGATTCCGGTTGACCGCCACAGCAAGGGCGTCCCAGACGATCCTACCGCGAAGTTGTGGACTTGTTGACAGGCCACGGATCACGCTGCACTCAGTAGCTCTTTTGACGCGAGCTTTGGCCGGGTAAGGTCTGGATCGCCTCGTGGCTTTGCATTCCGCGTCTTGTAAAGCTCAGTCGCATGCATCGGTTTTGAGAACCATCGTCCTGTCAGACCTCCACGTCCTCCATCGTCTCCAGTACGCGCTCCACGGCGGCTTTGCCCAGCGGTATCCATACCCACCGGCCTGTCCTTCCCTCTCCATCCGTCTGTGCCTCAACAACAAGCCCATGGTCCTTGAACTCTCCCATCAACGCATTAAATCTCTCCTCCTCACGCGCAATGAACTTCTCCCTTGACAGTCTCTGTAGCGTGTCATTGTCCGTCGCGAAGACGGGTGCGACCGGCGCAAGCGGATGGGCCGTATGCGTCGCCGCATCGGGCGGAAGCGCCGCGAGCTGTCTTGAAAGCAAAAGCTTGATCAAGCGCAACGCCATGGGCGGGACGGATTTGAGAATCTGCAGTGCAGCTTCTTCGGAGATGCCCGCTGCGGAGGACGAGGTGATGAGAGCGGAGGATGACGATGCGAGGCGTTGGTACGTCAACTCGAGGTCGTAGTCGTCATATGTCGTCAGGTTGTGGTATATCCAGTTGAAGCCGCGGCTTGAAGGTGGCGTGCCGTTCCATGAGCTCGGAGAGTACTCATGAGGCGGGGTGTTGTTGACGGTAGCGGAGAAGAGAAGTGGGGTGTGGAGGTGGTCGAACGACGCGACTAGATGAATGTTCGGCGACGAAGCGAGTAGAGAGAGTATGGCTAGCGACCGCGGCGAGCGTAGTGCCGAGGCATCGATATTGTGTATCACGAGGAACAATGGCGCCATCGCTACCGGCCATTCGCGTTGCTTCGCCTTTGAGATCGCGTCCGCAGGCAAGAAATGCGCGTAGGTCCGGAAAGCCGATCGCTCGAGCGGGATGATTGCCGAAGGGGGTACGGGCGTATCTTGTGGTATCGCCAGAGTGTCCTCAATCTGCCCCAGTACTTCACGGATGCTCGTCCCAGGGAAGTGTCCGTTGATCACGACGCAATGCCCTCGCCGCGCCAACCGCTCCTTGACGAACGCGTTCAGCGCCCTCCGCTTCGACCCGAAACCGTACATCATCAGATTGAATCCTTCGTCAAGCTCCGCTTCCCACTGATCATACCGCCGCGTTGCATCTTCCAGCAGATCCTGCACCACCTCCTTGCTCTTTCCTTTCGACCGAGCGCCCGACGCATATCGCTCATATTGCGCTTCCGACAGCGGCTTCACCAGTGCCGAGTACGAATTGCCCGACGTCCGCGATGCCCGGCTCGTCGAGAAGAAGTACGCGTCGGACCTTGTCGGTCGCACGAAGCCTGGATCGCCCTCTTGAGGCAGTTTCAGGGGTGTAGCGGCTTTACGAGGCGTCTTGCGCTTGCCGGGTGTCGAACGAGCAGAGCGAGGCGTACTCGTTCCGATTAGACCCGTTTTGGCTCGCTTTGTCGGAGTCGCCTCCTCGTCTGGATCCCCATCCTCATCCACATCGTCTTCGAATTCATCCTCTGATGCTTCGTCGTGCTGATCGTCCGAGTCGTGATCATGGTCCGAATCGTGTCGGTTGTCATATCCCGTCAAAAAGGAGACCAGATGAGACGCGCTGGCTTCGTCGTTGTGCTCCTCGTGTCCGCTCCGGTGATCTTCGCTGTCCAATCGAGCGCGTTTCGCTGCCCTTGATGAGCTCGCCACGGCCATGTCGTGCACGACGCGCAGTATGGGTGCAAGTCTGGATGATGGGTTGAGGTATGTTGTCAGTTGATTGAAATCGCGTGAGGGTCCAAACGAAACCTCCACTTCGTCATCTTCACGCGTCACCTCTTGTCTTTCATCATCCCCTCCGCCCGTGAACATCCTTGTCCGGCTCACGATGGCCCCTTCATCGCCCAAAAAGAAGCCATCGGCATCCCCGACAAAGTCGCAGAGCACTGAGAAGAAGCCGAAGAAAGTCGTCAAGGAAACAGCACCAGGCGGAGCGGACATTCGGTCATTTGCAAGTCTCCTTCCGCGAACGGGTGTTGCAGAGCTGACGGGACCAGTTTGGCGGGTCTCAAGCTACAGCGGGGGTGAGCACATTGCGTGAGACCATCGTGAAGTACGGCTGATCCTCGAGGGATCCTCTCAGAGCAAAAGCTCGAGTGCTAAGGCGGGATCGGGCAAGCAACCAATAACGATCGGTGAGATTGTGGTCCGGCTAGTGAGGCTGTGACTGACTGGTCAGACGACAGTGACGAGGACATCAAGCCTGCGGAGAAGAAGCCGAGGTGAGATTTTGAGCGTCTAAACATATTTCCGGACCTACTGACGTCTAGTGTGAGGTGAGCATCTGAACATTACCAAGAGTTCGGGGCACCCTCTGACCACACCAGATCCGAATCAAAGCCGGCGGCCACAGCTTCCAAGCACTTCTCCAAACCGTCGACATCTTCTGTGAGCTGCGACTTTGCGCTGTTCCTGCACCAGAAAGCTAATCATTAGAGCAAGACGGCGATCTCTATCGAAAACACACCGGAACGGACACCCCCTCCGCCCAAAGCCACCATATCCACCACCAAGAAGACCACGCCAGCCATGAAACGAAAGACAATAGTCGACTCAGATTCGGAGACCGATGACTTTCAGCCGCCTCCAGCGAAGAGACAATCTACGGGATCAGCGGCTGGCAAAGCAAAGAAGTCGGCGTATGTCGAATCGTCCGAGTCTGAGGATACGAAGCCCAAGGCGAAGCGCGGCAAGGCCACGAAGAAGGAGCCGTCGCCTATAGACATCGACGAAGACAGCGAGGATGACGACGAGGACGACTTCGTTGTAGACGATGATGATGACCACGATGCGCCGAAGAAGGGTAAAAAGGCCGCGCCAAAGAAAGTGGCAGTCAAGAGGGAACCGGCGAAGAAGACGCCTACACCGAAGAAGGCAGCTCCGAAAAAGGCCGCACCAAAGAAGGAGACGAACGGGGACGGGGATGCGGCGCCGGCGAAGCCCAAGTTCGAGTGAGTCCGGCGGGATGGATGCGTGATGAAGACATTTTCTCTCGAACCGTGGAGATCAGGAGGCTGACATCCAGCTTCAAGGCGCATCTGGCTGCCAAGGCCGCACGTGCTGCTGGGCCAAAGAATCCCGGCTCGAAAGAGATCCCGGTCGGCAAGCCCAACTGTTTGGCGGGTTTGACGTTTGTATTCACGGGGGAGCTGGAAAGTCTGGGCAGAGATGACGCAGCGGAACTGGTGAAGCGGTACTCCGGGTGAGTCTGATGCACAGCGAGGATCCGCGGCAACTTGTCCTGACAATGCAGCAAAGTTACAGGGGCGCCATCGGGAAAGACCAGCTATGTGGTCGTTGGCGAGAATGCTGGGGCTTCGAAGTTGAAAGCCATCGCGGAGAAGAAGATTCCGACGCTGAGCGAGGATGACTTCCTGGAGCTGATACGGGTCAGCGATGGAGTGATGGATGAGAAGGCCATCAAGGCGCAAGAAAAGGAAGAGCAGAAGATCATTCAGCAGGCGAAAGAGATGGAAGCAAGGGAAAAAGAGGAGGAGAAGCTGAGGAAGCGGAAGGAGGCGGCACTTGAAGGTACGGGCATAGCAGCCAAGTGAGTGCAGCTGGTACGCGTATAACCCATGTTGACCGGGCAGGAAAGTCGCGCCGGTCACCTCTCAGCTATGGACGACGAAATACGCCCCGACCAATTTCAAGGAGATTTGCGGGAACAAAGCGCCTGTGGAGCGCTTGCAGCAATGGCTGCAAGACTGGTGAGCTGGTGATCCGAGTGCCAGACCGTCGAGCTGATGGTCAGGGAGAAGAACTACAAGGTCGGGTTCAAGAAGCCTGGCAAGGACGGGATGGGCATCTTCCGGGCTGTCTTGATCTCCGGACCCCCGGGTATCGGCAAAACGACATCAGCACACCTTGTCGCTAAGCAAGTCGGGTATAACCCACTTGAGCTGAATGCGAGCGATGCTCGGAGCAAGAAGCTGATCGAGGTGAGCTGCAGCTTCCACCGCCGACTCTTGGCTGATCAGCAGAACTCCACCAACATCGACAATACGTCTCTTGATGGGTTCTTCGCCGGCAAAGGGGTTCAAGTGAGTCAAGAAATGGACGAAAGGGCAGATGGCTGATATCAGAGTACCACGGCTGCGGGAGGCTTGCGCATAGACAGCAAGACGTGCTTGATCATGGACGAGGTGGATGGTATGTCGGCGGGTGATCGAGGCGGTGTAGGCGCGTTGAATGCGCTAGTCAAGAAGACCAAGGTGAGCGACTTCGGTCAATCGATTCCTGCAAGCAGTGTGGCTGATGGATAGATTCCGATGATCCTCATCTGCAATGACCGCACTCTGCAGAAGATGAAGCCCTTACACGGGTCAACATTCGGCATGACCTTCAAGCGGTGAGCCGAAGCCGTCGGTTGCGCAAAGTTTACCTGATTGCCAGCCCACAGCCGGCCGAAGTCCGATCTCGTATCATGTCGATTTTGTTCAAGTAAGTCCGGCGGCCACGACCCCAGCCAGCGTTGACCCCACAGGGAAAAGCTGAAGATCCCGCCGAATGTCGTGGATGAGCTGGTGAAAGGCGCCAACTCGGATATCCGGCAGGTGTTGAACATGCTTTCCACATTTAAGCTCGGCAAGGACGTGATGGACTTCGATGAGGGCAAGGAGCTGTGCGTTGACGATGAGGCCGTCGGCTGCACATATCGCTGACTTCCAGCATCAAGATCAACGAGAAAAATACGATCATGACGCCGTTCACTATTACGGAGAAGATCACGGGACCGTATGCCTTCTCGCGGACGAACAAGGATACGCTCGGCGACAAGATGGAGCTTTACTTCCATGATTTTTCGTTTGTCCCCCTGTTCATCCAGGTGCGTCGGTTATCGGCCTCACATAACTTCATGCTGACACTCCAGGAACACTACATCAAGACCAATCCGGCGGTTTTGAGTCAATATGACGGACCGGAGAAGGATATGAAACACCTGGAGTTGCTGAGCAAGGCGGCAGACTCGATATCTGACGGTGACCTCGTTGACAAGATGATCCACGGGTTAGTGTTGACGGCGACCAACCGGAGGGATGACTCACGCGCAGCTCGGAACAACACTGGTCATTGCTACCACTGCACGCGGTCGTCTCGACTGTGAGGCCCTCGTCGTATATCTACGGCGGCATGCGGCATACAGGCGGCGGTGGGCCAGGTGCATGGGGGCCATCTTTCCCCCAGTGAGCTGCGGAAGGCGCGCTGAGCTCGTGCAGAGCTGACGTCACAGATGGCTTGGACAGAACTCGAAGCAGGGCAAATTGCAGCGCCAACTTACCGACATTCAGATTCGAATGCGACTGCGGGTGTCGGGTAGTCGGCAGGAGATCCGAGAGCAGTACATGCCGATGCTGGCGGCCAAGATTGTCTTACCGCTGGCCGAAAGCGGGCAGGTAAGATAGGACGGCCATCCACGGAGAGCAGTGCTGATTCTCAGGACGCGATCCAGGAAACGATCGAGTACATGGACGAGTACTATCTGGGCAAGGAGGATTGGGATGCGTTCGTGGAGCTCGGAGTGGATACGATGAGAGATGACTTGATTCTGAAGAAAATTCCCTCGGCAGCGAAGAGTGCTTTCACACGGCAGTAAGTGACAGCAGCTCAAATCTCATTGTAGCCCCTATGTGCATCGCTAACAACAGGTACAACAAGACGGATCATCCCATCGCGTTTCACAAGGGAGATATGTTTGCCGGTGCGAAGAAGAAGATTGCGGACACGGGACCTGCGCCGGACAACGACGAGGTATTCGAGGAGGACGAGCCGGTGCCGGATGATGATACTGCAAGCGGGAAGGAGGCCGAGGATGATGAGAACGACCTGGGCAAGGATAAGCTTATCAAGGCTGTAAAGCCGAAGGGCAAGGGTAAGGCGGCGGGCGCGAAGGATGACACGAAAGCGAAGGGTAAGAAGAAATAGATCAGATACTACATGTCTTGAGCGGTCTTGATGGTTCGGCGATGTATACTAGGCATGTACACCGACTCCGCAACGGACCCCAATGAGCTGGCTACTGCCTCAGAGGGACCGTATAGATGTGCAATGGGCTCGCGAGGCACCGGGCCGGGAAAGCAAGGCCTAGGGTGGTAGGAGATTCGCCCAATGGGGAAGATGCGAGTGTTTCATGCTGAAAGAGATTCACGCACTCGAGTGCGGATCTCGGCGCGGTCTCGGAGACGGCGGGGGAGACGCGGGTCAAAGAGCTGAGCACCGAGCAGGAGCGGCTGACACCGCTGGAGAGAGTGCCTTCGGAGCGGCGCATGATCCGCCGGGGCGCTGGGACTTCCGAGCGAGTGATAGCGAGTGGCGACGTGAGGGGAGCGGGGGGGTTGTGGTGGATGTCCCTGTCAAGGGAAAGGATTGGGAGCAGGTGTGGTCTTCGTCCCGAGCATTCCTAGGTGAGTCAAAGGCGTCAGCTCTGAGGCCTTTCAAAGCAGGGGCAGGTACTGATGCTCAGTTCACCAGCTGCGCTGCACCGTGCATAGACCCGTGATCCAGTAGCTGCATCGAGTATATTATGCAGCACGTAGCCCCACTGCGAGCGCGCGATGAAACAATACGTTGCGAGAATAACAGAGTGGCGCTATTTTTGACCGAGGTGTGAACAGCTGCGATCACGTCTCAGGCCTCCTGTGTCCACCGCAGTCGCGTTTGTCGATTCGTCTCAACGCGCGCGTTGCGCAGGGGTCACCCAGTCGCGTTAGCCGTTCCGTACTGGGCGGATTAAAATCAGCACAGCTCGGAGACACGTTCGAACGACGCGCACCACATACAATAGATACAATTGAGAGCGATCGACGTCATGCCAAGCTGCCACCGGCGCCAGTCGAGGCCTTCGAGTGAGGAGGCTTGCAGCCTCCAAGCGCAAATGACCCCAACGGACGTGCCGCCGAGGTCGCGGTCACCGCCGTCGATCAGGTCGGACCCGGGACCGCCAGGAACGCGTCGCGTCAAAGGTCTATCCTGTGGGCGTGCCAGGCGCCTGACCAGCCGCGCCATAATTGTATCACCCGGCAGGTGGACTTCTTTTCCTTCCTGCCAAGTGCGTCCGCCTGGCCCTGAGGCTCAGCTCATGCACGTCCTTTTCGGCGTCATGACGCGAGCGGCACGAAGGCACAACTCACGAGACGGCGATCGCGCCGTCTCGACGCGTCCTGCGAAAACGCCATTCCGTAGCGTTTGCCGAATGTGACAAAGTTTGTTTACCTGCCATCCCTGCCCGACGCGCCATCTCATATACACCCATTCCCCCCGCCCGCGCTCATTGCTGACTTTGGCCCTGCCGTGCTATACTCGAGCATACTTGCGCAAGGGCATGGGCAAAGGGCGTGTTTGCCGCCAAGCAGTGCGCGCCGGTGACATGGCACATCAGATGGCAGGAACGCATACCGCAGAAGACGGGCGCAAGCCACCCTTGTGAGCTGCCCGTGCGCGGCCTGCAATCGGCCAGTAGGCTCGGAGCGGCTCAGGACGACTGTGCGCTGGGCGGCGCAGCGCAGCGAGCTTGTTGTCCTTGCGCCGAAGGATGGGTTGGTGTGCAGTGGGTCGCGGGACGTGTATGCCACTGCAAATGTATAGTGACTCGTGCGTTCCTCACTCTTCACCTCCTCCTTGAACTGCGTTCTGCCCCATCCTCGTCTTCGTCCCCGTTGACAGGCTCGTGACTGCTTCTGAGAAGTTCTCTACCACAACGTGAGTCTCGGATTCGGGCTATTATTATCGATTGTTTGGTCTCAGACGGGGTCTTGAATCGGAGTGCTGGGAGCACTGTGGAATCTGCTCGATCGAGCTTGGCATGGGATATGGCATCTTCTCGACTGCTACACCTTGCACATCCTTGCTCGTTGGTGCTGTGACCACTACATCTTTCTCCGTATACTCCCACGTCAAAGAGACTTTGGACGACACGGGGCGCGGCGAAGTGACGTCCGATGTCGCTGGTGCGTTTCAGATCGGCCAGGTGATTTTGGAAGAGCGAGGAGGAGACTGCACGTCTTGGATCTTCTCATCTGCCTTGAAAGACTCGCTGCTTAGGATCTACCCCGAAGTATGTCGCTGACGCTATTTCTTCCCGATTCGACGACACACCCGCAACCTCAACGACCTAACACTCCTCGCACGAATCTATGTGGCACTCGATCTTCGTCACTATTTGGATCTTTTACTCGTCTTCCTCGCGACCTCCTGGAACATCCCTCCCGACGCTCGTTTTTATCTCTTCTGCTGATCTTGTCACTACACAGTACAAGGCGCTGCGCGTCACACGAACACACCAGACCAACCTCCACCGGTCACTTTACCGACCCCAGCGGTCCCAACTCCTCTAATCCCCTAACAAATCTTCCCTAAACCCTTCGCAACCATGCACTTCTCCAACATCCTCCTCCCCCTCCTCACGGTCGGCGCTGTTGGCGTTTCCGCCAAGCCCATGCACGGCAAGCAGTCGACATGGCTCTCGCGCGACTTTGACCACGCAAGGCGAGCTGCGCAGCCGCCCGTCGAGGCGCGAACGCCCAAGCCCCGAACGTCGAAGAAGGGGAAGAGGCTCGTGAAGAAGAAGCGGGGCGGATACTGCCAAGTGAAGCCCAACAGCACAATCACAACATCACGGATCGGCGATGGCGGCTGGACGACACCGACATCGACTGTCGTGGTGTCTGAATCTTCCGCTGCGGCCTCCTCATCTGCGGCTGCTTCCTCCGTCGCCTCTTCTTCTTCTTCTTCCAGCGCCGCGCCGTCTCCCAGCGCGTCTTCGGCTGGGTGGGACCTCGTCGAGTCCGTCGTAAGTGCCACTTTCTCAGCGAGTCGCCGGTCCGACGCTGACCGCAGGCCGGAGCGAACTTCTTTGACAGCTGGTGGTTCTGGCAATGGGACGACCCAACGCACGGCACGGTCGACTACGTCGACGGCAGCACGGCTTGGAACGAGGGTCTGGTTTCGATCAACTCTGCCGGAAACGCCATCATGAAGGTCGACACCACGAACCAAGTCAGCGGCGGGCGTAAAGCCGTCCGTATTCACGCCAACAAGGTCTGGACGGGCGGAATGGTCATCATGGATGCGCTGCACATGCCGTACGGATGTGGAATGTGGCCGGCGTGGTGGTCCAACGGCCCTAACTGGCCGAACGGCGGAGAGATCGACATCCTCGAGGGCGTCAACGCATTCACGGAGAACCAGGTCTCGCTGCACACCGGTGACGGATGCACGATGCCGACCAACCAGAACAGCCTGCAGACGGGACAGATGACGACTGGAAACTACGACAGCTACAACTGCGCCTCGTATGCTACTGCCAACCAGGGCTGCGGTGTGCGCGCTGTCGGCGACGAGCAGTCGTACGGTTCCGGCTTCAACTCGGTCGGAGGCGGTGTCTACGCCCGTGAGTTGGAGAAAGACTTGGATCCGGTCATGCTGACTCCAGTGAAATGGGACAAAACCGGTATCGCGGCTTGGTGGTTCCCCCGAGCGAACATCCCGCAGGACATCAAGGACGAGGTGCCGAACCCGGCCAACTGGGGCACGCCCGTCGCTAACTTCCCGTCCGACAACTGCGACCCGTACCAGTACTTCTACGACCACTTCAACATTTTCACAAACACCATGTGTGGTGACTGGGCCGGCGCCGACGCCGTCTGGAACTATGCGGGTTACGCAGGGCAAGACCAATCCTGTGCGGCCATCACCGGCTACTCGAGCTGCTCCGACTACATCCTCAACGAGGGCAACCAACTCGCCGATGCGTATTGGGAGGTTGCCTCCGTCAAGTACTACAACTCGACCATCTACGTCTAGGCGTAGTGTGGTCGGATCACTGTACTCGGGATGAGGTCGTTGAGCCTCGTATAGACGGACGGACGACAGACGAACGGACTCTTGGTCTTGTATTTCCTTCTTCGACAAATCTTTCGCGCCCATCTACCCTCCATAGAATTCTCCTTAGTCGATTCGCCGATCGCCTCAATGACTGATTGACTAAATTCGGTGCTGGCACCGGAGTAAGCAG
>Ga0308169_10005327_pt1 | contig 11730 bp, 8 predicted proteins | sample PhyBR1_2_FD_202139 | JGI IMG/M metagenome (GOLD analysis project Ga0308169, IMG submission 202139) | Phyllosphere microbial communities from UC Gill Tract Community Farm, Albany, California, United States - DLSLSB.R1 | ecosystem: Host-associated > Plants > Phyllosphere > Unclassified | place... | reverse complement strand
CCTGGCCAGCGTCGTCTGCACGTGGCGCACGGCGTCCTGCGCCGTGCGCGCGGCCAGCGCGTCGGCCTGGTGCGCATGGGTGAACACGCGCACGGCGCCGCCGGCCGCGAGCAGCGCCAGCACGGCCAGGCCGATCGCGCCGGCGCGCCGCAACGTGCCGGGTGCGACGGCGGGCAGCGTGTCGTCGGCGGCGCCGGCGGTTGCGGGGACGAACGGTGGTGGATCGAGGTTCATGGATGGTTTCCGGGTCAGGCGGCCGGCACGGCCAGCGGGTGGGAATCGGGATGGTAATCGGTACTCGCGGCGGCGCGGCGGCGGTGCAGCGCGGCGTACACGAGAGGCACGAACAGCAGCGTGGACACGGTGGCGAGCAGCAGCCCACCGATGACGGCCCGGCCCAGCGGCGCGTTCTGCTCTCCCGCCTCGCCCAGGCCCAGCGCCATCGGCAGCATGCCGACGACCATCGCCAGCGCCGTCATCAGCACGGGACGCAGCCGCGCCGCGCCGGCCTGCAGCGCGGCGTTGGCCGCGTTCGCGCCCGCCGCCAGCCGCTCGCGCGCGAACGACACGAGCAGGATGCTGTTCGCGGTGGCGACGCCGATCGTCATGATGGCGCCCGTCAGCGCCGGCACGGACAGCGTCGTCCCGGTCAGGAACAGCATCCACGCGATGCCGGCCAGCGCCGCCGGCAGCGCCGTGACGATGATCAACGCGTCCAGCCAGGACTGGAAGTTCACGACCACCAGCAGGTAGACCAGCACCACGGCCACCAGCAGCCCGAGGCCCAGGCTCTTGAACGCGCTTTCCATCGTCGTCACCTGGCCGCGCACGGTGATCTCCGTGCCGCGCGGCAGGCGCCCGCGCAGTTCGTCGATGACCCGTTCGATGTCCGCGTGGACGGCGCCCAGGTCGCGGCCGTCGACGCCGGCGTACACGTCGATGACCGGCAGCAGGTTGTAGCGCGAGTAGTTGCCCTGCTCCGTGGTCGGCTTGACGCGCACCAGGTCGCCCAGCAGCTGTGGACGGGCCGTGCCGGACGGGTTGCCGTTCGAGGGCGCGGCCACGGGAATGCGCAGCAGCGCGTCCATGCTGTCGATGTCCTGCTGCAGCGTCTGCACGGACACGTTCAGCACGTTGCCGTTGGCCGGATTGCGCCAGAACGTGGGCGCCGTCTGGAAGCTGGAGCTCAGCGAGATCAAGGCGTTCTGCGCCACGTCGCGCGCGACGAGGCCCGTCTGCAGCAGCTGCGAGCGGTCCATCTCGAGCGACTTCGTGTGGCGGTTGAAGCGCTGGTAGATCGTCGAATCGACCACGCCGGGAATGCGGCGCATGCGGTTGGCCAGTTCCGATGCCAGCTTCAGGTTCTCAAGCGTGTTGTTGCCGCTGAACTGCACGTCGATCGGCGCCGACAGGCCGAAGTTCAGCGTCTGGCTGACCATGTCCGCCGGCTGAAAGTAGAACTCGATGCCGGGGAACGCCTGCGGCAGCGCCGTGCGCAGGCGGCGCATGGTCTCGCCCGTCGGGCCGTGCCCGGGCTTCAGGGACACCAGGATCTCGGCGTCGCTGCCGTCGAACGTGCCGTTGTTGTTGTACAGCGTGTTGAACGGGGAGTACGGTCCGCCGACCACGTCGATCACGGACGCCAGCTCCGTGCCCGGCACGACCTGGCGGATCGCCGTTTCGATGTGGTCGACCAGCTCCGGCATTTCCTCGACGCGCGTGCCGACGGGGGCGCGCACGTGCAGGCGCATCTGGCCGGCGTCGACGGTCGGGAAGAAGTCGCGGCCCAGCAGCGGGACCAAGGCCAGCGACGCCAGCGAAAACACGACGAACAGCCCGCCGAATGCCCGCTTGCGCCGCAGCAGCCCGCCCAGCAGCCCGACGTAGCCGGCGCGCATGCGCTCGAACCCGCGGTCGAACGCCAGGTGCGCGCGCAGCAGCCGGTCCGGCCGCTTCGCCAGGGCCGCCGCGCTGCCGTGGAGCGGACGCCTGCGGTTCAGGTACATGACGAGGGTCGGCACCAGCGTGCGCGACAGCACCCAGGACGCCAGCATCGCGAACACGACGGCTTCCGCCAGTGGAATGAACAGGAAGCGCGCGACGCCGTCCAGCAGGAACATCGGCACGAACACGATGCAGATGCACAGCGTGGACACGAGCGACGGCATCGCGATCTCCGCCGCGCCGTCCAGGATGGACTGGACCACCGTCTTGCCCATGTGGAGGTGGCGCTCGATGTTCTCGATTTCGACGGTGGCGTCGTCGACCAGGATGCCGACGGCCAGCGCCAGCCCGCCCAGCGACATGATGTTGATCGTCTGCCCGATCAGGTGCAGCGTCACCAGCGAACACAAAATCGACAGCGGAATCGACACGGCGATGATCAACGTGCTGCGCCAGTTCCCCAGGAACAGCAGGATCAGCGCGGCCGTCAGCGCCGCCGCGATCAGGGCTTCGCGCACGACGCTGACGATCGCCGCGCTGACGAACACGGACTGGTCGGCCAGCGGCTGCACGCTGATATCCGGCGGCAGCGTGGCCATCGCCTTCGGCAGCACCTTGACGATCGCATCGATGATCGCGAGCGTGGACGCGCCGCCGTTTTTCATCACCGTCATCAGGAGGCCGCGCTTGCCGTCGGCGCGCACGATGTTCGCTTGCGGCGCATAGCCGTCGCGCACCTGCGCCACGTCGCGTACGTACACGGCGGCGCCGTGCGGCCCGATGCGCGACGGGATCGGGATGTCGCCGATGGCCGCCATCTGCGTCGGCGAACCGTTCAGCGCGACGGAGAACTCGTTGGCGCCGATCTTCGCGGTGCCGGTCGGCAGCGTCAGGTTCTGCGCGTTGATCGCATTCACGACGTCCACCGCCGTCAGCCCGCGCGCCGTCAGCGCCTTCAAGTCCAGGTCGACCGACACTTGCCGGCTCTTGCCGCCGTACGGGAACGTGACGGCCACGCCGGGAATCGTCACGAAGCTGGGGCGCAGGCCGTTGAACGCCTCGTCGTTCAATTCCTGGTCCGTCAGCGTGGGGCTGGACAGGCCCAGTTGCAGGATCGGCAGGCTCGATGCGGAGTAGCGGACGATCGTCGGCGGCTGCGCGCCCGGCGGCAGCGAGCGCATGCTGCTTTGCGTGGCCGACACCAGCTGCGCGATGCCGGCCGAGATATCGACGTTCGGCTGGAAGAACACCTTGATGACGGCCAGGCCCGGCTGCGTCTGCGACTCCACGTGTTCCATGTCGCTGACGGAGTTGGCCAGGTTGCGCTCGATGGGGGTCGTGATGCGGTCCTTCATTTCCTGCGCCGTCAGGCCGCCGTACGACTGCAGGATGGCGACCACGGGGATGTCGACTTCGGGGAACACGTCGACCGGGGTGCCGCGCAGGACGAAAGGCGTGGCCAGCAGCACGAGCAGCGCGGCGACGATGAAGGTATAGGGTCGCCGCAGGGCGATCCGGACGATCCACATGAGCGGGTTCCGTTTGGGTGGGATGACCCGGCATGGTGAGCAAGTTCCGGGCCAAACGGTTTCCGGACGGATAGCAAGGGAATCCGCGGGGAACGGGCGGGTTTGCAGCAGCCGGCTGTTGGCGATCCAGCAGACCTGCTGCGAACCGCGCACGGCACGTCAAGACTTGTCGCGTCTGCCCGAGAGCCCTATCCTTGTGCCATGACCACCACCGCTCCCCACCCGGCGCCCGACGCGCCCACTGCCCCGGCGACGCCGCAGGAAATCCGCGCCGTCTACCTGGCCCTGATGGCCGTGCTGGCCCTGGGCGCCCTCGACCAGAGCATCGTCGCCACCGCCCTGCCGCGCATCGTCGCGGAGCTGGGCGGCATGGCCCACCTGTCCTGGGTCGTGACGGCGTATGTACTCGCCTCCACGGCCACGCTGCCGCTGTACGGCAAGCTGGCCGACCAGTACGGCCGGCGCCCGACGATGTTCATCGCGCTGCTGACCTTCCTGGCCGGCTCCGTGCTGTGCGGCCTGGCGCAGGACATGCTGCAGCTGATCGTCTGCCGCGCGATCCAGGGCCTGGGCGCCGGCGGCTTCATGCCGCTCGCCCAGATCATCATCAACGACCTGGTGACGCCCGCCGAACGGGCACGCCGGCAAGGATCGATCGCGATCGTGTTCGCGGTGACGAGCGTGCTGGGGCCCGTGCTGGGCGGGATGATGACGGACCTGCTGTCCTGGCACTGGATCTTCTACATCAACCTGCCCGTCGGCTTCGTCGCGTTCCGCGCCCTGGCGAAATCGCTGAAGAAGCCCGTGCGCACGCAGGCGCACCGCATCGACTACCTGGGCGCGGTGTTGCTGGTCGCGTCGATCACGGCGTTGCTGCTGGTGCTGGCGCTGGGCGGCACCGAATGGCCGTGGGACAGCGCGCAAGTCAAGATCAGCGCCGCGCTGGGCGTGGTGCTGGGCGTGGTGCTCGTCTGGCACTTGCGGCGTGCGCCGGAACCCGTGCTGCCGCCCGACCTGTTCGACAACCGCGTGTTCAACCTGGGCAGCGCCGTGATGGCGTTCACCTTCATGGGCCTGATGGGCGCGAGCGTGTTCTTCCCGCTGTTCTTCCAGCTCGTGATGGGCGTGAGTCCGTCGAAGTCCGGCTTCATGACGGTGGCGATGATGGCCGGGATGATCTGCGCGACGACGGTCAACGGCCGCGTGCTGTCGCGGTCCGGCAAATACAAGAAGGTGCAGATGGTGGGCCTGTCGGCGGCCGTGCTGGCGTTCGCGATCCTGGCCTGGGGGATGGACGGCGCGCGCGGCTATGCCGTGATCGAACCCGCGATCTTCCTGCTGGGCGCGGGCCTGGGCCTGGTGATGCCGAACATGACGATCGCCGTGCAGAACGCGCTGCCCGTGCCGCGGCGCGGGGTCGGGACGGCGATGCTGGGCTTCTTCCGTTCGCTGGGCGGGCTGCTCGGCGTGACGGGGTCCGGCGCGATCCTGGCGCGCGAGCTGCACCGGCACGGCATCGCGGCCGTCACCGCCGGCGCGCAAGCGGCAGCGATGAGCGCCGCGGTGCCCGTGTACCGCCACGCGATCGCCAGCGTGTTCGGCGCGGGCGCGGTGATCGTGTTCGCGGGCCTGGTCGTGCTGCTGTTCCTGCCCGAGCTGCCGCTGACGGGCAACGCGCCGCAGCCGGCGCCGCCCGCCGCCGATTGAATCAAGGACGCGCGGCCTCGATCAGTTCCACGCGGTTGCCGAACGGGTCTTCGATGCCCGCGCGGCGCCGTCCATACACGCCCTCTTCCGGCCGCACGTCGACGCCGCGCCCGCGCAGCAGGTCGCAATACGCGTCGAAATCCTCCACGATGAACGCCGGGTGCGCCTTCTTGGCCGCCACGAAATTCTGTTGCGCGCCGATGTGCAGCTGCGCCGGCCCGGCGACGAACCACATGCCGCCGGAGGCGTTGTGCGGCGCCGGCTTCGGGATTTCGGGCAGGCCGAGCACGCCGCCGTAGAAGGCGCGCGCCTGGTCGTCGGCGCCGGCGGGAATGGCGACCTGGACGTGGTCGATACCGGAAATGTGGGGCATGGGATCCTCGCGTGATGGTGAGCGCACCATTATCGCGGGTTCGGGCGCCAAGCGGCAATCCCGCCGCCGGCTGGTCGGCGCCGGCCGGCCGGTGTATCCTTCGGAAGTTGCATATAGTTCATCAACTTCGCCCAGGTACCGCATATGGATTCCGCTGCCACGCCCCGCTGGGGCCTCGCCATCGACCTCGAACGCTGCATCGGCTGCCATGCCTGCTCGGTCGCGTGCAAGGTCGAGAACGACGTCTACCTCGGCATGTTCCGCACCAAGGTCTACTACCACGACTTCACCGGCCGCGACGCCGCCGGCAAGGCGACGCCCAAGCGCGCCTTCCTGCCGGCCCTGTGCATGCATTGCGAGGACGCGCCCTGCCTGAAGGCCTGCCCCACCGAGTCGATCACGCGCGGCGCGGACGGCGTGGTGCGCATCGACGCGTCGTCCTGCGACCGCTCGCGCGACTGCATCGACGCCTGTCCGTACGGCGCGATCCACATCGACCCCGTGGCGCAGGTGGCCGACAAGTGCGACCTGTGCAGCCACCGCCTGGACGCCGGCATGCAGCCGGCCTGCGTCGAGACCTGCCCGGCCGACGTGTTCGCGTTCGGTGACCTGAACGATCCGGGCAGCGCGATCCGCCGCTTCCAGGACAAGCACGGGCCGGAACTCACGGTGCTGAAACCCGAGGCGGGAACGCGCCCGGCCGTGCAGTACCGCGGCGTCGGCACCGTGGCGCCGCGCGCGATGGAGGACAAGCTGCCGAAGGGCCGCAACCACGATCCGTTCACGTACGAGATCGACACCTGGGCCGAGCTGCGCGCCGACTACGGCACCGTCGTCGGCAAGCCGAAAGGCGGCGCGTGATGGAGCGCCGCGACTTCATCAAGTCTGGCCTGGCCGCGCTGGCGACGCTGGGCCTGGGCGAGACCATCCTGCTCGACGTGCGCGATGCGCAGGCCGCCGCGCCCGACCCGCTGAACTACGCGCCGGACGCGCACGGCGACCTGCGCAAGGTGCGCCCCGACTACCGCAAGGCGCAAGTCGTGCGCAGCGTCTGCCTGAACTGCTCGACCGTGTGCGGCATCGAAGGCTTCGTGGAGGACGGCAAGGTCGTCAAGATCCGCGGCAACCCGCTCGACCCGAACCTGGGCAGCTTCATGGCCTGCGCCAAGGGCCAGAGCGGGCCGACGATCAATACGTATCCCGAGCGGCTGCTGTTCCCGCTCAAGCGCGTGGGCAAGCGCGGCGAAGGACTGTGGAAGCGCATCTCGTGGGACGAGGCGTGCGACGAGATCGCGACGCGCATCCGCGCCAGCATCGCGGCCGGCCACCCGGAGCGCGTCGCCATCCACCAGGGCCGCTCGCGCTACGAATCGGAATTCAACCGCTTCCTGAACGCGGTCGGCTCGCCCGTGCTGCTGAACCACCGCGCGCTGTGCTCGTCGAACAAGCGCGCGGCCAACTACGTGAGCCTGGGCGAGACGGACTGGGAATCGATCGACGCCGAGCGCTGCCGCTACTTCCTGAACTTCGGCGCGAATTTCTACGAGGCGCACCAGGGCGGCCTGCACCTGGTGCGGCGCGTGGTGAAGGCGCGCTTCGACCACGGCGCGAAGCTGGTCACGTTCGACGTGCGCATGTCGAACACGGCCGGCCGCAGCGACGAGTGGTTCCGTCCGAACCCCGGCACCGAGGGCGCGATCGCGCTCGCGATGGGCCACGTGATCCTGCGCGAGAACCTGCACGACGCGGCATTCATGCGCGACTTCGTGCAACCGGGCGAGGCGCAGGTGCGCGCTTGGCTCGCCGGCTGCACGCCAGCCTGGGCGGAAACGCAGTCGGGCGTGCCCGCGGCCGACATCGAGCGGCTCGCGATCGAGTTCGCGTCGCGGCGCCCGAGCGTGGTGGCGTTCACCAACCGCGGGGCCGGCGCGCACTACAACGGCTTCAACGCGGAGCGCGCCGTCGTGATGCTGAATGCGCTGGTCGGCTCGGTCGGCAAGCCGGGCGGCTACTGCTACGGCCTGGAAGAAAAGCTCGCGCCCGCGAAGTACCCCGCCCCGCAGCCGGAACCGCCGAAGCCGAAGCTGCGCACGGACCTCGAGGACCCGCCGGAATGGCCGCTGGCGAACCGCTGGCAGAAGATGAAGGTCGGCCCGATCGTGTTCGACTACCTGAAGCAGGGCCGCGGCCAGCTCGACGTCTACCTCAGCTACACGATCGCCGCGCCGATGACCTGGCCGGAAGGCCGCGCCACGGCCGTCGACGTGCTGCGCGACGAGAAGCTGATCCCGTTCCACGCCTGCTCGGACATCGTGTATTCCGAAATGGCGCACTACGCCGACCTGATCCTGCCGGACGCCACGTACCTGGAGCGCTGGGGCATGGACATCCGCAACAACCTGGAACTGCAGCACTACGTGATGCTGCGCCAGCCGATGGTGCCGCCGCCGGGCGAGGCGCGCTCGTTCCCCGAGGTGCTGTTCAACGTCGGCCGCAGGCTGGCGCCGGAGCAGGCGCGCTATTTCGCGTTCGGCACGCACGAGGACTACGTGCGCCACCAGTGCTCGAAGCTGCCGACGCGCGGTCCGGACGGCCGGGAATTCGCCAGCGGCTTCGACTACATGAAGCACTACGGCGTCCACGTCGACACGTCCGCGCCGAAAACCTACGAGGTCTACCGGCGCAAGTTGACGCCGCAGCAGCGCGACGGCGCGCACGTCGACGCGCCCACGGGCCTCGTGCTGTCCGCGCCGGCACCGGGCCGTCCGGCCCGCCCGATCGGCCTGATGGTCGATGGCGAGGCCGTGCGCGGGTTCACGACGCCGTCGCGCCGCTTCGAGATCCTGGCGCCGGAAGTGGCGCAGGTGGCGCAGGCTGCCGGCATCGCGGACGACGGCATGCCCACCTTCCACCCCGTGCCATGGCTGGAACACCTGCCGGCCAACCGCTACGTGCTGACGACGTTCAAGTGGAACGTGCACACGCAGGGGCGCACCGCGACCCAGAAATACCTGTCCGAGATCGTGCACGACAACCCGATGTGGATGCACCCGAGCGTGGCCAAGCGCATCGGCGTGAAGTCCGGCGACCTGGTCGAGCTGACGACCTACCGGCCGCGCGGCGGCGCGATCGTGGGCCGGGCGCGCATCCGCGTGTTCGTCACCGAGGGCATCCACCCGCGCGTGTTCGCCGTGTCGAATTCGCTCGGCTGGCAGCTGGGCGGGCGCGCCGCGCAGGGCCGCAACGGCGGGCGCGACGCCATCATGGCGGCGTCGGGCCAGGCCGGCGTGCGGGCCGGCATGGACCCGGCGCCGCGCCACGACGACCTGGCCAACGGCGTCTGGTGGGACACGCGCAACGGCGGACGCGGCAACGGTGTCAACATCAACGCGATCCTGCCCGTGAACCCGGCGCCGCTGGTCGGCATGCAGGCGTGGTTCGACAACGTGTGCAGCGTGCGCAAGGTACGCGCTTGACGCCCGCACGGCGCACGGCGCCGCGGCGCGTTCTCGCGGCCGCCTTGCTGGCAGGCCTCGCGGCGTGCCGCACCGTCCCGGCGCCGGCGCCCGCGATCGCACTCGCCCCGTTCACGACGGACGGCTGCAGCATGTTCCCCGACCGTGGCCCGGTCGGCGACGCCGACTGGTGCGGCTGCTGCGTCGCCCACGACCTGGCGTACTGGCGCGGCGGCACCGAGGCCGAGCGACTGGCGGCGGACCGCGCGCTCGAACGCTGCGTCGCCGGCACGGCGCGCTCTTCGGACCTGGCCGGCGCGATGTTCGCGGGCGTGCGCGCGGGCGGCAGCCCGTACCTGGCCACGTCGTACCGCTGGGGCTACGGCTGGCCGTACGGGCGCGGCTACCGGGCGCTGGGCGCGCAGGAACAGGCGCAGGCCGACGCGCTCCAGGCGGCGTACCTGGCGCGCAATCCCGCGCTGCAGTGCCCGGCGCCGGCGCCGGCGGCCCCGACGCCGCTTACCAGGTGAAGTCGTCGGGAATCTTGAAGTCGGCGTACGGATCGTCCGCGTCGACCTCGGTGGCGGCGCTCTTGGTGACGCGCACGACGCTGTCCGGCGCGCGCTCGGCGATCTTGTCGGCGAAGATGCGCGGCACCAGCTCGAACCCGCCGTTGTGGGCGACGATCACGAGGCGCCCGGCCACCAGGTGGTCGCGCACCTTTTCCGAGACGTGGATGCGCTCGATCTTCGTGCCGATCGTGAAGTTGTAAGGCACGTCCTTGTTGTGGTCGCGGTTCTCCGACTTCGGCTGGCGGTTCTGCTGGACCATCTGCGCGATCTGCGCGGCGACGGCCTTCTGCGCCGCGGCGGCGTCGCGCTGGGCGTTCAGTTCGCGCGCGCGTTCGGCCTGCTGGCGCTGCGCGTCGAGCGCCGCCTGGCGCGTCACGTTCTCGCTCTGCACGCCGGTGCGGCGCTCGATCTTCTGCTGCTTGCTCTTTTCCTGGTTGGCCACCTTGGCCTTTTTCTTGTCGACCAGGCCGGCCTTCAATAACTGCTCTTGCAGGGATACCATCGTCTTGCTCCTCGTTTCTCGGTCCAGGCGCCTCAGTCCAGCCGCTTCAGGCGCTGCCCCAGGATGCCCCAGCGGCAATCGACGCCGTCGACCTGGCCGCACAGCGCCCATCCCGTGCCGATCTTCTCGACGGTGACGGGGCTCTCGATTTCCTTCGCGAGCTTCTCGGCCCACCGGCCCTTGAACAATTCCTTGCCTTCGTAGATCACCGTCGCGTCGAAGACGGGCATGGCGAATACGGTCATTGCTGCTCCTGTCGCGTTGCGCAAAGCCGTTATCGTATCACTCCGGGTGGGCGCCGGGCCAGGCCGGCGTCGCGCCCGACGACGGCATGCACAGGTTGCCCAGGCTCCGGCAGACGCGCGCCGCCTCCGCCTCGATCGCCTGCTTCATGTCGTCCGCGCTGCGCACCGACATGTACCAGCCCAGCGGGGCCATGTGCAGCCTGGCGATGGCGGCGCACGCGGCATCGTGCCCGAGGCGTTCCGGGTAGTACGCCAGCTTGGCCCGCGTCAGGCCGGCGCCGCCCACGGCCGCTTCGGCATTGCTGGCCTGCTTGGCGCGCAGCGCGAGCAGCGCGCTCAGCGTCGACCACGTGGGGAGCACGCCGGCCGGCTGGCGCCGGCCGCACGGGATCGTGTCGAAATTGCCGTCGATATCGAGCCAGGTACCGGTCGCGCGCAGGCCGCGCCGGGCCAGCGACACGATGCCGCTGTTGTCCGACAGGCCGCCGTCGACCAGCAGGTCGCGCCCGGCCGGCGCCTGCGCGAACCGGCCGACCGGCGACACGATGGGAAAGCGCGCGCTGTGCAGCACGGCCTGGCCGAGCTGGAGGGCGGCCGGCTGGCCGACCGTGTCGTCCTCGGTGCCCCAGCGGCCTTCGTTGGACATCCAGAAGATCTTGCCCGTGGTGGCCTGCGTGGCGTTGAACAGCACCAGCGGCGCCGGGTAGATGCCGCCCGTCAGGCTCGTGAGCGGCATCGCCAGCCCGGCGGTGGGCGGCAGCGTCACGTGCGAGGATGGCGTGCGCTGGATCGCCTCGTTCCAGCTGTCGAGCAGCGCCTGGCCCCGCTGCGGCGGCGAAAACGGCAGCAGGTCGACGGTCAGCATGCGGGCCAGCACGGGCGACAGGTGGTCGCGCCGCAGCGCATCCTCGACCAGTTCGCCGAGCACGGCCCGGGTGCCGTCGCACGCCGTCCAGCCGCCCGCGCGCACCAGCCGCTGGCGCGCCACCAGGTACGTCGCGATGCCCACGCTGCCGCCGGACACGCCGCTGAGCGCGTGGATGCGCCGGCCGAACGCGCCGCACGAGCGGTCGTCCAGCGCGGCCAGCAGCGATGCCGTGTACAGCGCGGCGCGCAGTCCGCCGCCGTACGCGTTGACGACGATGTCGGGCGCTGGCGCCGGCGCGTACGGCGCGGGCGGTCCCGGCGGCAGCAGGTCGAGCGAGGAAGCGGCGAGGCGTTCCTCGGCGGGGATCTCGCGCCACGGTTCGACGCCGCCGGCGACGCGCACCAGCACGGCCGCGGCAAGCGCCACCAGCACGCCCACCTGCGCCACGCCGGGCATGCGCCGCGCGGCCATGCGCAGCACCAGCGCCAGCGTCACGAATCCCACCAGGAAGCCGCACAGCGCGATCATGGCGATG
>Ga0308169_10005325_pt1 | contig 11741 bp, 8 predicted proteins | sample PhyBR1_2_FD_202139 | JGI IMG/M metagenome (GOLD analysis project Ga0308169, IMG submission 202139) | Phyllosphere microbial communities from UC Gill Tract Community Farm, Albany, California, United States - DLSLSB.R1 | ecosystem: Host-associated > Plants > Phyllosphere > Unclassified | place... | reverse complement strand
CGATGGAACCGGACTCCACCGCGTAGCCCAGCGCATCTCCCAGCGCCCCGCCCAGGAGGCAGCCGTGGATCCGGGACTTGAGATTGGGCGCGGGAATGCCGGGGTCAGTGCTCATGCTGTCAATGTACCGTCCCCTGCACGCCTGCCAGTCAATCCACTGCCCTGGCGCACCATCGACAGCTCCCGTCCAGCAAACGCACAGCCTTGGCTGGAATACTGCTCGGGTTGCCGTGGCCAGTCCGCCAGCAGGCACCCGACTCCCACACGTAAGGTTTCCCCATGAGCACCCCAGTCCCAGCCCGCGACGCACTGCAGCCCGGCGGTACTGCCACCGCCCCCGGCGGCCTGCTGCCCCGCCTGGTGGCCGAGGCCTTCGGCAGCCTCTTCCTGGCCGTGGCCGGGCTTGGTGTGCCGCTGTTCAGCATTCCGCAGTCCAGTCCCGTGCCCGCCGCGCTTGCCGCCGGGCTGGCCATCACCGCCGCGATGCTCGCCTTCGGACACGTCTCCGGCGGCCACTTCAACCCCGCCATCACCCTGGGGCACCTCCTGGCCGGGCGGATCCGCGCCGGCGCCGCTGGAGCCTACGCCGCAGCCCAGGTGGTGGGTGCCCTGGTGGGCGCCCTCGCCCTGTTCGGCATCCTCCGGACCCTGCCCAGCATCCCGGACAGCCGCACGGCCTTCGACACCGTGGCAGCAGGTTTTGCTGACCACTCCATCATCCAGGCGCCCCTCGCCGCCGTCGTACTCCTGGAACTGCTGGGAGCCGCGATCATCGTGGCAGTCTTCCTCGGCGCAGCCGGCCGTGGCGGCAGCCGCACCGTGGCGGCCGTTGCCGTGGGACTGTCCTTCGCGGCCCTGCTCCAGGTGGGCCAGTCGGTGGGAAACCTGCCCTTCAACCCCGCCCGCGCAGTGGCGTCCGCCGTCTTCAGCTCCGGCTGGGCCATGGAGCAGCTGTGGGTCTTCCTGGTGGCGCCGCTGGCCGGCGCCGCAATCGCGGGCCTGGCGTTCAGGATCACCACGGGCGCTGAGCCTGCTGTCGCCGATGCGCTTTCCAGCGATGGCAAGGTTGGTGGCGACCGGACACGCACGGACGCGGACGTGCCGGAAGCGGACGACGCCGACGGCCTCGATGCGGACGGTCCGGGCGCGGACAGCCTGGACGGGGCCACCACGGGCAATGACGACGACGGCGCCGCGGCCCCCATCACCGGCGCCGGTACGCCCGCCACGGCTGGGCGGGAAAAGTCCCGCGTCAGCGAGGCCCAGGAATTCTTCGACGGGAAGCGGTCCTGATCACGGCACCGATGCGCCGCACCGCGGCGTTTTTCTGAAGTGTCAGTGGCTGCCGATAGCTTAGGAATATGCGGTTACTTCACACCTCGGACTGGCATCTTGGCCGTTCGTTTCACGGCGTCGGCATGCTGGACGCCCAGCGCGCCTTTGTTGACCAGCTGGTGGCAGTGGTCAAGCGCGATCGCGTCGACGTTGTCCTGATTGCCGGGGACGTCTACGACCGCGCGCTCCCGGGCGTGGACGTGGTCCACCTGCTTGACGACGCGCTGGTCCGGCTCACTGCCGCGGGTGCCAAAGTGGTCCTCACCAGCGGCAACCACGACTCCGCCATCAGGCTCGGCTTTGCCTCCCGGCTGCTGGAGCGCGGGGGAGTGCACCTGCGCACCAGGGTGGAAGACCTGGCCCAACCTCTCCTGCTCCCGCTGGGAACGGATGCGGCCGGCAGGGACGCCGTGCTGGCGCTTTACGGCATCCCGTGGCTTGAGCCCCGGCTTGTCAGTGAGCAGCTCGGGGTGGAAACGGCGAGCCATTTCGAGGTCACCCGCGCAGCAACCGGCCTGATCCGGGAGGACATCGCCCGGCGGTCGGAATCCGCCGCCGTCCACTCGGTGGTCCTGGCCCACACGTTTGCCAGCGGCGGGATCAGTTCGGACAGCGAGCGGGATCTCAGCATCGGTGGGGTCGGCGCTGTGCCGCTGGACCTGTTTGACGGCTTCAGCTACACGGCCCTGGGCCACCTGCACGGCCGGCAACAATTGTCCGGTTCCGTCAGGTACTCAGGCTCACCGCTGGCCTATTCCTTCTCCGAGTCCACCCACCAAAAAGGGGCCTGGCTCGTGGACATCGGTCCGGAGGGGCTCACCTCTGTGTCGGAGGTCCAATGGGAAGCCCCGCGTGCCCTGGCCGTACTGCGGGGGGAGCTGGAGGACCTCCTGGCTGAACCCGCCCACACCTGGGCCGAAGCCGCCTATTGCCAGATCACCCTGACTGACGCGCAGCGTCCCGCCCGTGCCATGGAACGGCTCCGCACCCGGTTTCCGGACACCCTGGTCCTGGCATTCGATCCCCAGAGCGAGGCAGCCACTGCGCAGGCCAGCTACAGCAGCAGGCTTGCCGGCGCGCCGGACGACCTCGCTGTCTGCTGCGGCTTCCTGGAACACGTGCGGGGACGGGGTGCGGACCAGGCGGAAAAGGCTGCGCTCGCCGCCGCCTTGGAAAACGTCAGGCTGCTGGAGGTATCCCGGTGAGGATCCACCATCTGCGCATCTCCGGGTTCGGTCCTTTCGCGGGCACCGAGGACATCGACTTTGACCGGCTGAGCGCCCATGGTCTTTTCCTGCTGAACGGACCTACAGGTGCTGGAAAGACCAGCGTCCTGGATGCCATCTGCTTTGCCTTGTACGGGTCCGTTCCGGGGGCCCGGCAGGACAGCAAGCGGCTGCGCAGCGATCACGCGGAGCCCGGGCAGGAACCTGCGGTCACGTGTGAGTTTTCCGCGCAGGGCCGCCGCTTCGAGGTGACACGCTCTCCGGCCTGGGAGAAGCCCAGTGCCAGGGGTAAGAACGGCTTCACAGTACAACAGGCCAAAACACTGCTCCGGGAGCGGGTGGGCGGGGCGTGGGTGGAGAAGTCGGCCCGCAATGATGAAGCCGGTGCCGAAATCATGGCGCTGCTGGGCATGGACCGCGAACAGTTCACCCGCGTGGTGATGCTGCCCCAGGGCGACTTCGCTGCCTTCCTTCGCTCCAAGGCCGCCGACCGTCTGGACCTGCTGCAGAAGCTTTTCGGCACCCAGCGGTTTGAGGCCCTGGAACAGGAACTGTCCCGGCAGTCCGCTGTCGCCCGGGAGGATGTGGCGGTCCTGTCCGGCCAACTCGGACTCCTGGCCTCGCGGGCCGAAACCGAAGCCGCCCCGCTGCAGCTCCCGGAGGACGGCGCCCCGCCAGCAGATGACGTTCCCCGCCGCCTGGCGTGGCTGCAGGATTCCGCCGTGCTGCGCCTTGCCGAACTGAGGGACCGCGCCGCTGCCGCCGAGGCCGCCAGCCAGGACCGCCGAAACCAGGCGGAACAGGAGGCTGCCCGGCATGAGCGGAACCGGAAACTCCAGGCCGCCATTCAGCGGCAGGAGGCCCTGGAAGAAGGGGCCCAACGGCAGGAGGAGCTCCTGTCCCGGCTCGGGCGCCACCGCCAGGCCCAAGTCCTCCAGGGACAGCTGCAGGCCGTGGATGCAGCGTCGGCCAAGGTGCGCAGCGCCGCAGCCGCGGCCGAATCCGCCATGACACTGCTCCGGCTGGCCGCCGTCGATGGCGGGGAACTGGCCCAGCTCGGCCTCGAAACGGCGGCTGAAGCTGCCGACGCCGCGTTGGAGTCTGTAGCCTCCGCCGGAACCGCCGGAACCGGTGAACGTGGCGCTGCCGGCAGGGACGGCATGCCGGGGGCTGCGGAAGAACTGGGCCGGCTGCGTTCCCTGCTGGCGGTCGTCGAGGCACGGCTGCCGGACGAGGACAGGCTCCGGGACCTTCGAAAGCGGCACCAGGTGCTGACCGGGAAACAGGAGGAACTGCAGCGGGCCGTGGAGGGGCTGGGCAACACCGTCTCGCAGCTGCTGGTGGAGCGCGGACAGCTGGTGGACGGCATGGACCGGCTGGAAGTCCGGTCCACCGACGCCGCGCTGCGCCGCAAGGAAGCTGCCGCCGCCGCGGAACTGCTGGACGTGGTCCGGCGTCACGGTTCCGCCGTCAAAGCGTTGGACCTCGTCAAAGCCCGCCACGCAGACTCGCGCGAAAACCTGTTGGAGGCCAAGCACCGCTGGCTGGACGTGCGGGAGGAACGCCTGGCCAATGCCGCATCCGAACTGGCCGCGAAGCTGGTCGACGGAGAACCCTGTGCGGTGTGCGGCAGCGGACACCACCCCAGTCCCGCGGATGCAGGCAGGGGTGGCCCGGGCCTGGCCCAGCAAGAGGAAGAAGCCCGTGGCATTTACGAGGCTGCCGAGGCAGCCCACGCCTCGGTTGGCGCTGAGCTTGCCAAGGCCGAGCAAGCCGTGGCCGTCCTCGCCGGACAAGGCGGGAACACTCCTGAGGCAGAAGCGCGCGCTGCCGCGGACGGTGCCCTTGCTGCCGCAAAAGACGCCGAGCAGGCAACGGAGGAACTCCAGGGCAGGCGGCAGCGGCTTGAAGTACTGGAAGCGGGCCTCGGTGAGGCCCGGTCCGGTGTGGCCGAAGCCGAGACGGACCTTTCCCGCGTCACTGCATCCCTTGCCGAACTGGCTGAACAGGCAACTTCGCTGGACAAGGGCCTGGCAGGCCTGCGCGGGGGCCATCGGAGCCTTGACCGCCGCCTGCGGGCACTCGAGGAAGCCGTGGCGGTCCTGGACAAAGCCGTGGAAGCCCAGGCCCGCCTTGATGCTGCACTGCTGCAGGCTGGCGAAGCGCAGGAACACCTTGAACGCGCCCTGCCGGAAGCCGGCTTCGCCACCGTCGCCGACGTCCGCGGCCAGCTCCTTGAAGCCTCTGAGGCCGCGGCGCTGGATGCTGCAATCCGTGCTGCCCAGGACGAGGCCGCGCGCGTGGCCGGATTGTTCGAGTCCGAGGACATCGTGCTCGCGCTGGCCGAAGCCGGGGAGGGCTTCCAGATGGACGAAGAACGGCTGGCAGGAATGCGCGCCGGAGCGGCGGCTGCCCAACGCGACGCGCGTGAGGCCGATTTGGCCGCGGGCCTGGCAGCCCGTTGCCTGGCCTCGCTGACGTCGATTGCTGCCGAATACGAGACGCTGGTCTGCTCGGCACGGGAGCCTGCGGAGAAGGCACAAATGCTGGCGGGATTGGCTGATGCCGCGTCCGGCCGGGGCGAGAACACCTACCGGATGAGCCTCAACAGCTACGTCCTGGCCGCGCGGCTGGAACAGGTGGCCCTCGCCGCGTCCGAACGGCTGGTGGCCATGAGCGATGGCCGGTACCTGCTCCAGCACACGGACGCCAAAGCCGCCCGGGGTGCAAAGTCAGGGCTGGGACTCGAGGTGGTGGACCAGTGGACGGGCTACCGCCGGGACACGTCCACCCTGTCCGGCGGCGAATCCTTCATGGCGTCGCTGTCCCTGGCCCTGGGCTTGGCGGACGTTGTCCAGCAGGAGGCCGGAGGCGTTGAAATCGAGACCCTGTTCGTGGATGAGGGCTTTGGAAGCCTGGACGAACAGTCGCTGGAACAGGTGATGGATGCCCTTGAGGGGCTCCGTGACGGTGGCAGGGTAGTGGGACTTGTCAGCCATGTGGCCGAGATGAAACAGCGGATCGGCACGCAGCTTCAGGTGCACAAGAGCCGGAACGGTTCCACGCTTCGGATCTCCGAAAGCCTGGACGCGCTCGTCTGACCGCGGCCGATATACTTGTACGCGTTACCGGGTTGCGTGCATCGGGAGGAGGGACGATGCGCACTTACTGAACGAGCCCGGAATTGACTCCACAAACATCTCCTTCAAGCACCAACGACGCCCCAGCCCACGTCTCCACCTCGAACCCGGTGGAAGGGGCGGCGCCCGGACGCTTCTTGCGTCTCCCGCAGCTCGCAGGCCGGAGCTTCATCCCCCTGGGGCTCTTCGCGAGGCTTCCCCTTGCCATGCTGACCATGGGCACACTGACCCTGGTCACTTCCGTCAGCGGCTCCTTTGCCGCCGGCGGAACAGCCGCCGGCGCGGTGGGGATAGGCTCGGCCCTTGGCGCCCCGCTGCTGGGGTCCCTGGCGGACAGGAGGGGACAGCGTCCAATCCTGCTGTTCTCCGCTGTGCTCAATACCCTGGCCGTCCTGGCCCTGGTGCTCACCGCCACCACCACTGCTGCAGCTGGAGATTTCCCGCTTGCTGTACTGGCAGTTGCCTTCGCAGCCGGTGCCACCAGCCCTCAGGTGGGACCCCTGGCGCGCGTCCGGTGGATGTCCCTGACGGCCAACGTGGACGGTTCGGCTCCACCCTCCGATCCTGCCCGCGACCTGGATACGGCACTGTCCTACGAGAGCACCGCGGATGAGGTGACCTTCGTCCTGGGGCCGGCCCTGGTTGGAATCCTGGCCAGCCTCGTTGCGCCGTGGCTTCCGCTGGCACTGGCCGCGGCCATGACCATTACGCTTGTGCCGGGTTTCGCTGTGCATCCCACCCACCGGGCGGTTCCGGCCGCCCGTCGTTCCCCGGACAGGAAGCGCCAGGGTGCCGGGGACACGAACACTTCGAAGCTGCCGTGGGTGGTGGCCCTGCCGGTCTTTGCCATGGTCTGCATGGGGACCTTCTTTGGCTCCACCCAGGCTGCCCTGAGCGCTTTCGCCGCCGGACTCGCCGGCACAGAAATAGCGGGACTGCTGTATGCCGTCATGGGCCTCAGCTCGGCTGCCGCGGCACTCTCGGTTGCCTATTGGCCCCGCCGTGCAGGGCTCCCGCTTCGCTGGGTGCTGTGTGCCGTCCTGATGGCGGCGCTCGCCGTCCTGCTGCTGGTTCCGTCGTCACTGCCCATGATGGCGGCGGTCCTGTTGCTTCTCGGGCTGCCGGTGGGCCCGGTGATGGTCACCGTCTTCGCCGTGGGCGGAAGGGTGGCGCCCGCCGGCAGGCTGGGCACGGTCATGACCGCGCTCGCCAGCGGGATTGTCGCCGGAACGGCTCTCGGGTCCTCAGTTGGGGGACAATTGGCGCAGCTGTACGGCCACGGGGCCGCGTTCCTTGTCCCGGTCTGCGCCGCGCTCGCGCTTGCGCTGCTTGGTGCGGGAGCCGCCGTCGTGCTCCGCCAAAAAGCCTGACAGCCCACCCAGGAGCGCCCGCCCGGCCACTGTCTTGCCACGGGGTCTTCTACTAGGCGAGTTGGCTCTCGATCCGTGCCGCGCTTTCGGCGATGGCCGCCCCCACGGCTTCCGGGTCCTGGGCGGAGCGGATGTAGACGACGGCGAGGGCGGCAGGACGGCCGCCGGGCACCCGGACCGGGGCCGCCAGCGAGGAGACCCCGGCAATGACCTCGTCATGGCTGGCCGAGTAGCCTCTCCTCCGCGCTTCCAATGCCTCCGGCCGGTAGGGGATGCCCGTGTCCAGCCGGTCCCACTCGGGTTCGGTGAGGGCCGACTGGATGGCAATACCCGGAGCCCCGGCATTGATCGGGTGGCGCGTGCCGGGACGCTGGGCCACGCTGGCTCCCGAATGCCTCGGTTCGACCGTAACGAGCGTGATGCAGTCGTGATGGTCCCAGACAGCCACGAAAGCCGTCATGTCCAGCGAGTTTGCCAGCTGGGTGAGCTCCGGGAGGGCAGCGCTTTGAAGGTTGCGGGATACGCCGCGTGCCAGGACCGCCAGCCCGGGCCCGGGCTGGACCCGTCCGGCGTCGTCACGGACCAGGAGGGAGTGGTCTTCCAGGGTGCGCAGGATCCGGTAAGCCACCGAACGGTGGACACCCATGGCTTCGGCCAGCTCGGCGATGGTCAGCGGGCCGGGGGCAGCCGCAAGGATCTCGAGCGCACGGATGCCTCGCGACAGTGTCTGGGAGGGCGAAGCCTGCGGCGCAGCTCCGGCTTGTGCTGCGGCTGCTGGAGGAGTCATGTTGTCCATCCTAGGTTGCAGGGCGCCCCTTCCGTGACCCTTGTCTCACTCCCCGGGAGGCGGTATTGTCCTGTATACGAACTTGTCGTTCAAATATAGAACATATCCGTAGAGGCTGCTTTCCGGCCAAAAATCCCCAAAGTTCGTGTTCCGCATCACAATTTCGTAGTACCCTACTAACTAACTGACCGTTCTGTCGGTAATTCTGAAGGCGTCCGGGTGGCCTTGCTGCCCAATAAACAATGGAGTTTCAATGACCACACCTTCCAAGGTGGATACCCTCGCTGGCCCCAGCAGTCGGCGGGAGGAGCGCAAGGTCCTCGCCGGCACCCTGGTCGGCACCACGATCGAGTGGTACGACTTCTTCATCTTTGCCCAGCTGACCGCAACGCTGCTGTCACCGCTGTTCCTCGCACCCTTGAACGAGTCCAATCCCGGCCTGGCCCAGATCCTTTCCTTCGCCCTCATCGGCATCAGCTTCCTGTTCCGCCCGCTCGGTGCCGTCATCGCAGGGCATCTGGGCGACCGCTTGGGCCGGAAGGCCATGCTGGTCTTCACCCTGGTCATGATGGGTGCGGCCACCGCCCTCATCGGCATGCTGCCCACCTACGCGCAGATCGGCGCCTGGGCTCCCGTGCTGCTGATCCTGCTGCGGGTCATCCAGGGCTTTTCCGCCGGCGGCGAATGGGGCGGTGCTGCCCTCATGGCCGTCGAGCACGCGCCAGTCAATCGCCGCGGCTTGTTTGGCGCCTACCCGCAGATCGGCGTGCCCGTGGGCATGATCCTGGCCACCGGCCTGCTGTTCTTCCTCAACACCAGCATGTCCAAGGAAGACTTCGCCGCCTGGGGCTGGCGCGTGCCGTTCCTGCTCTCAATCGTCCTGATCGTGGTGGGCTATCTGATCCGCCGGGCCGTCGCCGAAAGCCCGGTCTTCCAGGAAATGGCCCTGCGCAAAAAGGAGAGCAAGGCGCCCCTCGGTGAACTGATCCGGAACCACAAGCTGCCGGTGCTGTACTCCACCCTGATCTTCATCGGCAACAACGCGGCCGGTTACCTGCTGATTGCGTTCTTCATCTCCTACGCCACCAAGACGCTGAAGATGCCGACCCCGCAAATCCTCCTGGCCACCACACTGGCGTCCTTCGGCTGGCTGATCTTCACCCTGGTGGGCGGATGGCTCTCGGACCGCATTGGCCGCGTCAAGACCTTCTTGATCGGCTACGCCATCGTCTTCGCCTGGATGATCCCCATGTTTGCCCTGATCGACACCAAGGACATCATGCTTTACGGCGTCGCCCTGTTCGTCCTGACCGTTGGTCTGGGCCTGTCCTACGGACCCATGTCCGCCATGTATGCAGAAATGTTCCCCGCAAACGTCCGCTACTCCGGCATCTCCATCGGGTACGCCTTCGGCGCCATCCTGGGCGGAGCCTTCGCGGCCACCATCGCGGAGTCACTGCTGCAGTCCACCAAGTGGACCGGCTCAATCGGCATCTACATCATGATCCTCTGCGTGATCTCCGCCGTCGGCGTGGTGCTGGCCAAGGAAACCAAGGGCCGTCCGCTGGGTGTCAGCAGCCACCACTAGTCCGCATCACCGCAAACGTACAAACAGCAGGCCCGGACCGCTTGGTCAGGGCCTGCTGTTTGTCCAGGTGTTGCTAGTCTGCCAGCAGCCCGACTGCGTCGTCGTCGCTCAGTTGCGGAAAGTGCCGGTAGTAGCTCCCGACGGCGCGGAAATTGCCGGGCAGGTGCAGGCAGACCACCGCGTCGCATACCCGCTCGAGCAATGCCTGGGCCTGGACCGAACCCACGGGGGCGGCGGCAACCACAGTAGCAGCGCCACCTTCCCGCACGGCCTCGACGGCGGCGCGCATCGTAGCGCCAGTGGCCAGGCCGTCATCCACCAGGAGCACCGTCTTGCCCGCCACGTCCATGCCGGCCCCCGGGTAAAGCTCTGCCCGGCGGAGCAGTTCGGCGCGTTCGCGGTCTTCCACGGCGTTCAGTGATTCCTGGGATACCCCATGTTCAAGGACCCGCTCCAGCAGCGGTTTGTTGATCAGCCGGACAATGCGGCCGCGGGCCAGGGCAAGGGCCCCGTACGCGGTTTCCTCGTGCCCGGGGATCCCCAGCTTGCGCACCAGGACAGTGCCCAAGGGCAGGCCCAGCGCAGTTGCCGCAGCCGCCGCGACACCGACGCCCCCGCGGGCCAGGCCCAGGACCACGGTGTCCGGGCGCTCCCGGAACTGGGCCAGGGCAGCGGCAAGGCGTTGTCCGGCCTCCTTGCGGTCTTCGAAACGCGTCCCCATGTGTCCTTCCCGGCGCTCTATTCCTCACCGCTGCGGCCCGCCGTCGGCGAACGCATCAAAGGCTGCCGGCAGCAGCCAGGGGCATCGCTCAGACGGCCAGGAACGAAATGGCGGCCTGTTTGAAGGCCCTGCTTGTGATGGCGTTGGTGTGGTTCCGGCCCGGAAGGATCACCTGTTCGGCCACGGACCCTGCGCTGCCGGCGAGTTCGGCAAGCTTGGGCAACGTGGCGGCCCGTTCGTCCTTGTCTCCAGCCACCAGCAGCATGGGGACGTGGGGGACCGCTTCAGCCGGGTCATAGGGCTCCGCCTTGATGGCCTCAACCAGGGACAGGAGCGCGAAGATGTTGTTGCTGGGCAGCAGCAGCGCCATCTTGAGCAGCTGGGCGGTGGACTCATCCTTGATCGGCGTGCCGTCAGCCAGGTAGTCCTGGGCGGCTACGAGGTCGAAGGCCGCCAGGGGGTCGGAGTCGTTGGGGCCGCCGAGCACCAGCCGGTGCACCAGCTCCGGCTGGGTTGCCGCAAACTCCCAGGCGAGCCGGGAGCCCAGGGAGTAGCCCACCACGTCCAGCCCGCTGGAAGGATCGCCGTCCTGCAAAGGCCGGGCGCCGGCGTCGAACGCTGCCTGCAGCAGGTCCGCACGGATACGGCTGGGGGAGTAGGAGTCCATGTCCTCGGGCGCACCACTGCGGCCGTGGCCCGGCAGGTCCACCGTGATCACCCGTCGGCCGGCGTCGAGCAGGGCCGAGACCCAGCCTGTGTCCTCCCAGTTGAGCTTGGATGAGGAGGAGAAGCCATGCAGCAGCAGGACGGGCCGAAGCCCTGCGTCGGCCGCGGGTTCATGGACGGCCACGTACAGCTGCGGGTCGGTGCCTTCAACGGTGTGCGCCTGCTGCTGGCCGCTGTGCCTGCCGGTCATGGTGTCAGTTCCCCAATCAGGTACGGCGCTGGGCGGGCCCGGCGCGTCGGTGCGTCTTCAGTGGAAAGGTAGGCACCACTCTACCTGTTGGCGGTCCTGTTCCTGCCGGTTAGCCGGGCTCCTGCGGCGCAAGCCAGCGCAATGCCGGCGATCAGTGCGAAGGTGCTGAACAGCTGCACGCGGCTGCCCTCGGCGCTGAAGCCGACGGCAAAGATCAGGCCCAGCAGTACCAGGCCCAGGATGGTCAGGCCGGGAAAGCCTTTCATGCGGAGGGGCAACGGGGTCCCGTCCCGGTCCGCCCGCCGCCGGAGGATCAGCTGGGAGACCAGGGCGCTGCCCCAGACCACCAGGCACGTCGATCCCACCAGCTGGAACAGTGCGGGCAGGACACGGTCCGGGAACAGGAGTTCCAGGACAGTGGCCACGAAGCCAAAGGCCACGGACACCGCCACCGCCAGGAGGGGCACGCCCGCGCTGTTGAGGCGCGTCAGGGCGTGCGGCGCCTCGCCCCGCTGGGCGAGCGAGTAGACCATGCGGGAGGCGCCGTAAAGATTGGCATTCAGGGCGGAGAGAAGTGCGACGACGGCCACCAGCGTGATGGCGGTGGACGCGCCGGGGATCCGGGCCGCGTCGAGGACGCCGGCGAAGGGGGAGGCAA
>Ga0308169_10005322_pt1 | contig 11745 bp, 13 predicted proteins | sample PhyBR1_2_FD_202139 | JGI IMG/M metagenome (GOLD analysis project Ga0308169, IMG submission 202139) | Phyllosphere microbial communities from UC Gill Tract Community Farm, Albany, California, United States - DLSLSB.R1 | ecosystem: Host-associated > Plants > Phyllosphere > Unclassified | place... | reverse complement strand
CGGCAGAAGGGCTTGCTGTGCGCAGCCCGAGGAGGGTCAGGCAGCGCAGCATCGTCGACAAGTGCGTCTCGTCCCTCCCCCACTTCCTCTCGACACGCTCCCTAGCTCACGCTCGACCTCCTGCAGGTGCACAAAGGCCGACAGGGCGCCCATACAACGTCCACATCATGACCAGGCTCGCGGATCGGCAGCGCCTGCGTCGGATGACATCGAGCCGTCCCGCTCTTCCCCCTCCTCACCTCGCTGCCGCCCCGCGTACGACCCGCGCTGCCCCTGAACCGAGCGGCAGCAAACCTCACATGTCTTCTACTGCTCATATGCCCGCAGGACGGAGCATTGGGCCGAGACGGCGGGCGTAGCACAGCGTCGAGCGGGCGGCAGCAAGCACGGCGGCGCGCCGTCGATGTTCGTGTTGGCCTGGGCGTCAGCTGCACTCGCCGCTACTGCAACTCGAGCCGCACGTCGTACGCTGGGCCTCCAGAGAGTGCGCGAGCGAGTGCAAGTCGTGCGCTCGCCCGCCGCCGTCGCTTTGTCCTCGTCCGAGAGAGAGCTGTCGTCGAGTCTGGCTTCTCGCTTCGGCTTTCCTGGCCAGCGTCCTTGCGCGCTCTCCGCCTCGAGCAGCCTCACGCAGGAAAAGGTGCGACCCTCTCCTCTGGGCTCGGGCGGCTCGAGTCGTCCGCCGTGCGTCCGTCGCGGACTCTCCGCGCTCAGTCGCTCCTCTTCGCTTCACACCCTCACGAGCCGCTCACGACGCGTCTGAGGCGGCTCTGCAGCCATGTCGCAAGCACTGCAGGAGCGGGCAGCAACGGTACGTCCTGTCCCTCGCCTCACTCGTCCCTCCCTCCCCCTCGCCGGGACAGACAGCTGACTTGCCCGCTCTCCCCTCTCGCCCCGCATCGCTCGCAGTGGCAAAGGTGCGTCTCGAGTCCTCGCCACGAGCTGTGCTGAAGAGACGCTGACCCCGTGTACCCTCGCAGCCTTTGCTCGTCGCAGGACAGCTTCGTCGCCCGTCTCCTCGACGAGTGCGAGACCCTCCAGACCGAGGCCGACCAGCTCAAGCCGCCCTCGCCGGCGCAGAGCTCTGACGAGGAGGAGCTGCGCAAGACCGAGCAGGAGCGGCGCAGGCTGGCGCTCGAGGCGCAAGTCGGGTCGTTCAATGCGGTCCGGCCGTTTCCGCCTCTCTCGCTCGCCCGGCCATGGCAGGACGAAGCTGACGCTGTGCTTTGCAGGTCAACGAGGAGCTCATGCGCGAGGCCGAGGAACGCCGTCAGCTCATCCAGACACGGGCGTCGCGCCTGGCCGCGGCAAGCGCACCGGGCTCTTCTCCCACTCGAGCGGCACGACCTGCGCCGCAGACGGACTACATTGGGCCTCCCTTCGTCCTGTGCATGATCAACGGGTGCGTCCCCTCCCCTCATGATCCTCGTCCGCCCGAGCCGAGCTTCGCTGACGCCGAGCCGCAGATCGAGCGTCGTCTTCCACCCGGGTCCGCTCTCGCAGGGACACACCGGCGGCAAGGACGTCGCCTCACGCCTTCTGTACGTCCGCTCCCGCCGCACTCAGGACCTGGACCGCCATGGAAGAGGTGCTGATCGTTCGTCCTGCAGGTGGGAGATCGAGAAGGACCTCTCGGGTGCGTGCACGATCCGGCTCTTCTTCCTGCTCGTGCTTTGGGCGCTGACGCTCTCATCTTCGCCCACGCAGCGCACGACTTCTCGCTCGCCGGCGGCGACAAACCTGCTCGTCCTGCCGTCCTCACCCTCTTCTTCCACAACAAGATCGAGTTGGTCCGGGAGCTCCTGCGCAGCAAGGTCATCTCGTGCGTCTCGCGCTCTCCTCGTCCCCTTCTCGGCTTCGAGAATGTCGCTGAAGCCTTCTCCTGCAGGTCCGCCTCTACTTGGGACGACTTCTGCGTCGGCTTCTCGAGCGAGGTCAACAACCTGTGCGTCGACACGGCCGGCGACGCCGAAGCCGACATCGCGTCGCTCCTTCTCGCTCTCGGCTACGCGCCCAACCTCAAGCACATCTACATCGTCGGCGCACAGCTCGATCGCCTGTACGAGACGTGCCCGGCCCTGCTGCCGAGCGACATCGCCCTGTTCGTCGAGGTCGGACCCAAGATCATCCTGTGCGTCCCTCTCGTGCTACTGCGCATCGTCGGCATTCTTCGTGCCCTGACGGGAACCTGTTGCACACAGGGTCAATGCGAGCGAGACCGAGGACGAGCGAGACCTCTTGTCGACGAGCGGTTGGCGGGTCACGACCTTCCCCCGCTTCTTCGGCTCCAGCCTCGACTCGCGACCTCGTTCCCCTTCCCCCGACAATTCGCCCTCGGCTTCGTCGAGCAAGTCGTCGCCGGCCGCCTACGCAGGGGCCGTCAAGGCGCCGGCCCAGAAGCTGACGGCCTTGCCGCAGCGCAACGTCGGCAAAGCGCTCAAGTTCGAGCTGCCGATGAGCGAGCGGCCGGTCGCTGCGCCCGAGGGGGCCGACATGGCGGCGTTCTACACCGGCCTCACGACGCCGACGTCGAGGCACCACTTCAACCCGACCGCGCGCCTGCTCGACCAGAGTGCGTCCCACCTCCTCTCGCTCGCGTCGCACTCCTCGCTGACGCCTCGCCCTCACGCTCGCAGACCCTCAGATGTACGTCCTACTCTGTTACGTCTCGTAGCATCCGGAGCACGAGCTCATGTCTGCGTCGTGCTGCGCCGCAGCTGCTGCTGGTACTACTTCTCGGTCGACGGCTGCACCATGCCGGCCTGCCACAGGAGCCATGCGTGTGCGTGCTCTTCCTCACTCTCAGCACCCACTCTTCTGCGTCTCTGACGTCGACACCGTGCTCGCGCGCAGACGACTTGACGAGCCGCGGTCGCCGTGTGCTCAAGAAGGAGATCGCGACGATCAACTGCAAGGTGCGTGCTCCTCTCGCCGTTCGGCCGTGCGCTTCTCATTGACGTAGCCTTGCTGTACAGGAGCTCATGAGGACGGGCAAGTGCACCTGGAAGGCAGAGAACGGCGTGCCGTGCGTCGTCTTCTCCTCGAGCGCTCGTCCTCGTCGGCTCGCCTCGGGCCTTCTCGCTTTCGCTGACTTCTCGCGCTGTGCTCGCAGCTGCATGTTCAACCAGTGAGTCTCCTATCTCCTACCTCCCCTCGCCTCTCGCGCGCAGCCCTAACGTCGCTCCCTGCAGCCACTTCCGAGGTGCGCCGCCGACGGACGACTGAGCGTCGCCCTCTCTACCTGTCCTCGCCCTACCCAGTACCGCTTCTGCTCCCTCGTACATACGCACTGTAACTCGAGTTCTTCGTTCTGCTTGACCTCCTCGGCTGCGCGAGAGACTGCGAGCCAGCAAGGAGCGCGAACCCCAGCTAGTCTCGTGAGCTCTCGAGCCTCTTCTCGGCCTCGCCGCCGAGTGCTGCGTCACGCTCTTGAGCTTGCGCTGGCTTTCGTCGTGGCCCTTCGCAAGACGCTCGACGGCGTTGTTCTCGCGCACGTTGCCCCGGTGACGGCGACGGAAAGCGGTTTGCCGTGGCCCCGCGTTTCGTCGCGATTCTCATCAGCTCGCGCTCTTTCCCTCGCCTCTGCTTCACCGCACGCCGCTCTTCAGGCCGCCGCTGCCCGTCCACCAGACGTGTGGGTACGTCTGCAGCTAGTGCACGCCTGCTCTGCCTCGTGCAGCGTGCAGGACTCGCTCAACGAGGGCGGCACCCCGTGCTGCGAGGCGGCGAGCTAGCTTTAGCTCGAGGGTGCCGACCCCGACCGTTGCGCAGGAAGGCCGCATCGCCTTGCGGCCCCCGCCGCTGCAGCGTCCGCTGCTGCGGCGCAGGCGGGCCTGCGCGAGGTGCCCGTTGCTGGCCGCGCCTCTGCCTGCTCCTCCTCCCTCTCGCTGTGTCCTTCTCTCGGTGCTTGCACTGGGCTCGCACATCTCTCCCTCCCCGACCTCTCCTCGACCACATCCAGTACGAGGCCGACATGTTCAAGAACGCGACACCGACCGATCGAGCGCGCCTGCACCGCCATCGTCCCTCCGAGCAACCCCTCCTCCCCTCTCTCGCCGGCTCGTTCGCCAAGCGCTCGATCAGCGGGCCGACTCGATGGACTAAGCTGCTGGTCGGCGTCGTCAGCGTCTACTGGGTATGGACGTTGTCGCGCGGCGGCGTCCCGAGGGAGGTCGCTCGGACGGTCAACCTCGCCGTGCGCGGCGACTCGTGCGAGGCGGGAGGGCTCGTCTCGCCGACGACGCCAGACGACGATCAACATCGTGTCGTCGTGCGAGTGCGGCCGACGGCCGACGGCGAGCCGCCCCTGCGCAACCCGGACAACACGATCCTCTCGACCTCGTTCCACCCGACGCTCTCGACCCAGCACCATCCCCTCTTCGACGGCGTCGCCTCGTCCCTGCCTCTCGCCCTCAGCCACCCGAAGCAGTGCATCACGCCCTCGGTTCACTCCCTCCCCATCCTGCCCAAATCCAGTCCGTCCTCCTCCGCCGTCGAGCTGAAGAGCCACGGCGGCGCTCACAGCCCCGAGCTCTTCTTCTCGGTCTGTACGACGCCCGAGCGCGCCGTCAAGTACTCGTCCGTGTGGCGGCACTTCATGGCCGCTCCTCGAGTCGAGCGGGCGCCGTCGTCGTCGTCGTCGAGCCGGCGCAAGGCGGCATCGCCAAGAGCGCCCGGTTGCCTCGTCACCGACGCGCAGGGCCAAGGCGACGGCAAGGGCCTACAGCTCGCCAACGCCGAGTTCCGCCGGCAGGGGCTCTCGTGCACGATGCGCGACAGCTCTCGCGGCGGCGAGCGCTACGAGATGCGCGTCCTCGGCCTTATCCGCGACGCCTGGGTCGAGAGCGAGCGGCGCCGATGGCAGGACGGCGCGCCGCTCGTCGAGTGGTACGTCTTCGGCGACGACGATACCTGGTTCTCGGACTCGGCGATGCTGCGCGAGATGCTCGCCGGGTACGACTGGCGCGAGGACTTCTTCCTCGGCGCGCACAGCGAGACGGTCGGCAACTTCCAGACGTTCGGCAAGATTGGTACGTCCTCGTTTCCTTCCTGCTCGCCGCGTCCGCAGGTGCGAGCGAAAGCTGACGCTGTCCCTTTCACGCAGGTTTCGGCGGCGCCGGCCTCATTTTGTCGCGCTCGCTCGTCCGCAAGATGCAGCCCTACGTCGACGAGTGCGCCTCTCGGTTCGCTCACATGTTCGGCGGCGACGGCATCGTTGTACGTCACGCTCTCTCTTCGTCTCGTCCTTCCTCTCGAGGTCGCTTCGCTCAGCCAGCTGACCTTCTCAACTCGCAGTCGCACTGTGCAGCCTGGGTTCGCGGCATCCCGCTCGAGCAGCTCGTCGAGGAGATTCCTGCGCTGCGACAGATGGACGTTCGGGGCGACGCTACGGGTTACTTAACCGCCGGCACCGCTCCCTTCCTTTCACTCCAGTGCGTCCCTCCCTTCTCTTCCACAGCTGCCGCGCCGAATTCTGCATCAACTGACGCACAGCCTACGCAGCCACTGGGCCGGCTGGCTCGACCTCATCCCGGGCGTCGACGGCATCGACGCCATCAAGCTCCTTGGCCAAGCGAGTTCGGTCGTCGGCGGGCCCAATTTCCTGCGCCGATGGCTCTTCGACGGCGGGCTCGTCGTCTTCACGGTCGGGCACAGCATCACGTTCCACCGCGAGGCGCTCTCGCCTGAGGACCTGTCGCGCATCGAGTGGACGTGGGAAGCGCACGAGCCTCGTCGGCCTTCTCGGCCCGGCCTGCGCGAGTTTGACGACAAGCTTACGTACTACCTCAGTGCGTCGTCTCTTTCTCTCGCTTCTGCGCTCTCGAGCTTGTCCCGTATCGAGGAGAAGCAGCTGACCCTCGGACTCGTTTCCTCGCTCCCTCGCTACAGCCTCGGTCGAGCGCCTCTCGCCCGACGTCACCCTCCTCCGGCACGCCTGCTCGCACCCGTCGGTACAAGCTGGTCTGCGCGAGATTGACGTCCTGTGGGACATGCGCAAGGACGAGCCGTCGTGGAGGGAGCGCTGGCTGCCGAGCTGGACCTCGCCGGCGCCGTCACCTCGAGCCGGTCGAGCGACGGCTCATGGGCGCGCCAAGAAGCACATGCGCCGGGACGAGCAGGACTCGTCGTCGGCCGCAGAAGCTGAGGAGCAGGAGGAGCAGGCGCCGAGGAAGCGGCAGGTGCGCTTCTCGGGCTGACGACGACGAGCGGCCGAGGAGGAGCGAGACACAGACGCACGCCGGGCGATGCACGTAGACACTCTTTCTTGAACATGTTGTCGAGCGCGAGCGCTGGCTCGCTCGCCCCTCCTGACTCTCGCGCGCACGAAAGGAGAGGCTCGACAGATGTGTTCCACGGTCTCGCCGACTCTACGCCTCTGCGACTCGAGACTTGATGACCCGGATGTTCTCCCTTGGCCTGTTGCACGTGTAGACGTCAGCGACGAGCGCGAGGGAGAGCGAGTCGAGTGGAGCGAGAGAGGGACGCACCGGTCCTCGCCATCCGTCACGACCGCGCCCAGCCGCTGCACGACCTGCATCCCGCTCGAGACCCGCCCGAAGATGGTGTGCTTGCGGTCGAGGTGAGGTGTCGGCGCTGCATGAAGTTGAGGCCGGCGAGCGAGGGCGTACGAGTGGATGAGGAGGCGGAAGAGGAAGAGCAGGAGGGGAGAGAGGGGGAGGGGCAAGGGGGAGGGGGCGAGGGGACGTCAGCTTGATCCACAGCAGGCGAGCGAGGGGAGAGCACGCACCCAGAGTGATGAAGAACTGCGAGCCGTTGCTGTTGGGCCCAGAGTTGGCCATGGCGAGGATGCCGGCGCCGGTGAACCGCAGGTCGGGGTGCTGCAGGGGGACGAGGAGTCAGCTCGAGTGCCTGCGCCGTGAGAGCAGCTTGGCGACTCACAATCTCGTCCTCGAACTTGTCGCCGTAGATAGAGACGCCGCCGCGACCCGTACCCTGCGAGCGTGAGTGAGCGGGTCAGCGGCTGGCGAGGTGAGGGGCAGGGACGAGCTGCTCAGACGACTCACAGTGGGGTCGCCGCCCTGGATCATGAAGTCTGCGATGATGCGGTGGAATACGGTACCTGTATCCGCTCGCTCGAGTCAGCCTCGTCGAGCAAGGAAGAGGACGAGGAGGTGGCGGGGAGGGGGGGAGGAGCGAAGCGACGCACCCGAGTAGTAGCCGCGCTTGCACAGCTCGCGGAAGTTCCTGCACGTTTTCGGCGCGTGCTCGTCGTACAGCTCGAACGCAACGTCGCCCATCGAGGTCTGGAGGATGCAGTTGGGTGCCATGGCTGATGAGGTCGTGCTGCGGGGTCGGAACGGCGTATGGGGCGGTGTTGAGCGGTTGAGGCGGCACGAGTGGGTCCCAAGAGACTGCTGGAGGGGCTGCACGGGCTACTCGAGCTGTGACGAGAGCGGGAGGAGGTGAGCGAGGAGAGCCGCCTCCTCGCCCGACTTCGCCGCGGAGTCCGCGTCTCGCTCGCGACGACGACCTCTCGAGCAGCTTGCCGATGCTTCAGTGCAGTCTGATGTTGAAGAACAGATGGTATGGCAGATGCAAGGATGTACGAGCCGCAAATCTATCTCCCTCCTCGTCTCCCACCTCGCCGCCCGGACCTCTTCTCAACGACCATGACGCCGTGCGCTCAGGCAGAGTTGATCTTGCGAGTCTGTTGCAGGAGAAGAGGTCAGCGAGTGCTTGAGCGGCGTCCTGCGGCGTCAGAGGAGCGAGGGAAGGGGACGCACCACCTCGCCGAGCTTGAAGAGCGCTTTCGGCGCGTCGAGCCGACCGCACTTGACCTCGAGCATCTGGACCCGGTCGGCCGCGATAAAGTCGTCGTCGGCGAGGATCGCCTCGAGCTCGCCTCGAGTCGACGCCGAGAAGGAGCGCCCGGGCTTGACGGGCGACGAGGCCGAGGTTGCGGGAGGGGTAAAGAGCGGGAGGACCTTGGACCAGTCCCACAGCGAGATGTCGTTGTATCTGCGAGCGAGATGCCAAGAAGTGTAAGCGAGACGTCGGAAGAACAAGGAGGGAGTCGAAGAGGGCGAGAGAGGGAGGAAGGGAAGAGAGGTCGAGAGGGAGGAGGGACGCACTGCGCAGTCGGACCGTTGATGAAGCGCTCGATCGTGTAGCCCTCGTTGTTGAGCAAGACGATGGTCGGCTTGAGGCCGTACCGGATCATGGTCGCGATCTCCTGGACCGTGAGCTGCATCGAGCCGTCGCCGACGAAGAGCAGGACGCGTCGCGGGATGGGCGACTCCTGCGCCGCGAGGAGCGCGCCGAGCGTCGCACCTACGCTGTACCCGATGCTAGACCACAGGGTCTGGCTGACGAGGGTCGCACCCTTGGGCAAGGGCGTCGTGAGGAGGCCGAACGAGCTGCAGCCGACCTCGGCGACGATGATGTCGTTCTCGCGCAGGAAGTTGCCGACGAGGGGCCACAAGAGCGCGTTCGTGACCGGCTCGTTCGACTCGCCGACCGGTACGACGGGCGTTGCGACGGCGAGGGGACGCTCGGGCGGCGGCGACGTCTTGCGCTTGAGCGTGCGGGCGAGGACGGGCAGGAGGAGCTGGAACGAGATGGCGTCGTACTCGGCGTACTGGACGAAAGTGCAGGACGAGTGGCTGCGAGCGTCGGAAGCGAGAGTCAGAGGCGTGCGCAGGCGAGTGGAAGAAGTGGAAGAAGGGGAACGAGCGACGCACAGCTCGACGATGTTCTTGGTCTTGATCCGAGTCGACCAAAGGCCGGTATTAAGGTCGCTGCGAATGGCGCCGACCATGATGGCAAGGTCGGTCTTCTCGACTGCGTCGCGCAGGTCGTCGTCCGAGAGCTGGGCGATGTAGACGCCGCCGAACCCGTTCGCCGAGTCCTCGTCCATGACCGTGCGACCCATCGGACCTGTGTACGAGGAGGGCGCACGTCAATTCTGGACGCCGTCAAAGATAGAGGCGCAGAGGAAGTCGACGCACTCGTGTACCACCTCACGCCCGTCGCCCGGACCAGCTCCTCGACGAAGTGCCCGACGCCAAAGCGGATCGCGCACGCGTCGACGAGCACGATCGGGTCCTTGGCCGTCTCCCACAGGCGCTCGATCTCGCTGACGACAAAGTCGAGGCGGTCCTGCGTCTCCTCCTTGAGCATCTTGCCGTTCGGCATCCGCTCGTCGAGCGGGTCGGCGAGCGGGAGGAGCGGCGTGTGCAGGCGCGAGGCGTCGACCTTGGCGTAGACGAGGTCGGTCGGGATCGTGATGTAGCCGGGGCGAGCCGTCTTGAGCATGGCGAGGAGCACTCGGTCGATCTCCTCGTCGGCGTTCTCGGCGGACGTCAGGTACGCTTGCGCGCAGGTCATGCCCGCCGTCGCGTCCTTGAAAACGTCAAAGCCTGCGCGCAGAGAGGTCGGCGTCAGCACGGCTCCCAGCGGGAGAGGGCGAGCGGAGGAAGGGGGACGCACGACCGCCGACGTCGCCGAGGTGGTGGTGGATGAGGACGTGGCCCTTCTGCAGCTTGGTGCTCGGCGCGCCGACGATCGAAAGGACAGGGATGCGCTCGGCGTACGAGCCGGCGATGCCGTTGACGCAGGACAGCTCGCCGACGCCGAAGGTCGAGACGATGGCGGCCATGCCGCGCACGCCGCCGGCGATCTTGCTCGTCTGCGGGTCGGGCGTACGGTTGAGCTGCGCCTGCTTGACTCGTGCGTACCCGTCGGCGGCATAAGATGCGTTCCTGCAGCCGAACGAGGAGTCAGCTGGAGAGGACGACGAGAGCAAGTCGGCGCTCGAGCCGCTGGGGCTCGAGAAGGGGCGAGAGGCTGGCTGGACGTACAGCTCGTTGCAGCACCCGGTCCACATGATGCGAGGGTCCGCCTCGATCACGTCGTTGAGGCTGAGGGTGAACTGCGCGCGGCGAGCAGGAGAGAGGGTCAGCTCGGTGCTCGCGAGCGGGGCCAGAAGAGCTTGCCGACGCACATCGCCTGGGACGCCAAAGACCTTGTTGACGCCGAGCTGGTGCAAGCGGTCGAGGAGGTACTGCGAGAGCGTAGTCGTCGGGCTCATGTCGGCGGAGGGCCTGCAGGAGGAGAGCTCGTCAGTCGAGGTGGACGAAGGGCGAGGTTGGACAGAGAGAGGACGCACATGCTCGGCTGGATCGCGGCTGTGAGAGGAAGCAGGAAGCAGAGCTGTGAAGAGCGAGCCCTCGCAGAGCGCAATCGGGAGGGGGAGAGCGTCGAACGGCACGCCGTCGCCGCGGATCCCGGCTCCGGCTCGATCCCCCCACGCCCCTCCCAGGCCGAGAAGCGGCAAGATAGAAGAAAGGACAGGAGGACGTCGCGATAGAAACGACAGGGAGGACCGCGCAGCCCGTCCAAGTGTCCGGGTCGCCGCCGCCGCCGAGCTGAGAGCGAGCAAGCCGCACGTGCAGCGAAGGCGCCGAGCAGAGCCCGTCACGCCTCGAGGAGAGCCGCTCTGGCCACTACACCTACTGCTGACTGTGTCCGTCACCTCACAGCGCTGCCCACCCTCCTTGCGCGCCCGTGCTGGGGCGGGAGGACGAGTCGAGTGAGGAGCCTGAGGCGGGGGCGGAAAGCTAGTCGAGGAGCGCGGCAGGCGCGCGCGTAGGCCTGTCGGGAGCGCTGCAGTGCACCCTGAGCCAGCGTTGGCTGGGCCTTAGCTCACAGGCCGGGGTGTGTGAGGAGGAGAGGGTCGTCTCGCTCATCGCTGGTCGTCCAGCTACGAGTTGGCCGGTTGCTCGCTCCCTCTCTGGCTCAAGCCGGGCCACCGACTCGCTCAGCATGTCCCTGCGAGCACTGTGCGCACGCCTACCGCCCGAGGTCATCGCCCTCACGCGGTCCCTCCTCGTTCGCTCGCCCAAATCCCGCTCGCTCGCAACCGCCGCCGCCGCCTCGACCACGACCACCAAGACCTACTACGCCACGACCCCGATCTTCTACGTCAACGCAGGTGCGTCCCTCGCTTGCAACCAACCCGCCTGAGCGAGAGCTGACGGCTCTGCGCAGATCCGCACATCGGGCACCTTCACTCGACCCTCCTCGCCGACGTCTACACCCGCCATGCACGCCTGCGAGACCCGACCCGAGGCGCCATCATGTGCACGGGCACCGACGAGCACGGCCTCAAGATTCAGCGGGTCGCAGAGGCGCGAGGAGTGCCGCCCAAGGACCTGTGCGACGGCGTCTCGGAGCGTTTCAGGGTGCGTGCGGTTCGCCTTGCTCCCCTCTTGCGTGCAGGAAAGCTGACTCTGCCCCTGCAGGAACTCGCTCGAGCCGCCAACATCGACCACCAGATCTTCATCCGCACGACCGAGGCTCGTCACCGCACCGCCGTCGAGCACGTCTGGGTGCGTCCAGCTCGCCCGCTCTCTGTGCTGCATCCGCTGACTCTAGACCGGCAACAGCGAGAGCTCAAGCAGCGAGGGTACATCTACAAGTCGTCGTACTCGGGCTGGTACGCCGTCTCGGACGAGGCGTACGTCCCCGAGGCCCAAGTCGGCGAGGTCGTCGACCCCAAGTCGGGCGAGAAGTACATGGTGCGTCGGCGGACCTGCATCCTCTTCCACCCGCTCGTCGCTGACGCCTCGCACCGCCCGCAGGCTTCAACCGAGACGGGCACGCGCGTCGAGTGGATGGAGGAGGAGAACTACAAGTTCCGGCTGTCGGCGTTCAAGGAGCCCCTGCACGAGTGGCTCAGCTCGGTCCCCAACCGTGCGTCTCTCCTTTCGCCTCCTGCCCTTCCGA
>Ga0308169_10005321_pt1 | contig 11746 bp, 7 predicted proteins | sample PhyBR1_2_FD_202139 | JGI IMG/M metagenome (GOLD analysis project Ga0308169, IMG submission 202139) | Phyllosphere microbial communities from UC Gill Tract Community Farm, Albany, California, United States - DLSLSB.R1 | ecosystem: Host-associated > Plants > Phyllosphere > Unclassified | place... | reverse complement strand
CTTGATCCCAGTTGGCTGGAATTATTGGATGGAATTACTGGCTGCAATTGCAGAAACGCTTGCGCTTCGCCTCGGCATCCGCCGGATCGGCATCGAGCTGCTTCCACATCAAACTGCACTCGAGCCCGAAGCAGGACTTTTCCAGGCCCGCGTTCGCATAGCCATGGCGTTCGTAGAAGGTGGCGCAGCTTTCCGGGCTGTGCAGGCTGAGCTTGCGGATGTCCCAGGCGCGCGCCTGGCCCTCGACGGCGGCCAGCAAGGCGCGGCCGACACCGCTGCGCAAGGCGCCGGGCTCGACATAGCAAAGGGCGACCTTGCCGGCCTGGGTCAGCAGCGCCAGGCCCAGCAACTCCCCGTCGCGCTCGGCGACGATGGCGTGATTGGTGGCGGAGGCGAACCAGGCGGCAACCGTGTTTGGCGTCTTGTTGGCGAGCCAGGCGTCGAGGACCTCGGGCCGGCCGTGGTGGTCCGGCGCGCAGACTTCCTCGATCGAGCGGCGCAACAGGCTGCAGGCCGAGGCTGCATCAGCCGGTACTGCTTTGCGAATGTCGATACCCATGAACTTGCCCAGTGACTCGTAATGACCGTTTCTATTGCCCGCCAGCACGCTTTTGACGGCGCCGGCGAATGACCGGACTATACACCGAAAGCCGCAGAGCTTGCCCGGATCCATGCATATATTGCGCAGCGTCCACGAGTTAGTCTCTGCGGCAATACGCTCTTGTCCAGACAGGTTCTAAGCATATGACGAAAGTATTCTTCCGTTTTTCTTCGAATAAATGGAACATCAATGCTGTTCCCTATTGTATTGAAAGAGCGAGAAAAACATGCCACATACTCACGTCAATTCCCTGCGTCGCTGGATCCTCGCGCTGGCGGTCGGCGCCGCGCTGCCGCTCACGGCGAGCGCCGCCAACCCCGAGCTGCTGAACGTGTCCTACGACGTGGCGCGCGAATTGTACAAGGACGTCAACCCGGCCTTCATCGACAGCTGGAAGAAGAGCACCGGCGAAACCCTCACGATCAAGCAATCGCACGGCGGATCGAGCAAGCAGGCGCGGGCCGTGGCCGATGGCCTCGAAGCGTCGGTGGTGACGATGAACCAGGCCAACGACATCGACATGCTGGCCGACCGCGGCCTCGTGGCCAAGGACTGGGCCAGGAAATTCCCGAACAACGCGGCGCCTTATTACTCGACCATGGTGTTCCTGGTCCGTAAAGGTAATCCGAAAGGCATCAAGAACTGGGACGACCTGGCCAAGCCGGGCGTGCAGGTGATCATCCCGAATCCCAAGACCGCCGGCAACGGCCGCTACACCTATCTGGCGGCCTGGGGTTCGGTCCTGAAAAAAGGCGGCAACGAAGCGCAGGCGCGCGAACTGGTCGGCAAGATCTTCAAGAACGTGCCGATCCTCGACGCCGGCGGCCGCGCCGCCACCACGACCTTCACCCAGCGCCAGATCGGCGACGCCCTGGTGACCTTCGAAAACGAAGTGAGCATGGTGCGCGCCGAGTTCGGCGACAATTTCGAAGTCGTGTATCCCAGCGTCTCGATCCTGGCCGAGTCGCCGGTGGCCGTGGTCGACAAGGTGGTCGACCGCCGCGGCGTGCGCAAGCAAGCAACGGCTTACCTGAACTTCCTGTACTCGCCTGCCGGCCAGGAAATCGGCGCCAAGCACTACCTGCGCGTGCGTAACGAAGCGGTCATGAAAAAGTTCGCGGGCAACTACAAGCCGATCACGCTGTTCTCGGTCGACGAGCTGTTCGGCGGCTGGCGCAATGCCCAGAAGCGCCACTTCGACGATGGCGGCGAATTCGATAAAATCTACCAGGCGAAGTAATTGAGAAAATAAGCATTCTCTTTTCGAAGGGACAAGCTAATTGCCGCTCTATAAAGGCCCTGCAACAACGCAGGGCCTTTTTTGTGACGAAATATTACAGTTGGGTTCGCTTTTTGCCTGTGCGCCATAGACATAGAGAAACGTGGGTGCTATCGTCCCCTCTTTGGTGTGCCCTATAGCAAGACAATGCGGCGCCATCCCCGGCGCCTGGCCTCAACCCGACACCCTACCTGACACCCATGATGAAAAAACTGTTCGCCGCCGTCCTGTTGTCGATCTCGTCTGCTGCCGCAATCGCGGTGCCGTTCGGCTCGCAATCGGTGCTGGTGGTCGAAGACGACACCGGCAAGGTATTGCTGGAAAAGAACGCCGGCGCCATCGTGCCGATCGCCTCCCTGACCAAGCTGATGACCGCGATGGTCATCCTCGACGCGAAGCAGGACATGAACGAGATGATCGAGATCGACCGCAGCGACGTCGACACCCTCAAGCACAGCACTTCGCGCGTGCCGGTCGGCGCCAGCATCCCGCGCGCCGACGTGCTGCAGCTGGCCCTGATGTCCTCGGACAACCGCGCCGCCGCCTCGCTGGCGCGCACCTATCCGGGCGGCGTGCAAGCCTTCAAGGCAGCCGTGCGCCGCAAGATCGTTGCGCTCGGCATGACCAATACCGTGATCGAAGAGCCCACCGGCCTGTCGCCGAACAACCGTTCGACCGCGGCCGATCTGGTCAAGATGGCGCAGGCCGCCAGCCATTATTCGGAAATCACCGACCGCACCACCGATGCCAAGAACCTCATCAGCATCAACGGCCGCGAGGTCGAGTACCACAATACGAATCGCCTGGTCGGCGCCAAGGGCTGGGACATCGGCCTGTCGAAGACCGGCTACACCCAGGAAGCGGGCCGCTGCCTGATCATGAACATCAAGGCCGCGGGCAAGAACGCGACCATGGTGCTGCTCAACGCCGGCGCCTCGTCGGTACGCATCCTGGACGCCCTGAACATCCGCCGCTACATCAGCGGCGAACAGGCGCCGAACGCGCGCATGGCCCGTGTCGACAGCCCGATCCGTGCCAGCAGCCACGTTCCCCGCATCCGCGCCAGCGCCCCGGGCCTGCGCAGTGCAGCGAAGACGAAGGCAAAGGGCAGCGTCCGCGCCAGGGCGAAGGTCGTGCCGACCAAGAAGAAGGTCGTCGTGCTGCGCAAGCGTCGTAACTAACCGGACGGGCCGCCGCAAGCGGCCGGCTGCAGCAAGCAAAAAGGGATCTCCGGCAGCGGACATCCCTTTTTTTGTGTCCGTCGCGGCTGCCGCCCTGTCCGTTCGACGCGCCAAAATGAAAAGCCCCGCATCGGCGGGGCTTTCGTTTGCTGGCTTCGCGCCGGGCGCGGTTCCGGCTTGGCGCTTACAGCGGCGGCATCGGGCCGTTGGTGTACGGAATGCCCGACAGTTCGAAAGCGCGGCGCAGTTCGGCGCCGAACTTGCGCAGCCAGCTACGGAAGCTGGTCTTGGCCGGCGTGGCGGAAATGGTGATCGTGTTCATATGCGCTCCTCTGGATTCGTTTGCGTTCGTCGATGATTGAAGCTTACGCGCGAGCAAGATATAAATCCAATTATGGTTTTGGATAGTCGACATAAGTTTGAAGGATATCTCCGGCCAGGCTCATCATTGCACTACGGAACTGTTATCACGGCGGCGCATATGCGGGGGATCGCCTGGCGCGGGCGCTGCCGGGCGGTCATCGCGGGTAGAATGCGGGTCAACCAACATTTGAGAGCCAACAATGAAAAAAACCGACCTTGCCAAGAGCGACGCCAAGAAGATCATGAACCAGATGGGCGCGCGCGGCAGCGCCTTTGGCGCCGCCGAGGCCGCACCGGTCGACAAGCGCGAACAACGCGAACGCGACCGCGCGCTGGGGCTGGTGCCGTTTGCCGTGAAGCTCAATGGCGAGCTGGTGGCGAAGCTGCAGGGGCTGGCCAAGGAGCGTGGGGTCGATATGAACCAGCTGGTCGACGAGCTGGTGCGCAAAGGGCTTGGAGAATAAACAAAAGCTCGCAGGCCGCTGTCCGTAGGGTGGACTCCCGAGTCCACGCGGTACACCGGTTCCTCTTCCGACGGCAGCCGGTTTTGTAGGGTGGGCACTGTGCCCACGCGGTACGGCGCTTGATCGGTCGAACGCTTGGCACCGTCACGCGAGCGAGAAATGCAGTAATCACAAGCCGCAGGACCGATGGCGCTTCTTTCGTGGAACGCAAGGGGCCTGCCGCGTGGGCACGAGTGCCCACCCTACGCTACACCGCGGCCGCGGGCCGGACAGCCATCATCGCTCGATCAGGTGGCGCAAGCCGCTGGCCCGGTGCGTCCTGCGCGCCACCGCATCGGCCAGGACCGACGCATTCGGCGACACCAGCGTGAACTCGGCGCTCGCGCGCGTGATGCCCGTATAGACCAGCTCGCGGGTCAGAATGCCGTGGCGATCCTCCGGCAGCACCAGCACCGTGTGGCGGAACTCGGAACCCTGCGACTTGTGGACCGTCATCGCATACGCCGTCTCGACGCTGCGCAAACGGGTAGCCAGCACGCTGCGCACCTCGTCGCCTTCCAAAAAGTACACGCGCAGCGAGCCGGGACGGGCCGGATCGGCCAGCGTCAGGCCGATGTCGCCGTTGAAGACGCGGGTGCCATAGTCGTTGCGGGTCACCATCACCGGCCGCCCGACATACCACTCGCCCGCGCGGCGCAGCAGGCCCGCCGTCTGCAGGCTCGCTTCGATGGCCGTGTTCAGGCCGGAGACGCCCCACTCGCCCTCGCGCACCGCGCACAGGATGCGGAAGGCCTCGAAGCGCTGCAGGACCTGGCGTACCCACTCCTCGTGTTCACCAGCCGGACCGGCGCGCAGCAGTTCCAGGTAGGGCTGGTAGCCGGCCAGGGCCAGGCTCACGACCTGGTGCTGGTGCGCGCCCTCGATCCAGCGCAGCGCACCCTCGCCGCCGCCGCGCAGCACGGCTTCGGCAGCCGGCGCATCGCCCGCATTCACCGCCAGCGCCAGCTGCCCGATCGGGCCGCCGAAGCGGCGGCTGTGGCGCAGCATGACGGTTTGCTGGGCCAGCGGCCCGGCGCTGCCCAGGTAGTCCGGCGGCAGCTCCTCGCCGCTGGCCTGCAGCACGTAATCCGCTGTCTCGCGGCTGTAGCCGCCGGCCTGGGCGTCATGGCACAGGTCGCCCAGTACGGCGCCCGCCTCGACCGAGGCCAGTTGGTCCTTGTCGCCCAGCAGGATCAGGGTCGCGCCGGGCGGCAAGGCATCGAGCAGGCTGGCCATCATCTCCAGGTGCACCATCGAAGCTTCGTCGACGATCAGGACGTCCACATCCAGCGGATTGCCGGCATGGTGGGCAAAGGCGCGGGTGTCGGGACGCGCGCCAAGTAAACTATGCAGGGTGCGCGCCGCGCCCATGCGGCTGGTGAGTTCGCGCAGCGGCAGCGCTTCGCCGACGCGCTCGGCGAGATCGGTCAGCGCCTTGTCGATCGACTGCTTCAGGCGCGCGGCGGCCTTGCCGGTGGGCGCGGCCAGGGCGATGCGCTGCTGGGCGGCGTCGGGGGCAACGGCAAACAGCAGCGCCAGCAGGCGCGCCACCGTATAGGTCTTGCCGGTGCCCGGGCCGCCGGTGATGATTGCGACCGACCCGCGCAGCGCCACGGCGCAGGCGAGCTTTTGCCAGTCCGGCTTTTGCTCGGCGCGCTGCGAGGCGAACAGCAGGTCGAGCCAGGTACGCACCCCGTGCGATTCGACCGGGCGGCCCGCCGCGGCACGGGCGCGGATGCTGTCGGCCACCAGGGTCTCGTCGCGCCAGTAGCGGCGCAGGTACAGGCGTTCGCCGTCAAACACGAGCGGCGCGCCGTAATCGAATTCCTCGACCTGCCATACCTGTTCGCAGGCGGCCAGTTGCGCGGCCCAGGCCTTTGCGTTCTTCGGCAGCGGCGCCACCGTGCCGGCCAGCCCCTGCCACTGCTCCTTCGTCCAGCCGAGCAGGCCCGCCGGATCGTGCGCCAGGTCGGCCAGCTGCAGGCAGCTGTGGCCGCGCCCTTCGAGTTCGGACAGCACCAATGCCGCCAGCAGCACCGGCGGCGCGACCGGGTTTGCCACCGACTCCAGCGAATCGATGAAACGGGCAAAGGCGACCGACAGCCGGCGCAGTTCGCCGGCCTCCTGCAGGCGCGCCGCTTCCTCCCACAGGGCTGCGGGTGAAACGACGGCGTGGTCCTCATGCTTCATGCCTCAGCCCCTCCCGAGCAGTTGGTCCAGGCCGTCGAGCAGTTCGACGTCCGGTTCGAGCAGGCAGCAGCCGTGCGTCGCGCTGTTGGCAATCCCGCGCAGGAACAGGAATACGGCCCCGCCCAGCTGCTGCGCCGGGTCGTAGTTGTCGCCGAGCCGGCTTTTCAATAAACGGTGCAGCGCCAACATGTAGATCGCGCCCTGGATGTCGTAGCGGTGTCCGGCCATGCCCTCTTCCATCGCGCGCTTCGTGTAGGCGGCATCGTTGGGGCCGAGCGCATTCGACTTGTAGTCGAGCACCCAGTATTTGCCTTCGTGTTCGAACACGAGGTCCGCGAAGCCCTTGAGCATGCCATGCAATTCCCGCTCGGGGAGAAGCGGGCGCGCCGCCTTGCCCAGCAGGCGGCGCCGGCACAGGCGATCGAGTTCGCCCAGGTCGAGGCCCTCGCTCGGGAACCAGAATTCCATCTCCGGCACCGTCTCGGTGATCTCGCTCAAGCTGGCGCCGATCGGCGGCAGGCGTGTGGCGACAATCGTGCGCAGCCAGGCAATGGCGTCGTCGAGGCGGTGGCCCCAGCCGGCGCGCTCGACGCGCTGCGCCAGGCGCGTATCAAAATTCGGGTCATCGATGCTGTCGAAGCCTTCCTTCCCGATCCATTCGAGCTGCTCGTGCAGGAAGTTGCCCGGCACCGAGCCACGCGGGAAGCGGTGCCAGGGCGCGTCCTCAACCCGCGGCGCCGGCGCCGCTTCCTCATCCTCGAGCAGCGTCTCCTCGGCCGCGCGCATCGGCGGCGCCGTCGTGTGGCGCGTGATCGAGGTGAAGGAACCGATAGCCCAGTTGCGCTCGAAGTCGGCCTCGAAAGGCGCGGCCTCCATCAGCGCCGGCCGCTCCTCGACGCGGTCGAGCAGCGTGCAGCCGTCGAGCGGATCGAGGGTGTGCAGTTCGATCCCGGCGCAGTCGCCGCGCAGGCGCGCCAGGTGCTCGCGCACGGCGCCCGTCGGCACCGGCTCGCCGCCGCTGAGCAGGTAGCCCAGCGCCGACTCGTGCAGCATGTTTTCGCCCTTCTTGCGGCTCGCCACCGCCGCCACGCCCAGCCACAGGAAGTGGCGCGCGCGGGTCAACGCGACGTACAGCAGGCGCAGGTCTTCTTCCAGGCGCGCCCGGTCCACCGCCTCCAGCGCTTCGTCCGACAGCGCCAGGTCGATACGCCGCCCGCCGTCTTCATGCACGTACTCGAAGAAGCTGCGCCGGCGTTTATCCGTCTTGCGCGCGCTGGCCGCGAACGGCAGGTAGACCAGCGGGTATTCCAGGCCCTTCGACTTGTGGACCGTGATGACTTTCACCAGTTCGGCGTCGCTTTCCAGGCGCAGCACGCGCTCGTCGCCGCCCTCGCCGAGTCCCTCGATCTGCTCGGCGAACCAGCGGATCAGCGCCTGCTCGCCATCGAGCTGGGTACTGGCTTCCTGCAGCAGTTCGGCCAGGTGCAGCAGGTTGGTGAGCCTGCGCTCGCCGCCGGGTTCGCGCAGCAGGCGCGCCGGCAGGCCCAGCTCGTGGATGAAGCGGCGCAGCATCGCCAGCACGCCCTGGCGCTGCCAGGTCGCGTGCAGGGCTTTGAGCTGCTCGACCCGCTCTTCCCACACCGTCTCGTCGCCCGAGAGCCGCGCCAGTTCCGACAAGGGCAAATCGGCCGTGCGCGTGGCCAGCGCCGCCCGTGCCAGCGTGCCGTCGAGCGGGCTGGCGACCGCGTACAGCCAGCGCAGCACGTCCGCCGCCTCCTCGCTTTCGACCACCGAATCCTTGTCGGACAGGTAGACGCTGGCGACTTTTCGCCGCATCAGCGCCTGGCGGATCGCCGCCGCCTCTTTCCGGTCGCGCACCAGCACGGCGATATCGGCCGGCTGCAGGCGCACGAAGCGCGCGCCCAGGTCTTCCGGATCGGGCTCGGCGAAACCGACCTGCGGGTCGTTCAGCAGGGTGACGATGTGCTCGGCGCAGTGCTGGGCGAAGAAGGCGCGGTGCTCCTCGGCCTTCATCTCTTCCAGTTCGGTGGTGCACAGCGCCAGCGCCTGGTAGGGCCCGTCGACGCCGACCAGCTGCGCCCCGCGCCCCGCCGCCCGCACCGATTCGAAAGGCAGCGGATTGACGTTCCCGCGCCGGAAGCGAAAGGCGCCGGCCGCGTGGCCGGGATTCACCTTGTCGCCTTCGGCATGCCGGAACAGCTGGTTCACCGCCTCGACCAGGGCCACCGTGGAGCGGTAATTCGTGCCGAGCTGGTAATGCCTGCCTTCGGTGGCTTCGCGCGCGGACAAATAGCTGTGGATGTCGGCGCCGCGGAAACCGTAGATCGACTGCTTCGGGTCGCCGATCAGGAACAGGCCCTGTTCGGGATCGTTCGCATCGACCCGGTACAGCAGGTTGAAGATGCGGTACTGGTCGGGCGAGGTGTCCTGGAATTCGTCGATCAGCGCGACCGGGAACTGGGTCACGATGCGCTGGCGCAGCGCCTCGCCGTTCGCGCCTTCGAGCGCTTCCTTCAAACGCACCAGCATGTCGGCAAAGCCGAACTGGCGGTTGCGCGCTTTGAGTTCCGCCATGCGGCGCGCGATGTGGCCGGCCGCGTGGCGCAGCAGGGCGTGCCCGAGCGGCTCGATGGCGTCCAGCGCCGCGCGCAGCTCTTGCGTGCAGTTGAAGCAGTCCGGCACGACGGCGTGGAAACCCGTGCCGAAGGCGTCCTCGAGGCCGTGCGGCGTCAGGCGCTTCCACGCGGTCTCGTTCATGCCCGGCTCGACCAGCGCAGCGTCCCTGGCCCAGGCGCGCAGCGCCTCGAACCATGCGGGCACCGACGCGGCGCGCATCTTGTTGCCGTTGAAGGCTTTCGGATTGCGTTCGCGCTGCTGCGCGATCCAGCGTTCCATCTCGTCGGCGCGCTCATGCCAGCCTTGTTTCAGGCGCGCGAGCTCGGCCTGCTGGCTGCGCTGCACGCGCGCCACCAGGCTCACCAAAGGCTCGGGGTCGGGCATGCCCAGCGTGGCCGTGCGCCCGACCAGGTCGCGCACCGCCGCCTTCATCGCCTCGACATCGCGCCAGCAACCCAGCACGGCGCCGAGGCGGGCGCTGTCCAGCGGATAGACGTGCTGGCGCCAGTAATCGTGGGCCGCGTCTTCGAACAGCGGACGCTCGTCGCTGACCAGTTCCTCGTCGAACAGGCTGCCGCTGTCGAAGGCGTGTTCGCGCAGCATGCGCTGGCACCAGGCGTCGATGGTGAAGATCGCTGCCTCGTCCATCGTCTCTGCAGCCAGCACCAGGCGGTGCGCGGCGACCTGGCGCTCGCTGCCGCTGGCATAGCTGCTGGCCAGCTGCTCCAGGTAGGGATCGGATTCCTTCGCCTCGCCGCGGAAGTAGGCCGCGGCCCCGACCAGGCGCTCGCGCACGCGGTTGGCCAGCTCGCGCGTGGCCGCGCGGGTGAAGGTCATCACCAGGATCTGCGAGGGCAGCAAGGGCCGGACAAAAGCGTCCGGCCCGCCGTGGCCGAGCACCAGGCGCAGGTAGAGCGCGGCGATGGTCCAGGTCTTGCCGGTGCCGGCGCTGGCCTCGATCAGGCGCGAGCCATGCAGCGGGAACGTGAGGGCGTCGAGGAGCTGGCTCATTCCACGCCCTCCCCGTGCGGCTTGACCTGGATATGGTTGGCGAGCCAGCCAGCCAGGCCGCCATACAGCGCTTCGGCCAAATCCGGCCAGCCGCCGGCGGCGACCAGCAGCGAAAACTCGGGCCACAGGCGCGCCAGGCAGGGTTCCTCGACTTCGCCCGAGAGCTCGTAGCCGCCGTCGTAGACCTTGCGTGCATCGCCCTTGGCCAGGTGCGCCAGCGCCGTCTTGCAGGCAACCGGCAGCGGCGCGTTCAGGTTGTGCCGCCACAGCCCGGCGATCTCGCCCAGCATCGCCCGTGCGGTCTCGGGCTCGAGCGGCGCCATCGTCACCACCGCATCGCGCGCGACCAGGTAGCCGGTTACGCCGGCGCCCGCGGCGCTGGCCGCGAGCTGGCGCAGCCAGGGATCGATCAGTTTTTCGCCGCGCGGCGCGCCCGATTTATCCAGCACTTTCGAGGAAATCTGCATCAGCCAGGCCGTGTGTTCGCCATCGGTGCGCAGGCGGTCGATCCAGTCTTCGAGCAGCACGCCGTCGAGATTGAAGCTGATCGCCAGCTTGGGCGCGGGCTGCGGAAAGCGCCGGCCCAGTTCCAGCCAGGCGCGCCGCACCGGCACCAGGCCCTCGACCAGCTGCTGCTGCCACTGGCGCCCCACCAGGCCGATCGGTAGCACGCCTTCGCGTGCGAGGCGCTCGGCGCGTGCGTCCAGCATTTGCCGCACTTCGTCGAGTTCTTCGGACTTGCCGGCGTCGTCGAGCAGGCTGTCTTCGAGGAAGTAGCGGTCGAGCGCATCGAGCGAGAACGGTTCCTCGTCCTCGCCGATGACTTCGGCCGCATTGAACACGACGCCCAGGCGGCGGCGGAAGAAATAGCGTGCCGGCTGCTTCAGGAAGCTCGCTAGTTCGGACAGCTTCAGGCGGAAATCCGGTTCCAGTTCGTAGGGCGGCAAGTCGTCCAGCGAATTGCTGCCCTCGAGACCGTGCGCGGCCCGCCATTCGCGCGCATAGGTCAGCAAACCGCCTTCTTCGAAATAGCGGCGGCTGAAGGGCTGCAGCGCGTGTTCGACCGTGAGCTTACCCACGTCGAGGTCCCAGCCGGCATGCAGGTAGTCGCGCAGCTGGGCCACCAGCACGGAGGCCGGCTGCTCGCTGTTGTCGCGCACGTTGCGCCCCACCCAACTGATGTACAGCCTGTCGCGTGCGGCCAACAAGGCCTCCAGCATCAGGTAGCGGTCGTCGTCGCGGCGCGAGCGGTCGCCGGGGCGGCTCATGCCGGGCATGGCCAGCAAATCGAAATCGTTTTGCGGCGTGCGGCGCGGGAAATCGCCGTCGTTCATGCCGAGCAGGCAGACGGCGCGGAAAGGCACCGCCCGCATCGGCATCAGGGTGCAGAAGGTGACGCCGCCCGAGACGAACTGGTGGTTCAGTGTCGGCTGGTCGATCTGGCCGAGCCAGGCTTCGCGCAAGACGGCGAGCGGCACCGCTTCCTCGAAGCCACCGGCTTCCGTCATCTCCATCCAGCAGTTGAGCGCTTCGCCCAATTGCGCCAGGGTGATGCGGTCGCCCTCCTCGCGTCCGTCGAAGAAAGCGGCCAGCAGCGCACGCGCCTGCACGCCCCACTCGGCCGGGGTGCGCGACGCGGCCAGGCGCGCGCGCCATTCGAGCAGGCAGTCGACGAACTGGGCCAGCGAGCCGGCCAGGGCCGCATCGAGCCCGCCCACTTCGGCATAGGGTTCGATGTCGCCGAAGCGCGCGCCGGCGCCGCTGGCATAGCCCAGCAGCATGCGCCGCACGCCGAAGATCCAGGCATTCTGTTCGCCGGCCGCGCCCAGGCCCAGGCCCGCGCGGTGTTCGCCATCGAGGCCCCAGCGCACGCCGGCGCCGTCGATCCAGGCGCCCAGCGTGTGCAGGTCGTCCTCGTGGATGCCGAAACGGGTCGCCACGGCCGGCACGTCGAGCAGGTCGCGGATTTCGCTCTGGCGGG
>Ga0308169_10005320_pt1 | contig 11747 bp, 13 predicted proteins | sample PhyBR1_2_FD_202139 | JGI IMG/M metagenome (GOLD analysis project Ga0308169, IMG submission 202139) | Phyllosphere microbial communities from UC Gill Tract Community Farm, Albany, California, United States - DLSLSB.R1 | ecosystem: Host-associated > Plants > Phyllosphere > Unclassified | place... | reverse complement strand
GGGACCATGGCCCACGAATACATGCAGGCCTTCCAGTCCTTCGACGTGCGCCTGCGCGACTTCCAGAAGAAGGCGCTGGAAGACTGGGTGCAGGAATACCGCGGCGACCTCGGCACGGCGCTGACCGACGTGGTCGGCATGGACGCCTTCCTGCGCGACTTCGACCTGTATTTCGCCAAGCTCTTCGACGGCCTGCGCCACGATTCAGGCGACCCGGTCGAGTGGGGCGAAAAGGCGCTGGCCCATTACACCAAGCTGCGCATCGATGCCCGCACCAAGCGCCTGGTGTTCTCGGACGCGCTGACGGTGCCGAAGGCCCTGAACCTTTACCGCCACTTCGCCGACCGCGTGCAGCTCGGCTTCGGCATCGGCACCAAGCTCACCAACGACACGCAATTCGAGCCGCTGAACATCGTCATGAAGCTCACCCGCTGCAATGGCCAGCCGGTGGCCAAGCTGTCCGACAGCCCGGGCAAGGGCATGGGCACGGATGAGACTTTCATTGCTTATCTGCGCCAGGTTTTCGATCAGCGTATTTGATTTCGAGACCGGATTTTCGATTTAATTCTTGCATTAATATCTCAAATTTTGCGATCGAGAAATTGAACATGCTTTTCGATAAGCAGTATGTTCAGAATGTGGTTTTTTATTCGAAAAATTAATCTTGTTTATGGACTTTCAGTAAAGAATTAGATTATAGTAAATACGTAGCATCAATACGGTCTGCGATATTGGTACTCAAGAAGGCATCCCCGAGAGCGTTAATTCGATACTTTTAATAAGTAACGTTCAAACGATGTTTTTTCTAAGAAGAGAATGTGTCCAATATGCATAATCTATTGAATAAACCTATCCGGGTGATGGTGGTGGAAAACCACCAGCTCATTCTCTGGGCACTGACGAAGCTGATCAATGGACACCGGCCGCTGATGGAAGTCGTCAGTATTGCGAGCAACCAGACGGACGCGCTGCTGCAGATACCAGGCGTCGGCCCGGACCTCATACTGATGCGCCATGAGCTGGCGACCTTGACGGCGGCGGGCGTCCTGCCGGAGGCGCTGATTACCGGGCGGCGCACCCTGCTCTTCATGGAGGAGGTCACGGAAGACACACTGCAGGCCAGTGTCCGCTGCGGCGCGCACGGGGTGCTGACGCGGCGTTCCAGTGCCGACGAGATCATCAAGGCCATCGAAAAAACCTCCGAAGGCGAACTGTGGTTCGGCCGCGAAGCGACCGGCATCGCCTTGCAGGTCATGCGCCGCGCGCGCGAAAAACCTGCGGTATCGGAACCCAACATCCATTTCGGTTTATTGACGCCGCGCGAGCGGAAGGTATTGAATGCCGTCGTCGATAATAAAGTCCGCACCAATAAGGATTTGGCGAAACAGTTGTTTATTTCGGAATCGACTTTAAGGAATCATTTATCCTCGATTTACCAGAAGCTTGGGGTTGGTAATCGGCTGGATTTGTATGTTTATGTGAGGAGCCATCTTGGGGCGGGGGTGGCGGAAATGGCTTAGCGGCTATAATGAAGCGCTGCCGACATGAGACAAGGGCACAGTTTGCAGACTGTGCCCTTCTGTTTTTCCGGTCAACGTTGACCGCTAAGTATCGGGCCGAGATTGCGCACTATTTGAATGAGTGCGGGACCCAGAACGACCATAATGACGGATGGAAAAATAAACATGACAAGCGGAAATAGCATCTTGGTTGGCACTTTCGCTGCATGTTCTTCTGCCCGAACCTGGCGCTTGTGACGCAAATCTTCAGAAAATACACGCAGCGAATCGCCGATGCTGGTCCCGAACTTGTCGGCCTGGATCAGCATCGTTGCGAAGGAATTCAGCTCTTCAACGCCGCTACGTAAGGACAGGTTGCGCAATGCCTTTTCACGGGTGCTGCCGGCGCGAATCTCGAGATTGGTCAACTGCAGTTCTTCGGCCAGTATCGCACTCTTGTCCTGCAGCTCTTCGGCAACTCTGGTGAGCGCAGCATCCAGGCCAAGCCCGGCTTCCACGCAAACCAGCATCAGGTCGGCGGCATCGGGGAAGTTGTCGAAAATTTCGCGTTTTCGGCCCTTTGCGACAAAATGCAACACGATATTCGGTAGATAGCAGCCAAGCGCGGCCGCACAGAACACGGCCGTCGATAACCGCAAGGTGCTTATATCTTGTGCTCCACGCAATAGAAGATACACGGGCGAGGCCAAGAGTAGTGGAAGCAGGGTTTTCAAGCCGAAGAAGACGTGCGGAGCCTTGGGCTGACGGATGCCGGCCTGAATGAATTTCAGGCGCAGGGGGGAAGATTCCCACTCTCCTGAAGGCGTGGAAAGCTTGGCAAACGGCGTGACGACTTTGACGATCGTATCCTGCCACCCGTGCGTATTCGCATCTCCGTTGCCGGACAGTGCGTGAAGCCGCTGGTCGGTCTTGTCGGGAACCAGCCACAAGTATGCGCCGATAATGGCGAAGGTCACCGCAAAGAAAACGACGATGGGAATGAGCAGCATGGCGGTCTCCGGTTAAACACGAATCTTGACGATTCGGGTCAGGACAAATGCCCCCAATGCCATCAGGCTCAGCAGGATTTGCACCATCTGGACGCCCATGGGATCAGTCCACATGGGAGTCATGAAGTTTGGATTGAATGTCTGTAACATTGTGCCGATAAAAAACGGCAGCAAGCCAAGAATCCAAGCCGACATCCGGCCTTCGGCGGACAGCACTCTGACGCGAGCCAGCAATTTCAGGCGTTCACGGATCAGCCGACTGAGATTTCCGAGCACCTCGGTAAGGTTGCCGCCAGATTGCCGTTGGATGAGAATGGAAACGACGAAGTAACGATAATCGGTCAAGGGCACCCGGTCGCAAAGGTTGGTCAGCGCTTGCTGCAGGGAGACGCCGAAACTGACCTGCTCGTGAACGATGCGGAATTCCGAGGCAACCGGATCCGGCATCTCTTCGGTAAGAAGCTGGATGCCGAGCGGCAGCGAATGGCCGGCGCGCATGGCTCGGGTAATCAAGTCGAGGGCGTCAGGTAACTGGTGTTCCAGTTTTCGCATTCTCTTGGCACGAGTACGGGAAACATACACCCAGGGAATCAAGCCTGACACGAGCGCGCATGCGATTCCGAAGAAGGCCGGGCTGCCCATGATAGTGGAGACCGCACACCCCAGTGCGGCGGTTGTGCCAGAGGTAAGCACAAGACGGCCGACGGTCCATTTGAGGCCGGATTGAGCCAGGTAGCGCGCAAGCCTGGACGTGAAGGACAATCCGTCCAGGACGCGGGCCACGAATGATATGTCACTCGACTTGCGCTGTTTCAGGAGGGGGCGAAGCCCATCGGCGCTGCCGGTCTGGGAAAGCAGGCTCAGGCGACGATCCAGGCGCATGGCCGCTTTGCCGCGACGGGCGCGCCAGAACAGGGCAATTGCCCCGCTCAGCAGCATCACCGAGAGGAAAACGAGACTTGCGATGATCGGGAAGAGGGTACCCGGCGAAAGATTGAACATGGTTTGGCTTCCTCAGGAATAACGCCGCGTCGGATCGAACATGCGATCGGGCAAGTTAATACCGAATGAACGCAGGCGCTCGGTAAACTTCGGGCGCACGCCGCTTGCCTGAAAATGTCCAATGATCTTTCCGTCTCCGTCGACCCCGGTCTGGCGATAGCCGAAGATTTCCTGCATCGTGATCACTTCGCCTTCCATGCCTGTCACTTCCTGGATGCTGGTGATTTTTCGCTTGCCGTCGGTTAAGCGAAGGGCCTGAATGACCACCGTGATGGCGGATGCGATCTGCTGGCGAGCGGCTTTGTGCGGCAGGTTGAGGTTCGCCATGCCAATCATGTTCTCCATGCGCGCCAGGGCGTCGCGAGGGGTATTGGCGTGAATCGTGGTCAGCGATCCCTCATGGCCGGTGTTCATGGCTTGCAGCATGTCGACCGCCTCGGCCCCGCGCACCTCGCCGATGATGATGCGGTCCGGCCGCATCCGCAGCGCGTTCTTCACGAGTGCACGCGCCGTCACTTCGCCTTTGCCCTCGATATTGGGCGGACGCGTCTCCAGGCGAACCACGTGCGGCTGCTGCAGCTGCAGCTCGGCGGCATCTTCGATCGTGACCAGGCGTTCGGACTCGGGAATATAGCCTGACAGGATATTCAGCAGCGTCGTCTTGCCGGCGCCGGTGCCGCCCGAGATCAACATGTTGACTTTGGCCTGGCTCAGTCCTTCCAGCATCTCGGCCATTTCAGGCGTCAGGCTGCGCACATCGTGCACGAGATTTTCCATCCGCAAAGGAATGTGGGCAAAGCGGCGGATCGACATCATCGGCCCGTCGAGGGCGATCGGGGGTATCACCGCATTCACCCGGGAGCCGTCCGGAAGACGGGCATCGACCATTGGGCTGGATTCATCGATACGGCGCCCAACCAGGGAAACGATCTTGTCGATGATCCGTAGCAGGTGGCGTTCGTCGGTAAAACTGACGTCGGTCAACTCAAGCTTGCCGTGGCGCTCGACGTAGATCTTGTCATAGGAATTGACCAGGATGTCGGACACCGTGGGATCGGCCATCAACAACTCGAGGGGACCAAAGCCAAGCATCTCGTGCTGGATGTCCCGAACCAACATGCGCCGTTCCAGCGCGCTGACCGGTACCTGTTCGTCAACCAATAGACGGTCGATCATCGCCGTGATTTCCTGCCGCAGCTGCTCGGCAGGCAGGGTTTCGAGCGTGGTCAAGTCGAATAACTCGACCAATTGCAGGTGCATCTGCTCCTTCAATTGTTTGTAGGCGTCACGCTGGACGGTTTGCATCGCCGTGCGAACGCCGTCCGCTGGCTTGGCACTGAGTTTTTCTCTAAGAGACATGAGGCCTCCGTGTTCTAGGCGCGCTGGAACAGGCGCTCGAACAAGCCAACCGGATGCTCGGCGGCAGGCGTCATGGTGTCGCCAAGCTGGTTGAGGCTGCGGATCACGCCATGCTTGCGCTCGAGCTGTACCAGCGGCACGCCCTGGTTGATCGCCGTGCTCACCTGACGGTAGCCATTGGCGATGGTGTGTATCTCGAGCTGTCCTAGCGTCTTGCGAATTTTCTCGATCGTGATGTCGTTACGCTTTTCGTAGCGGTTCAGAATCAGCTCGACCTTGTCCCTGGAGTAATCCAGGGAACGGAACGCGGACAGAAGCTTGTCGGCGTTGCGCAGATGGGGCACGCTGGCTTGCAGCACCAGGAAGATCGATGCGGCCCGATCCAGCGCAGTCATCAGTATTGTGTCCACGATACGTGGCATGTCGAGCAACACGATATCGTATTGTGTGATGGCCAGGCCGAGTATCTCGTCGATGTGTTCGGGGCGGATATCGGCAGCTTGCCCGGGTTCCTCGGGCGCTGCGAGGATGTGGAAGTTCGGGGTCACATGGACGGCACTGGCGACCAGCAATGAGCTGTCGAGGCGCTTGATCTCGCGCGCGAGGTCGGCGATGGATTTGGGGGCCTTGCCCTCCTGGACGAAGCTCAAGGCGTCGCCAAACTGCAAGTTCAGGTCGATCAGCAGCACCTTGTGCGACTGCGCCAATTGATAGCCGAAGTTAGTTGCGAGAAAAGTGGCGCCGCTTCCGCCGCACGTACCGATAAAGGCGTGAATCTTTGCGTGGTCGGCCGCTTGAGCCGCCGACAATTTGGTGGCAATGCGCTCGACCGCTGGGATTAACATTTCCTGCAAATGCGATGGCGAAAGCACCTCGCGCACGCCCGCGCGCATCGCGGCCAGCAGGAACCTGGGCGAGGTTACGTCGGATATTAATATGACTGCAACGGCCGGGCACTGCAAGGTAAGGCGTTCCACATGCTCGAGATCGAGCGCTTCCTTGTTGCGCCCGTCAATCAGCATCAGCTCAGGGGCCAGCTCCTTTGCAACGATGCGCAGATCGATCGTTTCGCCGGGCATCGTCGATATTTCGTTGGCGTTGTCGGCCAGCATCCCCTGCATTTGCTGCAGCAGGATTTTGTCGTCAGAAATTAATACGATTTTCATAATGGCCTCGGTATAGGACTAGCAGATCAGATCGTTGTAGTTCATCATTTCCCGCTGCAGGTAGGTTGAAAAGCTTGGCATGGGAATGAGCTGGTTGGCACCGATCCCGACGATCGGGGATATCCAGTTGAATTGCATGTTCTTGATAGAGACGGTGACGGCTTCGCAGTTCTCGCTGTTGCATCCGCCGGGTTCCCAAACCACATTGATCTTGCTTGGGTCGAGCTGCGGCAGCAACGCCTGCATTCTGTCTGTAATGCGCTTGCTGTTGTTCGGCTCCGCACAGGCGACCGCGTAGCGTGCCCCTTCACGCGTGGCCTCGTTGGCCATCTGCCAGGTGTACAGCAGCCTCGAAAAATCCAGGATGCCAAACAAGAACATCAGGAACAGCAGCAATACCAGGGTGAATTCGATCATTGCGGCGCCTGCTTGTCTGCGTTTCATGATGGACTCCGCATCGTGGCCTGGATGGTGTTGAAATTGATGGTGCCGAGTGGAACTCCGAACACGCTGCTGACCAAGGACACGAACTTGTATCCCGTGACGCTGACGGTGACGGTGCTAAAAGTCGGGTAACTGCCGGTGCTGTCCCATGTCGGATTTGGCACATTCGACAGGCTTAGCCCCAAGGCGAGCGGTGTACCCGTCGCGTTTGGATTGCCATAAACGACGATATTGCGTGCCTTGTCCACGTCCACGTTCTTGGCGCGTACCGAGAGATAGCGCGCCGCCTCGCGCACGGATTTTGCGATCGTGTTGTATTGATAGTAGGCGCGCCCGATTTCGGTGACGCTGAGTGTCAGGATGAGCATGAAGGGCAGGAGGAGTGCGAACTCGACCAATGCCACACCGCGTTGCCGTCGCATGTCAGTCTCCATGTCAATCTCGTTATCGCACCAATACCGGTACCAGTGGACCGGTCGTGCCGCCAGGGAGTCCGTTTGCCTTGCACGGACTCTCAGGATCGGCGGCACTCCCCAGGAATTCCAGGTAGACCTCTGCGGTCTTATCGGCTTGACTTTGCAAGGGTTGTAACATCAGCATGCAGGCAAAATCGATGATGTTAGTGCTGGTGTTTGTGAGGGGGGCGCCAACAACGGGAACCGGGGCGACCCGGCGATTTGTTCCATATTGGTAGAGCGCGCCGGACGTGCCGCCGCTCACCGCGACATACTGGCCCGTCACGAGTTTTGAGAAGCCCATAAGAACTCCGCAGTCTGCCTGGACATCGGTCGATGAACTGGCGGTGCCGAGGCAGGTAGAGAATGCGAGGCGATGGTATTTGAAGGAATGGTGATTTGCATTGCTGTCTTTGACGTATGCATTATTGTCGTAGGCGCAGCAGGTGTTGCCGTTCTTGTCCTTGGCATTCCAATTCTTGGATGTGAAGCCGTAACCCGTGAAATCCGGCTGGTAGGTCGTCAGAGTTGCGGGTGTTACGTCGGCGAGTTTGTTCCCTTGATAGATGCCGAAACGGGTATTCCAATAATCGGCAAGCGAAGCTACCGTGCCAGGCTTGCCATTGATGAGCGGATCGGCGGCCTTGCTGCCGCAATACCCGATCAACTGGTCGGCAAGAGAACTCGCGCCTTTGCCTCCCGTCAGGTTGGCCCAGCCTATTTGCCCGCCGGGTGTCGATGACTGACTGGTGATGAGGGTGACCCACTCGCCGCGTTCAAAGCCATAGCTCGGCTTTGTTAGATTTTTTGCCACCAGTGCCAGCGGCAGTGGGCAGGTTGACTGCGCCGGAGTCGTGGTCGCTTCGGCGAACGCACGGACGTCGATGGTCGCGGCCGAGGCCGACGATGGGAACTGGAGCTTGAGCATGCCCAGCAGCGGGGCCCTCGTGCCTGTCTGGACATGGTCGCAACGTACATAGCGTGCTGCCTTGCCGTCTGTGGTCGAGCCATGCGCGCTGTCGAAGAAACTAAGATCGGTGGCGCCCAGCTTTTGCTGGCCACTCCATCCGGGCGATTGGAGGTTGACGCGATTGATATTGCCTGCCGAGATACCGGCATTGGTGGCGCGCGTGATGGAGTCGGTCTGTCCGTCTAGTTCCTGGGCGGCCGAGAGTGCGCAAGCATCCATCGCGGTCTGCAGCTCGGTCTTGACGACAAATGCATGGCCAAAGTCGAGTGCAAGGCCCATGAAACCCAGCACGAAAACCAGGAGTACGGCAAACGTCAATGCAACGGCGCCTTGCTGCTTGGTCCGATGTTTTATCGCATTACGCATGATTGCACTCGCTTATGTCTGAGATCAATCCTGTGCTATTGATTGCCTTCGGGTTGCGCCTGGAGAACCAGGCGCATTTTCGTCGGCGAATAGCCGGCTGCTCAAGGTCTGCTTTTTACGAGCATGTGCCGCCGCCGAGGCAGGTTTTTACCTTGCCCACCATCGTGTCAAAAGCATTACCGGTCCCGCCCAGGCCAGCCAGCAAGGCGATGAGCACGAGCGAAATTGCGCCGATGATCATGCCGTACTCGACGATTTGTGCGCCGTCTTCTTCGTGTGCAAAGTCAGCAAGTAGTTTTTCGGATTTTTTGAGGAAATTCATTCTGAGTCTCCTTTCAAACTGTGGATTGAACATGCAGGGTTACGAGATGCGGACGATCGGCGATTGCCGATCGTCCGATCCGGCTATGCCATTACTAGCATGAGGTACCGGCAAGGCAAGTCTTGACCTTGCCCACCATGGTGGTAAAGGCGCCGCTGGCGCCGCCCAGGCCAGCCAGCAAGGCGATGAGGACGAGCGAAACTGCGCCGATGATCATGCCGTATTCGACGATCTGTGCGCCGTCTTCTTCACGGACAAAGTCAGCAGCCATTTTTTGGGTAGCGTTGAGGAAGCTCATTTTTTAATCTCCATTTCAAGACATTGATTGAATCCCGGGTCAGCCCATGCCGACCCATTCCCGTCACTGCTGGTACAGCGAACTACAGGCCTTTCTACTGCGAAATCTTTGCTCGATTGGTGGCGCTCACCGTCCACCGCCGCCCGTAAAGCCTCCGCCAATATTGATCACGTTGGTGACTGGCGGTGGTTCCTTGAACGAATCGCGATAGCGTGTGGCGCTTTCCTGCGCCGCACGGCCATCGATGCCCATGACGGTATCGTCGCTGCGCCCCGCATTTGGATCGATGGTCATCGCCAGGTTCGCTTCACGCACTGCGTCGCCGAAGCGCATGTCGTAATGCGGCGTGACGGTCTGGGCACAGCCGGCCACGAGCACGATGGAAAACACGCCAATATGCTTTTTCATTTCCTGCCCCCTTGCTTGTTTGGCGCCGCGCCAGCCCCGCCTTCGGTGCTGCCATTCAAGTAAATTTCTGCGCGTGAAGGAACGGTATGGTTGTCGGTTGGTAGAGTCGGCACACCAGGCAATGGTTTGACCAGCCGGGGTGTAATCACGAACATCAATTCCGTCTGGTCGGTCTGGAATTCCGAGCTGCGGAAGAGGGCGCCCAACACCGGAACCTCGCCAAGACCCGGAAAGCGCTTGATGGTTTCGGTACTGTTATTCTTGATCAGGCCGGCAATGACGAAGCTCTGGCCATCGTTCAGCTGAACCGTTGTGTCGGCGCGCCGCACGGAAAAGGACGGAAGCACGGAGGTAAAGCCGTTGACTGAAGTGAATGGTGAGCCGGTCTGGGACAGGTCCGATACTTCGGACACCAACTTCAGATTGATGCGCGATCCGCTCAGCACCGTCGGCGTAAATTTGACGCCGATGCCGAATTCCTTTTCTTCCAGCGTGATGGTCGTGAATCCGGCAACGCCGGGATCGCGGGAAACCGGGACGAAAATCTTGCCGCCCGACAGAAAGCTCGCCTGCTGTCCACTGATCGCCATGATGTTCGGTTCGGCGAGTATCCGCACCAGACCGTCGTCCTTCTGGCCATCGAGGTGTACCGCAGTCCGCCCGACACGCAGCGCCTCGATGAGGCCGCCGCCCTGGCTCAGAAAGTCCGACAGCACAGAGAAGGAGTCGGTGCCGCCGTTACGGTTGCGTTGGATGCCCACGCTGGAACCAAGCTTGTCGAGCAGGGTCTTGCTGACTTCGGCAATCTTTACCTCGAGCATTACCTGCTGGGCGCCGCTCACCCTCAGCATGTTCACGATCTTTTTCGGATCGCCGTAGGAAGCCGCGAGGGCGAGCACCTGGTCGAGGACGATGGTGTCGCTAACTTCGCCGGTCAGTACCAGGTTGCTCTGGGCGGCCCGCACCCTGATGTTGCGTTCTCCGGGCACCAGTTCGGCGATCAGGCCCTGCAGGGCGCCCGGATCGATCGTCACCACGATGTCCTTCAGGTGGCAGCGGCCGTTGCCATCCTGGAGGATGACATTCATGGCGCCCGGCTTGCGTCCGAGGACGAACAGTTCATTCGGCGCCAGCAGGGCGATGCGCACATCCGAGACCCCGTCCGCTTCCTGCTCACCCATTGGTGCTCCCATCACAGCCGCCAGTGCCGCCATGGGGGATGCCGGTTTCGGCGCCGTTCCGGCATCCGGTTGTGCCCCCGGCTGCCCGACCGCCGCCGCCTTCTGCCCCGACTGGCCGCCACCCACCGCCATGCGCACCACCGAGTAGGGCAGCGGCACGACCGTCGACTTGCCGAGCGTGATGAAGACCGGCTTCTCGACATCGGTAGCGCTGCACTTGCGCAGCGTGGACATGTCCTGCCTGGCGGTGCTGGCTGTCGAGGTCTTGGTCGCGGCAGCCGGGGCGGCAGCGCTCATGACCAGCAGTACGGCAGCGACGGCGATCCTGATGGATGTGGTGGGCACGGGTAGCTCCTGTCTGGCTGTTCGAATCATTTTTGTGCGTCAGTGGAAGCAGCTCATGCGCGCCGAGCCCCCATTCATATCGATCACTTCCACGCAATCCCGCGCAAGGGCTTGCTGCACGACCGGTTTCCGTGCCGCACGTGCCGGCGCAGCCGCCTTGAACACTTTCGCTTCGCCGAACAAGTCGCCCTTGGTGATGCCCTCGGTGCTGACTTTTTCAGGGTCGGTCTGGTTGCGCAGGGCCAGCGACAAGGTACCGATGCTCCGGGCCAGGTCAAGTTTCTCGGCGTCCGCGAGCGACAGCTCCAGGGTCACGGCGCTGACGACTTTCGGCTTGGTATCGTCGCGGCCGGCTTCCTGGGCCACGGCCAGCACCAGCACGTGTTCGAGCACGGTCTTGCTGATCGGCTTGGCCCTGTCGTCCTTGCCCTTGCCGTCCTGCTGGGTATGCACGAGGATGTCGACGTAGTTGCCGGGCAGGGCGAAGCCGGCCACGCCGACCACGTCGTTCACCCGCACGGTCATGGCGCGCTTGCCTTCGGCGATGACGGCCGACAGGCCGCCTTTCGTGCCAACCGGCGCCAGCTTGCCTTCGATGATGGCTTCGCCGCGCACCACATCCAGCTTCACCACGCGGTCCTTCAGTTGTGCCGGATCGTTGACCGAACCGGCGGGCAGGGCGCCACTGGGCCAGTCGAGCGCAGTGAGCATCTCGGGAGCGATCTTGCCGCCGGCCGGGATGTCGACCGCCGCGACCACGACCTTGTTGGCGGAGAGATTCGACCGTTGCCCGATCCAGGCGTTGGCATAGACGGCGGCGCTGAGGCCGAGCACGATCGCGACCAGGAGCAGGGCGAAGGCCTTGATGTTTTTCATGATGTCACCCTCGTTCGGAATTCACAGGAAACCAAAATGCGTGGCG